>ERZ773070.1392-NODE-1392-length-14978-cov-2.456812_pt1 | contig 14978 bp, 10 predicted proteins | sample MGYA00580618_ERZ773070 | MGnify/ENA primary metagenome ERZ773070 (study PRJEB29015, sample SAMEA2738023) | human oral metagenome | biome: human oral; feature: human-associated habitat; material: dental | place: China | collected 2019 ... | reverse complement strand
AGCTATTCGCTTTACGGTTTGCGCGTGAGCCCTACTGTTTTTAGCTATTCGCTTTGCGGTTTACGCGTGAGTCCTACTGTTTTTAGCTATTCGCTTTGCGTCTTACGCGTGAGTCCTACTGTTTTTAGCTATTCGCTTTGCGGTTTACGCGTGAGCCCTACTGTTTTTAGCTATTCGCTTTACGGTTTGCGCGTGAGTCCTACTGATTTTAGCTTTTGATTTTTCACTTATACGTTTCCCTGACTCGTTTTTAGCTTTCCGTTTTTCATTTTTTAGCTTCCCCAATGCAGCGTTTGGCTGCGTTTTTCGCATCACAGATCACGTATTACACACACAACAAAATATCTACGAAAATGAAAAGAACAACCCCTTGGATCGTGGCGCTGGCCTGCCTCACCACGATCGGCGGCTCCCTCTGGGCCGCCAGCGAAATGAATCTCGCACCTTGGGCCGCCCCCGCTCCGGCCCCGGCGCCTGCACCGAAGCAGTTGACCGTCACGGCCGCCCCAACCGACAGCGTGGCCGACACTGGAGGCTCGGTGATTCTCACTATCAACAGCGATACCGCGTGGTCAGCGTCAAGCAACGCGACATGGGCCGTGGTATCCCCAACCAGCGGGCCTAAGGGCGCCGGATCGGTGACCGTGACCGTAGATGCCAACACGACCTCTTCCCCGCGTACAGCCACAATCGAGGTTCACGCTACGGACAGCGCCGACTTGAAGCAGATAATTACGATCAGACAGAAGGCCCAAGCGCCGGCCAACAAACCGATCACAGCCCTGACTATCAGTAAGGAAAAGGATACGGTGGATATTGGAGGTACGATCGCGCTCAGTGTGACAATTACTCCCTCAGACGCTACTAACCAGACGCTGACTTGGACAAGCTCGAGCACATCGGTGGTTGCCGCCCCTACGTCCACGACGAACTCAATGACGGCTACCGCCTTGGCCGCGGGAAATACCACAATCACCGTCGCAACGACGGATGGCAGCAACTTGACCAAGACCTGCAACGTGCATGTTCGGGCGGCCACAGTCCCGGTAACGAACGTCAATCTTGCGGCCCATGACACCCTGACCGTGGGAGGCGGCACCAAGACGCTGACCGCCACCATCGTTCCCAGCAACGCCACGAATCAGGCCGTTACTTGGATAAGCACGAACACCGGAGTGGCCACCGTCACGCCGGGCCCGGGACTCACGGCCACCATCACTCCGGTCGCTGCCGGCACGGCGGCCATCCGGGTCACGACAGCCGACGGAAACTTCCAAAAGTCGTGCGACGTCTTAGTCAAACCCGCCGCTGGCACGCCTCGCACCTTCACCGTCACCCCGACAACCTTCTCCAACCCCGCTTCTGGCGGATCGGGTAGGGACACGATCAATATCGCCTCCAACGTCGCTTGGGTGGCCACCGTGCAAGCCGGACAAAACTGGCTTAGCGCCGAGGGTGCCACGACGGGAACGGGTAACGGTCGCGTGATCCTCACCTACACCACCAACACCTCCGCCGCCCGCTCGGCCACCGTGACACTCAAGACCGCCGCAAACGACACGACCGTCACCGTCACCGTCAATCAGGCCGCGGGAAGCGCTGTCCTCGAGCTCGAAGACACCGCCCAACTGCGAAACGTGCCCTTCACCGGCAGCAATATCTCGATCAAGGTCAAGAGCAGTGTCCGCTGGCGAATCACGTCCGACGCCGGCCCCTGGATCCAGTTCCTCGACACGCAGGGCAACCCGCAGACGGCCCGCCAAGGCGGCAGCGACCAGACCGTTATCGTGCGCGTCCTGCCGAACCTCGCCACCATCGGTCGCACGGCCAAGATCACCGTCGAGACAGAGCAAACGGGCGTGCCCAAAATCACGCGGACGGCCAACGTCAGCCAGTCTGCCACCGATTTTAGCTTCAATATCAACGGTCTGCCCGAGCCCGTGGACGCTGCTGGCGGAGAGTTCGCCCTCGCCCTCAGCGGCAGCGCAAACTATGCCGTGTCCACCCGCAACACAGATTGGCTAAAGATCAAAGAAGCCGAGGTGGAGAAGGACTCCATTAGCTATGCCGGCGGCACGCGTACCTTCAAGTTCCTCGTCAAGGGTAACGAGACGGGCGGTCCGCGCATAGGCTACGTCCGTGTTTACTACGGCGGCACACTCGTCCAAACGCGCAAAGTCACCCAGACGGGCAACCAGATCAATGTCCAAATCATTACCCCGGGAACAATCCCCGTCAACGGCGGTACGAAAGAGGTCCGCATCAGTGGCTCCGCCAAGTGGAACATTCGCATCTCAGCCGACTGGCTCCGCGTCGATAAGAAGAAGGCTGCCACGGGGGCGGTCAACGACACCCTGATCACCTTCCGCGCTGCCGGAAAGAACCCCAGTATCCAGCCGCGTACGGCCACCGTTACCGTCCTCACCAAGCTGGGAAAAGAAGCCGCTTCGTTCACCCTCACCCAGGACGGCACTTTCTCCACCGTCTACGACAAGAATCTCTTCGAGTCGACCTCCGAAAAGGGCGGTGAGCGTACCGTCACCGTCAACAGCGAACAGCCCTGGCTGCCTACGCTGAGCGAAGTGGCGGCTGCCCCCGCTGCAACTGCTGAGCTGCTTCGCGTGGGCGTATCCGGCACGGACACAACGCTCACTTGGCTCACCGTTAACTACGACCGTGAGGCTGGACCTTCCCGCTACAACGGCACCGTCAAGATCGTCGTCAAGCCAAACAAGACACAGCTCTCCCGTGAGGCGCTGCTGATCCTCAAAACCACCAATGGCGTGGCCCTTGACACAGTCGTCATCAAGCAGTATAACGTCAGCGGTAAAATGACGCCGCGCGCCGCCGAGGTCAAGGTAACGTCCCTGACAATGAACCGTCCGAACGTGACCATCAACGGCGAGAAGAACGTACAGCTCTCGGTAGCTGTCAAGCCAGACAACGCGACGAACAAAAACGTGACATGGGCTAGCAGCGACACCTCGATCGCCAAAGTTGACGCCAAGGGACTCGTCACCATCGGCCGTAAGAAGGGCAAAGTGACGATCACCGCCACCGCAGCTGACGGCAGCGGCGTAAAGGCCACCAGCATCATCGACGTACTTATCCCGCAAGCAAACATGGAGCTCTCCGGCCTGAAGGTGTACGCCACCGCTGGCCAGTTGCACCTGTCGCTGCCCGCGTCGGATGACGTACAGATTTACGCAGTCTCAGGTGCACTCGTTCGCTCCTTCACTGCTCCCGCTGGCGACACGTCCGTAGCGCTTCCGTCCGGCATCTACATCGTTCGCGTCGGATCGCTGACCGAGAAGGTTGCCGTGGAGTAATCTCTTAACAGCTAACGATTAATGGCCAATGGCGACGCTTGAATTGGGCTAAGTATTGGCCATTCGTCATTCGGCGTATCCAAAGAAGTCCCCCGGGCAAGGAGCGATCCTTAGCGCGGGGGACTTTTTTATGGGCGATAGGGAAGGGTGCGGGGCGGATTAGGTCTCGCTGACGTACTGGAGATTGGCGGGGCGAGCTGCACAATGCTCGGCAATGGCACGGCGATCATCGTCGGGCTCTACGGCGGTAATTCGTAGATGGGGCTTGACGAGTGCAGCGAGTAAGGCCTGCTCTCCGTAGCCGGTATTGCGTAGTGTCACTTCGCCGCTGTCGGGCAGGGCGGAAATTTCGGCCGTGTAATTGTCGTGCTGGCGTAATGCGTGGCGAACGGCTCGTTCGACGGATGGCCCCTTGTAAATATAGTTGTGGAGGACAAGGTCGGAGAAGTACGCGGGCGTTTCTACGCGGCGGCAAAGGGCCTCGTATTCTGCACGATAGAATTGGCGAAGCTGGCGGGCCCGTGCGATGTGGTCCGTGCCAAAACGCGTGTCAGCGGGGGTGATGCGAGGAAGCACGCGAACGTGAATGCTGCCACGGCGGAGCATGAAGTCTTGCTTGGGTAAAACATGTCCCGTACCGTGAAGCACGACGGGTAGCAGGTCCATATTTAATTGTTCAGCCAGAAAAAATGCACCTCGCCGGAAGCGCAATAGCGAGCAATCTGGGGAGCGGGTGCCCTCCGGGAAGATTGCAATGGAGTAACCTTGACGTTTGGCCTCGCGCAGGTGTTCCAAAGTGCGGTCAAGTCCCTCCGTGACGGGATAAAAGTCTGCGTAACGGATCAATTGGCCATAGAAGGGAGAATGCCACACCCAATCGTTCGTCAAAATGATGAGCTTGGGGGTGAGCATGAGCAAACACATGAGGTCGAGGTGAGACTGGTGGTTGCACAGGATGATAGATGGCCGACGAAAATCCTCGCCGCAGGTGTTCTCCACCGTAGTACGCACTTGGGGGAAGTGGTGCATGGTGAAACGGGCCACGCTGTAAAGCATGCGATGGTAAGCCGCTTTTTTACGACTCGTTTTTTTGCCCAAAGTGAACATCACCCATCCTACAACGGTCAATCCAAAACTCAAGACGAGGAAATACGTAAACGCATAGATGCTTATAAACAAATTGCGGAGTGTTACAGGCATGCGGCGAGCTTTCCCGCGCGTAGACGTCAGGAAACCAAAAAGAAAGGGCGGAAAAATGTACGCCATAACTACCACGGAAAACATCCCCACCATGGTTACCTCGCCGAGGGAACGAAGCGCTGGGTGACGGGCAAAAATCATCGCACCCATGCCCACAAACATAATGGCGGCAGAAAGGGCTATGCTGTCTTTGTATGATGCCAAAGTGCGGCGCCGATAAGTGTACTCATAAATGAGTCCTTCCGTCATGAAGATGGTGTAATCGTCGCCTTGACCGAATATAAACGTGGCCAGGATGATATTTACGATGTTGAATTTCATGTCGAAAATGCCCATCAATCCAAGAATCCAAACCCAACTGAGCGCGAGGGGTAGAAAGGCTATCAAACTGAGTTCGAGCCGACCCAGGGAGAACAGCAGGAAGATAAAAACGATGAAACCGCAGACGTAGAGGACATAATTGAAGTTATCCGACAGGGAGGCGATCATGCGGCGAGTCATCGACTCGGCATCAAAGGCGATGGAGGCGGTGTTGCGATCGTTCAGGGCCTTTTCTACGGCCGGAGCACGGTCGGCGTCAAGATACAAGAGGTTGACAATCATCGTTTTTTCGGGCCGCTCAAATACATAGCTTCCGCCTACGGTCTGGCGAAGGGGATTGAAAAATTCAAGCCCTTCGATCGACCACGATCGGCTTACGGACGCATTGAAAGCACCGAATGCGTCGGCACGAAAACCCAGCCGCGAAGCCTCTTCATTCAAAATATGTAGCACAGAGTCTCGCCGCGTTTTCCAAAAAGCCTCCCACCGGCCGAGACGCTCTGCTTGACGAGCGCGCGAAGGAATCAGGCCGTCAATGCCTCCCACGCGACTGATATCGCCTCTTTTTTTCAGGTCAGCGAGGGCCGCGAGACTCTGCTCGTTGGCTTCTAAGGCCGAATCGGGCGTGGCGCCTTCCGTCACGTAATAAAGAATGTGTTGGTTATTGCTCAGCATGGCCCGCAGGTGCGCAAAATCTTTCCGATGGGCGTCCGTCATGTAATTAATGCGTGCCATATCGGCCTCAAAAGACGATCCGTCAGAAAAAAAGCTCAATAAAATGGTGAGAAAGACCACCGCGCCGATCACCACGCGATTACTTCCCCACGGGCGAGACGTAAACCATCTAAAAGGCGAATAATCAGGGCGTGGGACGGCCCTATGCGGAAGTAAATGGGGCAAAAAAAGGAGCACAAAAAGGATCGTCCCAACGAGCAGAAGCGATGCAAACCAACCGAGATCTCGCATCGCATCTGAATTGATAAAAACAAGGCTCATAAAGGCGCTAACCGTAGTCACATTACCCACGGTTAGGGGCCGGACGATGTCTTTTATTACTGCACGAGGGTCGGGCGTATGATGGTGATGGCCAATGAAATGCAGCGGATAGTTTATTGCGATACCGAAGATGATGGAGCTAATGCCAACGGCAATTGTAGAGGCCTCGCCGCGGATAAGATGAAGTGCAGCAAGCGCAAAAAGTCCACCGAAAAGGACGGCCGCAAACACAAGACCGATTTCTCGCGCACTCCGGAAGGAATAAATGAGGAGCGCAAGAATAATGACGGCCGAAAGGATGCCCGTGAACAGCGCGTCTTGTCTAATCCGATTGGCGTTGGAGAGGGAGATTTCCACGGCTCCAAAACTATGGAATGAGACACCCTTGAACTCCCGTTCGGTCTCCGCCATGCACGTTTTGAGGTTCTTTATAAAGCGCTCATTCGCAGATGTTTCGCTGGCAGGTATGCTGCATTCGATCATGAGTAATGCACGCCCGTCATCGGCAAAGATGTGATCCTGAAAGAGGCTAAAACGTCCGCCAGCTTGCATGTTGCGAAGCCGATCCACCGCCCCTTCGGTCAATCGGAGGGGGTCGGCCAATAGCTGCGGCCTTAAAATCATGCCGACGGACGAGGTGAGGATGTCCCGATCCGCCTCCAAACGACGAGCGATGGCCGCGCGATTCAGCGTGGAATCGATTCGCTGATAATCCTCATCGGTGAGAAAGTACGGCATGTTATCTGTCACAAATTCAGCCACCTCCATCATTTCCGCGGGGTCAATTCGATAGCGAAGACGCTGTATGCGATCCGCCTCAGGCATCGCCTGCAGCCGTTCGGCCAGCGCGTCGATTGCCTCCACCTGTTCAGCCCGCGCTTCGTCGGTCGTGTCGGTTGCGCTGCAATAAACCGTGATGTGATTGGAGAGGATGACGTCCCGATAGGCATTATTTATGCGCGCATTTTCGCTGTCGTTAGGCAGAAAGCGTGCAATGTCTTCCTTAAATCCTAACCGGTAAGCCGAAAAGAGGCAAAAAGCTGTGAGAAAGAGCAATAGCACAAAAAGCAGCGCCCTATGTCGGGCGAAAAAATCATAGATGGAAAGTATAAGATGGCTCATGGGCGAGTAAAAAATGGATATTGAAAAACGAATTGCCTTTATATCATCCGATGTAGGCGACTGCAAAAATGGCGCACTAATTTCATTTGCCCATATATGCCCCCCGAAAAAATGCAGCGCCCTCGTTTTGCCGATAGAAAGGGTCATGCATCTCTTCAGGAAGCCATCCATCGCTCAAAATACTAAGCGAGATGAATGTTGTTTAGTGTATCTCTCGGAAGCGATTAATCCGCAGAAATGTTCCTTAGTTGCTCTACTGAAGCAATTAAGCCGCAAAAATGTCTCTTAATTGCTTCATCAGAGCAACTAAATGACATGAATGTGATTTAGTATTTTCGATCCAAGATATAGTCCTGCAAAACGTATTCAGACTTGCCCGAATCAAAGCAAAGTTTATGCAAAACAGAATGACCTTCTTTTTGATCAAATATAGACCTATACGAAATGTATCGACCTTTTATTTGAATCGAAAAAGGGTCATGCAAAATAGCAGGAAAGGATTTTGGGAAAATGTTTTAGAGAGGTGTTTTTGAGGTACTTATTTCGAGGGATATTTTTCTTCGTTGCAAAACGAAAGCACTCCAGATTTGTGGTAAAATCCGGAGTGCAAAACAGAAAAGGTCTTTTTGAGGATGTTTATTCATCCTCGCCATCACGCATGGCCGCGCTTAACGAGAACAAACAGTAGGGGAAAGCGAGCGTGAAGTAAGAAATGTCGCAATCGTCGTTGAATAAAAATCCGGGGATACCATCTCCGGCAAAGCGTACAATCTGCGTCAAAAGGATGAACAAAAAAACGATCCATGAAATGGTGCGGATGCGTTGCATGAAGATTTTGCTTCGCAGAGCCAGCCCGATGCCAAGCAGAAGGATCGCCAGCGTGACGAGAGAATTACCCTGTCGCATTTGTTCCATAAAAGGATTTCGGTAGAAAAAGATCCATGTTTCTGTATCCCAAAAAATATAAGGCAAGAAGAAGCATCCGGCCACCAGCAAGACGCTCACAGGGAATAAAATAAGTCTGCCGACAGACGACTGGCGTGTATAGGGGAGCAAAAGATATAAGGCGAGCGGTATCACGGCCGATAAGCGTGTGGCCGCGACGCAGCCGCACAACAGCACGAGTGCCCAAAAATGCGTGGAAAAGGTGATGCGTTTTTTCTCGAGGTAAAGAATCAAACAAAAAATGAGCGTGGCATTGCTCAGCCCATCACTTCTCACCGCAACTTCCCACCAGTAGGCCGGCGAGAGGAATAACAGGAGGAAAAAAAGGAAGGTGCTTTTATACGAGTTCGTAAACCACTTGATGGTAAGGAACGGGAGTAATAGAAAAAAGAATAAACCGTAGCCGACATCACCCATTAACCAGAACGGGATATTTACATATTGCCAAAATGGAAAGGGGGAAGGATAGCTGTGAGTCGTTGGCGGAACATGGGTATGCACGCCATATGGATAGCGTCCGTCAAAGAGAGCATCTAAGAAGTAGGAAGTTGCAGACCAGCGATCTACGCGGACGGAAAGGGGGTCGATTTTCCATAGGGCTAAACCGATCGCAAAAAAGGCTCCCGCAATCATGATCCAAGAAAGCACTTTGAAAGTTTGCTCTGAAAACCTGTTGCGCAACCTCGTAAAAAGGAAAAACAAGCCTAAAACAAAAACGATATAGACCAATCCGCTAAGAAGAGGGGATGATGCAGAATATCGAGATAAGTACTTGAAAATAAAAAGGAAGTTCGTAAAGAGGAAGATGCCCAGCTCGGCGAACGGATACTTTGTTTTCATAATGAATGAGCGAATAAGTGACAAAATAAATGGTGGAGGAGAACAGAAAAAGTCCTGCCAGAGGGAGAAAATGAAGCTCCACGTCTGGCAGGACGGTCATTTCTTAGCTATATTTCTTCACGCCGTATAGGTTGAGGCCGATGTGTCGCCACCTTTTCCTGTCCAATTGGTGTGGAAGAAGGTTCCGCGCTCACGATCGACGCGTTCGTAAGTGTGCGCCCCAAAAAAGTCGCGCTGCGCCTGTAAGAGGTTGGCCGGCAGACGCTCCGTGCGGTAACCATCGAAGTAGGAAAGCGCCGCGCTCATCGATGGCACAGGAATTCCGTTCGTGACGGCCGACGCCACCACGCTTCGCCAACCAGATTGGGCCGTGAGAACTTTCTCCTTGAAAAATGGATCCAAAAGAAGGTTCGTGAGGTTCGGCATGCGGTCAAATGCCTCCTTAATTTTGCCCAAGAAGACCGATCGGATGATGCATCCACCGCGCCACATGAGCGCGATGCCGCCGTTGTTGAGATTCCAGCCGTAAGTGTGGGCCGCCTGACGCATCAGGGCATAACCTTGGGCGTAAGAAACGATCTTGGCGGCGTACAGGGCGTCGTGCAGGTCGCTAAGGAAGGCCGCGCGATCGCCCGCGAAGGTCTTTTTCGGCCCAGAAAGTTCCGCGGAGGCCGCCACGCGTTCCTCTTTCATCGCAGAAAGGCTGCGGGCAAACACCGCCTCCGTAATTAGCGTCAGGGGGACACCCTCGTCGAGGGCCGCGATGGCCGTCCACTTGCCGGTGCCCTTCTGGCCGGCCGCGTCGAGGATATAATCGAGCGTATATGCGCCCGTGTCGTCGCGATAGGCCAAAATATCTCGGGTGATTTCGATCAGGTAACTGTCCAAATCGCCCTCGTTCCACTTGGCAAACACGTCGTGCATCTCCGCGTTCGACATTCCGAGCAAATCTTTCATGATTTGGTACGTCTCGCAGATCAATTGCATGTCGCCATATTCTATGCCGTTGTGCACCATCTTGACAAAGTGGCCAGCGCCGTCCTCGCCGACCCAATCGCAGCAAGGCATGCCGTCGGCTTTGGCGCAGATAGATTGAAAGATGGGCTTCACGAGCGGCCATGCGGCCGTGGAACCTCCCGGCATCATCGATGGGCCGTTAAGAGCACCCTCTTCACCGCCCGAGACGCCTGTTCCGATGTAAAATAAGCCCTTGCTTTCCACATACTTCGTTCTTCGGATCGTATCGGGGAAGTGCGTATTTCCCCCGTCAATAATTACGTCGCCAGCTTCGAGGTGGGGGAGTAGCTGCTCGATCAAATCGTCGACAGCAGACCCCGCCTTGACCAGCATCATCACCTTTCGCGGCCTTCGGATGGCCCTGCAAAACTCCGCGATCGTATGCGTGGCGATAAATTTTTTGCCGCGCCCTCGCCCGTTCACGAAATGGTCCACTTTTTCCGTCGTACGGTTATACACGGCCACCGTATAGCCCTTACTTTCCATATTGAGCACCAGATTCTCGCCCATCACGGCGAGTCCGATCAGCCCGATGTCTGCCAAATTCTCCATTTGATTGTTCTATTATATAGTTAGGGATTGTATGTGATATGTTTTAAGAGAATATTTTTCAGCTCTATTCGTCATAAATCTTGCTTGATCGATGAAGACATGCGTTCGGGATCTCTTCTGCACGGCCAAACGTCATGAATAATGACTTCCAAACCTTGATTCTCTATTCGATAGATTAATTTGTAGCGCTTGTCTGCAACGATCGATCGATAGGGAGAGATGGGATGCTTCAGATCGGTTTCTATTCGTCCTGCGGTGGCGAAGATGGATAGCGTTTTTGCAGCATTCAATAATCGCTTCAATAAATGTCTCGCACCTTGTTCACTAATTGCTGCATGATACGAATAGATCTCATTCAAAGTGATCCAAGCCCTTTTTGTCCAACGAACTTTTATGTCCATTCAGGTCTCATCTTTTTTATTTCATCGGTCGTATAGGTGCGTTCGCCACGCAGCCATCCTTCATAACTTTCGTAGACCTGCCGCCGGAGTTCCTCGATAGGCACACGAAGAAAAGGGGCGATGTCATCTTCATCAGCCCTCGTATCCACTTCATATTCAGCCGTGGGGTCTTTCACGTGGCCTTGTTTCGTCTTTGGAGGATAGATGCACTCTTTCATTGTGAACTACTTATTTGATTCTTTCAGCGGACAAAAGTACGGCACGGCCGAAAACCGATAGCTATTCCCGTGCAACCTGTCAGGAGGCCCAACTTTCCGCCTCCATGCTTGCAGCTCATGCCCCCGAGCCTATCTTTGCCCGCGAGTTTTGATTTTTGGCTACACATTATATATACATCCCTCTATTCTCGACCCACGCAATGAAGATCTACACAAAAAATGGCGATCGCGGACGTACCGGGCTTCACGGCGGATCCCGTGTCGACAAGGACGATCCACGTATCGAAGCCAATGGCAGTCTAGACGAGCTAAACGTGGCTATTGGCCTTTTGCGCGCCCGACTTAATGCCTCGCACGAGTGGCAAGCGATGCTGCACGACGTGCAACGGACGCTTATGGTCGTCATGTCACACGTCGCCACTCCGTCTTCCGTGCGACACCTCAACCCGAACGTGTTGCCAGACGATCTTGCGGCACAATGCGAGTCGTGGATAGATGCAATGACGTTGCTAATGGCTGACGGCGAAGGTTACTTTATCCTTCCCGGCGGCACGGAAATATCTGCCCTCTGTCATCAAGTGCGCGTAGCTGCTCGACGCGCTGAACGTCGCCTGTGCACGCTCAATAAACTCGATGCGCTACCTGCACAGATCATGTCGTACATCAACCGCCTCTCCGACCTCTTTTTTACGATGGCGCGTTTTGACTTACACCTCGCCGGAGCCTCTGAGGAGCGTTGGAAGGCCTTCGGATACAAGCGAAAGAAACGTGGGGAGGGATGATTTCAATTATTTCAAGGAGATAAACAATGGAGACAATCAGCATTAGAGCATATACGAACGATGATTCACAAATCGAAGCGATCAAGGCATTTATGAAAGCCTCGAAGATCAAGTTTGAACTTGAAAGAGAGAAGAGTCCTTATCGCCCGGAGTTTGTGGAGAAGATCAGGCAAGGTGACGAGGACATTAAGAATGGGCGGGGCAAACACGTAACACTCGAGGAGCTGGATGCTTTATGGAAATAGTCTTTCTGCCGAAAGCAGAGGAGGACATGGCCTATTGGATAAAAACAGGAGATAAGGGTATCCTAAAGAAGATAGCGCAGCTTGTAAGAGCTATAGTCGAAGATCCTTACTCCGGCATTGGAAAGCCTGAAGCATTGAAGTATGATCTCGCCCCCAAATGGTCGAGGCGGATAACGAAAGAGCATCGCATTGTTTATCACGTACAGGGCGATACCCTTTATGTTTATTCGGTCAGAGGACATTATGATTAAATCACAAGTGGGGGACACCACCTTTGGAAAGTCCTCCCGTTTTTAGTTAGATAGATTTTTCACTACACCTAAATGAATCAAGCAAGAATCATTGTGGCCGGCATCGGGCCCGGATCGACAGGCGACATCACGTCGGCCGTCATCGATGCACTCCGACACTGCGACGCGGTTGTCGGCTATCATTACTATTTCCCCTTTATCGAGGCCTATCTGCCCGCGGACGCACTCCGCATAGACAGCGGTATGAAGCAGGAGCGACGCCGCGCCGAGGAAGCCTTCCGTGTGGCTGAGGAAGGGCGCACTGTCTGTGTCATTAGCTCCGGCGACGCGGGCATTTATGGCATGGCCTCCCTCATTCTTGAGATGAAACACAAGCGCGGCAGCCACGTGGAGGTGGAGGGCTTGCCCGGCATCAGCGCCTTCCAGAAGGCGGGCTCATTGCTCGGCGCACCGATGGGACACGACTTCTGCGTCATCTCCCTTTCCGATCTCATGACGCCGTGGCTGCTCATCGAACGGCGTATCATTGCCGCAGCGGAGGCCGACTTCATCACGGCCGTGTATAACCCGAAAAGCGACAGCCGATACTGGCAACTCTATCGCCTGAAGGAACTCTTCTTGGCGCGCCGTGCACCGGAGACGCCCGTGGGACTTGTGCGGCAAGCTGGGCGAGATGGCGAGACGACGACCCTCACCACGTTGGCTGACTTTGACCCCGAGCAGGCGGACATGTTCACCGTCGTGCTGATCGGCAACTCGCAATCGTACGCCGTAGGCAACACCTTCGTCACGCCGCGCGGATACTATCGCGAGATGGGGCGCGAGGAGGTCGTCAACGTCGGGCAGGGGATTATGATCGAGAGCTTCCGCACCATCGAGCGTGAGCTGAAGCACCCCGACATCGCACTCGACCGCAAGTGGGCGATGCTGCACGCCATCCACACGACGGCCGACTTCGACATGGAGCGCCTGCTCTGGACCGATCCGGGCGCCGTGGCCGAGATGTACGAGCGACTCAGCTCGGGGCGCACGCGCACGATCGTGACTGACGTGACGATGGTGACGTCCGGCATCCGCAAGGGCGCGCTGCAACGCATGGGCATCGAGGCCAAGTGCTATCTCTCCGACGAACGCGCCGTGAAGATGGCGGCCGAATCCAGTGAGCAGGGCATCACCCGCGCACAGGCCGGCATCCGCGTGGCCGTAGAGGAACATCCCGACGCACTCTTTGCCTTCGGGAACGCGCCCACGGCGCTGATGGAGCTGTGCACCTTGATCCGTCGCGGGAAGGCGCGGCCGAGCGGTATCGTGGCGGCGCCCGTCGGCTTCGTGCACGTCTGCGAAAGCAAGGAGATGGTGAAGCCGTTCACGGACATTCCCAAGGTGATCATCGAGGGACGCAAGGGCGGCAGCAACCTCGCCGCGACGCTCGTCAACTCCGCCCTCACCTTTAACGACGCGGCGCAACTGCGCCCGGGACGCGATGTCTGAGCCGCGACGCACGTTCTACGTCGTCGGTATCAGCGACGAGCGCGACGTCCAACTGCCCGCCGCGGTGCGTGAACGCATTGCCCGCGGACACGTCTTCTCCGGCGGACGCCGCCACCGCGAGATCGTCGGCGGCTGGCTCCCCGAGGGCGCCGTGTGGATCGACATCACAGTGCCGCTGGAGCGCGTCTTCGAGCAGTACCGCGACCACCGCGACATCATCGTCTTTGCCTCCGGCGACCCGCTCTTCTTCGGTTACGCGGTCACGCTCCGCCGCGTCTTCCCCGACGCCGCGATCGAGACGTGCCCCTCGTTCAACTCGCTGCAACTGCTTGTCCACCGGCTCGGCATGCCGTATAACGAGATGATCCCCGTATCGCTCACCGGCCGGCCGTGGGACGACTTCGACGCGGCGCTGATCGAGCGGCGACCGCTCCTCGGCATCCTCACCGACCGCGAGAAGACGCCCGCCGTGATCGCCCGCCGAATGATCGAATACGGCTACGGCGACGACTACCGCATGCACATCGGCGAGCGCCTCGGCAACGAGACGGACGAGCGCATCCGTACGTTTACGCTCTCCGAAGCCGCTGCGGCCACGTTCACGCACCCGAACAACCTGATCTTGGAACGCATCCGCCGGCGGCCGCGCCCGTTCGGTATCCCCGAGAGCGAGTTCCACCTGCTCGACGGCCGCGTGAAGATGATCACCAAGCGGCCCGTGCGCCTGCTCTCGCTCAGCATGCTCGACCTGCACAACCGCACCTCGCTGTGGGACGTCGGCTTCTGCACCGGTTCGGTGTCCGTCGAGGCGCGGCTGCAATTCCCGCACCTTCGCGTCACGGCCTTCGAGATCCGCCCCGGTTGCGAGGAGATCCTCGCCGCCAACTGCCGACGGTTCGGCACGCCGGGCATCACGCCGGTGATGGGTGACTTCATGGAGGCCGACACGACCGACTTGCCCGCGCCCGACGCCGTCTTTATCGGCGGCCACGGCGGGCGACTGGCGGACATGCTGCGTAAGATCGACAGCGTGATGCGCCCCGGCGGCGTGATCGTCTTCAACTCCGTCAGCGAGGAGAGTCGACAGCTGTTCACCGAAGGGCTCGCCGCCATCGGCGGCCGCATCACGGAGTGCGTCCGCCTGACTGTCGACGCGCATAACGCGATCGACGTGATGAAAAGTGAGTAAGGCGAAGTTTGGATACCCAAACACACCCGCGATTTTGACCGCGCAGGCCTCTGCCGAGGCCGGGGAAGATTGCCTGGTA
>ERZ773070.1390-NODE-1390-length-15001-cov-4.155292_pt1 | contig 15001 bp, 10 predicted proteins | sample MGYA00580618_ERZ773070 | MGnify/ENA primary metagenome ERZ773070 (study PRJEB29015, sample SAMEA2738023) | human oral metagenome | biome: human oral; feature: human-associated habitat; material: dental | place: China | collected 2019 ... | reverse complement strand
GGGGTGTGGAGGGAGTTCCCGCCGAGCTCGCCGACGCGCGCGCAACGATCGACAACATCGATGCCGCTCTCATCCACATTCTTGCCGAGCGATTCCGCTGCACTCAGCGCGTCGGGCACATCAAGGCACGGCTGAACCTCCCGCCGGCGGACCCCGCGCGCGAGGCTCGCCAGGTTGAGCGCCTGAGAGCGCTGGCACTCTCCTCGGGCCTTGACCCCGACTTCGCTGAGAAGTTCCTGGGCTTCATGGTGCGCGAGGTGATCCGCCACCACGAGGACATCAAGGCCGAGTACGACGAGGGTGCCGCCCTCTGATCAGGGCATCTTCACTGACCCGAGTTAGTTTGGCGAGGCGCAGGCTCCCTCTTCGTCGAAAGAACCGCTAATTGTCTGATGAAACTCTGCGCGGCTTCCCCGATAGTTTTCAGGTAGCTTCCAGCCTCGTGGTCTGTAATCTATCCAGGCAGTGAGAACCACAGCCCCGAGCAGTCCATAAGGAGTTTCGATGAAGAATCGCGCGCACGTGCGCGGCCTGGCCATTATCGCCATCACCCTGGCGGCGGCCCTCAGCGCATGCGGATCGACCTCGTCCACGACGAGCGGCCAGAAGAACAACCCGTCGGCGTCGTCCTCGAACGCGGCGAGCCAGGATGCGAACCTGATTTTCGCCCAGTGCATGCGGGAAAAGGGCTTTGACGTGCCCGACACCGGTCTGACCCCCGACAACGCGAAGGACACGTCCGCAGGATTTAACGCTGCCGTCAACGAGTGCATGGCAAAGACCGATGGCCTCACGGGGCAGGATGACCTGACGAAGGACCCGGCCGCACGCGACGCTCTCGTCAAGGGAGCCCAGTGCTTGCGCGACCTCGGCTACAACGTGAAGGACCCGGAGCCGGGCAAGGGCGTGGACATCCAGGACGTTCCGCAGGATGCCCTCAACAAGTGCTTCGGCAACCCGGGAGGTAGCAAGTGACCGTTGCTCGTTCCTCGCGCCTCGTGGCCGCCCTCGCCATGGTTGCCGTCGGCGCTGTGACGCTGTCGGCGTGCTCCGGGGGCAGCGCCGACGCGCAGACCCCCCAGTCTTTCGACGGTGCGACCGCAACCATCACCCGCGGCGACCTGTCGGGCGAGACCGCCGTCCAGGGAAACCTGCACTACGCGGACTCCTACGACCTCAAAAGCGCCTTCACCGGAGTGATCACGGCACTGCCGACGCCCGGCACGACCCTCGAGCAGGGGTCGCACGTGTACACCGTCGCGGGCAACAGCGCCTACCTGCTGCACGGCGCCACCCCCGCGTGGCGCGACTTCTCTGAGGGAATGAGCGACGGCGCTGACGTCAAGCAGCTGGAGACCGCCCTCTCCGAGCTCGGCTACTTCCAGGCCACCCCCAACGAGCACTTCGACTGGAACACGATCGCGGCGATCAAGCGCTGGCAGAAGGCCCTCGGGCTCACGCAGGACGGCACCCTCCCCCTGGGCACCGTGCTCTTTGCCCCCGAGGACGTGCGGGTTGGCGCCCTGAAGTCCCGCGTCGGAGATACCGCGACGCCCGAGACCGAGCTCTTTGCGGCCTCGTCCTCGCGCCAGGTCATCTCCGCCAACCTCAAGCTCTCTGACCAGAGCCTGGGAGTCGTCGGTACCAAGGTCACGATTCGCCTCCCGGGCGCTGCCTCGACCACGACCGGGACGATCACGTCGGTGGAGCCGCCCCGGGACAAGCCCGGCGAGGAGGGCACCAAGGAGAAATCGAAGGAAAGCAGCGGTGAACGCATCATCCCGATCACCGTCACCCCCGATGACACCGAGGCCCTGGAGGGAACTCAGGAGGCGTCCGTCTCGCTGGGAATCACCTCGCAGACGCGCACGAATGTGCTCTCGGTGCCCCTGGGCGCTCTCGTTGCCCTGACCACCGACCAGTTCGGCGTTGAGGTTGTTGATGACAACGGTCAGGTGCGCCGCGTCCCCGTCACCGTCGGCCTGTTCGCGGGCGACCGCGTCGAGATCAGCGGCGAGGGACTCGCCGAAGGCCAGCGCGTGGTGGTGCCCAACAGATGAGTCACATCCTGCAATTGACCGACGTGCACCGGTCCTTCGGCAGTCCGCCCGTGCACGCTTGCAACGGAGTGTCCCTGAGCGTTGACGAGGGCGAGTTCGTCGCCATCGTGGGCCCGTCCGGCTCCGGCAAGTCCACCCTGCTCAACCTGATTGGGACCCTGGACAGGCCCAGCTCGGGCACCGTGAGCATCAGCGGCATGGACGTGTCGTCCCTAAGCGACACCGACCTGTCGGGGGTGCGCTCGAACCTGATCGGCTTCGTCTTCCAGCAGTTCCACCTCACGCAGGGAGTTCCCGCCATCGATAATGTGGCCGACGGCCTGCTCTACCGGGGAGTGCCCCGGGCCCGCAGGCGCGAGGCGGCACGCGAGGCGCTGACCCGCGTGGGACTCGGACACCGCATGGACCACAAGCCGCACCAGATGTCGGGCGGTGAACGTCAGCGTGTCGCCATCGCCAGGGCCATCATCGGGCACCCCGCCCTGCTGCTGGCCGACGAACCGACCGGCAACCTCGACTCGCGTTCGGGCGCGTCCATCGTCGCCCTCCTGCGTGAGCTCAACGAGGCCGGCACCACGATCATCGTGATCACCCACGACAACGAACTGGCGGCGTCTCTGCCGCGGCAGATCGCCATCCGTGACGGACAACTTGTATCGGACTCAGCGCACCCGGGAGGTAAGCCATGACGAGTAAGAAAAGCTCGCGCACCGCGCGCTCCAGCTTGCGTGCCAGCGACGTCGGCCGCCTGGGCCTGACCGGCCTGCGCTCGCGTCCCATGCGAGCAGTCCTGTCTGCCCTGGGTATCGCCATCGGCATCGCCGCGATGGTCGGCGTCGTCGGGGTCTCCTCCTCCTCGCAGGCCCGCCTGCAGGAACAGCTGCGCGCGTTGGGCACGAACATGCTCACGGCGCGCAGCGGGGCAGACCTGTCGGGCACGGACCTCGTGCTGCCGGAGGACTCGGTGGGCAGGACCCGGATGATTCCGGGCGTCACCTCCGCGGCCTCCACGTCGACCCTGACGGGAGTGTCCGTCTACCGCTCGCGCCTGTCCGACCCGAACGCGACCGGTGGAACCCTCACGATGGCCGCCGACACGAATCTCCTCGACGTGGTCTCGGGCACGATGAAGAGCGGAGTGTGGCTCAACGATGCGACGGCCCACTACCCGGGTGTCGTCCTCGGGTCTAAGGCCGCCCAGCTCCTGGGCGTGGTCGAACCCGGCACCCAGGTGTGGCTCGGGGGAACGTCCTTCACGGTCCTGGGCATCATGAACCACCTGCCCCTCGCCGAGGAACTCGACAACGCCGCGCTGATCGGCATTCCCGCCGCCAAGGCGCAGTTCGGCAAGGGATCGACGCCCACCGCGATCTACGAGCGCTCCGAGGAATCCCAAGTGGAGACCGTGCGTTCGCTCCTGGGGCCCACGCTCGCCCCTCAGGGATCCACGGGCCTGAAGGTGTCGCGCCCCTCGGATGCGCTGGCGGCGCAGAACGCGGCCGATCAGACGCTGACGACGCTGCTCGCCGGTGTCGGCTCGATCGCCCTCCTCGTCGGCGGCATCGGCGTGGCCAACACGATGATCATCTCCGTCCTGGAGCGACGCAAGGAGATCGGTTTGCGCCGGTCCCTGGGGGCTAAGCGCTCCCACATCACGGTTCAGTTCCTGGCCGAAGCGCTGATCCTGTCCTTCCTCGGTGGCGTCGCCGGCTGCCTCATCGGCGCCGGTGTCACCTGGGGCATGTGTCTGGCCTACGGCTGGCCTCCCACCCTGCACTGGTGGGTGATCGCCGCAGGCCTGGGCGCCACTCTCCTCATCGGCGCCGTCGCCGGGCTCTACCCCGCGATCCGAGCGGCCCGCACACCGCCTACCGCGGCGCTCGCCTCGCAGTAGGAGAGCCCATCCGATAAAGCCGTGGCCGGCTCGCCACCGCCCACCGCGGCTCTGGCCTCCCAGTAGGGCCGAGCATGCAACGACAAGGCCGTGGCCGTCTCGCACCTCTCCGCTCGGGAGGGTAGGCGAGACGGCCACGGTCATACGCGCGGCTAGTGCTGGACGGGTCCTCCGTAGAGCTCGTCAATGACGGAGGCGAGGCGGGCCGTGGCCTCGGCGCGCTTGACCTTCAGGGAAGGGGTGAGCAGGCCGTTTGCCTCCGTGAAGTCGGTGGAGAGGACCTTGATCTTGCGGATCGACTCGGCACGCGACACGTGCTCGTTCGCCGAGGCTACCGCCTTCTCCAGTGAGGCGAGGACCTCGACGTTGGAGGAGGCCTCGGCCACGCTCATGGGAGGCAGGGAGTGCGCGGCGAGCCAGTCGGGCAGCATCTCGGCGTCCAGGGTGATGAGGGCTGCGACGAAGGGCCTCTGGTCTCCCACGACGAGCACCTGGGAGATGAGGGGGTGGGAGCGCATCGGGTTCTCCAGGGACGCGGGGGCCACGTTCTTGCCTCCGGCCGTGACGATGATGTCCTTGGCACGCCCCGTGATGGACACGTAGCCGTCGCGGTCCAGGGATCCCAGGTCGCCGGTGCGGAACCATCCGTCGTCGGTGAAACAGGCGGCCGTGGCGCCCGGGTCGTTGTTGTAGCCCTGGAACACGCTGGGCCCCTTGAGGAGGATCTCACCGTCGTCGCTGATCTTGAAAGACATGGGCGGCAGCGCGGGGCCGACGGTGCCGATCTTGGACAGGCGGGGGGTGTTGACGGAGACGGGGCCAACCGTTTCGGTCAGCCCGTAGCCCTCCAGCACGGGGATGCCGATGCCCCGGTAGAAGTGGGCGAGCCAGGTCGCCAGGGGAGCGCCCCCGGAGATGATGTAGTCGGCATTGCCGCCCACGAGGCGGATGATCTGCTGGTAGACGAGCTTGTCGGCCAGGGCGTGCTGGGCCTTCAGGGATGCGGAGGGGCCCTCGTCGGTGTCCAGGGCGCGCGAGTAGGCGATCGCGACCTTGGCCGCCCAACGGAACACCTTGCGCTTGGGGCCGCGCGACTTCGTGTCGGCGGAGTTGTAGATCTTCTCCAGGACGCGCGGCACGACCAGCAGGTAGGAGGGCCGGAAGGAGGCCAGGTCGGGCAGCAGGTTCTTGATGTTCGACACGTGCGCCATGACGCCGTTGCCGCTGATCTGGAAGACCTGCAGGAAGCGGGCGAACACGTGGGCGAGGGGCAGGAAGAGGAGGAGACGCGAGGTGGTGCCTGCCGCGATCTCGGGCATCCACGCGTGGGCGTTGAGGCACAGGTTCGTGAAGTTCTCGTGGGACAGGACCGTGCCCTTGGGGGTGCCCGTCGTGCCCGAGGTGTACACGATGGTGGAGATGTCGTCCTTGGTGAGGGCCTCGGAGCGGGCGACGACGCGGTCGCGGGGCGTGGTGGCGCCCTCGGCGATGAGGGTGTCGATGGCCTCGGAGTCCAGGGAGAGCACCTCCGTGTTGACCCTTCCTTCGCGTTCGGCTGCGGTGCGCACGATCTCCGCCATGGAGACGGTCTCGGTGACGACCAGGTCGACGTCGGCGTCGGTGAGGACGTGGGCGACCTGGTCGATGGAGCTGGTCTCGTAGATGGGGACGGGGATGAGGGCGGCGGCCCAGCACGCGAAGTCCAGGAGCGTCCACTCGTAGCGGGTGCGGCTCATAATGGCGACGCGGTCCCCGGGCTGCAGGCCGCGGGCGATGAGGCCGGCGGCCACCGACTGGACCTCGTCGTAGAACTCGCGCGCCGTCACCGGCCGCCACGTGTCGCCCATCCCCACCTTGCGCAGGATGAGGGGGCGGGTGGCGCCGCGCTGGACGCGCTCCTTGAGGAGGCGCGGAATCGTCGTGTGCTCGTCCACTCGCACGAGGACGGGCGCGTGCCATTCCAGCGCCCCGGTGGTTGTCTCGGTCGGCGTTGTCTTTTCGTCGTTGGACGAGGCCGGGGTGTTGGTCGTGGACATGCGCGCTCCCTGGAGTTTCGGCGGGAACACCACGAAGCCTGTGAGGCCGTGGCGTCGTTGCTGGTACCCGCTATCCTACGCTCCCGTAGGGTGGGGGAGGGGGAGCGTCCTTCGGGGTGGCTTCTAGCCCGTTGGCTGGCGCTCAACCAGACATCTGACTGTTAGTCTCTGCACAAGAATGACTCGAGGGCTTGCGCGAGTGCTTCTTCGAGTGTCAGCCTGAACTGACGTGTCGAAAGAATCGAGAGGACCACAACGCGGTCGTCGGCCATGAGGAAAGCAATCAGGAGGGTTTTGCGGAATTCGATGATCCGCATGCCCGGGTGATGTAGTGAGAAAGCCTGGCCTCACAGCGGAAAGTGGGGGAGCTGCTCGATGTAATCTGTGAGAGTTCGCATGTAGTTGCGGGCCGTCACTTCGGAACCACTCACGGACGCGATGGACTGTCGAAGTTCTCTGAACTATTGCCGAGCCTGGCAGGTCACGACCAGGTGACGGTATTGCTCGCTCATGTCACGCCCAGCTCAGTGCGGAGTGCATCGAGCGTGTAGACCTCGTCGGGGTGTTCCTCGTAATCGCGAACGGCCTGGGCGAGGTCTTCTTGCAACCAGCGGTCCACGTCGTCTCGGGTTCGGCGGTCACGGCGTTCCTCAAGAGCCTCCATTGCCTCCTCGTAGAAGGCAGGGGAGACCAAGACCGCACGAGTCTGTGTACCGCGCGAGCGAAGCTCGACGGGTTCGACTTGGGCGGCAGCGATGTAGTGGGCCTGGTTTTGGCGAAACTCCGAGAGGGTAGCGGTTGACATGTACCAATTGTACGAGTTGACGTTCATGGAGGTGTGATTTGAAAACTGAATTTGCATACTCGTCACGTTGAAGGCGCCTGATGTAGGGATCAGGCAAATCGCGCGGGTGACATTGTGTCACCCCTTTCAACTAATGTTCGCCGTCGCATCCCCGAACTCGCTCTGTTTGCCAAAACTGCGGTAAACGAAATAATGAAGCTTGATTAATCTTGATGCCCACATTGCGCACATTGGCCCATGAAGCTGTTAGAGGTATACCCAAACTGCCCAAAATGGTCCGAAAGGATTGCCGAAGTGATTTCAAATCGCATACTCTGAATGATTGCTCAATGGGCTGGCCTCAATTCATTATCTATTATGTAGAATAGAAGTCAGATTTGGGTGGAAAGGTGAAGTAGCTATTACATATCTATTCTGATCTGCAGAAACGCATCCAATCATACACTACGGCCAATTTGGCGTACTGAACAGATAGCCAGGAGTCATCTTTCCAGGATCGATTCTCGATGAGAAATTTGCGCAGCCCATCAGTGTCGTTGGTGTATGCCGGGAGCTTCATGGCGTATTTGGCAATCCAGCGGGGTTCATTCTCCTCAAGAAGTTTGCTAATAGGTAGCAAATGACCAGCTGTGGGTAAAGAGCTGAATTGTTCTGTGTACTTTCTGAATCGTTGGGCTACACGCTCGTCAACGGGGCTGAGATCGCCCGACATTAAATCATCTAAGAGATTAGCAAGATGTAGATATTTGAAAATTGGGACATATGTTGTGATGCTTATCTTAGGTATGACTGTCGAAAGTACCTCTGTGGCATCTAGATTTAAGTCAGGATCACTAAGGGTATCATCGACAAGGTCCCATCGGGATAGGCCGACAAGACCCTTTTTTAAGATGCGGGCGCCAACTCCAAAGACGACGTCAATGTTTGTGATATCGAACGATGGGTCATTGGTGGCTTCAGAAATATCTTTCACGTACATAAGTTGGTGTCTTGGATCGTTGCTGTTGACTAAGTCGTATACCTGCTCTTTTAGGCTCCTCAGTAGCCAAGCGGGCAAAGCTCTACTTCGAGTTGCAAGTGTCTTGTATATCCATAGGAAGTTTGCGGTGATTATGCGAGTGATGGGAATTGTTGTTCCTTCAATCGAAATTTCTGACTCATGTATTGCAGGTTGGATATCTGGTTTCCAGTCGACAAATATGATTTTCTTCCGAAGGCGTTCAGCGTTTTCTGGTCGGAATCCCTGTACGACAGCCTGAAGGATCTGCATGATATTTTGATCAGACATGCTATAGCCTAAGAAGATGACTGGGTGTTCCGCGAAGATTGTAATTAACTTCGCTGCAAGGTATGGATTGCGCTTGTTGAAGTCGGTGTAGTCGTCATCGGTTAGAATCAGACTATCTGGACTAGTTGTGACTCCGTGGATATGATATATTTCTGCGACGCCTTGTGGGTTTTCAAACAGTAGTTCATCTTGTCCAACAAAAATGCGAAACTTTGGAAACAGTTCAGATAGAAGGTTGTCAAAATTTGTGGTGATAATTGCCTCAATTTCCACCTTAGAGAATGCTGTAAACTCTTCTGTTAGTTCGCTAGGTATGGTGTACGTTGCCAGTTTTCTTTGTAAGTAGTTTGATATTTCGATTTTTAAGGGAGAGTTTTTCTTTGTGATTGCTTTCTGGTTGGCGGTTCGTGAATCTTTAAACTCCTCGCTCTTCCACCATTCTCTATAGAAGTCGTTTGCGATAGATGAAGCAACCTTAGGGAGGTCTCCGTCAACTTCTCCTGAATAGTATTCGAATGGGTAGGGGGTATGTCGTGTAAATTTTTCCAATAATTCTTTCCATCCGGGTAGATTGGCGTATCTGATCGACATGCCAGCGCCAACAAATAGATATGGTCCAGCCTGTTTGTGCAGAATATCTGCTAGTTGTTTTGCGCACTGCTCTTCGGTTGGTTCCATGACTGCTCCAATTGATGGGTTGTTGGTATGAGACTATGGTTGTTCTAAATCGTTAGTATTTTAGATCGGCGCTTTCATTCTGTCAAGGATAAGTTGTGGGACGTAAAATATACTTGCAGCCGCTCGATGTATGCTGTACTTAAAATTGTGTCGTTTGTCTGTGTGCTTATATTAGGTCTAGGGTCTGTTCAAGTTGCTTTTGATGAAGGGGTCTAGTTGTGACGTTTAGCTTGCGATTGTTGGGTAGGTGAGTCATGCTACCAATATTTTGCGCGTCGGGCTTGATGTGTGACTGTTTTTGCTTTTATGTTGACACTTTGAGCTTCGTGCAGGTGGCTAATGATGATCGCGAGCGAGTGATTGACACTTCTTCGACTGGGTGTCGGCGCGGATTAGGCTGCACTATGTGGCAATAGCGCTGATCCGACGAAGTCTGCCAGGCGGTGACCTTCGATGAGAAGAACGTGGTGATGTGCGCCCAGCGTGCGTTGCTGCGTGCCAGGGGTATTCTTCAGGCGATCCTTTAATTGCACTTTGAGCGAGTTGCCATCGTTGGCCTGGCACGCTAGCCTGGTCCGATGCGGAATGTGGTTTGGAGTTAGACCGTGCCTTGTCGCACTGTGGCCAACGTTCTTGTCCGTTTTTGCGGCTTGCGGGTACTGAGGGGCGATGAAAGCCGTGTGGCATCGCCAGGATTGACACCGATGGGCCCGATGAATTCATCGGTATTGTGGACCTGCTGCGCGGTGAGGACCATCGCACATCCCGCTTGTTGGATCTGGTGCGACCCTGCCAACGTGGTCTGTTGAAATTGGTCGTATGAGCGCGGTGGGCAGTTCCGTGTTGGTGTCCATCTCGCGATGCTGGAACTGAATTAGGAACAGTCGAATGCTATCGATGACTCGCTCCAGGACGTCACCAGCGCCTGCTACGCCTTTCATGCTGTTAATCTCACCGGTGTCGCCCCTGATAAGGTGCGCCGACGCATCCAGTAGGAAACACTGGGCCACTGCGGACGTAGAGGTGATCTCTTCTATCAGATCCACAATATCTTGAGTGCCTCAAGTCAGAAAGACATCCCCACACAAAAAGGAACGAATCCAGGCGGTCCGTACCGCCGATGAGGTGTACAATTTCGGTCGGAGTGTCTACCGCTGTGCGCAGAAAGTGCGCGAGGTCGTCTATCAAGACATTCAGTTTGAGGCCAAGGCTCACTGCCTGCAGTGGCGAATACCTACCAACTTGTCCCGTCTTCGAAATCGGTCGCCTGGAGTGAACTCTGCGGCGATGGATGAAATCGTTTTGGCTTACTGCGACGTATGCGCAGAAAGCAACAGCAGAACAGAGCCATTAGCGGCATTATCGAACTGGGTAGATCAACTGCCAGCGGCCACAACATCCCTACCAACCACCAACCCAGTATGTTCCTCATCGCTGCAAGCCTGGCTACCTCCCTCCACACTTAACTATGAAGAGTCGTTTCAGATACTTGTTTAACTTTGGTTATGGCCATCGTATCGATGTGTATGCATGTTCAATGTTGTGCGAGGGGCCGCCCGTGGTGTTCCACGGGCGGCCCCCAGCAGCCTAACGCTCAGCCCTTGCGCTTCGCAGGGGCCTCGCCCAGCTCGAAGGACTCGATAGAGGCCTCGGTGGCCTCAGCGTCGTCGGAGGCGGCTACGGTCAGTGCACCAACCGCCTTCGACGCGGCCTCCAGGTCGCCCTTCACGGACTCCAGAGCCTCCACCTGAGCCTGCGGGGCGCGCACCGTCACCGCCAGGAACGGCGTGCGCGGTGACACCTTCGCCTCAGACTTCACGCGACGCAGCGCGATCAGAGCAGAGGACGCGGCCTCGAGCACCGAGGGATCGCCCTTGACGCCAGCCAGATCCGAGGAAACCGGCCACGGAGCAACGTGCACGCTACCCTCGCGGTACCAGCTCCACACCTCTTCCGTCACGAACGGCAGGTAGGGGGCCAGCAGGCGTACAACGTTGTCGATGACGATCGCCAGAGCCGCACGGGCAGACGTGGCCGATGCCTCGTCCCACGCGCCATCACGGTTGTAGGCACGCTCCTTGACCAGCTCCAGGTAGTCGTCGCAGAACGTCCAGAAGAACGACTCCGTGACCTCGAGTGCGCGAGAGTGCTCGTAGGACGCCAGCGCAGCCGAGGCCTCGTCGATGACGGAAGCCAGCGCGGCCAGCACCGAACGATCCAGCGGCACCGTCACCAGCGCCGGATCCAGATCAATCGCCGCACCCTCGCCGCCCATAGTGAGCGCAAACTTCGACGCATTCAGTACCTTGATCGCCAGGCGGCGACCAATCTTCATCTGCTGCTCGTCGAACGCCGCATCCAGGCCCAGGCGAGCGGACGCCGCCCAGTAGCGCACGGCATCCGAACCGTACTTCTCCAGGATGCCCATGGGGGTCACGACGTTGCCCTTGGACTTGCTCATCTTCTTGTGGTCCGAATCCAGGATCCAGCCCGACAATCCCGCGTGCTTCCACGGCAGCGCACCGAACTCCAGGTTGGCGCGCACCACGGTGGAGAACAGCCACGTGCGAATAATGTCCTGGCCCTGCGGGCGCAGATCCATCGGATACGTGCGAGCGAACAGATCCTCGTCATCCAGCCAGCCACACGCCAGCTGCGGGGACAGCGAGGACGTCGCCCACGTGTCCATGATGTCCAGCTCGCCCACGAAGCCGCCGGCCACGCCGCGCTGATCCTCCGTGTAGCCCTCCGGCACGTCCGTCGACGGGTCGACGGGCAGAGCGGCCTCGGAGGGGGTGATGATGTCGTCGTAGTTCACCTGGCCGTCCGCGTCCACGCGGTACCACAGCGGGAAGGGCACGCCGAAGAAGCGCTGACGGGACACCAGCCAGTCGCCCTTGAGGCCCTTCACCCAGTTCTCGTAGCGCACGCGCATGAAGTCGGGGTGGAACTCCAGCTCGCGGCCCCGCCCGATGAGCTCCTCGTTCAGGTCCGCCCCCGAGGCCGGGTTCGTCCACGCGCGGCCACCGTTGCGAATGTACCACTGGCGCGAGGTCACGATCTCCAGGGGCTTGTCGCCCTTCTCGAAGAAGTTCGTTTGACGCATCGTCTTGGTCGGCTCGCCCTTCAGCTCGCCCGAGGAGCGCAGGGCCGCCACCAGGGCCTCGCGCGCGGAGAACGTCGTCTTGCCCGTGATCTCTTCAAAGGCCTCGCGGCCCGCATCGGTCGTGATCCACTCGGGGGTCTCGGTGATGATGCGGCCGTCCTTGCGCAGGATCGCGCGCAGCGGCAGCTCCAGGTCACGCCACCAGTCGATGTCGGTCGTGTCGCCGAAGGTACAGCACATGGCGATGCCCGCGCCCTTGTCCATCTCGGCGTCCGGGTGAGCCAGGATCGGCACCTCCACGCCGTACACGGGGGAGGCGACCGTCGTGCCGAACAGCGGCTTGTAGCGCTCGTCGTCCGGGTGGGCGATCAGGGCGACGCAGGCGGCCAGCAGCTCGGGACGCGTCGTCTCGATGCACACGTCCACGCCGTCCTCGACGGGCGCGCCGGCGGCGGCAGCCTTCGCGGCGGCCTCGGCATCCGTGATGTGGAAGGCCAGGCGGTGGTAGAAGCCCGGGTACTCGCGGCTCTCCAGCTCAGCCTGGGCGACCGCCGTCTGGAAGGTGACGTCCCACAGGCCCGGGGCCTCGGCCTGGTAGGCCTCGCCGCGCGCCAGATTACGCAAGAAAGCGGCCTGGGCGACCTTGCGAGCACGCGCTCCGATCGTCTGGTAGTTCTGCTTCCAGTCCACGCTCAGGCCCAGGTAGCGCCACAGCGCCTCGAACTGAGCCTCGTCCTCCACCGTGAGGCGCTCGCACAGCTCCACGAAGTTCTTACGCGAAATCGGCTTCTGGTCGCGAGCCTTGATCGACTTGCCGTCGCCGCCCACGTGCGGGGGCTCGAAGTCGGGGTCGTAGGGCAGCGTGGCGTCGACGCGCACGCCGAAGTAGTTCTGCACGCGGCGCTCGGTCGGCAGGCCGTTGTCGTCCCAACCCATCGGGTAGAACACGGACTTGCCGGTCATGCGCTGGTAGCGGGCCACGACGTCGGTGTGAGTGTAGGAGAAAACATGGCCGATGTGCAGGGAGCCGGATACCGTCGGCGGGGGAGTGTCGATCGAGTACACCTGCTCGCGCGTGGCGCTGCGGTCAAAAGCGTAGGTGCCCTGGCTTTCCCAGGCCTCACCCCACTTGGCTTCGAGGCCTTCGGGGGCGGCGCGGTCGGGCACGCGAGGCGCCTGCGCACGGGTGTTCATGGCCATAATTGAGTTGTCTCCATCCGAGTCGTGGACTGTTTGCCCCACTAGCCTACGTTTCCTCAAGCATTTCGGTCCAATGCTGGGCCTGTGAGCTCCCGGCGCTTCGCTCACATGCGCAGTTACAAAAGTTCCTCTCGTGGCGCGGTCGGGTGAACGTGAGCGCGTGGGGATACCGTGGTGTCAGACGTGGGAGCCGGGACGAGGCCCCGCTGGGAAGGGGATCATCGTGAGGACGCAATCGCTGGGTGAGCAGACCGTCGACCTGTTGGCGCGCCTCGTGCGCTTGGGCTGCGTCAACGACTTGACCGCCGACTCGGGCGGAGAAGAGCGCGCCGCTGACCTTCTCGAAGAGTTCTTCGGGGGCCTGCCCGTGTCAGTCGATCGGATCACCCCACACCCGGGGCGCACCTCGCTCGTGGTCACGGTCGAGGGCGCGGATCCGCGCAGCCCTGGCACGCCGCTGACCCTCCTCGGGCACACGGACGTCGTGCCCGTGGATACGGCCAAGTGGACGCGCGATCCTTTCGGCGCGCAGATCGAGGATGACGTCATGTGGGGGCGCGGCACCGTCGACATGCTCCACCTGACCGCCGCGATGGCCGTCGTGACCCGCGAGGTCGCTCGCCGCGCCCAGGACGGCAATCCTCTCGCGCGTTCCCTGGCTTTCGTGGCCGCCGCAGACGAGGAGGCACGAGGCGGACTCGGCGTCCCGTGGATCGGCGAGAAGCGGCCGGACGCCCTCCCGTGGGACGCTGCCCTCTCCGAAATGGGAGGGGCGCACATCTTCGGGCGCAGGGGCGGGGACAGCGTCGTCGTGGTCGTCGGCGAAAAGGGCGCCGCCCAGCGCCGCCTGCACATCCGGGGCGACGCCGGCCACGGCTCGGTCCCGCTGGGGCGCATGAGCGCCGTCGAGCGACTCGCCCAGGTGAGCGCGGCGCTGTCCGCCGCCCGCTGGCCCACCGCCACGGACGAGGTCTGGGCGGGCTTCGTGCGCGCCTTCGAGTTCGACGAAACGACCGAAACGAGCCTCATCAATGGCACCTACGAGGGCGACTACTCCGAGTTCGAGGACCTGGCGGCGTTCGCCCACGCGATCTCCCACGTGACCGTCGCCCAGACGGTCGCCCACTCGGGCGGGCCCATCAACGTCCTGCCCTCCCACGCCTTACTCGAGCTCGACATCCGCACGCTGCCCGGCGTCGACGACGATGACGTGGACACCGCCATCGCGGCGGCCCTCGGCGACCTCGCCGAGCACGTGACCATTGAGCGGCTCCTGAGCGAGGCCGCCACGGCCTCGTCGATCGACACCGACCTGTACCTGGCGATCGAAGCGGCGCTGAAGCGGCGCTACCCGGGCGCGAGCGTTGTGCCTGTTCTCTTTCCCGGCGGATCCGACCTGCGCGTCGCCCGCCGGCTTGGCGGTATCGGGTATGGCTTCGGGGCCGTGGATAGCGGTGCGAGCCTCGGGCAGGTGTACTCACAGCTGCACGCGCACGACGAACACATCGCACTGGCGGACGTGCGCGCGACCGCCGAGGTCCTCCACGAGGTCGTCACCACCTACCTGACAGATGTGTGACACATAATCAACCGGTGTTACAAATGACCGCCTGACGAGGATCCTTCTCCCGCCGTTTCTCCTGTGTATACCGTAGATGTCGGCACTACCGCCACCACCGAACACAAGGAGACACCGATGCACATCGCACGCATCCCACGAACAGCAGCCACCCTCGCCTCCGTCGCTGCCATGATGTGTGCGACCCTCGCGGCCTGCGCTCCATCCGGTTCCGGCGCGGCCCAGTCGGCATCCCGTGAGGGGACCATCGCGGTGGGCCTGCCCGGCTCCCTGTCCACGCTGGACACCGCCCACGAAACCGGCATCATCAACTACTACGTCGCGCAGGTCGTCTCCGAAGGCCTCCTCGCCGTGG
>ERZ773070.1385-NODE-1385-length-15074-cov-9.570877_pt1 | contig 15074 bp, 11 predicted proteins | sample MGYA00580618_ERZ773070 | MGnify/ENA primary metagenome ERZ773070 (study PRJEB29015, sample SAMEA2738023) | human oral metagenome | biome: human oral; feature: human-associated habitat; material: dental | place: China | collected 2019 ... | reverse complement strand
GTTGTCCTCGGTGCCGACGCCGAAGACACCGCCGTTGCCGTCGGTCGTGACAGAGGCCTGCGTGGCGGCGGGAATCACCGCGCTCTGCGGCTGGGAGAGGTTCGCGGACTGCTGGAAGGTCTGCTGCAGGGCCGGCTGGGCCGGTCTGGCCGGTGACTGTGACGGGACTGCCTGGCTGGGGTCCGGCGGACCGCGTAGCTCACGTCCAGGATCCGCTGCTGCGTGGGCCGGTGCGGGCACCGAGGTCACCGAAGGCGGTGCTGTTCTGCCGTCCTCCGTTGCTCCGTTGCCGCGTCCCCGGGCCCTGTCGTGGCTGCGGCCACCTGCTGCCGTGTGGGCCAGAGCGGGGCTCGGTGAGGACGTGGGCCGCACCGGCCCTAATTACCGTGCGGGCTGGAGCGGGAGTCCGTACCACGCCGAGGATCCAGCTCGGTCCCCACCCGTTACCGCGCGGGCTAGGACGGGAGGGACGGAGGTCCCTCCTCGCCATCCCCGCGCTCACTACCACGCGGGCAAGGGGCGCCGTACGTGGTGCGGACTGGTGACGTCCTGCCCGCGCAGGCTGGGGGCGGAGTGAGCCGCTGTCTTGTAAACAGCGGGTCGTCGGCCCTGGCCCACGCGGGCCGGGGGCGGAGGGGCCGGGCGGGAGCCTCAGACGGCGGGCGTGTCGCGCTCGACCGCGTCGAGGGTGTAGTCCCCGGCCTCGTTAATGGCCTCAGCCAGGGCGGCGTCGGACAGCACGGTGTCGGAGACGACTGTGACAGTGGACTGCCCGCCCTTGTTGAGCAGGACGGAGACGTTCTTGACGCCGGCGACCGCCTCGAGCTCCTCGGTGACGTGGGTGACACAGTGCCCGCAGGTGAGTCCGGAGACCTTGAGGGTGGTGGTGCGGTCGACGCCGGTGGCGGTGAACTCGGTCATGGTGTGCTCCTGTGGTTGCGGTGGGCGGCCCGGGTGGGGCCGACTACGGGTAGGGGGTAGGCCGGGGCGGGCCCGGCCAGTGGCGCCGCCCAGGTGGCTGCGCGGCGTCGGGGGCTCAGGACCGTACAAGACGGGCTATGGCGTCGGAGGCCTCGCGGATCTTGGCCTGGCCCTCCGCCTCGGAGGACTGGGCGGCGTGGATGACGCAGTGGCTCATGTGGTCCTCCAGCAGGCCCAGGCTCACGGCCTGGAGGGCCTTGGTGGCGGCGGCGATCTGGGTCAGGACGTCAATGCAGTACACGTCCTGCTCGACCATCCGCGAGATACCACGGACCTGGCCCTCCACGCGCCGCAGGCGCTTGAGGTGGTCGTCCTTGGTTCCGGTGTAGCCAGCCATACGTCCTCCCTGGTCGTCAGCAGACAGGATACCCCTAGGGGGTAGGGGTGTCAAGAGGGTTGCTTCGGTGCGGGATGTCTCGCCCACCCACGACGGGCCGGGCCCTGCCTCCGGGAGCTTCCGGTGCGAGACGTGCCGACCTGCGTGCCGGATCCAGCTAATGCAGCTCCCACGTGGACCGACGTCGTGCCATGCTTGGGACCATGAGCGTGCAGGACCTTGATGAGACCGACTGGGCCCCCGCGGGGTGGGAGCCCCAGGACGTGAGCGCACTGGACGACTCCCCCTTCGGCCCCCGAGGCCGGTCGTAGTCACTCGTGGAGTCCGGGCGGCCCGGCTCGGGCGACTCGGCCCGGCTTGCGTGCGACGTCGCGCTGCCTTCCGCGAACGCGTAGGTTTCTAGTCGAACGCGTACCTCCCAGCTGCGCGTTCGACTAGAAACCTACGCGCTCGCGGAAGGATGACGGGCCGGGGGTCGGCGAACCGGCCGCAGAATGCGCTCTCCCCGCCGGCCTCGCCCCGACCGCTCCCCGATGAGAAGGACTCGGCGCCCCCAGACGTCCCCGGGATAACCTTCCTGACGTCGAAAGACGCCGAAACGTGCACTTCGCACTCGAAAGTGCAGTTCCAACCGTCATTCTCGAGTGCAAAATGCACATCTCGAGAGCAGAATGCACATCTCGACGACGAGGAGGCCGGTCGCGGTCCTCGCGGGCCGCGGCGACGGCCCCGCCCGCACCACCCTGCGCCCGCCCACCCGCGCCATTATGGCGATCCTCGCCCACGAGCCGCCGTTCCCGGCGAGAAGGGCCCACTGACGGCGAGACAGGCGCACGGGCCGGGGGCCGCATGCATATTCTTGCCGCGTGCGGCGCCCCGGCCCGCGACGATCATGATCAGGAGCGCACATGATTCTCATCCGATTCATCACCTCCTCATGGGGGGCGAGGGGCACCGGCGTCCTGTTCGGGCCGACGACGAGATCCATGTGCGCCGTCGCGGCCCTGCTCCTCGTCATGGCGGCGGTGAACCCGGTTCCCGTGCCCCCGGCGTGGAGCCTTCCCGCACCGCTGATCGCGGGGGCCGTCCTGGGCGCCGTCAACGCCTCAGCCGTCTGCAGGGACGTGACGGACTCGCGATACGCCGCCCTGCGCTACTACGGATTCTCGGCGGGCGGGTTCATGGGGCTCTTCGCCCTCATGGCGCTGCCGTGCACGATCATCGAGACGGCGGCCTGCCTCATGCTCCTGGTGCTCCCTGAAGGATCGTCCGGACCCGCCCTCATTCTCATCGTCATATCAACATCCGCGACCACGGGGATATTCGCCCTGCTCCGGTGCGCCGCGCGCCGCGAACGCACCCCGTCGCACAGGCCCCTGCTCCCCATAATGCGAAGACTCCCGGCCGATCGGCGCGCGGCACTGCGCCTGCGCTATCTCGGCGAATGCCGCCGCCTGCCCGCCGTCATCGCCCTGGCCGAGGCCGCCTTCATCGCGTGCGCAATGGGGCGCTTCGGCATGTCGGTCGCGGGGGCGGTGCACATCGGGGGCGCCCTCGTCGCCTCGGCCTGCGTCTGCGCCGTCGGAGAGGCCGAGTCCACGCGGGCGGGGCGATTCTCGCGCGGGCGCTACGAGGTCGCCGATCCCGAACTCGTCCGCGCCGGGGCGCCCATGATTCTGATCCCCGTGTCGGCCGCACTGGCCCTGACGGGGATACTGGCGGCCGTGAACGGCGGCGCGGCGGACGCGCCGTCGATCGCGGCCGGCGCCGGATACCAGCTCATCGCCGCGCCGCTCCTGCTGGCGGCAATGGTGCGATTCAGCGCGACCCGGACGGTATCGCCGCTCGCCGAACTGATATTCCTCCTCATCATGCTGACCCCCGGTCTGGCCGTCCTCGCCGGGGCGGCGACGCTCATCCACCGGAGAGGACGGCGCCATGCTTGAGATAGAGGGGCTGGTGCACCGGTACGCCAACGGCCGCGGGGTGGGCCCCGTGTCCCTGCGCGTCAGAGCGGGCGAGGCCCTGGGCGTCGTGGGCCCCAACGGCGCGGGCAAGAGCACGCTCTTCAACGGCCTGTGCGGCTCGGGCCCGCTGTCCGGGGGAGCCGTCAGGCTCAACGGCCGCGACACGGGGCGGCGCCTGCCCAGCTCGGCGGTGGGCTTCCTCCCCGAGACCTGCCGGCTCCTCCCCTCGATGACCGCCCTCCAGGCGGTCGCCTTCGAACGGGGCGTGCGGGGCCTGGCCGTGAGCGACTCCGGGCTGGCCGACGCGCTGAGCGCCATGGGGGTCGACGACGCCGGGGACGCGGCCGTCTCCGCCCTGTCCCAGGGGATGCGCCGGAGGGTCGGCATCGTCTGCGCATTCCTCGGATCGCCGCCGGTGGTGGTCGCCGACGAGCCCCTCAACGGCCTGGACGTCGACGGCGTCCTCCTCTTCCGCGATCTCCTGCGCGACTACCTCGCGCACGGCGGCGCGCTCCTCATCTCCAGCCACATCCTCGATCTCCTGGACGAGGTGTGCGCCCGCGTCCTGCTGCTGCGAGACGGCCTCGTCGTCGAGACGGTCGACGCCGACGGCGGGCGCGTCGAGCAGGCCTACCGGCGACTGCGGGCCGAGTCCTCGGAGGCCGCGGAACCGCGGGCCGGCGCACGGGCCCACCGGCGGCCGCGGGCCGACTAGGGCGTGTTATGTAAGTCGTTTGAGCCAGTGGTCGATGGCGGCGATGCGGGTGGTGGTCCGGTATCGGACGGCGAGCTTGTCGTACCTGGTGGCCAGGCCGCGGTTGTGCTTGAGGCGGCCGAAGCCGCGCTCGACGGCGTTGCGGTCCTTGTAGACGTCGGGGTCGAAGGCGGGCGGTCTGCCCCCGGCGCCGCCGCGTCGGCGGCGGTTGGCGGCCTGGTCGGCCTTGACCGGGATCGTGGCGCGGATGTGGTGGGCGCGCAGCCAGTCCCGGTTGGCCCTGGAGGAGTAGGCCCTGTCCGCTAGAACCCGGTCCGGGCGGGTGGAGTGAGCGGGGTCCTCTGGACTTGGGAAGAGTTTCTTCCCGTGACAGGTGAGGGGTGAGTTCATGACCAGAACCAAATACTCCGATGAGTTCAAGGAGCAGGTCGTTCGCGAGATCCTGGAGAAGGAGCGCACGATCGCGTCCGTGGCCGCCTCCTACGACCTGGTTCCGCAGACGGTGGGGGGCTGGGTCGCCAAGTACAAGAAGAAGCACGCCGAGGACCAGGACCCCGAGGCCGCCGCGGAGTCGGCCGAGATCGCCAGGCTGAGGGCGGAGAACCGCGAGTTGCGCGCAGAGATGCGAGTTCTTGAAAAAAGGTGCGCCACGAGGGCGGGAGGCCTGATGCGCGTGTAGGTGATGCGCGGGTTGAATGCCGTGCTGCGCAGGAGATGAAGGTGATGGCCCTTCGGAGCCGCCGTACGGGCGGGGGCTTCAAACCACCGCATGCTGCGGGACCGGTGACGGTGTCGTGGTGAGCGATGCGGAGAAGGCGTCCGTGAAAGGACGTCAGGTGGGGACCAGGAAGGCGAGCGCAAGCGAACCGCTGTTGACGTGTCGTTACTGAATAGGTGGCATCAGAACCGGGTGTTACTTTTTGGCCCGGGATAAGTCTGGCGGGGGCCCGTTGACTGGCCAGGCGGTGTCCGGCATGGAGGCGGCGCGATCCTGGTCTGCGGCTTCTGCGTGGAACGTGGGAAGGCACGTCCGGATACTGTCGCGCCAGGTGCGCGACGACAGGGAGGTCCTTGAGCGGATGAACCGCAAAAGGCGGAGTACCGTGGCCGGATGTGCCGGCGGACCGGCTCGTAGTAGTGTGGAAATCCCTGTAATGGGGGCTGAGCGAAGGGGCCGGGTCATTCGCGGGAGTGCATGTTGATCAACCGAGTTCCGGGAGGAATCAGATGAGCGGACCGCAGTTGTCAGGAAAACCGTTCGATATTTCGAAGCAGGAGGTTTGGCGGGCCTATCAGAAGGTCAAGGCGAACAAGGGGGCCCCGGGGGTGGATGACTGCTCCGTGGAGGCGTTCGAGAAGGATCTGAAGAACAATCTGTACAAGATCTGGAATCGGATGTCCTCAGGCAGTTACTTCCCGCCGCCGGTGCGCGCCGTGGAGATGCCGAAGCCGAGCGGAGGAGTCAGGGTGCTCGGAGTGCCCACCGTGGCTGACAGGGTCGCGCAGACGGTGGTCGCCGAAAAGCTGGAGAAGAGGGTCGAGCCGATCTTCCATCCGGATTCTTACGGCTACCGTCCGGGCCGTAGCGCCCTGGACGCAGTGGGACAGTGCCGCAGGCGCTGCTGGAACAGGGCCTGGGTGGTGGATCTGGATATCGCCAGATTCTTCGACGAGGTCGATCACCAGCTGCTGCTCAAGGCGGTGGCCGGGCACGCCCCGGAGCCGTGGGTGCTTCTGTATATTTCACGGTGGCTGAAGGCGCCGATCCAACACGGTGACGGGACGATCGCCCAACGATCCCGGGGCACGCCCCAGGGATCGGCGGTCAGCCCGGTCCTGGCCAACCTGTTCCTGCACTACGCGTTCGACATGTGGATGGCGCGCCGCTTCCCGACGGTGCAGTTCGAGCGCTACGTCGATGACGTGGTGGTGCACTGCGTCACCGAGCGTCAGGCGCGAGAGGTGCGCGAAGCCGTCGAGGGCAGACTGGCCCGGGTCGGGTTGCGGATGCACCCGGACAAGACCCGGATCGTGTACTGCCGGACTCAGAAGCGCAAAGGCGACCACCCGGAGGTGTCGTTCGACTTCCTGGGGTACACCTTCCGACCCCGGGCGGCGCGGGACGGGAAGGGCGGGATATTCACCTCGTTCCTACCGGCGATCAGCAAGAGCGCCCTTAAACGCCTCAGTGCCCGGGTGCGGTCCTGGAGGCTGCACCTGCGCACAGGAAGCACCTTCACGGGCCTGGCGCGGACGATCAATCCGATCGTGCGCGGGTGGATGCAGTACTACGGGCGATTCTACCGCACCGCCCTGTATCCGCTTCTCAAACGCATCAACGCCTACTTGGTGCGCTGGCTGCGGAAGAAGTACAAACGGCTGCGAACCTTCAAGAAGGCCAAAGCGGCCTGGAGGAGGGTGACCCGTCAGTGCCCCCTCCTCCTGAGCCACTGGGCCTGGGTCCAATCATTCTGGTGACCAAGGATGACAAGAGCCGTGTAACGGGAGACTGTTACGCACGGTTCTGTGGGAGCCCGGGGGTGAGACTCCCCCGGGCCACCCGACCGGCGACCTTCTTCGCGAGAGAACGTCGGTGAGCGAGCGCCACAGGGCTCATCCGCCGCGAAGAAGGCAATTACCCCGTCGCCTCCATGTGCGAACTGGTCGGAGTATCGAAGTCCGGCCACTTGCGACTGGCTGGGCCGGCCCGAGGCCGCCACGAAGGTCAGAAGGAGGAAGCTGGCACTGTTGGTCGAGTCCGAGTTCAAGGCCTCCGACATGATTCTGCGGGTACCGGCGCCCCGCCGCCGCTCTGAAGCGCAAGGGCGCCGTCGTGTCCCCCGACACGGTCCGCTCCATCATGCGGGAGAAGGGTCTGAAAGCCGCGCAACCGCGCCGGAAGGTCCGCACCACCATCCCCGCCGACGACATCGACACCCGCCCCGACCTGGTGGACAGGGACTCCCGCCGCTGAGGCCCCCGGGCTCAAATGGGTCGGGGACATCACCTACATCCGCACGTGGGTCGGATTCGTGTATCTGGCCACCGTTCTGGACTGCTGCTACCCGAGAAAGTCGTCGGCTACGCCATGGCCGACAACATGAAGACCGACCTGATCTGCAAGGCCATCGATATGGCCGTGCGCCGCTGCCCCCACCAGGAGGAGGTCACGATCTTCCACTCCGACCGGGGCAGTCAGTACACCTCACAGCAATTCGCCAAACATCTGAAGAACTACAAGATCCTCCCCTCCGTCGGGAGAACCGGCGTGTGCTGGGACAATGCCTGGGCGGAATCCTTCAACGCCACCCTGAAGAACGAACGCGTCCACCGCATGGTGTACCCCACACGGGAAAAGGCCATCAAAGATGTTGCCTCGTGGATCGAACTGACCTATAATCATACGCGACTCCACTCGGCACTGGGGTACCGCACCCCCAACGAGGCCGAACACGAGCTGAACAGCCGGAAACAAGCAGCCTGAGACCACCAAAAACCACAGTCCGAAGAACGCCAAGCACTCCAGTTTCAGGGGAAGGGTACCCAGGTGCGTGATTGGTCGGTTCGGGCGGCCACCGGGGGGATGGCGGGGATGAGGGCGTGCAGCAGGTCGGTCATGGCCGCGATGTCGTCCTGGTCGTAGGCGTAGTCGGCTTCTCCGGTGGTGAAGAGCTGGATCTCCAGGGCGTGGTCGTCGGGGTAGAGCCAGGCCGCGGTGATCGCCCGGTTGCGGTTGGTGAGCCAGATGTATCCGCGGCCCTCGACGTCGTCGAAGGAGATCGGTTGCAGGTCGTTGTTGTGGATGTTGTTGTCCAGGTCGCTGAAGGGGTAGGAGGGGGAGGAGGCGTTGAGTGTGGCGCCGGGCCAGTAGGCGATGCGGATTCTGGAGACGGCCGTCATCGAGCCCTGCCGGCCGTTGAGGTTGCAGATGAAGGTGTCGGTGTTAGCGCCGTTCTCGCCGGTTGAGGTGTGGTGCTCGAAGGCGTAGTCGGTGGTGCGGAAGGACATCTCCTCGACGAGGATCCGGCTGGGCACGACCTCGCACATGGTCTCCTGCGCCAGGAACGTCGGGGTCGGCGAGGGCGAGGCGGCCTCGATCCCCGGGCCGCCGCACCCGGCCCCGCCCACCGCCAGGGCCAGAGCGCCCAGCACGCACACCCAACCCCGAACCACCCGAACCACCCGCGGAATCATTCAGACCTCTTCTCTTCGTTATTACAACTTTATTTTGTATTAGGAGGATATGCCTGAAGGTGCATCTGCGCCTCGACGAAACCTTCATTAATATTGTTTTGAAGAGCCTTGATCGCGGGATCGCCATCGCTTGCTGCTTGATTAGCCCAGCCCGTCACACTTTTGATTTGCGTGGCGCTCATCGTGCTTGCATTGGGGAAAGGTTTGACGTATGGGTGGGCGTAGGAGTCCTCGTTGAACCACTCCTGATCTCTCATCGTATCGACGCTGTGGGGAGTGAGCATACTTCTGTTGGCGGCATCGGCGTAGGCTTGTGCTTTGAGACGATCAGAGTGGTCGCTCCCGGGCGCGCGCGTATCGGATTTGGAGACGCCCCAGGCGCTGGTGAGGGCATTGGCCACGATGGGTTTGACGATGGTAGATCCCACTCCCCAGGCCAGCGCCGGAGCTGCCGCTCCTTCGGTGACTGCCGAGATTCCGGCAGCCACCAGAGTGGTGAAGACGTCCAGAGCGGTGTTGACCACTTCGTTCTTCGTGGGGTCGTCGCTCGCTACGCCATCGTCCTTAAAGCGCATCTCCGATAAGCCTTGGATGAAGTTTAAGGTTTCCGACTCTCTCTTGTACTGGTTGGCGAGAGTATTGTAGTCAGCACCATCGGATTTCATCGCCTCCTCTGTCCTCTTATTGTAGTAGTTGCCTGTCCCTGTGGCCAGAGTTGCCATTGCGTTTTTATTGTCGCCGAAGCGGTAGATGAGAGTCGAGATATCGATCTCGTTGACACCCCATTTTTCAAGAGTAGGCCCCTGTTGTCCGTCGTTTTTTGTCAACAACTCGCCGTTCGCAGTGGAGTCGATCTCTTCAGGGCTGTTAGCTACGACGACGGACAGATTCTCCTTTATGGCCTCAGTAAATCTGCTCTTGGGCCAGGAGTCGCTAGAGAAGTGATCGATGGCAGTACCGGAAATGTAGGTCGCAGCTGCGTCGGCGGTCGCATTATCGGTATTCCGATAGGATGAGGCGGCGGCCAGTGCTGCAGTGAAACTTTCGGCAGCGATAGCTTCACCGGATACCTCATCGTCCCAATTTTGAGATTTGAGTGATTCCCAGCGTTGTTTAGTCTTCTCGTCAGGTACCCAGTTTCCGTCCGCATCCACTTGGCCATTACCGCTCAGGTAAGCCAACGCGGCTTCCGGATTATTTCCCATCGCATACAACACCCCGACCAGAGGATGATGAGAATACTCACAAGCTAATTGTGTCGAGAAAGGAGGGATTACCCTCTCTCTGTCGACTTCCTCAAGACCATCAGCGGCATTGAGCAGGAAGCCGGTACCGTATACTACGTCCGACTGGGAAGTTAGTGCATTGAAAGCAGCGATATCGTCAATTATTACCGTTGTCACTCCTGTTTTTGCATGCGTGATGGCGTCTGAAAAGGCTGTTCCAAGTTGATCTCCGCCGACTTCCGACCGAGAGGCCGCCCCTAGGACATGCCCCAACGTAGATATCGCCGAATATACCACGGACATATTGTTGGTGTTATTCCTGTCGATATTGTTTAGGAGATCAAGATATGCTTGGGCGCCCCCAACGGTATTGACAAAAACGGCCCCGTATATGGGATTGTCGCGATGTTTGTCAATGTCGGCAAGGATTTGATCGATGGTGCGACCATTGGAAGAAGTCCCTTGGATTGATGCCTCTTGAAGTTCTTCCGCATTCTGCTGGGCAGTGGTCACGACTCCAATGTTACAGGCATGGATGTTCGCGACGGTGTCCTCGGTGCCGTCGTCGGGCAGGTAGTAGGTCATAGTCCCGTCGGGGGCGGTGACAATGCCGTTGCTGTTGATCTCGATGATCTCCTTACGTCGAGCTTCGAGATTGTTGATCAGGACTGTCAGAGAACTGATGGCGTCGGCCATGGTGGGAGTGAGAATTCCATCGTTGAGATTCGCATCCAAAAATGCGATTTTTGTGGAGGAGGTCATTCTCGGCATGGCTGGCAGAGTGCGTGTGGCATCATCCACCGAGGGTACGGGATGATCATTGTCCTCACTGGATTGGTGTATCTTGCTGCGCGCGGCGTAAGCCTCCTCGGCGTAACTGGTCAGATTGTAAATGAACGCCTGCATGAGATCGGGGTTGAATTTTATGAAAGTCATGATTCTCTGTTCCTTTATTATGTTCGCCGTGTATAGTGTGTGACGGCGCCGATGAGAACTAATATTCTCTAGTCCGCGGCATGCCAGGTCGCCTCGGGAGAGTCTGGTTCCACTTCCTCGCCGGGATGAATAACCTGCGCGCTCTCGGCGTCGGTCAGGTCCGTGATGATGGTGTTGATCACCCCGTCGATCGAGTCCAGAACCCCTGAGATCTGCTTCGAACATTCTTCGGCGGCCGGGGAATCCCATATATCGTTATCAGCCAAACTGGTCCTGAGGCTCGCCGCCGTTCCTCCCCCCGCAACGGTGACCGGACCTGGTGCACCGGTGGCCGAGGAAAATATTTGGGTGGAGGTAGTCCAATTCTCCGTCAGATCAGCCTTGGCCTCCTCCGCCTTGGTTTTGATGTTCCGGATCGCTTTGAGCTTGAGATTGGGAACCAGTTTCGCATTGTCCCCATCACTCCCATCAGTGGCGTCGGTTCCGGAAGGGATATTGCTGTCAGTAGAATCTGAGTGCTCATCGTCACCGTAACTGTGGTCGCCTGTGGAGTCGGTGTGTTCGTCGTCGTAGTCGGGACAGGTCATGAGAAACCTCTTCCAGTGGTCTTGACGGCAGTCAACAACGACTCCCCGAAAGGAGCGTCACCGCACCATCTATCCTCATGCGAACAATTCCAGTGTACTACATGTATCCGCGTGTCATCAACCCCTGCTCCGTCGTTCGTCCGCTCGTGCCGGAGCGGTGGTGTGAGGGATCTGCACCCAGGCCCAGCCCTGTGTGGTGATCATGATGGCCCGTCCCAGGGGCACGGGTGCGCCCACGGAGCGGGGCAGGGTGGTGGAGAAGGTGCTGCCGTCGGCGGCGGAGCGGGGGGCCAGGAGGAGTCCGGTGCGGTTCTTTCGCATCGAAGCCAGCAAATTGCGCCCCAGGCCCTGGGCCTCGTCGATATTGCAGACCATGAGCACCCCGCCCCCGGCGTCACGGCACGATCGCATGTAATCGTCCAGCACCGCGGCTACCACGTGGTCTTTGCCCATGACATCGAAGTCGTCGAACACCACCAGGGTCTCCTTGTCCTTGCCGAGCAGCTCGGTGAGTTGAGCGGCGGTGGCCGTGGAGTCGAGCATTGCGACCACGCCGGGGTGATCCGCCCAGGCGGTCAGGGGCGAGCGGCGCGGCAGAATGAGGATCGTCCTGGTTCCGTTGTCCAGGGCGCTCTGGAGGGCGAAGGCCAGCGCGGTGGAGCGTCCCGAGCGGCGCGGGCCGGTGATGAGCACGCCGTTGCCGACGTCCTCCATGGACACCGAGCGCACCGCCAGGGTGTCTCCGCCCACGCCCAGGGGGATCCAGCCGGGTCCGGGGACCGGGCCCAATTCCAGGGCCTGGGCGGCGGTGATGGCCAGGGGCAGGTCGTCCACGCGGGCCGGCCGCAGGCCGTCGGGCACGCGGCCCCAGCGCTCGTCCGCGGCCCGGGCCTCGCGGTAGAAGGCGGCCGTCTGGGCGGTGCCCGAGGGATCGGCGTCGAGCACGGCGATCTGCACCTCGCGCGGGTGGGGCCCGGAGCGGAAGGCGCGCCCAGCTGGCATGGAGGCGGGGGCCTCGCGGGCGCGCATCCCCACCAGCTCGTAGTCGTCCGCGGCGGGCATGCGCAGCACGAGGCGGTCCTCCAGGAGCATGCCGGTGCGCCCCCGGAAGGCGGTGCGGTCCCCGGTGACCACCACGCGCACGCCCACCGCGGCGCCCTCGCGCATGAGGGTCTCGAAGGCGGACACCATGACCCCGCCGTCGACGGTCTCGAACACCGCCAGGAAGCCGTCCCACCGGTCCAGCAGGACCACCAGGTAGGGCAGGCGCTCACCGGCCGGGGCGGCGGCGCGCTGCTCGGCCAGGGAGGAGAAGCCCTCCAGGGCGAGCGCCTGCTGGCGGCGGGCGACCTCCTTGCCGAGCATGGTCAGCAGGCGGCGCACCCGGTCGGCCTGGTCGCGGGTGACCACCGCCCCCGTGTGCGCCATGGACACCAGCGGCGCCAGGGCGCCGGACCCGGCGTCCAGGCCGTAGACGTGCACGTCCGCGGGCGAGGCGGTGCGCGCGATCTCCACCGCCAGCGTGCGCAGGAGGTTGGAGCGCCCCGAGCGCGGGGCCCCGGCCACGCCCAGGTGACCGGCCCTGGTGTAGTCCCAGGTCATGGGCCGCTGGGCCTGCTCGCCCGGCAGGTCCTCCAGCCCGATGACCAGGGGCGGCAGGAACCCCGGGGCCCCGTCGGCGTCGGCGGGCGCATCATCGTGACCGCCGACCCGGTCGAGGGTGATCAGGGCGGGCAGTGGCTCGAGCCAGGGGCGGTGGGGGGCGGGCAGCCCGGTGGTCCGCCGGGCCTGGAGCATGGCGTCGACCAGCGCGGCCAGGTCCGTGGGCACGGACACGTCCTCCTCGATCACCGGGCCCGACGGCGCGGGCCGGGACATGCCCTCCAGGGTGAGCGGCTCGAGGCTCGGGGCGGCGGTGCGCACCGCCCCGGTCGGGCGCCCGCCCACGCGGGAGGCCTGGAAGGGCAGCAGGCGCCCGTGCCCCAGGCGCGCGTAGGCCCTTCCCGGGATCGACGGCGGGATGTGCGCCGAGGCGCCGGACTCCACCACGTCCTGGGAGTCGCCCTCGTCGGTCACCCGCAGCGCGATGCGCAGGTTCGTGTTCGACTTGATCTCCGCCGAGACCACGCCCGCCGGCCGCTGGGTGGCCAGGACCAGGTGCACCCCCAGGGACCGGCCCCGGCGGGCGATGTCCACCAGGCCGGTGACGAAGTCGGGGAGTTCGGCCACCAGGGCGGCGAACTCGTCGATGATGAGCATGAGGCGGGGCATGGGCTCGTCGCCCGGCCCCAGCGCCGCCGTGTAGTCCTCGATGTCCTTGGCGTCGGCGCGGGCGAGCAGGCGCTCCCTGCGCCGCAGCTCCGCCCCCAGCGACTCCAGCGCCCGGCCGGTCAGGTGGCCGTCCAGGTCGGTGACCATGCCCACCGTGTGGGGCAGGCGCGCGCAGTCCTTGAAGGCGGCCCCGCCCTTGTAGTCCACCAGCACGAAGGTCATCGACTCGGGCGTGTTGAGCGCGCACAGGGAGGCGATGAGGGTCTGCAGCAGCTCGGACTTGCCCGAACCGGTGGTCCCGGCCACCAGGGCGTGGGGCCCGTCCGCGCGCACGTCCAGGGAGAACAGGCCCTCGGCGTCCTCGCCGATGACGGCCCGCGTGCTCGCCCGGCCCCCCTGCCAGCGGGAGAGCACCGCCGCCGCGTCCGGCTCCGGCATGCCGATGACGTCCAGCAGCCGCGAGGAGCGGGGGATCGCCCCCGCGTCCCCCTGGGCGGAGACGTCCCGCAGCGGCGCCAGGGCGCGCGCCACCCGCTGCGCCCAGCCGGCGGGCACCAGGTCCAGGCTCACCTGCTCGATATCGTCCTTGTCGGTCTGCGACACGCCGGCCCAGGGCTCATCGGCCGCCACCACGGCCCGGCACTCCTCCGGCAGGGACACACGGTCCTCGTCCAGGCACAGCAGTCTGATGCCCGCCGCCGGGCCCTCGCGCAGAACCCGCACCATGCCCGGCACCAGGCGCAGGGCGCGGGCGCCGTCGAGCACCACCAGGGTGAAGGGGCCCGGGGCCGCGCCGCCCGCGGCGCCGGCCGCCTCCTGGCGCCGCTCGATCAGGGATACCAGGGCGCCCACCTGGCGGGCGATCGTGTCCTCGTCCATGGCGGCCCGCACCCGGGCCCCGGTCCCCTCGGGGGCCCGGGCGTGGGGGAGCCAGCAGGTCCACGCCCACTCCTCGCCCGCCCGCGCGCCCAGACCGGGATCCACGAGCACCATGAGGTCGAGCTCGGCCGGGGAGTGGAGCACGGCGCACTGGGCGAGCATCCACCGGGCCACCTCCCGGCGCTTCTCCCCGGCGACCCCGGCGACCCCCAGCCGGCCCAGCGGCACCGACACGGGCACGTCCGACGCCGACCAGGCGAACGGCTCCTCCCAGCCCGCCCGGTCGGGCAGCCTCAGCTCGACCTCGCTGGGCAGGTCCGCCGTCCCCACCCGCAGATCCAGCCAGTCGGGGTCGTGGATGCGCCTCTCCCACAGCCCCGCCCTCGGGCCCGTGGCCCGCAGCATGACCTCCGCCGCATCCGGGTGGTCGAGCCGGCGCGCGCGCCGCTCCTCCACCAGCGCCCTGAAGGCCGCCCTCTCCGCCTCGCGCTTCTGCTCCCGGAAGCGGGCCACCGCCTCGCGGTGCATCTTCTTGGCCCCCGAGCGCGTCGCCAGGCGGTTGCCGATCATCATGAGCGGGGACAGCAGCATGAACAGCAGCGACATGACGCGGTGGGTGACGAAGAAGGTCACCCCGCCCATGACCAGCGGGGCCAGCAGCATGATCGGGGAGAACGGCTGCTTGCGGGGCGCGGTCGGCTCCTGCGGCACGGTGAACACCGCCGACCGGGCCGGCCGCGCCAGCCGCGGCGGACGGTTGAAGTCCAGGGTCGGCGCCCCCCGGCTCGCCGTGACGACGGCGTCGGCCGCGGGCACCGGCCCGATCATGAGCTGGGTGCGCCCCAGGCTCAGGACGGCCTCCCGCGTCCAGGCGGCCGGCTCCGACAGCGCCCGGCGATCCAGCTCGACCAGCCTGCGGGGGGCGTCCGGATCCAGCTCCTCATGATCCGGCAGCGCAACTCGACCAGCCGCGCCGCGCCG
>ERZ773070.1383-NODE-1383-length-15088-cov-8.773299_pt1 | contig 15088 bp, 17 predicted proteins | sample MGYA00580618_ERZ773070 | MGnify/ENA primary metagenome ERZ773070 (study PRJEB29015, sample SAMEA2738023) | human oral metagenome | biome: human oral; feature: human-associated habitat; material: dental | place: China | collected 2019 ... | reverse complement strand
GTCGATCCCGAGGCGAGCCACTCGACCGTCGAGATGCGCCGCGCCATCGTGCAGTACAGCCTCCCACTCTTTCATCTCACGAACGTACGGCTCGAAGGTTCGCACGCACACATCCACGGCAAGCGCGGCGACTACACCGTCCACCTCGGCAGCGGTGTCGTGCAGCAGAAGGCGGGCGCGATGATAAACGTGCTGCCCGTCCACAGCCAGCATCGCGGGCGGCTCTTCCTGCCGTTCCTCGACGAGGATCCGAAGACGGCGGAGATCGTGTCGAAGATCATCCTCTTTGCAGAGGACGGCAAGATCAAGGATCCGTTCATCCTGGAGCAGATCAAACGCTGACCGCTTCTGTGGTGCGTGTTCTCGTGAAGACAGCGTTTCACAAGGGATCGCGTGCACCGTGGAGAGAATCGCAATGCATTCTCTCCACATCATTTCACACAAAAAACCGCAAGAATCTGATCGGATATTACACCGACTCAGATTCCTGCGGTTTTTGCTTGCAGTTCTATGCAATTTTCCAGATCGATTCCCTCCGAATGAGAAGGACTACGCCGATGCCGCTTCGGCATCGGTCGCAGGACGCATGCCCTGCAGCTCGACCACGTACGGATCTCCAAACAACTCACGCGTTGCGTCCACGTGGATATCCTCTTCCAACGTGCGCAGCGAACGTGCAAGTGCCCGGATGTCAACCTCGTACGCTTCACTGTCCATGCGGTGCAACTGCCTGATCTCCTCGCGATAGGCGAGCCGCTGTGCACGCATTCCCTCAAGGAGCTCGTCGTCCTTCGCGGGATATGCCGCCGCCGCACGCACCATTGCATTGACCGGGATCCGTCTTGCCGGATTGTCCAGCACCGATGCAAGTGATATGACTGCCATTACAGCCACCTCATTTCCTTATGAGTATTTTTGATCATGTGCAGCTGCACACGACCGATCTTGAGACATTTCCTTTGTCCCATATTTATTATAGGAAAAAACATCTGCCTTGAACATAGTTCTTTTCTCCTATTTTTTCATTTTTTATGCAAAAATAACATTTTTTTATTTCACCGATATAAAATTAATATACCATCTTTTTCCTTCTATGCTATTGAATTTCATTCTCTTGTATGCTATAGTATCTACAGGCTTTCGTTTGAGACCATAACCCGCGAAACGGATATGGTTTCCAGAGCTCTCCTAAAATATAATACACAGCAAAAACACCCCGCAACTGCTCATTGCGGGGTGTTTTTGTGCGCCGTTACGATGCCGCCGTCTTATGCGGGAGCTTGCAGTCCCGCCCCTTGATATGATCGTAGAGCCAGTGCGCGAGAAAGTCGAGAATGTTCAGCAGGTACTCCTGCTGGTTCTCATCGACCTTCTCCAGATCGATCTCACCAACCTTCTTCATAAAGCGCAAGTGCAGTGCACGGTGGCTGAACCGATGCGGATCGCCCACACGCTCCGCATACGCCTCTTCGTGTGCAAAATGCGTGGCGGCATAGTCAGCGAGCTCCTCCAAGATCGCAACGATCTTGTCGTACTTATCGTCCGCCGCACTCTCCATCACAAGCTCATAGCACTCGTTCGTCAGATCGAAGAGTTTGCTGTGCTGCGCATCTACAGACGCGATCCCCGTCAGATAATCATCGGTAAACACGTATTTCATGGTGCATCCTTCTCGTTTTCCAGCGCCGCTGCCTCCGTCAATACAGCCCTCATTGGACCGGGCGCATGCTTCTTCTCCTATTTTTTCTTGCTCTTCTTGACTTTCGTCTCCTGCTTGCCCTTCGTCACCTTGTCGGGTTTTTTCGTCTTCTTCTCCGGCTTCTCCGATTGCGCCGCGACCTCTTCCTTCGGAATGCGGCAGTCCATGACCTTGATGTGACCATAGAGCCAGCGTGCAAGGAAGTCAAGAATGCCGCGCAGATATTCCTGCTGGTTCTCATCGATCTCATCCAGATTGATCTCGCTGAGTTTCTGGATGAAACGCAGATGCTGATAGCGCTCGCTGAAGCGCCGCTCATACTGAATGCGCTCCATGTACTCTTCCTCGTGGGCAAAATGTGTCGCCGCATACGTGCGCAGCTCCTCGAGGAGCGCCACGATGTTGTCAAAGCGGTCGATCGCCGTGTCGTCCATCACGAGATCATAGCACTCATTCGCAATGTCGAAGAGCTTTCCATGCTCTTCGTCAATCATTTCAATGCCGGTCAAATACTCTTTCGTCAGTTCGTACTTCATGCGCTGCTCTCCTTTTTCGTTGAATGAAATCCCCATTGTCCTGCCAAGGAAATAAATCGGACGCACAACAGAACCTATGCAGAGGGTTTGCCTCCTCAATCGGACGAAAAATCTACGCCAATCGGAAGGTCTATTTTATCAGCGATTCCCTAGTCCCAGCCTTGCAGTTCCCAATACCGCTCCGCCGCGTCGACAATGGCATAGAAGCCGTTCGTGCGCGCAGTATCGGTGGAGATGCGCACGAGCTTCCAGCGCCCGTCCGTCTGACGCGCGAGCTCCATCGTGACGGACGCCTCCGGCAGGAGCCGACCGTAGTCACTCTCATCGCCGCGCACAATGCAGATAGCGTGCGCGCGGTCGCCCTCGGTCACGGCGGACCCCATGCTTGCCGTATAGTGCGCGGCAAATGCACGCATCTCATCGGACCCCCAGCGTGCATTCCCCTCCTCCTTCGTCACGGGCAAGCGCTCTGCGTCGAAGTAGTAGTCCAGTGCCATGCGTGCCGTACCGATGTACTCCGCACGGTGCTCCGCCATATAGCTGCGCATAAATGCGGTATCGTGACGGAAGAACCAGTCGTACGGGTGCCTCTCGTGGAGTGCCGCGATGTTGTCCGCGAGGAGCGCGCTCGCGTCCTCGTGCATCGCGGTGAGCACAGCATCCTCATCGACGTATTCATCAAAGAGCTTCCGATCCTCGGTCGTCACCGCGCGCGCGATCTGCATGAGTGCCGCCTCGGGTGTGCGGTCGCGATACCGGCAGTAGCCCGTGTATGCGCCGCCGATCAGCGCGGCAATCACGAGCACGACAACGACAAGGCGCAGACTGCGTGTCATGGATTCTCCTCCTCTGTTATAGTGTCCGTATATGAAACTTTTCACTTCTGCACGCGCTTTGCCGCCTCGCCCGAGGCGTAGGCGAAATGCGTGCGCAGATAGGCATCCACACGCTCGCCGATGTATTTCTTACCTGCGAGATCGGGGTGCAGCCCGTCGGTCGTATACCCCGCCTCGAGCTCTCCGTTATCATCCGAGAGCACGGTCGAAACGTCGAGGCTGTACTCCTGCTGCACAACCCAGTGGTTGATGTAGTCACGATGCGCCCACCAGTCGGCCGGCGGCGTTGTGATGGTCATGCGCGCGGTCATCATCGCGGGGCGGATGGGCGTCACCGTCAAAAAGATCGGCGTGATGCCGTACGTTCTGCATTTGTCGCGCAGGGCGGCAAGGTTGCGCACGCTCTCCGCGCCGAAAATGCCGCTGCGGTAGTCGTTGACGCCGCCCATGATGAGGAGGACGCGCGGGGAAAAGGGCAGCACGTCGCGCTCAAAGCGCGCGAGCAGTTCCGCCGTCGTGTCACCGCTGTGCCCGAGATTTTTGATGGGAACGGTGCAGTACGTTTCCCAATCGTAGAGCCGATACGAGGGCGGTACGGTGATCGCCCCGCCGCCGTGGGTGATGCTGTCCCCGAGCGCCGCGATCGGTGTACGGTCAGCTACGGTAAACGTGCCGTAGTTCGACCAGTTCGACAGCGGCTTGCCCGCTGCTGTCACGGCACGCACATGATAGACGTAGGTGCCCGGTACGGTAAACGGCTCATCGTCATAGACATCGTACTCGCCCGCGCGCAGTGTATGGATATAGCGGTCATACGTGCCCTCACGGCGGTAGACCTCGACCTCGTGCACGGTCTGCCCCGCAAGCGGGATCCATGAGTAGACGGGGTAAAGCGGCGCATACGCCATATCTGCATACTCCGTTGTCAGCACGGGCGCCGTGGGATCCGCTTTCTCTCCGCGTACGGGGCGCGGCACCGACCACGCGGTGAGCGGGGCTCCGTCGTAGTCGAGCGGCCGCACGCTCCAATAGAGATGATCGGCCGTTCCATATCCTGCAAGCGGCAGATGCAGCCCCGTCGTATAGACACGATCCATCGTCTCCCGCACCCGCATTGTACCGTCCGGCATGCTCTCCGTAAGCTGCACGGCGTAGCGTACCGCCCCAGGATAGGGCTGCCAATGCAGAAGTACAGACGATATGCGCTCCTCTTGGGACACCATCTGCGCGTGCTCACGCTCCACCTGCTCCGTGATTTCCTGCATGGCGCGCTCCGCCTCCCCTCTCGCCTGTGCCGTGTGACGCGGCAGATTTTTTACAGCCGCCTCCGCGGGCAGGATTGTGAGCATAGTGCAGGCAGCAAGGAGCATCCCCACGCTCCGCCCGAATATCCCAAGTCGCATTTAGTCCTCTTCCACATGTTTGATATACTCTTCCCCGATTGCCTCCCGCGCGGCGGCAAGGGTTGGCGCAAGGAGTTCCTGCGCCTCTGCGCGTGTCGGTGCTGCCGCCGTGACGCGCACGAGACAGCCGTCCTCCTTCGCATACGTCGCAACGGAGGGATTCTCCCCATCGACGAGTGTGCCAAGGCGGTCGGCGACGGGCGACTCGCCGACGGGCAGCCCCTTCTCCGCCATCGAATAAAGCTTGATATTCATGGAAACAAAAACCTTATCGCTCTTACCGCGCAAAAAGACCTTGCACGCCGTATCGAACATCGGCTTCATCTCCTTCGGCGGACCGGGGAGCATGATGCACGCGCGGCCATCCTTCTCGATGATGACGCCGGGTGCCGTGCCGTTGTCATTCTGCAGGACGAGCGCACCCGAGGGCACAGTCGCCTGTTTGCGCATACTCGCGCTGAGCGGGATGCCGCGCTTTGCTGCGCGTTCCTCCAGACGGCGCAGCGTCTCGGGATCCTCCACGGGCGTGCAGCCGAAGTAGGAAATCAGCATCTCCTTCGTCAGATCGTCCTTCGTCGGCCCGAGTCCGCCCGTCGTGATGACGCAGTCCGCGCGCGTGTATGCGATGTCGAGCGCGGCGCGCAGACGCTCCGGATTGTCCCCCACAACAGTCTGATAGTACGCGTCCAGTCCCATATGCGCCAGTTTGCGCGCGATGTGCTGCGCATTCGTGTTCACAATGCTTCCCATGAGCAGTTCCGTGCCCACGCTGATGATTTCAACGATCATGCAATACTCCTTTGGAAGAAATACAGAAATTTTCTAGCCTATTTTACTATAAAAGTCCTATATAGAAAAGGTGATTTCATATTTTTTGTCGAAAATATTATGGTGATGTATTATACGATAAAATCCTGAAAACACAAAGGAAAACAACTTGAAGCAAATCATTCTGAATGCGGACGATTTCGGACGGCATGAGCTCATCAACCGCGCAGTGGAGCGCTGTGTGGCGGACGGGGTGCTGCGCTCGGCGACGCTCATGCCGGGCGGCGCGGCGTTCGACGACGCGGCGGCACTTGCCGCGCGCACGCCCGCACTCGGCGTCGGCATCCACCTGACACTCGTAAACGGGAATCCCGTGCTGCCGCCCGCAGCGATTCCGTCACTCGTGATGGAGACGGGCGTATTTGTCGACGACCATACGGCGTTTGCCATGCGCCTCCTGCGCGGCAGGATAAGCCTTGATGAAGTGCGCGCGGAGCTGGCGGCGCAGCTGCGGCGCGTGGAGGCGGCGGGGATTCACCCGACGCACGCGGACAGCCACCAGCATATGCACGTCCTGCCGCACATCATCGACATTGTACTCGACCTCTGCCGCGCGGCAAAAATTCCTGCCATGCGCGCACCGCGCGCGCCGCTCTTCGCGGGGAACTTCGGCGGCGTTGGGCAGCTCATCGGACGCACGGGGCTTGCCGTACTCGCGCGCCGTGCAGCGACAAAGGCACGGCGGCGCGGCATCCGCACGCCCGATCACTTTGCAGGCATTGTCGCGGGCGAGGCGGTCGATACGCGCGCGCTCACGAAGATCGCAGCACAGCTCAAGGACGGCACAACAGAGGTCATGCTCCACCCCGGCACAGACAATGCCGTGCTGGTCCGTGACTGCCTCTGGGAGCACGACTTTGAGGCAGAGTTTGCCGCCGTCTGCGCACCTGCCGTGCAGGATGCACTCGCTGCGTCGGGCGCGGAGATTGTCAATTTTCACGTGTTCGCGGAGTAAGCACGTGCATGTATCCATGACATTTCACTGCGTCTGTGCTACAATACAATCCATATCCATCTATTGAAAGGAGCTGCATACACCCTTGGACAGTTCCCTATCCGATCTTCTTGCACTCACCCTGCTTATCGTTTGCCTCTCCGCGAACGCCTACTTCGCACAGATCGAGACAGCGCTCACCGAGTCCCACCGCGGACGCCTCGAACGCCTCGCGGATGACGGCGACAGCGATGCCGCGCAGGCGCTCGCCCTGCTTGAGCATTCCGCACCGCCCCTTGCCATGGCACAGGCGGGCGTCACCTGCACGAGCCTCCTGATGGGACTCGGCATTGGACTCCTCGTCGCGCCGACCTTCGGGCGTTTTCTCGCGAAGTTCCTTCCCGGCATGGAGGTCTTTGCTGCCGCGCTCGTCCTCAGCATTCTCGTGATGACCGCACTGACTCTGCTCTTCGGAGACTTCCTGCCCAAGCAGATCGCCCTACAGGATCCCGAGGCCATCCTCATGCGCAGTCACCGCACCATCCACCTGCTCACGCGCCTCACAGCGCTACCGAGCGCAGCGCTTGTCTCCGTCTCGCGCGGTCTCCTGCTGCTCTTCGGACTCAATCCCGAGAATCGCACCCCCGCAACGGAGGACGCCGTCAAGGATCTCATGGAACAGGGCACGGAGGACGGCACCTTTGAAAAGGCGGAGCAGGACATGGTCGACCGCATCTTCCACATGAGCGACCAGACCGCCTCTGCCCTCATGACCCCGCGTACACAGATCGCGTGGATCGACCTCGCCGAGACGCGCGCCGAGCAGCTGCGCGTTATTCGCGCGGCGGCGCACGAGGTGTTCCCCGTCGCCTACGAGAACCTTGACGATTTTCGCGGCGTCGTCTACGCAAAGGAACTTCTCGACGCAGCACTCGACGGCACGGAGATTGACCTCGCGGACTACATCCGGAGGCCCCTCTTCGTCCCGCGCACAATGGAGGGACTGCGTGTCCTCGAGAAATTCCGCACGGGCGCCATCCACGAGGCGGTCGTCCTCGACGAGTACGGCGGCGTCGTCGGCTTCATAACGATGGGCGACATCATGGAGGAGATCATCGGCAGCGCGGACGAGGACGCGCCCGCGAGCACACGCATGGGTGCGGAGGAAACGACAAGCTGGGTCTTTGACGGTCTCTTCCCCATCGACGAGTTCAAAGAGGAGTTCGGCATTGACGAACTGCCCGACGAGGATCACGACCACTTTCACACGCTCGGCGGCTTCGTCACCGCGCAGATCGGCCGCATCCCCAAGGTCGGCGAAATCTGCACGTGGGACGACTACATCTTCGAGGTGCTGCGCATGGACCGCGCGCGCGTCGCCCAAATCCGTATGACGCGAACAGAGCATGCAGATGGGGAAAGCTAAGCGGATATTCCCACATCTCGTTTCCGATCCCCTGAGCCTCCCCCGTCGAAACGAGGGAGGTGGCACGCGTCAGCGTGACGGAAGGGGCGCCTCATAGGAATCACAAAACATAGAGGGAGAAATACCATGAACGAACGCATTTATAACTTCAACCCCGGCCCCGCCGTCCTGCCCGAGGACGTACTGAAAGAGGTACAGAGCGAGCTGCTGAACTTTAATGGCACGGGCATGTCCATCCTCGAGATCAGTCACCGCGCCCCCGCCTACGACGAAGTCCACGCACAGGCAAAGGCAGACATTCTCGAACTCATGGGACTCGGTGCGGACTACGATGTCGTCTTCACCACCGGCGGCGCAAGCCAGACCTTCGCACTCATCCCGCTCAACTTCGCCACAGAGTCCCACCCTGGCAGCTATGCCCTCTCCGGCTCATTTGCACAAAAGGCATACGAGGAAGCCGTGAAGCTCGGCGTCGGCACCGTCGCCGCCTCGACCAAGGAGGAGAACTATGTCCGCGTCCCGCAGCAGGACGAGCTGAACATTGCGCCCAGTGCCGCCTACCTCCACATCTGCCTCAACAACACCATCTACGGCACGGAGTACCACTACACCCCAGAGACAGGCGGCGTGAAGCTCTTTGCCGATATGTCCTCCGACATCCTCTCGCGCCCGTGGGACTTTTCCTCCTACGACTTCATCTATGCGGGCGTGCAGAAGAACCTCGGACCTGCGGGCGTCGTCCTCAACGTCGCAAAGAAGGAACTGCTCGAAAACACCCCCGCCGAACTCCCGACCATGTTTCGTTATGCGACCTTCCTAAAGAACGACTCCCTCTACAACACCCCACCCGTCTTCGCCATCTATATGGTCGGCAAGACCGTCCGCTGGATCAAGGAGCACGGCGGACTTGCCGCCATGGGCGAGGCGAATGCGAAGAAAGCCGCCCTCCTCTACGACGCCATCGACTCATCGGGCGGCTTCTATCGCGGACACGCAGAGAAGGGCAGCCGCTCGCGCATGAACGTCACCTTCCGCCTCGCGAGCGAGGAACTCGAAAAGACATTCGTCGCCGAGGCAAAGGAGCTGGGGCTTGCAGGTATCAAGGGACACCGCAGCGTCGGCGGCATGCGTGCCTCCATCTACAACGCCATGCCCCTCGCAGGAGTCGAGAAACTCGCAGAGTTTATGGCAGACTTCCGCAAGAAGCACTGACAGTTTGTAATCCCTATAAAGGTTGCTGTACGAAACGCTCCCGCTTCGTACAGCAACCTTTTTCATTCCCGCAAAATCGCCCGCAAACGCTTGACAGTGGGGCTGTTGCACGAAACAAACGTGCAACAGCCTCAAATTTTGTGCAAAAAACACGAAATCGTTGCACTTGAAGTGTACATCAAGAATCCCCCGGCTTTCGCTGTGGGGAGTATGTCAAGCCGTCCTGTCCTTCTGCTCGCGGTACTCACTGAAGAGAGCCATGATAAGCCCCGTGAGCATCAGCCCGCGCCGCTTTGCATCCTGCTCCAACCATCGCTTTAGCTCCGGTGAAACTCGTAAGAAAACTGATACTCTCATGTAGCCCTCCTGTTAGCTTTATGCTATAATTTTGCTAGCATACGATCCCCCCATAAAGGGACGGAAACCGTGAACCTGCGTTCAAAAACATTATCGCCCTTGCGGACTACCTCGACGTATCGCTTGACTACCTCGTCGGCAGAACTGATAACCCGGAGGTCAATAAATGACGATAACCACCATAGAAAGGAGCTGATCTGCTATGACCGTCGCCATACATCTAAACCAACGCGACGCCCGCCTTTTCAAGAAGCACGCCGCTCGTTCCGGTATGTCCCTGTCCGACTTTGCCACACTCTCCATGCGCGAACGAATGGAAGACGAGCTTGATCGGCAGGCATACGAGGAAGCGATGAAAGCGTTCCGCGCAAATCCCGTGACCTACACACTGGAAGAAGTAGAGAAGGAGCTTGGGCTTTCGTGAACTATCGTGTCGTTTTCAGTGCACAAGCGAAAAAAGCTCTGAAGAAACTTGACCGCCACGTGTACGCAACGATAGTCACTTGGATTCGACGTAATCTTGAAGGATGCGACAACCCGCGCCTTCATGGTAAAGGTCTGACCGCTAATCGCAGTGGTCAGTGGCGTTACCGATTGCCGAGGTATATCATGTCACACCTGCCTACATCATGGGATGGGAGCAACCAGAAGAGGATGTTGATGATTCCCCATCCTACTACGGCGATCCAGAAGTAGCCGCCATAGCCAATGAAATGAAAGAGGACCAAAACATCAGAGTCCTTTTTGATGCGTCGCGTGGACTCAGCAAGGAATCAATCGAGGAAGTGCGACGCTTTGTTGAATATCAGAAAGCGAAGGAGCACGGAGACCATGATTACTGATGTGAGGACAGTATTGCAAGACTTACCCGTTGCGATCAGGGGATGTGTCGTAACGGATGAGAACGGCGATCCAACTATTGTACTTAAAGAAGCACGTCTACGCAACCATCTCCCCCGACAAAACCATACCCATAAAACTCCACAGATACATGATGGACAATCTTTGTTGAGATTCACGCTGACGATCTCGCCGCGAACTGGACGCTTCTCAGTGACGGTCAGGACGCTTTCAAGCTTCCCCCGCTCCGGTGAAAGGAGGATGCGCCATGTTGCAACCGAAAGTTACCACCGTAAAGCCGCTCCCAGATTACAAGCTCCTGCTGGACTCCGAGACGGGCGAGCGGAAGATATTTGACGTTATGCCCTACATACGCGGCGACTGGTACGGGAAACTCCGCGACGTTGACGTGTTCCGTACCGTTCACGTTGCGGGTATCTCTATCGCATGGGAAGATGGACAGGACATCGCCCCGCATGAACTCTATGATGATTCCGTACCCACTGTTTGCGCATTGGAAAGTATCGGGTTGTCTACAGTTATCTGCAAAGAGAAAGCGGTGAGACTTATCTCTACATCAGAGGTATTGGTGCACGCGGTGGGATTTACAAATAAGGAAGGTGATTGTCATGACCGCACAGGAACAGGAAATTTTGATGATGTATAATACCCTGCCTGAAACAGAGCAGGGACTTGCATACGAGCTTTTGCGCCGTCTCGTTCTTGCATGGGATCCTGATTTTACGAAACTCACGCCCGCCGAACGTGCCGACTTGGAGGAATCCGAGCGCGATCTGAGGGAGGGGCGCACGGTACGGATGGAAGATATTGACTGGGGTTGAGTCCGCCCGATCTGTACCGCAACGTATCACTTGCATCTCATTGGTGACTTGTACTATACTATCTATGGCAAGCGATAGTAACATCAAGACACACGAAAAGCTGCCGGATTGACACAGATGGAACTTGCTAAAAAACAAGATTATCTCGCTTCTATATCGGAGATTTGGAGGTGCATCCATGCACAAATCGACACACCTAAAAGATCAGTTGCGTGAACAACTCCAGTCTACAAATCGCCATCCATTCTTATTTGTTGGCTCCGGATTTTCATATCGATACATAAATACCGAACGGTGGGATGATCTTCTAAAACATTTATGCAGTTTTCTTGATCCCGACCAACCAGACCTGCGCTACAGTTATTATGCGGGAAAAACTACCGCAACCGACTACTACGGGAAACAACCGCAGATTGCAGGGTTTTTATCCACTGATTTTTATGAGGCGGCATTTACTTCACCGGTTTTTTCTGATTTTCGTACAAAACATGAAGACTCACTCAAAAAAGGAATATCTCCTTTGAAAATAGCTATTGCAGACCATTTACACGAAGTGCCAATAAGTGACTCTCACCCCAAAGAAATCGATCTATTAAGAACCTTAGCTGTCCGCAGCATATCAGGGATCATCACAACAAACTATGATCTGCTTTTAGAAACGTTGTTTCCCAAATTTGATACATATATTGGACAAGAGGAACTAATCTTTGCTAATTTAGCAGGTGTTGGAGAGATTTATAAGATACACGGCTCCATTAAAAAACCCGAAACTATAGTTATCACTGATAGCGACTATAAAGAATTCGACGAGTTGTCCTCTTATCTTGTTGCGAAAATTTTAACTATTTTTCTTGAATATCCAATTATCTTTTTAGGGTATTCTGTCAATGACAGAAATATACAAAACATCCTCCAAACAATATCTGTTTGTCTTTCACAAGAAAAACTGGATGTTTTGAAGGATCGGTTTATCTTTGTTGATTTTACTGATGGCGATATAATCACAAAAAAAAGTTTCCGTTTTGAGAACGGAAACTGCATTGATATGACGCAAGTATCAACAAAAGACTTTCTCTCTATTTACCAAGCAATCTATGAGGTAAAATCAACTTACAGTCCCAATGTCCTGCGTCGATTACGCCGTGACATCTATAACATGGTACAGGAAAATACACCGACTGAGCGTATAGTTGCAACAGGTTTTGAAGATCTGGACTCCATCCCATCCAGCACAAACTTAATTTTGGGTATAGGTGTTTCACATCCCGGACATTGGATAAAAGCTGAACAACTTTATGAAGATGCTGTCCGTGATAATAAGTACCTAGACCCAATACTGGTTGTTGATGAATACCTACCAGAACTCTTAAAACAAAACAGCGGCGGTTTGCCAATGTTTAAGTACTTACAAAGCTATACAAAGGAAATTTACGGAGCAGTAAAGGAGCAAATAGTAAAGCGCAGAACGGTCGATTCTTTTTTGAATGATCAGTTGAGAAAATTAAAGACAAGTTACCGTTCCTCTCTATCGGTTTATAGTGTGGCAGAAATTATTAAGCGTGAAGGAAATTATTCTGCTTACAGAAAGTTGATTTTCTTAGAGGGTGATGAAATTGATTTACTTTCGTTGCGCGACTACATTTCTCGGATTCTAGGGGATAGCCCGGCAAAGATTCTACACAATAATAGTGAGCTAAAGCGTCTGATTCGGATATATGATTTTTTGAAATACAAAACCACTCCACCCCAAAATGACCAATAGTGCGAACACCTAATCAAAATGGGGGGAGCAGTTGTAAGAAAAAACAAACACTACTTGTTTATAAATTCACGTCTACGTATAGTGCGAACACCACTTAGCTGTGAATTTTTTTCTATATTACACTTCAAAAGCTATAAAGTCAAGCCACTACATATTGTGGAGAAATACAATCAGGACACAAATATTTCAATCATAGTGTTAGCTAAACTATGGGAATTCTAAACAGAAAGGACTGTTATATGATGCATGATGCTGAAAAAATTGCCCTTGCTACCGTCGCCGCTGTGGCGCTGTCCATCGCCGCGCCTACACTTGCCTCGGACTACCTCGCAAACACAAAGTCGGGCAAGTTCCACTATGCGGATTGCCGCACGATCAAACAATCCCAATGCGCCGCACTTTGTTCACTACAGCTCGCGTGATGAGGCTATTGCCGACGGTTATGAGCCTTGTGGTGTTTGTGAGCCGTAAAGAAAAAGAACCTTGCAAACAAGAAAGCGGCGAATCCGATTCAATGGGATTTGCCGCTTTCTTACAAATAGACAAAGAACATAGGTTTTCTAATTATCAGGGAGGGGCTATCATGCCGACCAAACGCAAGGATGGGCGCTATCAGTCGAGTGTGACCGCTGAGAATCCGATCACAGGTGAACGTGTCAAACGGTATATCTACGCCCACAGTCTGAAAGACTTCGAAGTCGAGCGGCGGCGCGTGCTCGCCGCGAACTTCTCCGACTTCCTCCTCAAGGTGCGGCGAACATTCGAGGACACCGAGGAGGTTTTCGACGACGGTGCACACATTCTCTACGTCAACGGGGAATGTCAGAGTGAAAGCCCGCTCGGACGTCTCATGCACGACTTCTTTTGCAGTGATCCGAATGATATGTACAGCGATGTGCTCGCCGAACGCGTACGCTTTTTCAAAGAAGATGAAAAGGGGGTTGCCGCTATGTGCAAGGTAATGGAAGAAATCTACAACGACGGTATTGCTATTGGCGAAGTTCGCGGCGAGGTTCGTGGTGAAATTCGCGGTGCAGAAACAGAACGTATAAAAAGCATCAAGAACCTCATTTCAAGCCTAGGCATCACCGCCGAGGCTGCGATGGACGCGCTGAAGATTGCCAAGTCCGATCAGCCAAAGTACCTGGCACTCCTATAACGGAGAAAGGTGCATCACGTTTCTCCAAAAAGTGATGCACTGTCCACCAGAGTATTGTCCCCTCGTCCCGCCTGTCCATGCAAATAACAGGGTATGGATACCACCACAAACACGGGTATTCTGCAAAAAAGGCATCGGACAAGGGACAAAAGAGAGCTTTTTGTCCGCTGAGAAGGAAATCAAACCGTCCCTTCCAAGAGTTCAAAAGTGATGCACAAACGAATGCGAGGATGCGGCACGGCATCCTCGTTTTCTATGTCAGCTCCCCTCATTTCGAGCACCATAAAATCCACTTTCAAAATCTCGTGTGCCCAAAATGTGCCCAAATTCCTGTTTTTCACCGAAAAATGCGCGCAGAAAAGGCTTCGTGGAAATCTCCACGAAGCCTTATTTTTCAATGGCAGAGAGGGTGGGATTCGAACCCACGGTGGCTCATCACCACACTTGATTTCGAGTCAAGCACCTTCGACCACTCGGACACCTCTCCATGTGCTTATGCGACATGACGCATTATAGCACAGTAGGAGGCGCATTGGCAAGGGCTTTTTTCGAAAGTGAGGTGACTCATGCATCACTGCTCACAACATCCTCACACCTCGGCGAGTGCCTCCTCAAGATCCGCAATCAGGTCATCGATGTGCTCAATGCCGATGGAGAGGCGCACTGTCCCCTCGCCGATGCCGGAGGCGGCAAGCTCCGCCTCGTTCATCTGGGAGTGTGTGGTGGTCGCGGGGTGAATGACGAGGGACTTCACGTCCGCGACGTTTGCGAGGAGGGAGAAGAGTGTCAGCTTGTCGATAAAGCGGAACGCCACCTCACGCCCGCCCACGATATCAAAGGTAAAGATGGAGATGCCGCCGTGCGGGAAGTACCGCTTGTAGATTTCGTGGTCAGGATGGTTGGGCAGGGAGGGATGGTTGACCTTCGCGACCTTCGGGTGCTTCGCGAGGAAGTCCACGATCTTCAGCGCGTTCTCGACGTGACGCTCGACGCGCAGCGACAGTGTCTCAAGCCCGTGAATGAAGTAAAACGCGCTCTGTGGTGCGATTGCCGCGCCCGTGTCGCGCAGGATGAGTGCACGAAGATAGACGACGAATGCGACGGAGCCGAGCGCATCGACAAAGCTCACACCGTGATAGCTTGGATTCGGGTCGGTGAGGTGCGGGAAGCGCCCCGACGCTTTCCAGTCGAATTTTCCGCCGTCGACGATCACGCCGCCGAGACTCGCTCCGTGTCCGCCGAGGAACTTCGTCG
>ERZ773070.1375-NODE-1375-length-15128-cov-7.238241_pt1 | contig 15128 bp, 14 predicted proteins | sample MGYA00580618_ERZ773070 | MGnify/ENA primary metagenome ERZ773070 (study PRJEB29015, sample SAMEA2738023) | human oral metagenome | biome: human oral; feature: human-associated habitat; material: dental | place: China | collected 2019 ... | reverse complement strand
GGGCAGAGGAGCTGGAGGAGGGCTCATACGAGCCGTTCTTCGCAGCTGCGGTTGACAGCGGCAAGCTTTCCGGCAAGCCGGTCGTGCTCTTTGGCTCGTGGGGCTGGGGTGCAGGCGCATGGATGGAGACGTGGTCCGAGCGCACGAAAGAAGCGGGCGCCAATCTCGTCGATACCTTCATCGTCGAGAATGAGCCGGACGATGAGGGGCTCGAGGGCAGCAAGAAGCTCGGCGCAGCCATTGCCGGTGCGTGCTGATCAGCACACCTGTTATTCTCTTTTGACGGGCAGAGTCGCTTCACGTGGAGCGGCTCTTTTTCTGTGAATTTATTGCAGGATTTTTACTCTATTATAGAGAACTTAACAAGATATGGCATAGGGATACTGAGAAAAAGGGAAAGGAAGATGATCTATGGAAACAGAAGCGGCGTCTGCAGCGGTGCAGACCGCGGGCTTTATTCATCCGGTGATGGCGGATGTTATGACAATATTGTCGTTTGTCCTCGTTATTGCGAGTGTCGGTATCGCCTCCGTGGCGGCCTACTATGCATGGCGGCAGACAGGCGGAACAGTTGATGCACTCGAGGGGAGTGTCGCGTGGCTGCGCAAAGAAGCGGAGCGTCTCTCGAATGAGATCAAAAGCGCTGCAGCAAAGGACAGCATGACCGCTAGTGAGATCACCCAATTGAAGGAGAAGATCGCACAGCTCGAGACAGCTCTTACAGAGGGAGGGGGACGGCCGGCGGCACCGTCATTGGCGAAGGAATCTGTGCCAGAGGAGACGCAGGTTCCAGAGCCGGAGCTGTCGGCGCCTGAGCCAGAACCGGAGCTGCCGGCGCCGGAACCAGAACCGGAGCTGCCAGCGCCTGAGCCGGAACCTGAACCAGAACCGGCATCGGAGTCGGAGAAGCACGAGGAGGAAGACGAGGACGAGGATCTTGATCTCGACGCCCTCCTTGAGAGCAAACCGATCTGGCAGGATCTTCTCGACGACTACCATGCCCTGTGCGAGAACTTTGACCGCACGAAGGGCGCGGAGCTGTGCGTGCCGCTCATCACGAAGTACGGACTGCACCTCCTTGTCTGCTCCGATCACGCGGCCGTCGAGAATGGCAAGACGATGCCGAAGTTCGAGACGGTCGAGGACCTCAATGAGGCTACCTTTTGGGCGTATGACATTCCGGGACAGCCGGGCGACTTTGCCGTCATCCCGAGCCCCATGTTCCCCTACGATCAGAAAATGCACGACGATGGCGGCATGAAGGAGACGTTTGCCACACGCTATGAGGCAGGAAAGACATATCATCATATCACCGTTGATATGCCTGCGCTCTTTACCCAGCGCAATGAAAAGTGGCATATCGAGCAGCCGGGACTCCTGCGGCTCGCGGAGTAAAAGCCAATATAGAACAAAGAACCGTATGCGAGGGGCGTGCCTCGGTACGGTTCTTTTTCAAAAATGACTGACATTAGTGGCTAGGTATTTATTTCTTCTTTCCCTTCTTGGCGTCCGTCTCCTTCAGACATGCCTGCAGGAGAATCTGGTTGATGAGGATGTCAGGATTCGCGGGGGCGATGGCAGCAGCGTCTGCGAGGGTTTTCCATGCACCTGCGTAATCCTTCGTATGGATGAGGGCGACGGCGAGAGCGCTGTATGCGTCGGTATTTTGTGCATTATGTTGGATGGCATCACGCAGGATGGGAACTGCCTGTGCAGGAGCGTTTTCTGTGAAGAGGGTGAGTCCGTAGTTGTAGAGTGCTCCGGCATCGTTAGGAGCAAGTCTTAGGTATGCCTCGTAGGCACGGCGGGCTTCTTTGCGGTTGCCTGTCGCCGTGTGTGTGAGGGCAATGCCGAGGTATGGTTCGGGGCGGCGAGTACTGCGTTTTTGTGCGGCGTTAAAGTCAGCGAGTGCGGCAGAGGCATTGCCGCGGTGGAGGTAGACGAGTCCGCGATAGATGTAGCCGTCGACGTCGGCCGCCTGCATGATGCGCGCGTTGGCGGCATGGAGGGAGGCGTCGGAGCCGTCAGGGAGAGCAGCGCGGTCACGGATGGCGAGGATGCCTTGTCCGTAGGTGGTGCCGGGGACGGCCCAGACGCCGTTGAGCTGTACCCAGTGCGTGAGTTTGCCGAAGATGTCGGGGCGTTTTGTGCGGAGAAGGTCATAGCGCGGATCAACAATGGGGCTGTGCGGCGGCGTTGTGCTTGCGTAGGCGAGGAGATGCTGGATGTGCGCGCGCGCGCCCGTGCGCATGTCGGGGAAGGAGAGTCCCTTTGCGCCGTTCCCCGTTGCGCCGAGTCCGCAGAAGTTGTTCTGTCGCCAGTCCACGTCGCCGCCGTAGGCGAAGAAGCCCGTTTCTTTGTACGCCTGTGCGAGGGCAACGTCGGGGCGGATGCCCTCGCGCTCTGCTTCCTCGTAGTAGGCGTGGACAAGTTCCTTGGGAGAGCCCGTGAGCTTTGGCTTTGGGTTGCGGGCGAGGAGGCAGGCGAGCATCTGCTCCTCGGATGCAGTGGGCTCACCGAGGATGGTGACCTCGGCGGGGGGCTGTGTGGGGACGGTGAGGATGTCGAAATGTGGGGCGGGAAGAGCAAAGGGCAGACTCGCAGCGAGTTTCGCGTCAATCACTTTCGTCTGCGGGAGTTCGGCGGGGAACGCAGGCCGCGGGATGTTTGGTGCATTGTCCTTTGATGCGGGCGCAGGCACAGCGAAGGAATGGGGGGCGCAGAGGAGAGCGGCGGCAGCGAGGGCAGCGGGCAGTGTGGAGAGTTTCATGGTGATCGTCCTTTCTGTGGATGCGGTGACCGTTTCCTTTCGAAATTTACAGTAAAACGTTCGTCTATGGCAAGTCACTTTGTTCCATAGAGCATGCCGACACCGCGCAGCATAAAGCGGAGGAGGGCGGGCATGGGGATGTTTCGCTCGGTATTCGGGAGGTAGGATACGTCGGCAATGCCATGCTGTTTGAGGCAGGCAACGAATTCATCCATGCTGCCGTACATATCCTTGTTCCCATAGGTGTCATGCAGAGCAAACGCACCGCCTTTTTTCAGTACGCGCAGAGCTTCCTCAACGAGCATGAATTTGTCCTTTTGCGTGCGTACTTCGTGAAAGACAAAGTTGCTGACAACAGCGTCGAAATGATTGTCGGGGAAGTCGAGTTTTGCTGCGTCACCGTGCTGAAATGTGCAGCGATCTGCGACGCCTTCGGCGGCGGCGTTTGTCTCGCACTGTGCCTGCCCATAGTTCCACATTGGCGGCCAGTAGTCGATGCCCTGTACCGCAGCGAGCGGAAAGCGCTTCGCTGCGGCGATGCTGAGTGCGCCCGAGCCGCAGCCGACCTCAAGCACTCTGCCGCGGCCGTCCCACGGCAGATGATCGAGCAGATAGCTGTGAATACGGCGCATGAGTCCGCCGCCTTCGAAGTCGAAGACATGGCGGCAGTAGTACATATAGATGATGACAACGGTTGCGACGAAGGAGAGAATGAAAAGGATGAAGAAGGGGGCCGTCACACGGTCGAAAATGAGCGCATAGAGCGCGGTGAACATGTAGAGTCCGCCCGCAATGGCTGCGAGAGTCTTCATCATCGGTGCGGAGATCCAATTGCCATAGTTCGTTTTCATCTTTCATCTTCCTTTTGCAATGATGCGATCACTTCATCGACCTCACGGTTTACCTCTGCGCGCAGCCCTTTGAGTACGGGAGAGAACGCTGACTCTTTCACGCCATAGGTGTGCTGCAGGTCGTATTCGAGGGGCAGCCATGCAGCAGGACCACACTCGTTGTGCGTGATGACTGCCTCCATGCGGTCGAGTGCCTTGAGGAGGCGGGCTTCCTCGGTCTCACACATATCCATCTCGTCAAAAAGGGCACGTATCTCCTCCGTGTAGGGAGTGGGCAGTGCGGCGATCCATTTGTCGCGGAGCTCGTGCTCACGGGCACGGTCGGCGTCTGTTTTTTCAAAAGTTGGGATGTCGCCTGTAAATACCTCTCCTACGTCGTGCAGGAGCGCCATGAGGAGGACGCGCGTGAGGTCGGCTTTGGGGAACTGGTCGTGCAGAAAATACGCCATCAGCGCCATGCGCCAACTGTGCTCGGCGACACTCTCCTGTCGTCCGGATTTCATCCAAGCGTGGCGCGTACGCTCCTTGAGGCCTGCGATGCAGTGCAGGATGGACAGATAATCGTTTGGGGTCATAGCTGCTCCTTTGTTGATTACTTAAATGATTATAACATATTGGCGAACCTTGGGGGAAATGATATAGTAATGAAAGTGTTTCGCAATAGACTTGTCAACGAGCCGTACATATAGTATGATATGATACGTCTTTTTGTATGAGGAGGGCGTGCTGGTGAAAGAGACGATGGGGGTGCTCGGCCCCGCGGGGACGCACAGTGAGGCGGCGGCACGCTATCTCGTGGAGTGGCAGAAACTTGACCGCGAGATTGTCTGCTATGGCGATATCGGGGCGTGTCTTCATGCGGTGGAGACGGGAGCGGTGGATGCGGCGTTTGTCCCTGTGGAGAATTCCCTCGAGGGGGCAATCGCCGTGACGCTCGATGTGCTCGCACACACGGATGTTCTGCGTGTGAACCGTGAGGTGATCTGGCCTGTCCACAACTATCTGATGGCGCGGCGCGCAGATGTGGAGATCCGTACGATCTACTCTCATGCACAGCCCATCGCGCAGTGCGGGACGTTTCTCCTGCAGCACTGCCCGCAGGCGGAGCTCATCAAGACGGCGAGCACGGCGCGTGCAGCGGAGATGGTTGGTGCATTGCCTGTAGATGCGGGAGCGGCGGCGATCTGTACGCGGCGGGCAGGTGTGTTGAATGGTCTGGTGGAGATCGCGGGTAGGATTGAGGACAGCGGAGCGAACTGCACACGTTTCTTTGAGGTCGTGCGTGCGCAGGAAACATCGCCCCCCGCAGCACCCGATACGGTGCTGCTGGTGGCACAGATCGACGGTTCGCGTCCGGGGGCACTCTACAATGTCCTCGGTGAGTTTGCCCGCCGCGAGGTGAATCTCACGCGCATTGAGTCTCGCCCTGCACGGACGGAGCTGGGCGCGTATCTTTTCTTTTTTGATCTCGATGCGCACAGCGATGCCGCAGAGGAGGCGATCGCCGCCGTCGCACGGCGGAGCATCTGGCTGAAGGAGTTGGGGCGATTTCCGGTACATCTCGCTCACAATGAATAGGGAGCACCGCTGTTTTTTAGGGATTTAGGGATTTAGGGAATCGCTGATAAAACAGGCTCTCAGATTGGCGTAGATTTTTGTCCGATTGAGGCAGCAAACCGGACGCATAGCAAGAGCTATGTGGAGGATTCTAGGGCACAGACAGGGCGAAAAAGATGTACTAAGACGGCGGTGCTGAGTTTATCAGTGCTTCCTTAGGGATAAAGGAGTTTTACGATGGTTGTTATTATGAATGCGGATGCCACGCAGGCTGATATTGAGGGCGTCATTCAGGCAATTGAGGAAAAAGGTCTCGAAGCAAAGGTGATGGAGGGCGCGCATCAGAAGATCGTCGGCGTGATCGGCGACAAGACGAAGCTCGCCGCAACGCCGCTGGATGCGATGCACGGCGTTGAGACGACAGTCGCGATCTCGAAGAGCTATAAGCTCGCGAGCCGCGAGTTCCATCCCGCCGCGACGGTGGTGGATATCCGCGGCATCAAGATCGGTGACGGCACGCCCGTGGTCATGGCGGGACCCTGCGCAGTGGAGTCGCGTGAGCAGCTGCTCGAAACAGCAGAGATCATCAAGGAAGGCGGCGCGCAGTTCATCCGCGGCGGTGCGTATAAGCCGCGCACCTCGCCCTACGCGTTCCAAGGACTCGAGGAGGAGGGGCTGAAGTACCTCGCCGAGGTGCGTGAGAAGACGGGACTTGCCGTTGTGACGGAGGTCACGGTGGTCGAGGCAGTGGACACGGTCGCCGCCTACGCCGATCTTCTGCAGGTTGGCGCACGCAATATGCAGAACTTCGGCCTCCTGAAGGCGGTCGGACGTGCGGGCAAGCCCGTCATGCTGAAGCGCGGACTCGCTGCGACCATCGACGAGTGGCTGAATGCTGCTGAGTACATCATGAATGAGGGCAACCCGAACGTCATTCTCTGTGAGCGCGGCATCCGCACGTATGAGACGTATACGCGCAACACGTTTGACGTCAGCGCGATTCCCGCGATCAAGCACCTCTCGCATCTGCCGATCATCGCCGACCCGAGTCACGGTACGGGAAAGTGGCGCATGATTAAGCCCGTGTCCCTCGCCTCTATCGCGGCAGGAGCGGATGGGCTCATCATCGAGGTGCACCCGAATCCCGCACGAGCCCTCTCCGATGGACCGCAGTCGCTGACGCCGGAGAACTACCGCAATCTCATGGCGAGCGTGCAGAAGCTCAGCCGCTTTATGAAGGATGAGCAGATCGAGCCGATGGTGATGGAGTAACGATACGGACATAGAAAACGGGACGATCGATATGTAGTGACCCCCAAAAGTTAGATCCCTCAAATCTAACTTTTGGGGGTCAGGTCAATACAAGATCGTCCCGTTTTTGTGCTTCGGTGAAAAATATTGTCTTAGACTTCGGCGATGACCTCGATCTCGCAGAGTGCACCTGCGGGCAGGGCCTTTGCCGCAACGCAGGAGCGGGCGGGTTTGCCCGTGAAGTGGCGGGCATAGACATCGTTGAATGCGGCGAAGTCCGCGATGTCCGCGAGGAAGCAGGTGGTCTTGATAGTGTGCGAGAGGTCGGTACCGGCAGCACTGAGGACGGCGGCGAGGTTCTTGCAGACCTGCTCTGCCTGTCCTGCCACGTCCGTTGCGGTGATCTTGCCGACGGCAGGGTCGATGCCGATCTGTCCCGAGGTGTAGACGAGGCTGCCGACGCGCATTGCCTGACTGTAGGGGCCGAGGGCGGCGGGGGCGTTATCGCTGTGAATCATTTCCATAGAAAAGCTCCTTTCATCAATAAGGGCTGGTGTACGAAGCCTTCTGTTCCGTACATCAGCCCTTCCAATTTCCCCCTCCGCCGCTTTGCGAGCCCTCTCCCCTGCCGCGAGCGGAGGAGTATGGGATATATACAGATGCAGCGGGCTGTGTAAGCCGTATAGGGGGCATTTGCTCCGTTTAGTGAATCGTCGTGACGCGGACGGCGATGGCACCGCCCTCGTTGTAGGTCATGCCGGAGACCATGACAATCTTGTCGCCGTGGTCGACGTAGCCGTTCTCGAGGGCACTCTGCGTACAGGAGTCGAGCATGTCCTCGGCGCTCGTCCACTTGCGTCCCTGGATGGAGTAGACGCCCCAGCGCAGGTTGATGTGGCGTGCAACCATTGGGCTCGGCGCGTAGGCAACGATGGTCGCCTTTGGGCGGTATTTCGACACGACGCGCGTCGTGTAGCCGGACTGGGTCGGTGTGAGAATGGCGGTGGCACTTGTCTCGTAGGCAAGCTGAACCGTTGCGTGAGAGACGGCATCCGTTGTGGAGGAACGCTCGCGGATCTGACGTGCGCGGATGAGTGTGTCGTACTCAAGCGATGCTTCACAGCGCAGAGCGATGGTGTTCATCGTTCTGACTGCCTCGACCGGGTAGCTGCCGTTTGCTGTCTCGCCGGAGAGCATGATCGCGTCTGCACCGTCGAAGATGGCATTGCCGACATCGGAGACCTCAGCACGCGTCGGACGCGGATTCTCCGTCATGGATTCGAGCATCTGCGTGGCGACGATGACGGGCTTGCCGACCGCGTTGCATTTGCGGATAATCTCTTTCTGGAGGACAGGGACGTCCTCTGCGGGAACTTCGACACCGAGGTCGCCGCGTGCCACCATGATTCCGTCGGAGACAGCGAGGATCTCGTCGAAGTTGTTGACGCCTGCGAGGTTCTCGATCTTCGGGATGATTTCCATGTGACCGCCGTGCTTTGCGATCAGGTGACGGATCTCTTCTACGTCCGCAGGGCGCTGGATGAACGATGCTGCGACAAAGTCCATATCGTTCTCGATCCCGAAGATAATGTCGCGTTCATCCTGCTCGGAGATAGCGGGCAGACTCAGCTCAATGCCGGGCGCTGCGACGCGCTTACGCGTAGACATCGCCCCGCTGTTCAGGATGGTGGTCACGATGTCCTTGCCGCGAATCTCATCGACGACGAGCTCCACCAGCCCGTCGGAGAGCAGCAGTTTGTCGCCCGGCTTGACCTCAGTGTAGAGCTTCTTGTGGTTGACGCTGACGTGTGTCTCATCACCCGGCGCATCGTCATATGTGAGGGTGAATTTGTTGCCCTTTTCGAGGTGTACCTTGCCGGCGGCGAATTCGCCGAGACGCATCTCCGGTCCCTTGGTGTCGAGGATCAGCGAGATTACCTTGCCCGAGCGCTCTGCCGCAGCGCGTACCTTTTTGATGCGTTCCAGATGCTCCGCGTGCGAGCCATGGGAGAAATTGAAGCGAGCGCAGTTCATCCCGCTCTCGATGAGTGCATCGACGATGCCGTCCGGATCTGTGGCAGGACCCTGTGTGCATATAATTTTTGTCTTTTTCAGCATGACATATCCCCCGTCTTTTTATCCCTGAGTTTACAACTATCAACATTCTACACTCTTTTGAAAGAGAAGTAAAGATGCTGTGCACACCATACAGCCTGTCGGCAGATTTATTTTCTGTATTTCCAAAAAACATGAAAGAATACACGGATGCAATTTGACAAGAGGCTTTTTTTTCGCGTATGATGGAGACTGTTTTTATAGGAAAGGGTGATACGATGGATTTTCTCAACTCGGCTGTGGGGGCGATCAACGACTTTTTGTGGACTTATATCATCATCGTTGTTCTTGTCGGCTGCGGACTGTGGTTCACGCTCTCGACGAAGCTCGTCCAGCTGCGTGCGCTGCCCGAGATGGTACGCCTCCTTGCGGGCGATCTCGGACGCCGCCCGAGCGGGCGCAAGGCGATCTCGTCGTTCCAGGCGTTCTGTGTCAGCACGGCATCGCGTGTCGGCGTCGGCAATATCGCGGGCGTTGCCATCGCCATTGTGACGGGCGGCCCCGGGGCGGTGTTCTGGATGTGGGCGATTGCCTTCGTTGGGACGGCGACGGGGTTCGTAGAGAGCACGCTCGCGCAGATCTATAAGATTCCGCGCGGCCACGGGCTCTTTCACGGCGGCCCTGCCTACTACATCCAGAATGCACTCGGTCAGCCCGCCGTGGCAAAGCTCTTTGCCGTGCTGATCTCCGTGACGTTCGGCCTGATCTACGTCTCGGTACAGGCGAATACGATTGCGCTGTCGGTGGAGAAGGCGTTCGGCGTGGAGACGTGGATCATGGGCATCGCCCTCTCGGTGCTGGCGGCACTCGTGATCTTTGGAGGGCTCAGCCGCATCGCGACGTTTACGACGTTCCTCGTGCCGATCATGGCTGGGCTGTATCTCCTCATCGCGCTCATCATTGTCGTCATGCACATCGATGCCGTGCCGGGGATGTTTGCCCTCATTCTGCACGATGCGTTCAGCCCGCAGGCGGCGGTCGGCGGCGGCATCGGCACGGTGATCCTCACGGGAATCCGCCGCGGCCTGTTCTCGAATGAGGCGGGCGAAGGCTCGATCCCGAATGCGGCGGCGACAGCGAGCGTGACCCATCCGGTAAAGCAGGGGCTGGTGCAGGCGTTCGGCGTCTACGTCGATACGTGGGTTGTCTGCTCGGCGACGGCGTTCATCGTGCTTCTCACGGGGCAGTATACGATCGGCGGCGACGTGAGCGGCATCGCACTCGCACAGGATTCGCTCGCGAGCGTCTTCGGCACGTGGGCTTCGTCGCTCCTCGCGATTCTGATTTTCCTCTTTGCGTTCAGCTCGGTCGTCGGCAACTATTACTACGGCGAGATCAACATCCACTTTTTCGGTGCGAATGTAAAGACGGCACTCAATCTCTACCGCGCCGCCGTGGTCGTGATGGTGTTCTTCGGCTGTGTCGCTGCGTTCCAGCTCGTCTGGAACCTTGCGGATCTCTTCATGGCGATGATCTGTCTCACGAATCTCTACGCGATTACGCGGCTTGCGCCCTATGCGCGGATGGCGCTCCGCGACTATTTTGCGCAGAAGACGGCAGGGAAGAATCCAATTTTTGATCCCGCCGTACTGCCCAATCAGCGCGGCATAATGGCATGGAACAAGGATGAGTTTCACGCGCAGAAATACGAATAAGAAAAATAAGATCATGTTTGGGGGGGGCGCTGCATGAAGCGAAAAGCTTCATGCAGCAGTTCCTCTTTCTTTTTTCTGTGAAAGTCTTTACTTTTGCTGCGCGCTTTCGTAGAATAGAGAGCAAGAACAATACGCGCGTGAGCGCAGGATCGAGACGGGGGATGGTTTTATGCTGAAAAAGGCAATCGCGGTCGTCACGTCGGGGGGAGACAGCCCCGGCATGAATGCGGCGGCACGCGCTGTGGTGCGTACGGCACTCTATGAGGGCGTCGATGTCTACGGTGTGCACAACGGCTACAGCGGTATGGTGCACGACGATATTGAGCCGCTCACGTCGCGCAGCGTCAGCGATCTCATCCAGCGCGGCGGCACGTTCCTCGGCACGGCGCGCAGCAAGACGTTCATGACGCCCGAGGGGCGCAAGACAGCCTATGAGAATCTCCGCAAACGCAATATCGAGGGGCTCGTGATCATCGGCGGCGACGGCTCCCTGACGGGCGGCTCGCTTCTCAGCAAGGAGACGGGAATGCCGATCGTCGGGCTGCCGGGCACGATCGACAACGATGTCTGGGGCATGGACTATACGATTGGCTGCGATACGGCGTGCAACACGATCGTCGATGCGATCAACAAGCTGCGTGATACGGCGTCGGCGCATCGCCGCATCATCATCGTCGAGGTCATGGGACGTCACTCGGGTTGGCTGGCAATGATGTCGGGCATCGCGGGCGGTGCGGAGTATATCCTCGTACCGGAGGTTGCATTCGATCTCGAGGAGATCAGTCTTGAGCTGAAGGAGATGTACGAGAGCGGCAAGCGCTACAGCATCATCGTCGTTGCAGAGGGCGCGGGCTCGGGCGTTGAGATCGGCAAGATCATCGGAGAGAAGACGCAGATCGATACGCGCGTCTCGGTGCTCGGACACATTCAGCGCGGCGGTTCGCCGACGGTGGAGGACCGCATCAAGGCGTCGATGCTCGGTGAGAAGGCGGCACTTGCGATCATCTCGGGTGTGACCGATGTGGTTTACAGTTTCAACGAGGGACAGGTTGTGGGGGTCAACCTCTTCGAGGCGGTCAACAACAGCAAGACGCTCGATCCGGAGCTTGTGCGGCTCTCACGCGTGCTGGCATAATGGTGACTTGGCGGGCTGCGGTATGGATATGCCGCAGTCCTTCATTTTTCCCTTGACAAGAATTCATAAACCATGTAGACTACCCTATGTTGTTGTCCCATAAATGAATAGCTTCTCATGTGAGAGCACTGTGGAGAGTTGTCCGAGTGGTTGAAGGAGCACGCCTGGAAAGCGTGTGTGCGGTGATACCGTACCGAGAGTTCGAATCTCTCACTCTCCGCCATTTTTATTGATTTTTCTCAGGGCGGGCTGCAGTGCCCTGGTCTCGCGCAATGAAGCCCTGTGAACCCCGTCAGGTCCGGAAGGAAGCAGCGGTAAGCGGATCGTTTCATGTGCCGCGAGGGCGCCTGGGAACTGCGGTCTGCCGTGGGAGAAATCGGAACAGTGCAGCCCGTGACGGGCTGTTTTTTATTTGTCAAAAAGGAGGTGCACCGTGGCGTACGTTGCACTCTATCGGCGGTGGCGGCCGGAGCGCTTTGCCGATCTCGTGGGACAGGAGCACATCAGCCGCACGCTTTCCCGCGCAGTGACGAGCGGGCAGATCAGCCATGCCTACCTCTTTACGGGCCCGCGCGGCACAGGGAAGACGAGCACGGCGAAGATCCTTGCTCGTGCCCTCAACTGCGCCGAGGGACCGACGCTGACGCCGTGCGGGCATTGTGACTCCTGCCGCAGCATCAGCGACGGATCGTCAATGGATGTCTTCGAGATCGACGCGGCGTCCAACCGCGGCATCGACGAGATCCGTGATCTGCGCGAGTCGGTGAAGTTTGCTCCGACGGAGGGGCATTATAAAATCTACATCATTGACGAAGTGCACATGCTCACGACGGAAGCGTTTAATGCCCTCCTTAAGACGCTTGAGGAGCCGCCCGAGCGTGTGATCTTTATTCTCGCAACGACGGAACCGCACAAGGTGCCTGCGACGATCCAGTCGCGCTGTCAGCGCTACGACTTTCATCGCATTACGGTGACGGAGATCTGCGATCGCCTTATTTATGTCTGCAAGGAGTCGGAGATTGAGGCGGAGGAGGATGCACTCGGCATCATTGCGGTTCAGGCGGACGGCGGAATGCGCGATGCTCTCTCGATTCTCGATCAGTGTACGGCCCTTGCAGAGGGGACATTGACAGCGGAGCGCGTGCAGGAGGCACTCGGTCTCGTCGGACGTGCATGGATTCGGCAGATGGCAGAGCAGATTGCCGCGCGCGACGCGGCGGCACTGATCACGCAGCTTAGTCAGCTCCTGCAGAATGGACGCGAGCTGAGGCAGGTGCTCGTGGAGCTGGCACAGTACTTCCGCAGCTTGATGATTGCAGGGGTCGGCGGTACAATCAGCGCAGCAGAGCTCTGCGCGGGTGATGCAGAGCAGCTGCGTGCGGACGCGGCGCAGTTCTCCGAAGATGAGATCATGACAATTCTGCGCCGACTCAATGAGACGATGCAGGATCTGCGCACCTCACCGCAGCCGCGAATCGCGGCGGAGACACTGTTGATCGAGTTATGTCATGCAGATGGAGCGGCTGTGTCGGTGGGGGCTGCCGCACCTCATCCAGGCAGCGCGGATGCTGCGCATATCGCGCGGCTTGAAGCGCAGGTCGAAGAACTGGCAGCGCGCCTTGCCGCAGGCAGCGTATCTGCACCCATATCCGCCGCGGGGGGAGCGACTCCTGCACCGACACCGCGCCCCCGCACGGCGAAGGCGGACAGCACCACAGCACCTAAAACTGCGTCAAAATCCGCTGCATCATCTGCCGCAAAAGCGGCGGCAGACGGTGCACCACGTCAGCTCGACATGAAGGTCTGGCAGAGTTTTCAGGTGCGGCTCAAGGAGCGGAATCGGCTCGCGGCATCGCTTCTTTCGGGGGCAGCATACGAGGGGATGACGGAGACGCATTTTTTCATCCGACCGTCTTCAGATATGGCGCGTGACTACATTGCGAAACGTCATCGTGCCGTGTTTGATGAGGTGATGACGGCGCTGGCAGGCCGTCCGCTCTCCGTTGTCTGCACAGGCGGCGAGGAGGATGCTGTCCCTGCACCGCCGATCAAAGCCTCTCCTGACTATCCCGCGCCTGTTGCGGCACTGCTTGAAGTTGCGGGCGATGGGGCACGCGTAGAGGAGGTAACGTCACCTGCACCGCCGCGCGCGGCGGAGAAGAAGCTTGCCCCGCCGCAGCAGAAGCAGGCGGAAGAGGATGACTGCGAGACGTATGAGCCAACGCCCGATGAGGAAGCAGAGATGTTTGATGATGAGCTTCCGCCTGATGCGCAGGCTTGACGTTGCGGACGGATTTTGCTAGGCTAAGAGTACTTTCGGGTGCTTTGTGGATGCCTCTATCAGCTCACTGCGGCCGCCATTTCCTCGGAGAAGGCGGAACTGCGGAGCGGTGGAAGGGGACCAATAATGGAGGAGAGATACTATGTTTAACGGCGGCGGAAATATGGCCGGCATGATGAAAAAAGTCCAGAAGATGCAGGCGGATATGAAAAAGATGCAGGATGAGCTGCGCAAGAAGACGGTCGAGGTTTCTTCGGGCGGCGGGGCAGTGAAGGTCGTCATGGACGGTGAAAAGCAGGTGCAGAGCCTCATTATCGCGCCCGCAGCAGTTGACCCTGAGGACATCGAGATGCTGCAGGATCTCATCTCGGCGGCGTTCAACGAGGCGACGAAAAAGGTGGACGACATGATGGCGCAGGAGATGGGCAAGCTGACGAGTGGGCTCGGCCTTCCGCCCGGACTGCTCTAAGATGCAGCAGATTGCACCCCTCACGCAGCTCATCGAGCAGCTGCGCGCGCTCCCCGGCATCGGAGCAAAGACAGCAACGCGGCTTGCCTACCATATTCTGGATATGGATATGGAGCGTGCGAAGCGTCTTGCCGCTGCCATTACGGGAGCAAAGGAGAAGATCGGCTTCTGTTCCGTCTGCTTCAACCTTACGGACAGCGACCCATGTGCCGTCTGCACGGCAGAGAAGCGCGACCACACGACGATCTGTGTCGTTGAGCAGCCGCAGGACGTTGCGGCGATGGAACGCATGAACGACTATGACGGCGTGTACCACGTCCTGCACGGAGCCCTCTCTCCACTTGAGGGGGTGGGACCAAACGACATCCGCATCCGCGAGCTCGTCCTGCGCGCGGGCAAGGAGGACATACAGGAAGTCATTATCGCAACGAATCCCAATGTTGAGGGGGAGGCGACGGCAATGTATATCGCAAAGCTCCTAAAGCCGATGGGAATCCGCGTGACACGCATCGCCCACGGGCTGCCCGTGGGCGGCGATTTGGAGTATGCAGATGAGGTGACGCTATCACGCGCCATGGAAAACAGAAGGGAGATTTGATTTGGATATCGTTGCAGGAACCGCGGTCGCCGTTTTGATCTTTGCCGTCCTCGGCAAGGTGATTTCGTTGCCGTTCCGCATCGTGTGGAAGCTCATTACGAACAGTGTCGTCGGCGCGATTATTCTCTGGGTGGTTAACCTTTTTGGGGCAGGCATCGAAATTACCTTTCTGCGCGCACTGATCGCGGGATTCTTTGGCATCCCAGGCGTTGTCGTTCTTCTTATCGCACGCCTTGCGGGGCATTAAGGAACCAAGGATGACCTCCGCGTGGTCAGTTTGACGCATTTTTTTGCAAGAAAGAGGAAAAAGGGGTTGACGAACGAAAGGGGACGTGTTATATTATGACAGTCGCGCCGATGAGGGCGGCGGGCACGTGGGAACGTGCCTGAACACTAGAGCGGCGCAGGATGTACCCTGAAAACTACACAATGCAAAACAAGTTAGA
>ERZ773070.1372-NODE-1372-length-15140-cov-20.605767_pt1 | contig 15140 bp, 9 predicted proteins | sample MGYA00580618_ERZ773070 | MGnify/ENA primary metagenome ERZ773070 (study PRJEB29015, sample SAMEA2738023) | human oral metagenome | biome: human oral; feature: human-associated habitat; material: dental | place: China | collected 2019 ... | reverse complement strand
TGGCGAAGGCGTCGAGCGGGAAGGTGCCCGTCGTCTTCTCGTCCTTGACCATTCCGCCAAAACGCTCCGTTTGCGACCCGGCGGCGTCCAGCGCCTCAAAAAGGAAGATTCCGTAATTCGACCCCGGGTTGATTTCGAAGTAGAGAAGAACAGGCCGGTTTCCCTGAGGCTTCTGGATGTCTATCGTTTGAGGGCGGTCGCCCTGATACTCCTTGAATGTGCCGGTGAGCGCAGGCCGAGTCGGTTTGGCCGGGGCCACCGTGCTCGCCGGAGTGGTTTCGTCGTCTGTCGGCTCGTCGGTGTCGGAACTCTTGGTCCGGGGCGACGTCGTCGTGGACGTGGACGGCGAAGGCTTGGCGGTGGGTTCGTCCTTGCCGTCCTTCATGAGCTTCGGGACGAAGATGATGGCGGCCGCGATGGCGACGACCGCCACCACCGACATGACCGTCAGACCGACTTTGCTTGTGAGGAAAGACTTCCGAGGCGTGCCGTCAAGGCCGAAAGGCATGCCCGTGCCGAAATCCGATGAGGCTCCGTAGGTCGGGCTCGAACCCTGGCCGTGAGCGGAGTAGTCGGCTCCCGCCCCAGGCACCGGCCCGCCCGCCATCTGGCTTTCGGGGGCAGGAGTCCCGGGTTCGGCGGACTGCCCGACGCCGGCCTGCGAGGCGAACCTCGATTGCGGACCGGCCGACGATGCGAATCCCGGCTGACCCGAGGAACCCTGGAGCCCCTGCTGACTCGACGAACCCGAGCCCGCAAAACCTGATGGAGCCGAAGAAGCCGACGGAGGGAACCCCGACTGGCTTGACGCGCCCTGGAACCTCGGCTGGTTCAACGAACCCGGCTGCTGGAAACCCGGCTGGTCGCCGAAATTGTATCGTTCGGTCGGTTGATAACCGGCGCTTTGAGCAGAGGGCGACGAAGAGGCCGACGGCGCCGGCCCTGCCTGCGAAGGGTTCGGCGCGGATGCGCCGAACGGAGGCTGCGCAGGCGCGGCTTGCCCTGAACCTGGCGTCGACTGAGCCGGACCAGGAGCAGCCTGACCCGCGCCGGGGATTGGCTTCCCGGAGCCGAAACCCGCCGGTCCCGAATGGGACGGCGGCCGCCCCGGGCGGAACGCGGATTGGCCCGAAGACGGCTCGGAGCCAAAGCCCGCTTGCCCCGAAGCGGACGGCTGCGCGCCGCCAGATTCGAATTGCCGTGAACCAGGCGCGGATGCGGAAGGCTCCGAACTTGACGCCGAGTAAGCCGACGGCGTTGAGAAGGCGCTTGGAGCGGGGCCGCTGCCTGAGGGGGCCTGGCTCCCGGCCGGGACGTTTCGCCCTCCGGGGACGAAAGGCTGGCCTCCGGCAGAGCCCGCAGACGCAGCACCCGCAGGCGCAGAGTCCGCCGTCACAAACCTCGGGCGCGAGGACTCTGGCGCGGCGCCGGCCCTGAAAGCGGGGCCGGGCGCGGCATTCGCCTGGCCGGCGGGATCCGGAGTCTGCTGCTGCGAACTCGGCGGCTCGGGCGGCGCGGCGTGCGCGCCAGAGCCGTTCCTTCTCCTCGAAGAGCGCCTCGGCAGGCGGGAAATGGTCTCGTCAGCCGAGTTCGAGCTCCAGTCAGACTCGTCGGAGTCCCCGGCGGAAAGCGAACCTCCCGCCGAAGGCGAATTCGCGGAGGAACTAGAATCGGCGGGAAAACGAGTGTCGTCGGATCCGTACGAAGAGTCGGGTGCGTACGGCGAATCGGACGAATCGTCCGGCGAAGAGGCGGAGGGAAGAAGGGTGGCATCGACGTCGACGTCCTCCACCCAGAAGTTCCAGCCAGCGGGGGCCGGGCCCCAAGCGGGATCGGGCCTCCAACCAGCAGGAGGGGCCCACCCGTCGGGCGCCGGCGGCCAGTTCGGCGGTGGGTTGAATCTTTTGGACATGAGCAACACTCCTGTGGTGCGTGAAACGACGATGCCATTGTCCCACGCACTCCCCCACTCGCCGCCACTCGTGTCCACGGTGCGAAACGTCTCAAGTTTGCTTCGTCCACAAGCGAAAACCACCGACAATTAAGAATCCTGACGACGCCGAAACCGCCGCGATTCGCGCACTTCGACGTCTAAACGCCTCAAAGCAACGATGTCGACTGTCGCGGATAGCACGCAACTCATCTCTTACTAAAATGCGGCCATATCGCCGTCGGGAGCCGCCAAAACGACGCCTTCGCGCGGCGATCGACCATGACTCTTTCGGGGCCGATGAAACGCCCGGCACCGAGAAACTCTGCGCCCTTCCGCCTTTGCGCCCAGCCCCTTCCACCGCTTTTATTGGCTTTAAACTATAGAAATAAACGTAAAATATTAAGAATAATTATTTACAATATATTTACATATTTCATTCTAATACGGGAGCAAATAGGCATATTCTTAATTTATTCATACTCGTCCAAAATACTTTCATTAATCAAGCAACGAGGACTGTGGTCCACTTGACACATACGAGCCGTGAGTCTAAAGTTTCTCTCATAACTGATTCCCAGTAAGGGCCTCCGAGTTTGAGGACCTGAATGCTCAGCTTATCGGCTGAATGGCGGCACCTTTGAGTGCCGCCATTCGTTTTATTGAGCACTTGATAAAACGGCCAAGAAGTGTAACTATTTTCTTATGAACGCAATGAAGCAGTATAATGCAGGAATTGATGTAGGAATCAACTCAGTCGGCTTTGCGGCGATAGAAGTAGATTCTAAAGGCCTACCTTTGAATATTCTCAACAATATGGTCGTCTTGCATGACTCGGGCGTCGATCCCGGGACGGCAAAAACCGGTGCCACCCGCTTAGCCAACTCCGGAACAGCACGTCGAACTCGCAAACTTATTGCGAGACGCCGTAAGCGGCTGCAGAAACTAGACCGATATATCGAAATGCAAGGATGGCCGCTTGTCGATTTTTCTTCCTTGCCCGATCCGTACACGCCGTGGAAGATCCGAGCCAAACTAACGCAGGATAGGCTCGAAGGCGAAGAGCAAGGTCGTGGGCTTTCAATAGCCTTAAGACACATGGCGCGCCATCGCGGATGGCGCAATCCGTACGAAGGAGTAGAGTCTCTTCATTCCCCCAAGGAAGCCTCCAAGCAATTCAAAGATCTGAAAGATCGTGTTACTAAAGTTAGTGGCGTCATCTTCGATGAAGATGCCACTCCTGCTGAAGTTGTTTGCGACATCGGTCTTTCCCCCAAGCAGCGCTTGCGTTCCGCGCCGAGCGCAAAGTACAAAGAAGGAGCTATTCTCGCCGATGAACCAGTGGGGGGAAAATCAAAGGAAGGGTTGCTTGGAGGCAAGCTCATGCAGTCCGACAACGCAAACGAACTTCGCAAGATTGGTATCGTTCAGGGTCTCAGCAACGAGAAAGTGAACGAGATAATCGATCAGGTCTTTGCTTCAGAAAGCCCTAAAGGCCAAGCGGGTAAACGGGCCAAGAAAGATGAGCTCCCTGGTCAAGAGCAGTATGCTCGCGCGCCCAGAGCGCATCTTGCGTTTCAACGCTTTCGGATTGTTGCAGCAGTTGCAAACCTTCGGATACTAGAGGCTGAACCAAAACATGAACGATTACTGTCACAGAGCGAAAAGGACAAAGTTATCGAATTCCTGATGTCCGCCGACGGAGACGACGGAGTAACTTGGTCGGATGTTGCAGAAAAGTTGGGAATCGAGCGTGAATGTTTATCCGGAACAGCTAAACGGGGAGCCGACGGGGAACGGCCTTCATCATTCCCTCCGACAAACTCAACAAACATCAGCATAGTTCGAAGCAAAGTTAAGCCACTTATTGAGTGGTGGGGAAAAGCGTCTGATGATGAACAAGCTGCCCTGGTCACCGCCTTGTCAAATGCGGACGAATTGACTGACGATCAACCAGGCGCAGAAACAGTCCGGCAATTCCTTTCGTCTCTCGACGAGCAATCACAGGAGAAAATACACAAGATATCTCTGCCCAAAGGACGGGCTGCGTACTCTGTAAACTCCCTAGAACGCCTCACCAGAAGGATGCTCAAAGATTCCATCGACCTTTTTGACGCGCGAAAACGGGAGTTCGGCGTGGATAACAACTGGACTCCTACGCCTGATTCAATCGGCGAACCAGTCGGCAATCCCGCCGTTGACAGAGTCCTCAAAATTGTCAATAGATGGTTGTTGGCTGTCACCAGGAAATGGGGGCCTCCAAAAGTAGTCAATATAGAGCATGTACGAGCAGGGTTCACTTCTGCAGCACAAACTCGCAAATACGAAGAGGAAAACAAAACAAATCGTGAAAGAAATCTAGCGATCCTTGAAGAGCTTCGCGATAAATTTGGCACCAGTGGCAAGATTCGTCGGGAGGACATAACACGGTTCGCTGCTCTAAGACGTCAAAACTGCCAATGCGCATATTGCGGAGAAGCAATCACGTTTTTCGATTGCGAAATGGATCATATCGTACCTAGGAAAGGACCAGGGTCAACTAATACCCGTAACAATCTCGTTGCTATCTGCGAAAGATGCAACAAATCGAAATCCAACATGCCTTTTTCCCTGTGGGCTCAGAACTGCGATATACCCGGTGTGAGCGTCGAAGCGGTTATTGACAGAGTTAGAACCTGGATAAAGGATCCGGAGCTAAGTCCAAAACAATATAACAACTTCAAAAGGGATATTATTGAAAGACTCCGAAAAACTGTTGATGACGATGCCATCGACAACCGGAGCATTGAATCTGTCGCTTGGATGGCTACAGAGCTCGCAGACCGCATCGGCAGTCACTTCCGCACTGCAGGAGCAAATACCAAGGTCAGGGTATATCGAGGTTGGCTGACATCAGAAGCTCGAAAAGCATCAGGATTCGAGGGGAAGGTCAATCTCATCGGCGGCCGAGGAAAGACACGGCTTGACCGTCGGCACCATGCAATGGATGCAGCAACTATTGCATTAATGCGTCAATCTGTGGCGCAGACACTGGTTGAACGGGCGAGCATTCGAGAGTCGGACCGACTGCGACGAGTCGTCTCGAGTTCCTGGAAAGACTACAGGGGCGCAGACCGCGATAAGCAGTTCTCTTACGGCTCATGGCTTAACTCCATGAATGCACTCGCCGAGCTATTCAATCATGCGATCGACGCCGACGGGATCCCTGTAACTCAAAACCTAAGATTGCGTTTGGGAAATGGCGAAGCACACGATGCCACTATTCGAAGCCTTGAAAAGAAACGCGTAGGCGCTTCTTGGACAATAGGGGAGATAGACAGAGCGTCGACACCTCAGCTCTGGCTTGCTCTCACGCGTCAGGAAGACTTTGATCAGAACGACGGTTTACCAGCGAACGCCTCACGAGAACTACGTGTAAAGAATCACTGGTTCCACGCGGAAGAGAATGTTACACTGTTCCCTACCAAGTCCGCTGCAATTGCAGTGCGAGGAGGATACGCAGAGATCGGCAACACCATTCACCATGCAAGACTGTACAAGCTTCCGGGAAAGAAACCGACATACGGAATGATTCGCGTCTTTGCTATCGATCTTCTTTGCGCATGGCACACGGATCTATTTTCGTCTCCTTTGCTCCCCCAAAGCATCAGCCTACGAACGGCCGAAACGAAGGTGCGCAAAGCAGTGGAAGATGGGACTGCCGAGTACATCGGTTGGCTTGTGGACGGCGACGAAATCGTCCTTGATCCTGAGACCAAAGCGTTCAATTCAAATAAGGTTGGTGAGTATCTCAGCGTTTTTCCCGGAACGAAACGGTGGAGAGTAGACGGTTTTCCCGACAAAGAGAAGCTTCGTCTCCGACCGCTTCAACTTGCGAGTGAAGGGCTTCCTGAAGACGCTAGCACTGGCACTAAAGAGATTCTGGGGTCCAAGGGAAAAGGCTGGCGTGTAGCTATAAATGCACTTTTCAAGTCACCACAGTTGGTAGTAGTAAGAAGAACAGCACTAGGGGAAGTTCGAAAACTGTCACGTGGACACCTTCCATTGACCACGAGGCTCCGTGGTTAAATTGTCCAATAGATGGCGAATAGTTGATTGCTCTTCGCTTAAAGGTAAAATCCAAGCGGCACGAGGAGCGATCAAGATTCTCAAAGATGATCACCCTCCTGCTTCTGTACCGACAGCAGATGTGGCTGTCGTGCTAATCGGAATGGCCACGACTTTTTCTGCTGCAGCGCTCCACCGTCTCCTAGGCGAAGATATAGCGGTACTCTTTTGCGACTGGAAGGGAGTTCCTGAAGGTGCTGCTTTCTCATGGAGCAGCCACGGCAGAGTCGGAGCGAGGCACCGTGCTCAAGCTTACCTTTCAATTCCCCGGCAGAAAAATGCATGGGGAAGAATTATCCGGGCAAAAGTCGAAGGGCAGGCAGCGGTGCTTCGAGAGTACAATCGCAGAGACGCAACGGAGCTTAGATCTCTCGCAAGAGAGATTCGTTCAGGAGATCCTGGAAATATAGAAGCGAGAGCCGCCCGCTTGTATTGGCAGGCACTCTGGGGCGAAGAGAGCTTTCGAAGGCATCCAGGACTAGGATCCTGCGAATCCTCTAGAAACTCCCATTTGGATTATGCATACACGGTTCTGCGGGGGCACGGCATCAGAGCTGTGTTAGGAGCCGGATTATCTCCAACGATTGGTCTCTTCCATCACGGGAGGTCTAACAACTTTGCCCTTGTCGACGACATCATCGAACCCTTCAGACCGGCAATAGATTCAAGCGTCTCTCGCTTAGCCCCAGATGCCGATATGAAAGATCCTGAAGTGCGGAAGCACCTTGTCGCCGCCGCGGATCAACGTTTTCTCCCAGATGGACGTAGAATTAGCACTGCTCTTGACGAACTTGCGCAGCACTTTGGCCAGTATATAGAAGGCGAGCTGAATACGCTTCCCGTCCCTTCTTGGACTGGACCAATCCGGAGCTGGTAATGGCGGATGACCCTATGTGGTGTATGGTCCTCTTCGATCTTCCCACAAGAACTGCTGCTCAACGCCGCGAGTATGCTGCTTTCCGGAATCTTTTACTCGACAAAGGCTTTGTGCGTACGCAGTACAGCGTCTACACAAGGTACTCCCCCGCCGGAATACTGACGTCACGAATTGTCTCTTCGATAAAGGAAGCAGTTCCCCCTCAGGGGGAAGTCAGAATACTGCACGTCACCGACAGACAGTGGGCAGCTACGCTGAGATTCTTTAACGCGGCTGAGGAAGCTGTCGAAAACGAACCCGAGCAGCTTGCCTTTTTCTGACGTGAAACAAGCCGATTACCCAGTCCACACAAGAGAAAACCGTCCCCCTGGAAGTCTATCAGGGGGACGGAGAACTGATTCCCAGCTTAAGCCGTTTTTCAGCTTGCAGTACGGGAAGTCTATCAGGGGGACGGAGAACTGATTCCCAGCCGAGAGCACATGGCGTCCGCGTTGACGTGAAGTCTATCAGGGGGACGGAGAACTGATTCCCAGCTCAGCCGCGCAAGACTCGTGGTCTCGCCGAAGTCTATCAGGGGGACGGAGAACTGATTCCCAGCGTCTGCGGGTCGCTAAGCTCGGCGAGGAGAAGTCTATCAGGGGGACGGAGAACTGATTCCCAGCCTGCGGAGGATGACGCCATCCTGTACGTGAAGTCTATCAGGGGGACGGAGAACTGATTCCCAGCCTTTACCACGGGCTTTCTCGTACGGGACGAAGTCTATCAGGGGGACGGAGAACTGATTCCCAGCGAACAACATCTTTGAGAAGATAGTGGTTGAAGTCTATCAGGGGGACGGAGAACTGATTCCCAGCGCCTTGACGGCCGTCGAGTTGTTGTGGAGAAGTCTATCAGGGGGACGGAGAACTGATTCCCAGCGGCTGAAACCCGGCCGAGCGTGTATTCGGAAGTCTATCAGGGGGACGGAGAACTGATTCCCAGCTATAAAGACACTCACGGGGAGTCTGTCGGAAGTCTATCAGGGGGACGGAGAACTGATTCCCAGCAAGTTCCTTTGGGATGATTCTGACCCTGGAAGTCTATCAGGGGGACGGAGAACTGATTCCCAGCGTCTTTAGTCTTCGTCCTCGCGTGAGGTGAAGTCTATCAGGGGGACGGAGAACTGATTCCCAGCCAAATGAACGCACAAGAGCTTCCTCTGTGAAGTCTATCAGGGGGACGGAGAACTGATTCCCAGCCTCTGTCTTTCACGCCGTTGCGGGCGCGGAAGTCTATCAGGGGGACGGAGAACTGATTCCCAGCCGTCGGCCGATGCGACACTCACGGAGTGGAAGTCTATCAGGGGGACGGAGAACTGATTCCCAGCGCAACGAGCGATTCCTCGCCGTCGGGTGGAAGTCTATCAGGGGGACGGAGAACTGATTCCCAGCGGTCGAGTTCGGCGTCTGCGTTTGCGAGGAAGTCTATCAGGGGGACGGAGAACTGATTCCCAGCGACAAGGTTTACTGCTTATGCAGAGCAAGAAGTCTATCAGGGGGACGGAGAACTGATTCCCAGCGGCTCATACTTGCCTCCGCTCGATCAACGAAGTCTATCAGGGGGACGGAGAACTGATTCCCAGCAAGTCCGGCTGTGCCCGATGGTGAGATGGAAGTCTATCAGGGGGACGGAGAACTGATTCCCAGCTGTGAAGCCGGATGAGGTTCCTAGTGTCGAAGTCTATCAGGGGGACGGAGAACTGATTCCCAGCCGTTTGACCTTACGTACCGCGCGCTTAGGAAGTCTATCAGGGGGACGGAGAACTGATTCCCAGCTGTGGCGTGGTGTGTGTGGTGTGTGCACGAAGTCTATCAGGGGGACGGAGAACTGATTCCCAGCTGCGTCTTGCTGATTTTGCCGCTTTGTTGAAGTCTATCAGGGGGACGGAGAACTGATTCCCAGCTGGCTCGCAACACGTCGTACGTGTTCATGAAGTCTATCAGGGGGACGGAGAACTGATTCCCAGCCGAGTCGGATGGTCTTTTCCATTGTTATGAAGTCTATCAGGGGGACGGAGAACTGATTCCCAGCGAAAATAAACCGTGGCCACGGCCCGTATGAAGTCTATCAGGGGGACGGAGAACTGATTCCCAGCGAAAAGGACATCGAGGCGCGCTTAGGCGGAAGTCTATCAGGGGGACGGAGAACTGATTCCCAGCGCCTCGGCCCAACCCCTGGCCGCCTTCGGAAGTCTATCAGGGGGACGGAGAACTGATTCCCAGCATGCACTGCCCCGTAGCCTCATCGTAGAGAAGTCTATCAGGGGGACGGAGAACTGATTCCCAGCTGTGGAACTATTCGGACTTTGCCGCCAAGAAGTCTATCAGGGGGACGGAGAACTGATTCCCAGCACCTCTTGACCGCCCACCGGCACCGCCGGAAGTCTATCAGGGGGACGGAGAACTGATTCCCAGCTCGTGCTCTCTTCATTCTCGAAACGGCAGAAGTCTATCAGGGGGACGGAGAACTGATTCCCAGCTGCGCAGAAGCCCTTCGACGTTGAAGCGGAAGTCTATCAGGGGGACGGAGAACTGATTCCCAGCAACCGTCTTCCGTCCCGTCGATCATCCAGAAGTCTATCAGGGGGACGGAGAACTGATTCCCAGCTCGAATCGTGCCATAGCCATTTCGACGAGAAGTCTATCAGGGGGACGGAGAACTGATTCCCAGCCTAGTTTAGTAGATCTTCCAGCTGCTAGGAAGTCTATCAGGGGGACGGAGAACTGATTCCCAGCTCGTCTACAACTCGATCCGCGAGGGCGAGAAGTCTATCAGGGGGACGGAGAACTGATTCCCAGCCACATGCGGTAGTTCCGCAGCGTTTGCAGAAGTCTATCAGGGGGACGGAGAACTGATTCCCAGCCACATGATGACGGGTCTACGATTTGCCTGAAGTCTATCAGGGGGACGGAGAACTGATTCCCAGCGGGAAAATTCCCCTACCTAGACGGCGACGAAGTCTATCAGGGGGACGGAGAACTGATTCCCAGCAGCAGAACGCGAAATCCGTCCACGGCTAGAAGTCTATCAGGGGGACGGAGAACTGATTCCCAGCGAGACGCAACAAAAGGGCGGCAGCGAGAGAAGTCTATCAGGGGGACGGAGAACTGATTCCCAGCATGGGCTATCTCTCGAAGCATGTAATGCGAAGTCTATCAGGGGGACGGAGAACTGATTCCCAGCGGTACGCTCGCCTAATCGTTGACGAACAGAAGTCTATCAGGGGGACGGAGAACTGATTCCCAGCCACAGTCAACCGATGGCTCGGCGGAATGGAAGTCTATCAGGGGGACGGAGAACTGATTCCCAGCAGCGCAAGCTACTCGTTCGACTTCACCTGAAGTCTATCAGGGGGACGGAGAACTGATTCCCAGCCAGAGCTAGACGATGAGCATTCGTGCTAGAAGTCTATCAGGGGGACGGAGAACTGATTCCCAGCGCATGTAGTGTGTAGACTAGAGGTATCAGAAGTCTATCAGGGGGACGGAGAACTGATTCCCAGCCCCCTTGGGCGGGGCGGGTATGGAAGCTGAAGTCTATCAGGGGGACGGAGAACTGATTCCCAGCCTATCGGGATGTGGACTATCCGACCGTTGAAGTCTATCAGGGGGACGGAGAACTGATTCCCAGCCTTGAACTACAATTACGCCAAATTTGCAGAAGTCTATCAGGGGGACGGAGAACTGATTCCCAGCTGTTGAGCGCCGTCGAGGCGTTCCGGGCGAAGTCTATCAGGGGGACGGAGAACTGATTCCCAGCGTGTAGGACGAGCCCGCGTTCTTCTGGGGAAGTCTATCAGGGGGACGGAGAACTGATTCCCAGCTGCTGAGACGAACCTCAGCGGGAAGCCTGAAGTCTATCAGGGGGACGGAGAACTGATTCCCAGCTGTGCGGCAGAGAAGTATTCCGTTGCAGGAAGTCTATCAGGGGGACGGAGAACTGATTCCCAGCGTTCGAGCTTATAGACCATGGGTGCACCGAAGTCTATCAGGGGGACGGAGAACTGATTCCCAGCGAATGTTCGTCTAGTTCTGCCACCACATGAAGTCTATCAGGGGGACGGAGAACTGATTCCCAGCGTACGTAACGTCGCTTCCCGGTCAGGGGGAAGTCTATCAGGGGGACGGAGAACTGATTCCCAGCATTTGATTGACCGTCTGTCCGAAAGCCGGAAGTCTATCAGGGGGACGGAGAACTGATTCCCAGCGGTAGGCGCGGGCGGCGTGGCGGGCGGCGAAGTCTATCAGGGGGACGGAGAACTGATTCCCAGCCGTCCGGTGTGCGCGTCCAATTCGACCAGAAGTCTATCAGGGGGACGGAGAACTGATTCCCAGCCAAGAATGCACACCATCGCCGGTATACAGAAGTCTATCAGGGGGACGGAGAACTGATTCCCAGCGTTTGCGGCCGCGGGCGTATATCTTTTGGAAGTCTATCAGGGGGGCGGAGAACTGATTCCCAGCTCCCCTGGCTTCTCGCCACGCGGTTCTAGAAGTCTATCAGGGGGACGGAGAACTGATTCCCAGCGTAGTCGCCATAGGAACCGGGCGCAGGCGAAGTCTATCAGGGGGACGGAGAACTGATTCCCAGCGGATCATGTGTTGGGCTTCAGGCCAGGTGAAGTCTATCAGGGGGACGGAGAACTGATTCCCAGCAGGATCGAATCGCTGCTGGCGATCGCCGGAAGTCTATCAGGGGGACGGAGAACTGATTCCCAGCTGAGGACCTGGACCTTGTGGGCGAGGGTGAAGTCTATCAGGGGGACGGAGAACTGATTCCCAGCGCGTCGTAGCCGCGTTGTGTGGGTGTTCGAAGTCTATCAGGGGGACGGAGAACTGATTCCCAGCACCCCGAGCAAGGAACACACGATGGTGTGAAGTCTATCAGGGGGACGGAGAACTGATTCCCAGCTAATACGATCCCATCCCGCCCGCGTGCGGAAGTCTATCAGGGGGACGGAGAACTGATTCCCAGCGCGTGGGAGAAGATGCGTCAGGCGGATGGAAGTCTATCAGGGGGACGGAGAACTGATTCCCAGCAAGCGGCCGCCGCGGGCATTCCAGTCACGAAGTCTATCAGGGGGACGGAGAACTGATTCCCAGCGTGCTGTCGTAGCGCTGATCACCAAATTGAAGTCTATCAGGGGGACGGAGAACTGATTCCCAGCAAGCGGCCGAATGGTCCTCCTATGCTGAGAAGTCTATCAGGGGGACGGAGAACTGATTCCCAGCCAGGGAAGAATGTTTCGGCCCATCCTTGGAAGTCTATCAGGGGGACGGAGAACTGATTCCCAGCTGATCGCCGGCCACCAGTCGTTTTTGAAGAAGTCTATCAGGGGGACGGAGAACTGATTCCCAGCGCGTTCCGCGAGGGTATGAGGCCAAGCTGAAGTCTATCAGGGGGACGGAGAACTGATTCCCAGCCAGTGAAAATCACCAATTCGTCAGGGTGGAAGTCTATCAGGGGGACGGAGAACTGATTCCCAGCACAGTCCGTTAGGGTCGGCATCATAATCGAAGCCTATCAGGGGGACGGAGAACTGATTCCCAGCCGAAACGAAATTGCGTCTGGCGTCGGTTGAAGTCTATCAGGGGACGGAGAACTGATTCCCAGCACGGCAACCGGTACATGCGCACCCCGTTGAAGTCTATCAGGGGGACGGAGAACTGATTCCCAGCTGCCGCAGGGTTGGACGATGCACACGCTGAAGTCTATCAGGGGGACGGAGAACTGATTCCCAGCCATATGCCAACGTCACCGACAGTGACGAGAAGTCTATCAGGGGGACGGAGAACTGATTCCCAGCTGATGCTCTCAGGCTCCGTGTCAATCGTGAAGTCTATCAGGGGGACGGAGAACTGATTCCCAGCACGGTCTGCGTGGCCGCAATGCCATTCGGAAGTCTATCAGGGGGACGGAGAACTGATTCCCAGCGGGTCTTAACGTCGCCGCCGTCCTTGCCGAAGTCTATCAGGGGGACGGAGAACTGATTCCCAGCCATGGCGGACCCTGACTGCATTAGGCGAGAAGTCTATCAGGGGGACGGAGAACTGATTCCCAGCGCGGAAGCCCTGCAATGTGCACGTCATAGAAGTCTATCAGGGGGACGGAGAACTGATTCCCAGCAAGCACGTACAGTTTCCCATTTAGCATGGAAGTCTATCAGGGGGACGGAGAACTGATTCCCAGCATGTGGAGATGTACGTCGGGGTGATCGAGAAGTCTATCAGGGGGACGGAGAACTGATTCCCAGCCCGTAGATCGCATCGAAAAACTCTAGTAGAAGTCTATCAGGGGGACGGAGAACTGATTCCCAGCGCGAGTGACCACCCTCCTCGATCTCATCGAAGTCTATCAGGGGGACGGAGAACTGATTCCCAGCAACTTCCGTGCATACATGTGGGACATGTGAAGTCTATCAGGGGGACGGAGAACTGATTCCCAGCGAAGAAAGGAAGGTATCCTGAAATGAACGAAGTCTATCAGGGGGACGGAGAACTGATTCCCAGCTCAGCGCCTGGCTCGAACTTCTTGGCGTGAAGTCTATCAGGGGGACGGAGAACTGATTCCCAGCACCACATGAGGCCCACCGCCGTTCTTTTGAAGTCTATCAGGGGGACGGAGAACTGATTCCCAGCAGCTGCCGTGTGCCGTGGCGGCGACGGCGAAGTCTATCAGGGGGACGGAGAACTGATTCCCAGCAGGATATCGAGTCGGTGTGCGGCTGGCCGAAGTCTATCAGGGGAAAGGAGAACTGCTACTCAATCCCTGCTTCTAAGAGAATGACCACCGCGCCTTTCCAGGCATGCGGAGGGATTCTGACACCAACGAACCCAGCCTTGTGGACTACGTGTTTTCCTCGTATGCGCGGGATGCTCCCAGAAGCTAGCGAACTTCGGTCGGAGGAGCGATGTCTTCCCCGCGCATGCGGGGACAGTCCGGCCGGGACGGGAAGGCCCGCGCTGAGGTCTCCCCCGCGTACGCGGAGTGAGCCGGGAGGCTGGCACCGGATCGACCACTCAACAACTGAATGATGTGCGTCCTTGTGTGTCGGGGTTGTTTGTCCGATAATGGAAGCGGCACATCCAGTTGCTTCGGATGTGCCGCTGTGGGCCGTTAGCCGAGCAGTGCAAGTATTTAACACTGCCGCGCTAACGGTGACAAGGGCTAAGGTCTGGAGCTGCGCTAGTTTTATCATTGCGCGCAGTATCCGGGCCTTTTCCTTGCCCGACGAAGAGTTCTTCCCCGTCATTTCCCGCTTCCCTTCTGCGGCTCGGACCTACAAGGGGATTGTGTGGTGATGGGTCCGGCCGGCTCGAAGGGAGCCATTCCTACTTTATCACAGAATGCAGGGACTGAAGGGGAAATGGTGAAAGCTCTTGCTTCTGAGGCGACTTTGGTCGAGTACAGATGCATGCAGAGTCTGCTCGGTTGGACGGACGGAAGAGGGTCGATGTGTTTTACGCCTTTTTCCTTAAGTCGAGTATCTCTATGCAGTTTGCTTTATAATAAGGACTATAAATATTTCAATTTGGATTATTGTGTCTAAATTACGAGACATGATTGCTTTTGCATGCAATTTATCATGTGTGCCTTAATCTCTATTTTCAAGGTTGTTCATGCTCACTTCCTGACGCGAGAGAGACAGACTCTTTCCCGCGCATGCGGGGGTGATCTCTCCGCCAATGCGGCGTATGCGGACGGTACGCCGTCTTCCCCGCGCATGCGGGGGTGATCCGCACCGGCGAACGCTGTCTTGGCCTCCTCAAAAGTCTTCCCCGCGCACGCAAGGGTGATCTAACGGCAAGTCGCAGATGCTCGGCACCCAGAGCTCCTTCCCCGCACGCGTAAACGTGATCTGGAGCCTCCTTCGGCGGCGACGAGGACGCTTCGCCCTTCCCCGCACGCGCAAAGGCGATCCCGCTGGCTGAGACAAGTCGACGGGGTGCGTTATGGGCCTTCCCCAAGTGCGCGGGAAGACCGCATCTGGTAGCCCGCTGCGACGTCGTACAGCTGAGTCTTCCCCAAGTTGCGCGGGATGACCGGGCAGAGCCTCAAGCCTCGAAAGTGCAGAGGGTCATGCCTTCTTGTTGGGCCCACGAGCTTCGTCGTCGGGCTCCTTGCGCGGCCTCCCCCTGCCCCGCATCGGCTTCGGGCGAGGATCCCTTCCAGCTTCGACGAGAGCGC
>ERZ773070.1370-NODE-1370-length-15166-cov-108.035206_pt1 | contig 15166 bp, 2 predicted proteins | sample MGYA00580618_ERZ773070 | MGnify/ENA primary metagenome ERZ773070 (study PRJEB29015, sample SAMEA2738023) | human oral metagenome | biome: human oral; feature: human-associated habitat; material: dental | place: China | collected 2019 ... | reverse complement strand
ACGGTAAAACCGTTGTAAATGGTGAAGGTATGACCGTTCAAGATAAGGATGGCAATCCGTTGACTGCTGTTACAAAAGACGGCGTGAAGATTACCAACGGTCCATCCATGACGAAGGACGGTATCGATGCGTCCAACAAGAAGATTACGAATGTAGCTGATGGTACTGATTCTAAGGATGCGGTTAATAAATCCCAATTGGATAAAGCCGCAGCAGCTGCTACTACAACTGTAACGGCAGGTAATAATGTCCAAGTAGATAAGACCACTAATGCGGACGGTTCTACAAACTACAAAGTGGGCCTCAAAGACCAAGTAACAATGGGGACTGATCCTACGAAACAAATTGCAATGGATGGTACAACAGGTACAATCAAAGCAGGGGATAAAGTTACCATCGACGGCAACAAAGGAACCATTAAAGCAGGCGATAAAGTTGAAATCGATGGCGATAAGGGTACAATCAAGGCCGGCAATGTAGCGATTGACGGTACAAACGGTACAATTAAGGCCGGAGATAAGGTAACTATCGACGGTAAAGATGGTAAGATTGATGCCGGTAAAGTAACTGTTGATGGCAAGGACGGTCATGTGACCGGTTTAGAAAACAAAGATTGGGATCCTAACAACATTAGAAGTGGTCGTGCTGCTACAGAAGATCAATTGCAGAAGTCCCATAAAACCTTGGATAATAAGATTAATAACTTAGGTGATGACATTACGAAGAAAGGTATGGATTTTGCCGGTAATACAGGCGATTTCCACCGTGATTTAGGTCAAAAGGTTACTATCAAAGGTGAAGGTCAAGGGGCTGATAGTGATTATTCCGGTGAAAATATCAAAACAGTAGCCGAAAATGGTAATGTTACTATTAAAATGGCTAAGAATCTTAAGACCGATAGCGTTACTACCAAAACGGTCACTGCCGATACCGTAACGACTGATAAGGTGAAAGTTGGCAAAAATGGTCAAGATGGCGTTTCCATTACAGGTCCAGACGCTGCGAATGGTACAGACGGTAAAGTAGCTATTACAGGTACAGACGGTAAAGATGCTGTATCTATGTCCGGCAAAGACGGTATTGGTCACATCGGTTTAACCGGAAAAGATGGGCGTAATGCGGATATTACTGCTGATAAGGGCGATTCCGATCTCGACGGCAATGCAATCACTCGTATTAAGTACCAAGATGAACAGGGTAAGACACATCAAGTGGCAACCAAGGACGATGGTATGAAATACGGTGGTGATTCCGGTAATGTGATTAACAAAAAGCTTAACGAACAGGTAAACGTAGTCGGTGGCATTACTGATGCTAGCAAGTTGACTACAGAAGATAATGTAGGCGTTGTATCTGACGGTACTAATCTTAAAGTTCGTATGGCGAAAGATTTGAAAGGTCTTACATCCGTAACGACTAAGGATGCTGGAGGCAACTCTACGGTTGTAAACGGTAGTGGTATAACCATTACTCCTGCTAGCGGCAACGCTGTAAGTCTTACTAAAGATGGATTGAATAATGGTGGTAAAACAATTAGCAATGTAGGTCCTGGTGTAAACGGCACGGATGCGGTTAACGTAAATCAATTGAAAGGAGTTACGGAGGGCATGGCCAATGCTATTAATTCCGTGGCGGGCGAAACGCAACGTGTAGGTGCTCATGCGGCGGCTATGTCTGCGTTGAAACCGATTCAATATGATCCGTTAGAACCAACTCAAGTGATGGCTGGTATTGGTAATTACAGAGGCGAAACTGCAGCAGCTTTAGGTGTTGCTCACTACACATCGGAAGACACTATGTTCCATGCAGGCGTATCTGTTGGTAGCCACCATAATATGGTGAATGCTGGTGTAACTCGTAAATTCGGTTCTTCTGATGAGAAGAAGGCTATTCCTGAACGCTACAAGGGAGGTCCTATCAGTTCTATGTACGTAATGCAGGATGAAATGACTGCTTTGAAAGCTGAAAATGCACGCATGAAAGCGCAGGATGAAAAATTAACTGCAGACTATGCGGCATTAAAAGAAGATAACCTTCGTCTACAGAAAGATAACGAAGAAACTAAGCGACAATTGGCTCTTATTATGAGTCGTTTAGGCATGTAATTCATATCTATTTCATCTTGTGTTCATGTGATAAAAAGCGAGCTGATGTACCAGAAAATACCCATGAAAATTAGATGATTTTAACCCTATATGGTATATAAAATGAAAGAACGAAAGTCTACTGTGAAAGGACTTTCGTTCTTTTTTGTGTTTGACTTCACAAACTTTTCATAATAGTGTATAATACAGAACATATAATTTTAATCGAAAATTATAAATGTGATTAATTTACTATAAAATCATTAGCTTTAGATTATAAGTGTTGTTTGGCCCATTGTTGTAAGGGTTTTTATGATTGAAAATATATTTAAATGAGTAAGAAAATCAATTTTTAAAAGAAGTTTAAAGTTCTGAAAATAAATGAGCGAAATATGAAAAAAATATATTTACATTCATAAACTAATCTGATATTTTATATGTATAGTAATTAAATTTTTGATGAAAATTTTATTATTTTTAGTGTTTTAGTGTTGGTTTTAGAATCCCTTATAAAACTGTGTGAAAGGTAGGTACTACTAAATGAATCGTATTTATAGGGTAATTTGGAGTCAGGTACGAGGCGCATATGTCGTTGTATCTGAAATTGCAAAAAGCCATACTCGTGGCTCCAAAAGCTTTGTTAGTAATTCCGCAAAAGCTTCGGTAAAAGTTGGCTTGGCGGCTATGGTTTTGACCTGTGGTAGCGGGTTGATTTCGGGTGTTGATGCCGCACCTAACAGAGGTCTTTCTTTGGCTCCTGGTGAAGGGCCGAATGATGGTGGGTTTACTTATTTATACCCTAGTCAAAATGCACCTTACATTCAAATGTATGATTACAAAACGCCGGGGAATCCAGGACAAGGTTATTTATATACCAATAATAAGGTGTTTGGCATCCAAATCGGTAACAATGCGAATGCCCGTTCTAATGATGGCTCCGTATCCGGTATTGCTATCGGTGACTATTCCCAATCTCGTGCGTTGGGTATCGGTTTAGGCCATTATGCTCAATCTGAACAAATCGGTGCTATTGCTGTTGGCTCTGCTGCTAAAGCAAAAGGTTTTAACTCCTTGGCTATGATGCGTCAAGCCTATGCTGGTGAACAATATGCGGCAGCTATCGGTACAGCTGCATCTGCACAAGGTAAAGCTAGCTTGGCTATGGGTCACTCTGCATTAGCAACAGGTGAACAATCTATTGCTATCGGGTCTGCAAATCCAACACCAATGAAGGATGATAAAGGCACACCGTATACAGCATATGACGGAAGTACTAATACCCAAGCTAACGCTGCTCGTTCTATTGCTATCGGTCAAGGTGCTAAATCAAATACTATAGATAGTGTTGCTATGGGTACAGGTGCTAATGTAGCAGCAGGCTCAAATTCTGCAGGCGACGCTTATGCAAGAGGCGTGGCCATTGGTAATCGTGCTACATCTCAAGGTATTCAAGGTGTAGCTATAGGTAACGGTGCAGCACATTATCGTGATAATGCGGTTGCTCTTGGTAACAATGCGCAAACTCGTGCGAAAGACGGCATCGCTATTGGTAACAATGCTGAATCCGGTATTCAAAATGATCCTCAATACAAAGTAAATAATTCCGTTGCTGTAGGTAACTCCGCGCGTGCTCATGGTGGTTCCGGTGTGGCATTGGGTAATGATACTTATGCATTAGGCGGTTCCTCTGTAGCAGCAGGTAATGCGGCATGGGCATTAGGTGAACGTTCTACAGCTATCGGTAACAATGCTCATTCTGAAGGTTACGGCTCTATTGCTATGGGTCGTGAAGCTAGTGCTTTGAGTACTCAAGATGGGGACAAGAAAAATGTTGTGGCTATCGGTGATGATGCACAAGCAACTGGTTCTCGTTCTATCGCATTGGGCGTAAGCGCTCAAGCTGGTACATTAGAACGTGTACGTGATCGTAGTGTTTATAAAGATAATCCTGAATTAATCACTAAACTTAAAGCTCAAAAAGAAGTAACTGATGCTGTAGCAATCGGTAGCGAAGCAAGCGTACAAGAAAACGAAGGCTTAGCTCTCGGTAGCAAAGCAACAGTAAATAACGTTCGTGGCGTTGCGTTAGGTGCTAATTCTGTAACAGCTGCTCCGGTAAGCACTGCTAGTGAAACTATTAACGGCTTGAAATATAACTATGCCGGTGGCACTGCTGATTCCACAGTTAGCGTTGGTAACAATTCTACAAAACGTACAATCACTAACGTAGCTGCTGGTCGTGTGAATGCACAATCTACAGATGCTATTAATGGTAGCCAATTATATGGTGTTGCTAATGCAGTAGGTAATGTAGCTAAAAGCACTAAGAATATCTTAGGCGGCAATGCTCAGGTTGACCAAAACGGTACTATCACCATGACTAATATTGGTGATACAGGTAAAAACACTGTTCATGAAGCTATTAAATCCGCAAACTCTGGCTGGGAACTTCAAGTTAATGGCCAAAAGGTTAAAGACGTAAAAGCTCCTAATCGTACAGTGAACTTTAAAGCTGGTAATAATATTAAATTAGAAGGCGCCGGAGATAATGTTACGGTTGCAACAGTTGATGATGCAAACTTCAACTCCGTTACAACTGGTAAAGTTTCTATGAGCAGAACCGGTATCAATGCTGGTGGGTATCAAATTACCAATGTACAATCCGGTGGTGATACATTAACAAATGCTGCTAATATCGGTGATATCTCTCGTATTGCGGCTAAATACGATAAATACTTACAACGTGGTGCTGCTACGTATGAAGCAAACGGTAACGGCAAAATTAACATGACCGGTACAAATGGTTTGACTGCTGAAGTAACAGGTTTGAAAAATACTTATGTTACATCCGGTACAGTATCCAATGACGGTAAGAGATTGACATTGACACGTAATGATAATCAAACATTTGATGTTGATATCTCTAAAATCTCTAACGGTCTTTCCAAAACTGACTACCGCTTGATTGCAAACCCTGCAGCAGGCAGCAACGGCGAATATAAAGTAGCTGCTGATGGTAGCATGACATTGACTGTTGCGGATGCTGATGGTTCCAACCCTAAACAAGTTAAGTTGACGAACCTTGCTTCTAAAGAGCAACAAGATATCAATACTACTAATATCACAAATAACACTAACAAGATCGCTAAAGGCTTAAGCTTCCAAGGCGATAACAATGTTAAAATCAATAAACAACTTGGCGATACTTTAGGTATTACTGGTGGCGCCACAGGTGCTTTATCTGACAACAACATCGGTGTTGTAGCTAAAGACGGCAACCTTAATGTTAAGTTGGCAAAAGACCTAACAGGTTTGAACAGCGTAACTGCAGGTTCTGTTCGTGTAGGTAAACATAGCGACAATAAAAACTATGTAACTGGTTTGGACAATAAAGAATGGAATGTTCAAAACCCTACAATCACATCTGGTCGTGCAGCAACTGAAGATCAGTTGAAAAAAGTGTCTGATGAAATCAAGACTACTAATGCAGCTAAAACAGATTACCGCTTGATCAACAATACAAATTCTGCAGATGGTTCTTACTCTGTAGAAAACAATAAAGTTGATTTGAAAGTTAAAGATGAAGCTCATCCTAACAACCCTGCTAATACGGTAACAATCAACAATATTGCATCCAAAACTGAATTGGATAAATTGACAGAACGTGCTGTTAAATATGATCTTAACGGTACTACTGTTAATAAAAACAAGGTTACTTTGGAAGGCCAAGGTGGCACAACAATTACTAACTTGAAAGCCGGCGAAGTATCCTCTACTTCTACAGACGCTGTAAACGGTAGCCAATTACATGATGTGAAAATCGAAGCAGGTAAACATTCTAAAGTAACTGTTTCCGATGATAACCTTAAATTGACAACAACTCCTGCTACAAGCACTGAAGGCGCTAAATATGATCTTCGTTTGAACAACAAAGTGACATTGGGTAGCGGTAACAATCAAGTAGTTCTTGATGGTACAGCAGGTAGAGTAACTGCTGGTGCTGTTGTAATGGGCGCTCAAACTGTTCAAAATACGAAACATGCAAGTGAAACTGGTAATTATGTAACTAACTTGAGCAATAAGAACTGGGATTCCACATCTATCGTATCCGGTCGTGCAGCGACTGAAGATCAGTTGAAAAAAGTTAGTGAACAAATTACTCAACAAGGTAGCAGTGCAACTGACTATCGTCTTGTAAGAAACTCCAGCGCTGACGGTTCCTATAAGGTAAACGATAATGGTGAAGTATCCTTGACTGTAGAGGATAAAAACCATGCAGGCGTTAAAGAACAAGTTACAATCAATAACATTGCATCCAAGACTTCTGTAGATAAATTAACAGATCGTGCTGTTAAATATGACATCAATAACGGTGTTGTTGATAAAACTAAGGTAACATTGGAAGGCGCTAATGGCACTACAATTACAAATGTAAAAGATGGTGCTGTAACAGCTACATCCACAGATGCTATCAATGGCAGCCAATTGTTCAAGACTAAAGAAGAATTGATCAATAAAGGCATGAAATTCGGTGCTGACTCCGGTAACGTAATTAACAAAAAACTTGGTGAACAAGTAAATGTTAAAGGTGGCATTACAGAAGCATCCAAATTAACTGCTGAAGATAACATCGGTGTTGTATCCGATGGCTCTAACGACTTGAAAGTTCGTTTGGCTAAAGATCTTAAAGGTTTGAACAGCGTAACTGTAGGCGATACAAAAGTTACTTCCAACGGTGTAACTATCAGCAACGGTGCTACAAACAATGCATCCGTATCCCTTACTAAATCCGGTTTAGATAATGGTGGTAACAAGATTACTAACGTTGCTCGCGGTACAATCGACAGCGATGCAGTAAACTTGGCACAATTGAAAGAAGTATCCAACAGTGCATCTGCAGCTAATACGAAAGTAGCTGAAGGCAAAAACATTAAAGTTGATGAAAGCATCGACAATGTAACTAAAGCTAAAACGTATACTGTAGGCTTGAAAGATGAAGTAACATTAGGCTCTGGTAATACAGCTATCAATATTAACGGTACAACAGGTATCGTGAAAGCTGGCGACGGTGCTAATGCTGTAACTATCAATGGCACAAATGGTACTATCAACTCCGGTAAAGTAACAATCAATGGTACTACAGGTACTGTTAACGAATTGACTAACAGAACTTGGAATCCTAATGCTATTACTAATGGTCAAGCTGCGACAGAAGATCAATTGAAAGTAGTAGACAATAAAATTGATACTACAAAAACTGAAATCGTAGAAAAAGGCTTGAACTTCCAAGGCGATGCAGGTACTGCAATTCATAAAGACCTTGGTCAAACATTGAAAATCTCCGGTGGTCAAGCTGACGCATCTAAACTTTCAGAAAATAACATCGGCGTAGTTAATAACAACGGCGTATTGAATGTTAAACTTGCTAAAGATTTGACAGGCTTGAACAGCGTAACAACTGGTGCTACAACTATTAACAACAATGGTTTGACAATCGGTGGCAACACATTTGTTACAAGTAATGGCTTCAATGCTAACGATACTCAAATCACAAATGTGAAAGCTGGTACAGAGGATAACCATGCAGTTAACCTTAAACAGTTGAAAGAAGTATCCAACAACGCAGCGGCAGCTAAAACAGTTGTAAAAGCAGGTAAAAACATCAATGTAACTGATTCTGAAGATCCACTTACTAAAGCTAAGACTTATACAGTTGGTTTACAAGACACAGTAACATTGGGTTCCGGCAATACAGTTGTTAACATCGACGGTACAAAAGGTATTGTAAAAGCCGGCGAAGGCAACAATGCTGTGACTATCAATGGTACAAACAGCACAATTACTGCTGGTAACGTAGCGATTGACGGTGTAACAGGCAATATCAATTCCGGTAAAGTTCTTGTTAACGGTGCTAAAGGTACTGTAAACAACTTAACAAATATCACTTGGGATGCTAATAACATCACAAGCGGCCAAGCTGCAACAGAAGATCAATTGAAAGTTGTTGATAAGAAAATCACTGACAACGGTAGCAACTTGACTAAGAAGGGCTTGAACTTCAAAGGCGATGACGCTACAAGTATTCATAAAGATCTTGGCGAAACATTGGATATCAATGGTGGCATTTCTGATGCATCTAAATTATCCAACAATAACATCGGTGTGGTATCTGAAAACGGCAAGTTGAACGTTAAACTCGCTAAAGAGTTGACTGGCTTAACAAGTGTAACAACTGGTGCTACAACAATTAATAACGAAGGTTTAACAATTGGTGGTAATAAATTCGTTACAGCTAACGGTTTTGATGCTAATAACACACAAATCAAAAACGTAAAAGCTGGTACTGACGGTAATGATGCAGTTAACTTGAATCAATTGAACGAAGTTAAAAATGCATCTAACACTACAGTTGAAGGTAGCGAAAACATCAATGTTAACTCCACAGTAGATCCTAATACACAAGCTAAAACTTACAAAGTAGCATTGAAAGACAATGTAACTTTAGGTTCTGGCAATAATGCAATCAATATCAACGGTACTACAGGTATCATAAAAGCTGGTGACGGTGCTAATGCTGTAACTATCAATGGTACAAACGGCACTATCAACTCCGGTAAAGTGACTGTCAACGGTGCTGTTGGTACTGTAAACAACTTGACAAACATCACTTGGGATCCTGCACATATCACAAGCGGTCAAGCTGCAACAGAAGACCAATTGAAAATTGTTGATAAGAAAATCACTGACAATGGCACTGACTTGACTAAGAAAGGCTTGAACTTCCAAGCTGATTCTGGCGAATTAATCCATAAAGATCTTGGTCAAACATTGGATGTTGTAGGTGGCATTACTGAGAAATCTAAATTGTCTGACAACAACATCGGTGTGGTATCCGAAAACGGTAAGTTGAATGTTAAACTTGCAAAAGACTTAACAGGCTTGAACAGCGTAACAACTGGTCAAACAACTATCAACAACGATGGCTTGAAAATCAACAATAAACAATTCGTTACAGCTAATGGCTTTAATGCTAACAATACGCAAATCAAAAACGTAACTGCTGGTGTAGAAGACAACGATGCTGTAAATGTTAAACAATTGAACGATGTAAAAGCTGCATCTAATACAAAAGTAGAAGGTAGCAAAAACATCAATGTTGATGAAACCGTAGATAATGTAACAAAAGCTAAAACCTATACAGTTGCATTGAAAGACACTGTAACATTAGGTTCCGGTAATAATGCAGTCAACATCGACGGTACAAAAGGTATCGTAAAAGCTGGTGACGGCGCTAACGCAGTGACTATTAACGGCGTAAACAGCACAATCAATGCTGGTAAAGTTGCAATTGATGGTGCAATTGGTAATATTACTTCCGGTAAAGTTCTAGTTAATGGTGCAAACGGTACTGTAAACAACTTGACAAACAGAACTTGGGATCCTGCAAACATCACAAATGGTCAAGCTGCAACAGAAGATCAATTGAAATCTGTGGATCAAAAAGTTACAGACAACGGTAAGAAAGGCTTGAACTTCCAAGCTGACTCTGGTGATTTAATTCATAAAGACCTTGGTCAAACATTGGATGTTGTAGGTGGCATTTCTGATAAAGCTAAATTGTCTGACAACAACATCGGTGTGGTATCCGAAAACGGTAAGTTGAATGTTAAACTTGCAAAAGACTTAACAGGCTTGAATAGCGTAACAACTGGTCAAACAACAATCAACAACGATGGCTTGACAATCAACAACAAACAATTCGTTACAGATAATGGCTTCAACGCTAACAATACGCAAATCAAAAACGTAACAGCTGGCGTAGAAGACAACGATGCTGTAAATGTTAAACAATTGAACGATGTAAAAGCTGCATCTAATACAAAAGTAAAAGGTAGCAAAAACATCGACGTTGATGAAGCTGTAGATCCAACTACAAAAGCTAAAACTTACACAGTAGCATTGAAAGACACTGTAACATTAGGCTCCGGTGACACAGCTGTTAATATCGACGGTACAACTGGTATCGTAAAAGCTGGTAACGGCGCTAATGCAGTGACTATCAATGGTATGAACAGCACAATCAATGCTGGTAAAGTAGCGATCAATGGTGTAACAGGAAACATCAATGCTGGTAAAGTTCTTGTTAACGGTGCAAACGGTACTGTAAACAACTTGACTAACAGAACTTGGGATCCTGCAAACATCACAAATGGTCAAGCTGCAACAGAAGATCAATTGAAATCTGTGGATCAAAAAGTTACAGACAACGGTAAGAAAGGCTTGAACTTCCAAGCTGACTCTGGTGATTTAATTCATAAAGACCTTGGTCAAACATTGGATGTTGTAGGTGGCATTTCTGATAAAGCTAAATTGTCTGACGGCAATATCGGTGTTGTATCCGAAAACGGTAAGTTGAATGTTAAACTTGCAAAAGATTTAACAGGCTTGAACAGCGTAACAACTGGTCAAACAACTATTAATAATAATGGTTTGACAATTGGTGGTAATACATTTGTTACAAATAACGGCTTCAATGCAAACAATACGCAAATCAAAAATGTTAAAGCTGGTACAGAAGATAGCGATGCTGTTAACCTTAAACAATTGAACGAAGTAAAAGCTGCGTCCGATACTAAGGTAAAAGGTAGCAAGAACATTCATGTTGAAGAAGAAATCAACGATCTTACAAAAGCTAAAACATACACTGTAAACTTGAAAGACACAGTGACATTGGGCTCCGGCAATACATCAGTTCATTTCGATGGTACAACAGGTATCATTAGAGCTGGCGAAGGTGCTAATGCTGTAAATATCAATGGTACAAACGGTACAATCAACTCCGGTAAGGTAACTATCAATGGTGGTTCTGGTACTGTTAACGATTTGACTAACAGAACTTGGGATCCTAATAAGATCACTAATGGTCAAGCTGCAACAGAAGATCAATTGAAAGTTGTAGATAACAAAATTGATAAGAACACTCAAGACTTGACTAAGAAAGGCTTGAACTTCAAAGGCGACTCCGGTGAAGCTATCCATAAAGACCTTGGTCAAACATTGGAACTTAAAGGTGGCGAAGCTGATGCTTCTAAACTTTCAAATGGTAACATTGGCGTAGTTAATGAAAACGGTAACTTGAACGTTAAACTTGCTAAGAACCTTAAAGGTCTTGACTCTGTAACAGTTGGTTCCGATCCAAATAAACAAGTTGTTCTTGACGATAAAGGCGTATCTGTAGGCGGTAAAACATACATTTCTAACGAAGGCTTAAACGCAAATAATCAAAAGATTACTAACGTGGCAGCTGGTGTAAATGATACAGATGCAGTTAATGTTCAACAGTTGAAGAGCAGCATGGCGGCAGCAACTACGACAGTGAAAGCTGGCGATAGCGGCAATACAACTGTAACATCTACAACAAATGCGGATAAGTCCAAAACATACACTGTAGATATCAAAAAAGACTTGAACTTACGCAGTGTAACTACAACTACAGACGATCAACAACACTCCACTTTAACAAACGGTAGAGGTGTTACAAGCACTGATACATTTGGTAATAAGACTACTCTTACTGCAGATAATGTGAAAGTATCTGATAGTCAAAATAATACAACTCAAACAACAGCTAAAGGTGTACTTGTAGATAATCCAACTCAGTCCACTGAGTTGACTGTTAACGGTGTTGTAACTACTGACAAAAAGACTAAGAGAACAAGCACAACTGCAGATGGTGTGGTTGTTACATCTGGCATGGGTAGTACTAAAGTAACTACTACTGTTAGCAGCAACGGTGTTGCAATTACTACTCCTCCAGCAGGTCAAGGTTCCCCTAAAGATGGTACTGGTGCAGTAACATTGACTAAGGATGGCTTGAACAATGGTGGTAATAAAGTTGTTAACATGGCAAGCGGTTATGGCGAAGGCGAAGATATCAACAATATCGCTGATAATAGCAGCAGCTTAACAAACGGTGCTAACATCGGCGACTTGAAAAAAGGTATCGATGGCCTTAAGAAAGCCGGCTTGGACTTTGCAGGTGATAAAGGTGCATTCCATCGTAACTTAGGTGAAAAAGTAACCGTTAAAGGTGGCATCACTGATGAAAGCAAACTTTCCACTGCAAACAATATCGGTGTTATTTCCGATAACAACGGCAGCTTGAATGTTCGTTTGGCAAAAGATATTACTGGTATCAACTCCATTACAACTATGGATAACTCCGGTCATACAACTGTGACAAACGGTAACGGTATCACAATTAAAAATAATGGTGGTGGCAGCGTATCCTTAACAAGCTCCGGTTTGAACAACGGCGGTAATAAGATTACTAACGTGGCTCCAGGTGAAATTAGCTCCACTTCTACTGATGCTGTTAATGGTTCCCAACTTAATCGTGTTGCAAACAGCATGAATAATGTTGTAAAAGAAGTTCGTCAAGTTGGTGCTTTATCCTCCGCGTTGTCTGCATTGAAACCTATGGCTTATGATCCTTACGAACCTACTCAAATCATGGCAGGTTATGGTAACTACCGTGGTGACTCCGCATTGGCATTAGGCGTGGCTCATTACAAAAATGAATCCATGATGTTACATGCTGGCGTAGCTTGGGCGGGTAGCAATAGCCATATGATGGCAAATGCTGGTGTAACTTGGAAAGTAGGTAACAGAGACGGTGAAGCAGAAACTGCAGATCGTTACCGTAAAGGACCTATCAGTTCCACATATGCAATGCAACGTGAACTTGCTGCAATGAAAGCTGAAAATCAAGGATTAAAAGGTGAAGTAGCTGATTTGAAAGCTGAAAATGAACAAATGAAAGCTAATATTGCTGCAATGATGGCAAGACTAGGTTTATAATACGTTCATACTGAACATTACGGGTTGAGGATTCCCTTTTGGGGGTCCTCTCACCCGATTTAATTCGTTGATAGAAAAGAGGAATATATAATGAAAAAATCCACTTTGCTTGCTTTCACAGCGGCAGTATTATTCGGCAGTGGCGTATTCCATGTTAATGCGGCATCTGCTACATTTGATGATCCATTGCTTTTACCAAATCCAGCTAAAGTGCCTACAACAGGTTCTGTTGTATTGGTTCCTGTGGCTAGCCCTCAGGCAGTGCAAAGTATCCATGAATTTGTGAAAGCATGGGAAAATGCGGAAAAACACATTGCTTTAGCTGAAAGCAAAAAGAATAATCATCAAGCGTTAACTAAAGAAGAAGCTAAATGGTTACATTCTAAAGATAAGCATAACTATGCTGATTATTTCCGTAAACATTCTTTAGGCTATGTACATGGCCAAGAAACTGCATTGAACTGGAATGGTGAAAACCGTAATAAAAACGATTATAGCTATTACACATTCCCTAAATATGATAAGGACCAAGGTTACACAAATAGCTATGGTTACAATGTATTGCGCAGCATGGTTGATCGCATGAATGAATTGCTTCAAAAACAAAAGGCCGTTGGCGGTCCTTTGACTGATGAAGAAGCACAAGCATTGGAAGATGCTATGCTTGATATCATGGCTCAAGATCAAGAACATGTATCTAATGAAGAATTGCGTTATTACATGAATGAAGCAGTTTGGTTTGCTACAAAACAAACTGTAAAAAATATGTCTGCAGAAGAACCTTCTGTTGGAGACATGCACGAAATTAACCTTCGTGAAGCGATTCAGACAGATAACTAATCATCTAATACATATATAATCACATTATATGTATAGCTTTTGTTATAAGGAATGTGCAGTTGCAATAACCTTATATATAAAAGTTTTTAATATACAGTGTTGAGACACAAATAAGGGATTCTATTAACACACTGTCATATAGACAAGAAGTCGCAACAGAATGCAATAGATGTATTCTTGTTGCGGCTTCTTTTTATTTTAAATTCTCCCTATATGATATGTCTAAAAAAGTAATATAACTCAAGTTTTAAATCTGTAAAATTAGTCCGTGAAATTGTGCAAAAATAATGATAAAATTTTCCTGAAATTTGTCGTAAAATTTGTCCAAATTTTGTTGACATCAGTATATGGAAATGTTATTATATTCAAGTACCCCATATGAAGGGGCACAGATCTTTGAAAACTGAACAATGATAGGTAATCAATCGAAATGATTGAACATATGCCAGAGTGCGGGTTTTGACAAAGTCAAAACCAACCATAATTCAAAGCTACTTAATGGTAGCGACAACAAAACAAATGAGCTATTCAAATAGCTTCAAGATATCTTGGAGAGTTTGATCCTGGCTCAGGACGAACGCTGGCGGCGTGCTTAACACATGCAAGTCGAACGAAGAGCGATGGAAGCTTGCTTCTATCAATCTTAGTGGCGAACGGGTGAGTAACGCGTAATCAACCTGCCCTTCAGAGGGGGACAACAGTTGGAAACGACTGCTAATACCGCATACGATCTAACCTCGGCATCGAGGAAAGATGAAAGGTGGCCTCTATGTATAAGCTATCACTGAAGGAGGGGATTGCGTCTGATTAGCTAGTTGGAGGGGTAACGGCCCACCAAGGCGATGATCAGTAGCCGGTCTGAGAGGATGAACGGCCACATTGGGACTGAGACACGGCCCAGACTCCTACGGGAGGCAGCAGTGGGGAATCTTCCGCAATGGACGAAAGTCTGACGGAGCAACGCCGCGTGAGTGATGACGGCCTTCGGGTTGTAAAGCTCTGTTAATCGGGACGAAAGGCCTTCTTGCGAATAGTTAGAAGGATTGACGGTACCGGAATAGAAAGCCACGGCTAACTACGTGCCAGCAGCCGCGGTAATACGTAGGTGGCAAGCGTTGTCCGGAATTATTGGGCGTAAAGCGCGCGCAGGCGGATCAGTCAGTCTGTCTTAAAAGTTCGGGGCTTAACCCCGTGATGGGATGGAAACTGCTGATCTAGAGTATCGGAGAGGAAAGTGGAATTCCTAGTGTAGCGGTGAAATGCGTAGATATTAGGAAGAACACCAGTGGCGAAGGCGACTTTCTGGACGAAAACTGACGCTGAGGCGCGAAAGCCAGGGGAGCGAACGGGATTAGATACCCCGGTAGTCCTGGCCGTAAACG
>ERZ773070.1366-NODE-1366-length-15189-cov-8.161623_pt1 | contig 15189 bp, 15 predicted proteins | sample MGYA00580618_ERZ773070 | MGnify/ENA primary metagenome ERZ773070 (study PRJEB29015, sample SAMEA2738023) | human oral metagenome | biome: human oral; feature: human-associated habitat; material: dental | place: China | collected 2019 ... | reverse complement strand
AAAAATGCATAAAAATATGCAAGAAAATGTTTTTCCTTTTATAAAATCATTGGGAGATAGTAAAAAATCTAGTTATTCAAAATATATGCAAGATGCAATATATATGATACCAACACCACTTATGTTACAAAAGGTAGTTACAGGTATTAGCAGTATACCCATGAAAGATAGAGATACAAAAGGAGATGTTTACGAATACCTACTTTCTAAATTATCAACAGCAGGAACAAATGGACAATTTAGAACACCAAGACATATTATAAGAATGATGGTTGAACTTATGAAGCCTACACCAGAAGATGTAATTGTTGAGAAGAAGGTAAAGGAATGGATACACGAACCTATACTTTATTTTACTCAAAGTGCTTAAATTAAAGGATTAAAAAAAATCAAAAATCGAATAAAAATAATCGTTGTTCTAGCTAATCAGAAGGCTAGATTTTTTTATTTTAGGTGTGTCAATTTCAATAAGAAGGGGGTCAATAAAATCATTTGGGTGTGTCCTGATATCGCTTAACTTATTTGGATTAAAGAGTGATGTATATTAGCCAAGGAGGTCATTGAAGTGAGAGAAGTCAAACAAATAATAAAAGATGAGATGGATTACAGTCTTTGTAAATTGTTACTGGACTATTTGTATTTCAGAAAATTAATAGATAAAGAAAGTGGATAGATGCAAGTACCGAGGTAAAAGAGAAATATGATCCACCAACACTAATGATGGAGTGATGATATGGGAAAAGAAGTAATTAAGCTTGAACTGAAGTTTCCACAACTCATCAAAGCTGAAAAAATTAAAAGTAGCTGCATATGGCAAGAGTGTCAATAGAAAAAGATTTGCTGATGGTAAAGTGTCAATTCCATTTGCAAGGTTTTTAGGATATGACAGGGGTGAAAATGGAGAACTTGTTGTCAATGAGAAAGAAGCTAGAATAGTTGAATATATTTATTCTTTGTTTATTTTAGGATTTACATTTAGTGAGATAAAAAGTGCACTTGGATTCTATAAAATCAAGTCTCCGGGAGGCATCGACAGTTGGAATCACAATGCAAATCCATATTAACCAATGAAAAATACAAAGGAGATGCCCTATTACAGAAATCTTTTACTGTAGATTTCATGACCAAAAAGAAGAAAAAGAATGAAGGCGAACTTCCAATGTACTATGTTGAGAATGACCATCAAGTAATTATTCCTAAGAGAGTACATGACTATGTTCAAATAAAAATGAATAATGATGTAACAATAAGAGTTTCTCATTTAGGAGGTAAAATTATCTGTGCTAAGTGTGGTGAGTACTTTGGTCGATTTAAAATTCATCCAGATTGGTATGGTGAGAGATGGGCTTGGAGATGTAGAAATAAATAGAACAAAAGCAATAAATGTGTAATGAGACACCTTTATGATGATAATGTCCATTAAGCTATAAATGTTGCTGCATTTGAAGTTCTTTCAGCTAGAAAATATCTAATTGCTTATGTCAGCAAGATTACTAGTGTTACAAGCAGAAAGATAAATAAGATGATAAAAGAAATTGATGTTGATTTTGCAGGAAATTATCAAATACTAGAAAATATTATTGATAGCATCAAGGTTAAAGAAAGCCATTATGCTACTTTTTTATTTATTGATGGTAGCAAAGCAAAAGGCCATATATTTGGAACTGGAAAGACAAGAATAAAAGGTGTACGAGAAGGTAAGTCACATAACTATGGTAATAAAAGTGTGAGACCAGAGCCGGAGCATTTTTATTAATTTGTTAAATGGCTAAAAGAAGAAAGTGGTCTATCTGAATCAACTCAGAAAAGCATTAGAAAAAGAACTAGACTTGTTCATAGCATTTGTAAGATAAGTGATTGTGAAGGATATATTGAGAAACTTGAAACTAGGGCAAAGTATATAGTGATTGTAATAAAGTAAACTCATTGCACTTACGAAGCAAATTAAATGTCGATATTATAGGCTTATTTTAGTACCATAGATAAATGCTATTTGTGGCTATAAATAAGTCTATTTTTTATGCTTTATAAAGATTTATAAATTCGCATTAATGCTGATAATAAGGTAATTATCATATATAATATAATTATAAAAGTAATTATTATTACAATATAAAAAAGTATTGTAATAGTAATTGTTTTATGATATAATATAAATGTAAAAATAGGAGAAAGAGAGGTGTCCCTTTTGAGAAAGAAGAAAGAGCCTATAAAGGAAAAAACTTTATATAACATAGCGGAATTTAATAGAGGACAAGCGTCAAAGATAATCAGACACATTTCTGAAGAAGATGAAACGGCGTTGGTACTGAAGCACGGGAAGCCAATCGCAGTAATTATTTCTATTGATAAACATAATCGTCTTTTAGAAAAAAACATTGATATAAATACTATTTAATGGAGGAAAACAAAATGAGCATTAGCATATCAGATAAGTCTAATTTTATATGGAAAATTGCAGATATCTTAAGAGGAGATTATAAACAACACGAGTATGCAGATGTCATACTTCCTTTTACAGTGTTGAAACGTTTAGACAGCGTTTTAATAGATACGCACGATGAGGTTATTAGATTAAATAATACTTTAACTTATAAAAATAAAGCTCCTTTCTTATGCAAGGCGAGTGGATATAAATTTTATAACATCAGTGAATTTACTTTTGAAAAATTAAAAGATGATCCTAATAATCTTGATGAAAATATTGTCGATTATATAAAAGGGTTCTCTGATAACGCCAGAGAAATACTAGAAGCATTTAACATATATTCTCAAATAGAACGCCTAGAAAAAGAAGGACTTTTATATCTTGTTGTTAGCAAATTTGCAGATGAAATTGACCTTCACCCAGATAGAGTATCTAACACTGAAATGGGATACATTTTTGAAGAACTTATTAGAAAATTTTCAGAAATGTCTAATGAAACTGCTGGTGAACACTTTACACCAAGAGAAGTTATTAGATTGATGGTGGCGGTTTTATTTGAGCCAGATATGGAAAAAATCACTGATCCTTCTTTCATGGCTAAGCTATATGATCCAGCCGCAGGAACGGGTGGGATGCTTTCAGCTGGAATATCATACGCGGAGGAATTGAATGAAAAAGCTATTATCGAGGTGTATGGTCAAGAACTTAATCAAAGTACTTATGCAGTATGTAAATCGGATACTTTGATTAAAGGTAAGGGTTATGAAAATATCTATTATGGAAATAGCTTTACGGAAGATGGATTAAAACTTGCAAAATTTGATTATATGCTTTGTAATCCTCCATTTGGTGTTGAATGGAAAAAGTATCAAGCTCCAATAAAAGATGAAGCTGAAGAAAAAGGATTTGATGGCAGATTTGGAGCAGGGCTACCTAGAATTTCTGATGGATCATTTTTGTTTTTACAACACATGATTAGCAAAATGAAAGATCCCAAAGACGGCGGTAGCAGAATCGGCATTGTATTTAATGGGTCACCATTATTTACTGGGGATGCTGGTTCGGGAGAAAGTGAAATCAGAAAATGGATAATTGAAAATGGATGGTTAGAAGTTATTATCGCATTACCAGATCAGTTATTCTACAATACAGGAATCCTTACGTATATTTGGATTTTGAGCAATAGAAAGAGTAAAATCAGACAAGGCAAAATTCAACTTATTGATGGAACATCATTCTATGAAAGAATGAGAAAGCCTCTGGGTGATAAAAGAAAGCAATTATCTGAAGATGATATAAAAACTATTGCAAGTATATATGGTAGCTTTGTTGAAGGTGAATATTCTAAAATTTTTGATGAAGAAGACTTTGCCTATAACAAAGTGACTGTAGAAAGACCACTAAGGTTAAATTTTAATACAAGCTCAGAAAGATTGGAAAGGCTATATCAAGAAACAGCATTTATAAATTTAGCTAAGTCAAAAAAGAAAAACGAGGAAGCAAGGGCCAAGGATATCAAAGATGGTGAAAAACTTCAGAAGTCAATTATTGCGACATTAAATAAAATTGATGAAACAATACTCTATAAAAATAGAGATGATTTTGAAAAAGTAATTGCTAAAGAATTGAAAAAAGAGAGTATTAGCATAAAGACTCCAGTGAAAAAGGCAATTTTAAATGCACTTTCAGAAAAAGATGAAATTGCAGAGATTTGCAGGGATAAAAATGGGAATCCAGAACCTGATTCCGACTTAAGAGATACAGAACAAATCCCTGTAAAAGAAGACATTCAAGATTACTTTAAAAGAGAAGTTTTACCGTATGCACCAGATGCTTGGATAGATGAAGATAAAACAAAAATAGGTTATGAAATTCCATTCACAAAGTATTTTTATAAGTATGAAGAACTTGGAAACTCCGATGAAACATTGGCTGAAATAAAGGCTTTAGGTAACTCAATACAGGAATCTATAAAAAGCCTTTTTGAAGAGGTGTAGTCATGAGGCATGAAAAATATAAAGATTGTGGTATGGAATGGATAGGTGGTATACCTGTTCATTGGGACTTAATTAAATATAAATATTTCGCAAATTTATATACTGGCAATAGTATTCCAGATGAAGAAAAATATATCTATGAAGAGGTTGATGAAGGTTTTTCATATATATCAACAAAAGATGTAGGTATAGATAGAACTATAGACTATGACAACGGAATGCTGATTCCGTTTAGTAACAAAAAATTTAAGGTTGCGCCCCAAAATAGTACGATAATGTGTATTGAAGGTGGAAGTGCAGGGATCAAAAAAGCATTTCTTGATATGGATGTGTGTTTTGGTAATAAGTTGTGTTGTTTTGATGTTAAAGCCGTTATTAATAAAAAGTATGTATATTATTTGCTAAATTCACCTGATTATGAACAATATTTCAAACTTCATGTAAATGGATTAATTGGAGGAGTAAGTGTTCAAATATTAAAAAACTTTTTAGCACTACAACCTCCTATTGATGAACAAAATACTATAGTTAAATATCTTGATGATGAAACTTCTAAGATTGACTCCATAATTAAGAATTTGGAAAGTGAAAAAGAGAAATTAGAGGTTTATAAAAGGGAGATAATAGCAGAAGCAGTTACAAAAGGCCTTAAGAGCAACATTCCTATGAAAGATAGTGGGGTTGACTGGATGGGTGAGGTACCAGAACACTGGGAAGTTAAAAAAATAAAGTGGATATTTAAAATTCTCAAAAGGAAAAATGGTAGAGATGATAGACAGGTATTATCCATAACACAGCAAGGAATAAAAATAAAGAATATTGAAAATAATGATGGTCAAATGGCTGAATCCTACGAAAATTATCAACTTGTAGAGCCTGGGGATTTTACTATGAATTCTATGGATTTACTAACCGGTTGGATTGATTGTAGCCAATATGAAGGTGTTACAAGTCCAGATTATAGAGTCTTTAGATTGATAGATATTAATGACCATAATAATGATTTCTATAATTATTTATTCCAAATGTGCTATACGAGGAGAATATTTTATAGAATTGGTCAGGGAGTATCCAATTTGGGAAGATGGAGACTGCAAAGGGAGCCATTCTTAAATATGAAAATACCAGTACCACCTAAAGAAGAGCAAGAAAACATTTCAAGCTTCATTAGAATCAAAGAAAATAAAATTAATGTGATCGTTAATGAAGTTGAGAAACAAATAGAAAAACTAAAAGAGCATAGAAAAATCCTTATTCATGAAGCTGTAACAGGTAAGGTAAAGATTGATGGAGGTGCAAAGTGATGGATACCACTGAAAGACGATTTGAAGAAGAAATAGAATATTATCTTCTTAATATCGGTAAAGAAAAAGATAGATATATAAAGGGTAATCCTCAAAACTATAATAGAGAACTAGCTATGGATACTGGTGCTGTTATAGATTTTATAAAAAGTACTCAGAGTAAGGAGTGGACACTGCTTACCAAAAGACATGGTGCATTGGTTGAACAAAACTTCCTTAAGAGATTAGACAATGAACTAAAAAGAAGAGGAATGATTGATGTATTAAGGCATGGAATTGATGATACAGGGGTTTCATTTAAGCTTTCGTATTTCAAACCAGGTAGTACTATGAATAAATCTGCAATCGAATCATATGATATGAATCGATTAATGATTACAAGACAGGTGCATTATAGCCTTGATAACAATAATAGCTTGGATACAATGATTTTCTTAAACGGATTACCAATCATTACAATTGAGTTAAAAAATCAATTAACAGGTCAAAATGTACAAAATGCAATAGCTCAATATAAGAGTGATAGAAATCCTAAGGAAAAAATATTCGCATTTAAACAAAGGGCATTAGTTCATTTTGCTGTAGATGCAGATGAAATTTACATGACAACTAAGCTTGGTGGACAAGATACTTTCTTTTTGCCGTTTAATAAAGGTTGGAATAATGGTGCTGGGAATCCGCCGGTAGATGGGGATTACAAGACATCATACTTATGGAAAGACATTTTACAAAAAGATAGTTTAATGGATATCATCCAAAGATTTATCCAGATAAAAAAGGATGAAAACGCAGGAAAAGAAACTCTTATATTTCCTAGATTTCATCAATTGAAAGTTGTAAGAAGACTTGTTAAGGATGTATATGAAAATGGATCGGGTAAAAATTATTTGATTCAGCATTCAGCAGGCAGTGGCAAATCCAACTCAATAGCATGGTTAGCACATCATTTGTCAAATTTACATGATAAAGAAAATAAGCCTGTTTTTAACAGCGTTATAGTTATCACTGATAGAAGAGTTCTAGATAAACAACTTCAAAGAGATATCTATAACATGGAGCATAAACAAGGGGTTGTAACTAAAGTTGATAAGAATTCAAAGCAGCTTACTAAGGCTTTAGAAAACGGGGATAAAATAATTATATGTACTTTGCAGAAGTTTCCTTTTGTAGATGTTTCAAATATATCTACAAAAGATAAGCGATTCGCAATTATAGTTGATGAGGCTCATTCTTCCCAAACAGGTAAATCAAGTGAAAAACTAAGAGAGACTCTTGCAGATATATCTACAAAAGGTGAGGACTACATCGAAGAAAAACTTCATGCATTTGCTGAGTACGAGGCGAAACTAGAAAAGGATTCAGAAGAAGCAGAAATAGATGAAGCTATTTCTAATGAAATGAAAACACATGGCATACAGCCAAATCTGTCATTCTTTGCTTTTACTGCTACTCCTAAGCAAAAAACATTAGAGATTTTTGGTGAAAGAGATGCAGGTGGAAAACCGGGTCCATATGATAAATACAGTATGAAACAAGCCATTGAAGAAGGATTTATCTTTGATGTGCTTCAAAACTATACTACCTATAAAACATATTTTCAGTTAGGTAAAAAGGTTAAAGATGATCCTGAGTATGAAAAGAGCAAAGCTAATAAGGCGCTTGGAAGATATATGAGCTTGCATCCGCACAATTTAAGGCAGAAAACAGAGATTATTGTTGAACATTTTAGAAACAATGTGCAGCATTTAATTGGTGGAAAAGCTAAGGCTATGTTAGTAAGTGGTTCTAGGCTTCATGCTGTTAGATACTATTTTGAATTCCAAAAGTATATACAGGAAAAGCAGTATGATGATTTGGGGATATTGGTTGCATTCTCTGGGTCTGTAAAAGATAGTATAACTGGGGAAATAAAAGAGTATACTGAGGAATTATTAAATAAATTTCCTGAAAATGAGTTGCCTGAAAAATTTGATACAGAAGAATATCAAATTTTGTTGGTTGCTGAAAAATATCAAACTGGATTTGATCAACCACTACTACATACAATGTATGTAGATAAAAAATTGGCTGGGGTTAAAGCTGTTCAAACTTTGTCTAGAATCAATAGAATGTGTAAAGGAAAAACGGATACATTTGTTTTAGATTTTGTAAATGATAAAGAAGATATACAGAAAGCCTTTCAGGATTATTATGTGTCTACAACTGTTTCTGAAACAACTGATCCAAATGTCATTTATGATATAAAGAATTTCTTAGATAGTTTTATGCTATATAAAGATAAAGAAATAAATAATTTAGCTAAGATATTCTTCAAATTGAAAAAAATAGAAAAGCAAATGGATCTTGGTAGATTGAATTCATATATTGATCCATCGGTAGAAAAATATATGGCCTTGGATAAAGAGGAAAGATTAGATTTTAAAAATGGTCTTAATAAGTATGTTAGACTATACTCTTTCTTAACACATATCATTAAGTTAGAGGATGCCAAACTTCATAAGTTTTATGCATTTGGTAAATTGCTATTAAGAAAGCTTCCAAGAGAAAGTGGTGAGAAATTTCCTAATCTGACAAATGATGTAGAATTACAGTACTACAGAATACAAAAACAATATGAAGGCAAAATAGAGCTGGAAGCTGAAGAAGGTGTTCTAAATAATCCAACCAGTGGTACTGGAATACCGGTTGAAGATGAGAAGGAAAACCTATCTAAAATCATTAATGATCTAAATTCAAGACTTGGAACAAATTTCACGGAGATTGATAAAGTTCTAGAGCAGATAGTTGAAGATATGTCTAAAGATGCTGAAATGGTCATAAGAGCAAAAAATCCATTAGATTTATTTAAAATAGTATATGATGATAAAGTAATGGGGGTAGTTCTTTCTAGGATGACTAAAAACCAAGAATTCTGTGAGAAGTACTTGGAGGATGAAGATTTTAGAATAGAAATTGATAAAATATTGCTTCCGTTGGTGTATAATCGATTAGCTGAAAAATAAGAAACGAGCATCCGACTTAAAAATTGGGTGCAAAATGTATTATTTTTAGCAGATAGAACAGAACTTGTAAAACAAGCAGAAAAAAACTTTAAAAAATTATTACCAGATATGTCATGTTGTAATTTACTATCTTCTAAAGATGGAGATCCAGAAGAAAGTAGAATAATATTTTCAACATATCAAACAATGATAAATTGTATTGATAAAATGAAAAGTAAAAATGGAATAACATTATTTACACCAGGACATTTTGATTTAATAATAATAGATGAAGCACATAGAAGTATATACAAAAAATATCAGGCAATACTTGATTATTTTGATGGACTTTTAGTAGGATTAACAGCAACACCAAGAGATGATGTAGATAAAAATACATATAAGTTTTTCCAACTTGAAAATAATGTTCCTACATTTGTATATGAATATGATGAAGCAGTAAAACAAAAATATTTAGTAGATTATCATACAATAAGTACAACAACTAAGTTTATAGAACGAGGGATAAAATATAGTGAACTTAAAGAAGAAGACAGGGAAGAATATGAGAACCTATTTGAAGAGGGAGAAGTACAAGAAGAAATAAGCTCTTCTGCTATAAACTCATGGTTGTTTAACAGAGATACAATAAAAATTATATTAGAAACAGTTATGCAAAAAGGGTTAAAAGTAGAAGGAGGAGATAAGCTTCGGAAAAACTATAATATTTGCTAGAAATCATAAACATGCAGAAGCAATAGTAAAAGTATTTGATTCAATATATCCTAAGTATAATGGTATGTTTGCAAGAGTTATAGATAATCAAGTAAATTATGTAAGTTCATTAATAGAAGATTTTCAAAATCCAAATAAGATGCCACAAATTGCTGTTTCTGTAGATATGTTAGATACAGGAATAGATATTCCAGAAGTACTTAATTTGGTATTCTTTAAACCAGTAAAATCAAAGATAAAATTCTGGCAAATGATAGGAAGAGGAACAAGACTTTGTAAAAATTTATTTGGAATAGATAAACATAAACAACAATTCTATATATTTGACTGTTGTAGAAATTTTGAATTCTTTGAAGAAAATGCTAGAGGAATAGAAGTACAAAGTGTACAATCATTAACTGAGAAGATATATAATCTTAAGCTTGATTTAATTGTTGAATTAGAAAATATGAATTACCAATCACAAGAGGAGTATAAGAATTATAGGGAAGAATTAGTAGAAGAGTTTTTGAAGAAAATAACAGAACTTAATACTGATAGTTTTATTGTTAGGAATAAGGCGGTATACAAAGAAAAATTTTCAAATCCTGATAATTGGAAACATATAGATAATATCTCATATGTAGAAATAAGGGAAAATATAATTCCTATACTATTAAGTGAAGATTCTGATGAACTTGCTAAAAGATTTGATAACCTTGTTTATGGACTACAAGTAGGAAGAATTATAGGTAAAAGTACATCTGTACAAGGAAGAATACTTGTAGAATTGGTAGAAGACTTAAAAAAACTAGGAACAATACCGGAAGTAGTATCAGAAAAAGAACGTATAGAAAAAGCATCAGAACCAGAATATTGGGAAAGAAGTGACTTTTTTGAAATAGAAAAAACAAGAACAATATTAAGAGAACTAATGAAATATATAGATAATCCACCAAGGAGAATATATAATGTGGATATAATAGATGAGCTGAAAGTTAGTGAGAAAAAAGAAGGATATAATATTCAACAACGGTAACTATGAAAGCTATAGGAAAAAAGTAGAAAAATTCTTTGAAGGAAATTTAGATAATTTAACAGTGTACAAGATAAGACATAATGAAAAATTAAATGAAACAGAAAAGAAAGAACTAGAAGGTATGTTTCAAAGATTGGGGAATAATATAGAATATGATAATACATATGGGAATATGAGCTTAATAGAAGTAGTAAGAAGTATTGTAGGTATTGATGAAGAAACAGCAAATGAAATATTTGCTAAATATATAAACGATAGTAGGTTAAATAGTAAGCAAATAGAGTTTGTTAAAACACTGATAAGTTATGTACATGAAAATGGAATTTTAAGTATAGAAACATTAAAAGGAGAACCTTTTAGTCCTTTAGGACCAGTATCAGAAGTGTTTGAAGATAATGTAGAAGTATTCCAATTGATAAAAAAAGACATTGAAGATATAAATGAGAATGCAAAAATGTATGCATAAAGAGGAGTAATTGATGAAAATAGTAACAATATGTGGAAGCTTTAAATTTCAAAAAGAGATGTTAGAAATAGGAGAGAAATTATCTTTAGAAGGATATTGTGTATTACATCCAATTTATCCTGTAAATACTAAGCTTGTTCTAACAGAAGAACAAATAGGATTATTAAAAGAAGGACATTTAAAAAGAATAGAAATTTCTGATTCAATATTTGTTTGTAATATAAATGGCTATATTGGAGAAAGTACAAAAAATGAGATAGAATATGCTAAAAAATTAAATAAAGAAATTATGTATTATGATGAATAAAAGTATATAGAATAGGATTAGAATAAAGTTAAGAGGTGACCATGGAACTATATGAACTGCTTATAAAAAAGGTAAACAAGAAGGAATCATTAAAAATGTTGTAGGAGCAATTATTTTAAATGAAAAAAATCAAGTATTAATAATGTCTAGAAAAACAGATGACTTTATGGGAGGAATAGATGAACTTCCTAGTGGAAATATGGAAAAAGGAGAAAATATATATGATGCAATTATAAGAGAAGTAAAAGAAGAAACTAATCTTGATGTTGTGAATGTAAAATCATATATAGGGAGTTTTGACTATATTTCTGGAAGTGGAAAAAAAGCAAGACAGTATAATTTTGTTTTAGATGTTAAGAATATTGAAAATATTGTACTCACAGAACATGATAAATATAATTGGTTAACTATAGAAGAAATAAGAAAGAATAGTAAGATAACAGAGGAAGTAAAATATATATTAGAAATATGTTATTTTAATTTAAAAGACTAAGGAGAATACATGCCTATAAAACAAGAAAATGAAATTACAATAAGAGTATTATGTTCAAAAAAAGAGTTGATTAAACACTTAGAAGAAAAAGGATTAAAAAAAGGAAGAATATTCAGATTAGATGATCATTATTTAATACCTAAAATATTAAAGGTAGAAGAATCAACAGTAAGAGAAATATTGTCAAAAACAGTGATTATAAGGAATATAAACAATGATGGAAAAATTGTTAATAAGATAACATTTAAAAATAAAAATATTAATGAAAAAGGTGAGATAGTAAGTCAAACAGCAACTAGTTGTGAAGTAATGGATTATACTGAAGGTATAAGACTTTTTGAAGAACTTGGATATTATGAAATAATGAATATTATAGAAGATGATATTATATATTATAATGATAACATTGAGCTTGCAATAAAAGATGTATATAATGGTGACCTTTTAATAGAAGCAGAAACAAATGATAATATTATAACAATTGAAGAATTAAAGAAAATAATAGAAAGTCTAGAAATACCTTTTGAAAAAGAAAACTATTTTGTTAAAAAAGCAGAAGAAAGACTGGGGAAAGTATTAAATAAAAGTGAAAATTAGAATATTTAAAATGTGAAACATTTTACGGGAAAATTAATAAAAATGTTTCACATTTTTTGGATAAAAAAGTTAGTTACTGTCAAAAATATTTTATAAAAAGAAAAAAGCTTGATTTAACAAGCTTTTTATATATTAAATAATGGTCGAGGTGACAGGGCTCGAACCTGCGACCTCATGGTCCCAAACCACGCGCGCTACCAACTGCGCCACACCTCGATAAAATTATTATAGCATCTAAAAATATTTTATGCAATATTTTTAGTTCTCTTTTTATATTTTTTTCTAAAAAAGTATATACAAAAATATAATAATATTGTAAAATGCTTTAAATAAAATTTAATATAAAGAAGTATATAGAAGTTTTAAGAAAAAAATAATGTGGATATCATATTTACTAATATGAAAGGATAATTATAAGTAAATATGAACTACTAAAAGAAGAATTAGTTGAAATGAATTATAAGGTATTAAAATTAAAGTATACATAGGAGGAGAGGTATGACGGAAAAAACAAAAAGAATTATATAAAAGAATGAAAAAGATTTAAAAGAGGCCCAAAAGTTAATTGAAGAATGTGATAATACAATTAAAAGAGTAGATAAATTATTAGCAGAAATAAGAAGAGAAAGATTAAAAATAGAGAAAAAGGGATAATACAAAGCTTAACATAATTAAGTGAAAATGTTATAATAAATATTAGAACATGAGATTATACTAAAAATAAAAATTTATTTGGAGGAAGAAAGATGAAAATATTAGAATGTAAATTTAATCAATTTAAATGTTGGTTATTAAAGGAAAACAAAAGAAGTAAAAAAATTGTAATTATGTTACCTGAGTATTATTCAGATGCACATGAGAAAATGAAAAAAGATATAAAAAATATAAAGTTTTGAATGATACAGATTTTATAGTTATCGGATTTGAAAGAGGATTTTGTTTAGAAAAACTTTCTCAAGAAATACGGAAGTTAGTTATAAAAATAAATATAAAGTATGATACAATACATATTGTAGGACATTCAAAAGCAGGAATAGTGGCTTTAAAATTGATGGAAATTTTAGATGAAATATATTATGATAAAATCATAAATGTTTCAGTTCCATATAAAGGAACACCTTTAGTAGAACCTAAAGAGATGAGAAAAATATTATATGATAAGAAAATATTAGGTTTTAAATATGGAAAGAAACTATATAAATTTTATCTTAAAAATTTTGATGGAGATTATGCAGATAAAATGATCTGCAAAAATTCTCCAGAATTAAGAACACTTAATTTTAAAATAAACAAAAGAAAATTCATGAACATTGTAGTTAAATCTACAAGTTTAGAATTTATATTTGATTTTTTTAAGTTGAATTTTGAATCTTGTATTTTATATCTTGTAGATAAAATTATAAGATTGAAGGGAGATGGAATCATCTCCATAAAGTCACAAAAAATAGATAGAATTGGGATAACAGAAAAGATTATTTCTGGCACGCATAAAACAGGATACAGAAGAGCAATTAAAGAACTTTTAAAATAAACGAAAAGCACATCAGAAAAATATAAATTAGGTTTATACGTTTTTGATGTGTTTTGCTATATTAAAAATAGAGACTATAAAATAGTGATTGTTTTTTAGTGTTTAATTATTGTTTTTTGTTAATATTTTTAAAAGAAAAAAGCTTGATATATCAAGCTTTTTATTTTGTATATTGGCTGGGCTGGCAAGATTCGAACTTGCGCATGTCAGAGTCAAAGTCTGATGCCTTACCGCTTGGCTACAGCCCAATAATGGTGTGGTAGGAGGGATTCGAACCCTCGATCTTCAGTGCCACAAACTGACGCGTTAACCAGCTACGCTACTACCACCATGTACCTATATATTTTACATATTTTTAAATCCTTTGTCAATTATTTTATTGAAAAATGTATAATATTTATGATATATTTTATATACAAAGATAGATTTAAATAAGAATGGTAAAGTCGTTATGAGAAGAATAATTAAAGGCATTTTAACAATCATTGGTGTAATATTCCTTATATGTATGATTGGAATAGCATCATATTTAGGTATAATATATAATGAGGTTAACACTGAGATAAAAGCAGGTAAAATTGAAAAAACAGTTAATAGCATAAGAGAGAGAAATACATATGTAAAAAAAGAAAATATAGATAAACTATATTTAAAAGCTGTTGTAGCAGCAGAAGATAGAAGATACTATAGCCATGGAGCTGTAGATTTTATAGGATTTTCAAGAGCTATGTATAATAATATAATTAGTTTAAAACTTAAAGAAGGTGGAAGTTCAATAACACAACAATTATCTAAAAATATTTTTTTAGATCAAAAAACAGAACTTGAAAGAAAGATAAAAGAATTATTTTATGCTATAGAATTAGAAAAAAGATATAGTAAAGATGATATTTTAGAATTATATGTAAATACATCATATTTTGGTGCAGGATATTATGGAATAGGACCTGCAACAAAAGGATATTATGACAAAACACCAGAAAAATTAAATTTAAATGAGATTGCATTTTTAGCAGGAGTCCCAAATGCTCCAAGTGTATATAATCCATATGAACATTATGAACTTGCATTACAAAGAAGAAATATTGTTTTAAGAAAAATGGTATATAATGGAGATATAACACAAGAAGAAGCATTATCAGTATATAATGAAAAATTAAATGTAAAGGAAAGAAATGATGATTAGTATTGAAGAAACAAAAAAAGTAGCAGAGCTTGCTAAGTTAGAGTTTGATGAAAAAGGATTAGAAAAAATGTCTAAAGAGCTTTCAAATATCTTAGGATATATGGAAATTTTAAATGATATAGATACAGAAAATATTGTAGCAAATG
>ERZ773070.1359-NODE-1359-length-15227-cov-11.286119_pt1 | contig 15227 bp, 24 predicted proteins | sample MGYA00580618_ERZ773070 | MGnify/ENA primary metagenome ERZ773070 (study PRJEB29015, sample SAMEA2738023) | human oral metagenome | biome: human oral; feature: human-associated habitat; material: dental | place: China | collected 2019 ... | reverse complement strand
CGGGCTCTGAGCCGCCTGATGCGCTCCGCTGAGGCTCAGCAGCGAGCACGGGGCCCCTGCCATCGGGTACAGGCCCATCACCGGTCCGAGTGCTCACGGAAACGCCTTGGGGAGGGCCGGCGAGGGCCGGTACGGCCGGTCCAGAGGCACCGGCGGGACCCTGCCCGAAAAAGGGCAGACTCCACCCGTTGAAAGCCTCAACAGGAGTTTTTTGGCGTCCTGACGTAGGCGCTCCCGAGCCGGACGCGGACGCAGAGACCTCCGGCAGGGTAGGCTCTGCGACGCAGCCAGGAGACCCGCCGGATACCTCGGGAGGCGAGCCTGACCCCGGGGCCTCGCGCCCAGCAGACGTCGTCAGGGTGCGCGATCCGGGGCCTGGAGACGGACGCCCAGCGGACACCGTCGGACATGACGGGTGCGAGCTGTCATCCTCCAGACCCGGCTCAGCGGGTCCCTGCGCGTGCGAGCTGCGAGGCTCCGGGGCAGGCCCAGCGTCCCCCTCGGGGGCCGGCAGAGAGTCCTGGTCGTCATCGTCTGCGGTCTGATCCAGCAGCCCCTCGTCAGAGGCCAGCATCGCAGCGCGCAGCCCTGCGGACCCCTGCGGGTGCGAGCGTGCATCGTGCGCTGCCAGAGCCTCCTCATGGGCTTGGGTCAGGTGCAGCGTGAGCCCGGCCTCCTTTGGGGAGCGTCGGCCCTTGTCCCGGTTGCACCCCGCACAGGAGATGACCAGGTTGTTCACGCCCAGCGGGCGTGGCAGGACATGCTCAATCTCGGGCTTGAGACGCCCTTTTCGAGTCGAGCGGTACAGGTGCTGCCGGCAGTAGGCGCACAGGGCCTCACAACCCCCCTCAGGGCCGTCCATGAGGCTCGCGGGGAGCCTGTCACGCTCCCACACCTCGGCCTGTAGCCGACCGTCCTTGCGCTCCCTCTGCAGGGCCCTCTCCAGACGCTCCTCCGCCCCCGTCCGCTTGTAGTAGTCCCGCCAGTCGTGGAACCGCCACTGGCCCGGCTCCACCGGCTCGCAGCGGTCACACCCGTGCTCGGAGTCGTGCCACAGCCCCACCTCCACCAGGAGAGCGGCCATCCGCCAGACCCGCTCCGGATCCGGCACGAGCTGGACCAGGTCCCACCGGTCCAGCACGCCGTCACCCAGTGCAGCCTTGATCCGCGATCCGGCCAGCACCCACAGGTAGCCGGCACCCAGCGCGTCAGCGTCCCCGCCCAGGCCCTTGCGCATCAGGGCCTGGTGCTTGGGATGCTGAAACGCCTGGTCATCGACCACAAACCAAGACAACGAGCGCTCCAAAGAATCAGACGGAAACAGAAGGACGGAACAGGAGCAGACCAGGCGGTCCACGACCGCGAGCGCGGCGAGGACTCACCGCTGGCTCCTGACGCAGTCGGGATAGCGGTCGCCGGGTAGGCAGGCCGTGTACTCGCTCTCGGTGACGGTGCGCCAGCCGGCCTGGTCGCCGTCGTCGATCTTGAGGGACCAGGTCTCCGGCCACTCGCGGTATGCCTGGTAGCAGTAGCGGGCCTGCCCGGTGCCGTAGCACTCCGTGTAGGGCGACGACCAGGCGGGGGAGTAGTCCCGGTCTGTGACGGTCCCGGCCGTGGGGGCGCAGGCGGCGCACAGGGCCAGGGCCGTGGCCGCCGCCAGGGCGGCGGCCATGGCGGTGCGGGCGGTCACTGGTAGCCCTCCTCGTCCTGGGCGAGGCAGGAGGTGCACACCGTGGTGGTGGGCGGCTCCCCGGCCATGTCCCGGCCGCAGCGGGGGCAGTAGCCGACGTCGAGGGAGTCGTAGTCGGGGTCGTCGAGCAGCATCAGCGGTCCTCCCCGTCGTCGGTGGTGACGCCGAGCGTCCGGGCGACGTCGGGGCGCAGGCGCCCCTGCTCGTCGACCAGGCCCTGGAGGGCCTGGGAGCCGGCGGTGGTGCCGACGCGCCCGGTCAGGGTCAGGAGGTTGGAGATCCGGACCTGGTCGGCCAGGTGGAGGATCGCGTGCACGAGCGCCTTCCCGAGGAAGGCCTGGCCCTCGAGCTCTGCGGGCGTCCGACTCCAGGCGCGGCTCGCGAGGCTCCGGGCAGCACGGTCGTCGTCACGGACTGGCCGGTAGCCGGTCATGAGCGGGCCTCCCTCTCGGCCTCGTCGAGCACGGACCAGGCCAGTTTCAGGAGGGTCTCCTCGTCGGGGTCCAGGCGCATGCCCCGGACGGCGTCGAGGAGCGTCCTGAGCGCCTCACGAGGCACAGGGGTGAGGGCCTCCCACTCGGTGATCGAGTCGCCCTTGTAGCCCTCGCACGCGAGCGTGCCGGTGGGCAGGACGTACTCGCCAGCGTCGACGCCGCGGATGGCCAGGGTGCCGGGCCGGATCTGCGCCCCGTCCGCGGTGCCGGAGAGGACACGGATAAGGGGCGCGTTCGGCCATGGAGCGGGCCGGTCCAGGATGACGGCGCGGTAGGACTCACCACCGACGAAAAAGCCGTTGCAGGTCTTGGGACTCGTCCAGGTGCCGTCCCCGGTGCCGAAGATGTAGGTATCGCCCACCTGCACCTGGTCGAGGGTCGTGACGATGGGCTCGAAGGTGCTCACTGGTGGTCTCCGATCGGGTGAGATGCGAGGGGCTGGTAGGCACAGGAGAAGGCGGCGTCGTCGAGGGGGCGGAACTCGCCGGTCTCGTCGCGGACGACCCAGTCGCCCGTGACGACGACCGCCGTCCCGAACGGCGTAGCGAGCGAGACGCGGGGCAGGGTGCCGACCCAGGTGACGTCGCCGCGGCACCACTCCGCCACCAAGGGGGCGTTGTCCTGGGTGACGCGGACGGCCGCGACCGTGGCCGGGCGACGGGAGTAGAACCCCAGCAGCAACGTGCTGGGCGGTGGGGTCTGGCTCATCGGGACAGCGCCTCCCCGAGGTCGTAGACGCGCAGGTGGAAGGTGAAGGTCCGCTGGCCCAGGCGCCTCGGCGAGACCTCCGGGGCGCGCTCCAGGCGGGGGCCGGACAGGTGCCGCCAGCTGTCGTCCGGCAGCAGGCGGGCGTCCACCAGGCCGTCGACGACCGCCTTCACGGTCGGCATCAGGTTGTGGGTGTCACGGCGCCGCCGGTCCGGAAACGCCACCCCGACGTCGAGGCGGGCCCGCTCCAGGCGGGGCGCCCGAGTCACCACAGCGGTCTGACGGGCGACCGTCCGGATCGACTGGACCCGCGTATTCCGGGCGTAGTGGTGCAGGCGCTGGTTCTCGGTCAGGACGTCCCCCACAGCGAGGACGATCCGCGCCTCCCACGCCGGGGCGCGGCCGGCGGTGGTCATGCGGGCACCCCCATCCCCATCGACTGTACATATGTTCTACACCACATGTAGTGGTGCGCGCGGTCGGGGGCCACTACATGTGGGTGCAGCGCGATACAGTTCCGTCCTGGGGCAAGACAGACCTGCCCCAGGAAGGAGGTGATCTCATGGCCAAGGGCAAGTCCGGCAGCGGTTCGTACCGCTCCGCCAAGACCGGTCGCTACGTGACGGCGTCCTACGGGAAGTCGCACCCGAGCACGACGGTGAAGGAGTCGAAGTGATCTCGCGGTACGACTCGTAGCGCAGCAGCTACCGGTGGGGGCGTTCCTGGTCGCGACAGGGGCGCCCCCCTCATCATGCCTCGTCCTGGTCATTCCTGCTCGTCTCCTGTCCTATCCACTTGTCAACGGCGGCGCGCGTGTAGCGCACACGCCGGCCGACCCTCACGAACTCAGGCCCTCGCCCCTGGCTGCGCCAGTGCTCAAGGGTGTTGACACGAACCTGCAGAATCTCCGCGAGCTCGGGCGTGGTCAGCATCCGGTCCTCCCACGCCGGGGTACTGGCGGCGGTCATGCGACATCACCGCCCTCGGAGGGCAGCGGGCGGGCGCGGACCGGCTCGATGAGCATGAGCACGTACACCCTGCCGATCCGCTCCGGCCGGTAGCCCTCCCAGGCGTCCACGATGGTGTCCGACCCGGTCTCGCGCACCAGGACGCAGGGCGTGCGGGTGAGCGCGCGGGCGCGCAGCATGTCCAGGTGCTCCGTGGCGTCGAGCTCGACGTAGGGGATGCTCTTCCTGGTAAGGGTCCGCTTCGTGGTCTCGCACTGCGCGCACCCCGGCTGGGTGTAGACCTCCACCACCAGGCCAGGACGACCAGGCTCAGCAGCCTCGTCCTCAGGCCCCGTGGCCCCGTCCTCGGGGCAGGGCCCGGGGTCGTCGTCGAGGTGGTAGACGGAGGAGATGCTCTCGGCGGCGGACGCGCAGGCGGCCTCCAGCAGGTCCCGCAGGTCCCTGCCCTCACGGCGCATGGCGGCCACGGCGTCATCCATGCCGACCGGCACCAGCGGCGGGCAGTCCACGGTCCTGGAGACGGTCAGGTCGTCCACCATCGAGGACGAGACGCTCACAGTCACCCTCATGCCAGGTCACCCCCGGGGACGACCAGGTGCAGGCCGCGGACCCCCGGGGCCGAGGCCAGGTCCCGTGCGAGGCCCTCGAAGCGGCGGCGGATCTCGTCACCGCCGTCGCGAGGCTCGGGCTGGTTGACCTCCAGGGCCTCGCACAGGCCCACCAGGGGGCCGTCGTAGGCCCGTGGGGCCGCGGTCGCGGCCTGGGAGATCACCGAGGTCTCCGTGCACCCCAGGAGCTCCAGGCCGTGGAGGCGGTCGTCCTCGGGAGAGTCGCACACGACCAGCAGGTGACCCTCGCTGGTGGCGCGCACCGGCAGGCCTCCCAGGACCGTGGCCGTCGCCGACCACGCCTTGACCGTGCGGGCCGACAGGCGCAGGGACGCGACCGCGGCGAGCGGCTCGGCCGCAGCCCGGGCCAGGGCGCCGCCCACGTCCACACGCTCACCGGGGGGCATCAGGTGCAGGCGCAGGCAACAGCCCGGCAGCAGGCCGGTCACGTCGGTGACCTGGACCAGGGCCTCCTGGTCGTCGACGGCGACCTCCAGGCTGCCGTCGTCGTCCTTGCCGGGCCTGTGTACGCGGCCGATCGTCCGGGCCGTCTCCGCGCTCATGTCCACGTCGACGACCTCGCCGTCCGCGCAGTCCCACGTCTCGATCAGGGGCGTGCGGGCCAGAGCCCGGTCGCACCGGTTGGTCGCAGTGACCGCCAGGCACCCCCGCCCGGGATCCAGGACCAGGCGCACCCGGGCCGCCTCCTCCTTGCCCGCGAGAGGCGCGACGGCCAGCAGGGCGGCGGCCAGCGCCGCCTGGCCGACCACCACGGACCGTGTGAGTGTCAGGCTCCGGCTCATGCTGCCGCCCCCTTGCCGGCAGACGCCGTGGGGACGGTGTGGAGGTCTCCGGCGTCGGCGGCCTCCTCGACGGCCTCGCACAGGTCCGTCTCGACGTCGGCCAGCACGTACCCCCACGCCTCCAGGGAGCGCAGGTGCAGGCGGATCAGCCGCAGGGCCGGGGCGGTGGCGTCGCGCCACGTCGTGCGGCCGATCGACGCCTCGATCAGGGCGCACGTCCACGCCACCACCGACATCCGGGCCCGGGCGGGCGTGCGCGGGAGCGCATAGTCCGCGGGGCTGCGCTCCAGGCGCTCCCACCCCCTGGCGATCGTCGCCCCGTTGGACAGCCACGAGAGCGAGCCCATCTGGACGGGCGCCGCCCACAGGTCGGCGTCCGCCGGCGGACGGGGGCGGGCCAGCAGGCTCTCGCGCAGCCAGCGACGCCTCACCTCGTTCGCGGCGTCCCACCCCTTGTTGCGGGCGATCAGCTCCCGCCTGGCCCTGCGGGTCTCCTCGTCCTGCGGGCCCGAGGTTGCCCCCGAGGACGGCTGCGCGTGCCGGTTGCGGTGACCGTGAGCCGCCCAGTCCGAGCACCAGAACAATGCGGCCGCGCGGCTGGGCCGGTAGGCGTGGGCGTCAGGGTCCCACTCGGTCACCAGCCGCAGGGTCGCGCAGTGCCCTGGGCACGACGCGTGGCCCTCGGGAGTGATCTCCTCACCGCGCTCGTCCACCAGGTCCTCCAGGCGCCGGGCCACCTTGTGCCACCCGGGCGGCGCCTCGTCGGTATCGTCGATGACCTGGCAGCCCTGGGACTGAAGCTCCTCGGTCTTCTCGACCAGGAGCCGCTCCATGGCCACCCGGTCCCGCTCCCGGGACACGATGTGCTCGAGCTGCTCGGGCCGCTCACGCACCTGCTCCACCGCCCTGGCCAGGTACTTCGAGCCGGGCACGGCCTGCTCGGCCAGGCCAGCCAGGAGGCCCATCCCGACCAGGTCGATGCCGGGCCGCTCCACCGCCACCCTGCGCACGTCGGCCGGCGCCTCGGCCACCGCCCTGGCCGCCTTGATCTCGTCGGACCTCACGCCCCGCCGGCGCAGGTCCCTCGACGGGGCGCCCAGGAGCACGAGCTGGGTGATCGCGTCCGCACGCTCAGCCGCGTTGGTGTGGGCGTGCTCGTCGTTGACCATCAGCTGACGGGCGATCCGCTCCACCTCGGTATCCATCCGCACCACGCGCACCGGCACCACGTCCAGGCCCAGAGCCACCGCGGCGTGGTGACGACGGTGCCCGTCGAGGACCACCAGGCCCGTCAGCGCCACATAGACGTCGATGTCCTTGACCACCCCGTGAGCACGGACCGTCTCCAGGAAATCGGCCCCCACCCGCAGGTCCCTGCGGATGTTGTCGCCGCGCTGCAGGTCCTCGGGGTCCACCAGGTAGCGGCCCCCCTCGACCACGCGCCCGGCCGGGTCCACAGCCTCCTCATGAGACAGACGCCTCACCACAGGAGCCGGCTGCGCAGGAGCACCGGCCTCGGCCGGGCGGCGGGGCACCAGCCCCTCCGCGGCGGCCGCCTCCACCAGGCGGCCGACGTCGTAGACAGCGGGGGAGTTCGGCGTCGCCTCCTCCTCCACGGACACCAGGCCCGCGTCCTCCAGGCGGCCCATCGCGCGCCCCAGCGTGCGACGATCCATCCCCGCCGCAGCCGCGAGCGCGGCCTGCGAGACCTCTACGCCGCCGGCGTCGTCGGCCAGGCCCAGGAGGGCCTCCGCCACCGCTCTCGCCCGCTCACCGGCCGACAGGACTGTCGCCGGGGACGGCCTGGTCATTGCTGCTGCTGTCATCGGAACAGCCCCTCCTGGTGGTTCTCTGTCTTGGTCCTGGTCTGCTGGGCGCGCAGGCGGGCGCCCTCCTCGAGCCGCCTGGACGCCTCCGACGTCGTGTCGCCGACGAGACGCAGAGGGCCGGTCAGCTCGCGTGCGGCCCACAGGACGTGGGCCTCCACGGCCTCGCCGGCGCGGCCGGCCTCGGCCAGGGTCGTGGCCACGCCCGCCCCTGAGCCCGCCACCGCCGCCGACAGGGCGGTCAGGGCCAGGCGGACCGCGGTCTCCTGCTGGCCTGGCGTCATGGCCCGCCACAGGTCCCGGCGGCGCCCCGCGAACACGTTCCCGCTCATGCCGTCTTCCTCGTCCGGCGGGGGAGGCGGCGGGCCGCGGCCCGGTCCGGGACCGCCGCGGGGTCGTCCATGGCCTCCTCGTCCTCCCAGCACAGGGCCGGCACCCAGCCGCGGCGGCGGGCCTCCGCGCGCACCTGGGAGGCCCCCGGGTACTGCGACTCGACCGGGGGCCGGCGGCTCATCGACTGGTAGGCGCGGCGGACCAGCTCCGCCGTGGCCGCCCGCACCACCAGGACCCGGCCGCCGCGGATACGGGACAGGGCCGAGGCCGTCAGCCCGGTGCGCTCCGCCTGGACCCGCAGGGGCCACCCCACGGCCGCCAGGGCCTGCAGGCGGCGCCGGGGCCCCGTCGCGTCCACGTACCCCGTGGACGCCCCGTCGGGCACGGGGCCGGCCGGTCGTACCCGCAGCAGCGGGCCCACGGCAGAGCGCAGCACCCGCCCCTGCCGCCTGTAGGCGTAGCGGCGGATGGCCGAGACGCCCATGCCCGTCAGCCGCGACAGGTCCCGGTAGGAGTAGCCGCTGGCCCGCAGCCCGGCGATCAGCTCGGCCAGGTCCCTCGCCGACAGCCACCGGCGCGGGTCAAGATCGATGCCCATCCGGTAGGCCTTGGCCTGCCGCCGGGCCGCCCTGGTGCACTCCTCGCACCCGCACCCGTCCAGCTGGTAGCACAGGTAGGTGCCGTGCTCATGGCGCGCCCGCGGGTGCCGGCACACCACCGGTGTGCTGGGCCGGCGCCAGGCGCCGCGCCCCGCCCTCTCCGTCGACGTCCCGGCGCTCACCGGTCCGTCTCCTCGACGTCGAGAGGAGCGACCTGCATGTGCTCGACCGCGCCGAGCGCCCGGCCGACCCACACCACCAGGTCCGCGGACCCCACCGAGTCCCGCAGACCGTCCAGGACCCGCGTGGGAACCACAGCCACCGGCTCGTACGAGATGACCGTGTCGCCCTCGCCCAGGACCAGGTCGGAGCCGGCCACCTGGTAGCGGCCCGCACCTATACGCACGGCGAGCACGCCCCGGACCACCCCGTCACCAGCCCCCTCGACGACGCGGCCCCCGCCCAGGACCGCGTGACGGACCCAGACCACCGGCGGCTCCACCGGCGCGGCGGCCCGCTCACAGATGCTCCCCGTGACACTCCACCCCAGGGTGCTGCTACTGTTCTCCACGAGAACTTTCCTTTCTCTCCGCCTCCGCCCGGCCGCTCCGGGCGGAGGCACTTCTTCTTTTCCTGCTTCTGTCTGACAGCCCTGACCGCGGTGTCAGGACGGGCGCGGCGGCCCGTACCGCTCCAGGTGCTCCAGCCACGCGTCCAGGTCCGCCGGACGCACGAGCCTCGTGCGCTCCCCCACCGGGATCGACGGCAGGTCCCCCGACCGGATCGCCGCCAGGACCGCCTTACGAGGCGCCCCCGTCAGGCGCACGACCTCGTCCACGCTCAGGGCCCGCACCGACTCGACCACGCCGCCCGTCAGCAGCCCCTCGATACGCCCCAGCTGCTCCGTGACCGACCTCCACGTCGCCCACGGCACCGCCACCGACCGCTGCCCGCCGCTCACAGGAGCCTCGCCCTCTGGCGCCTGGGCTGGGCGGCGGCCCGGACCTGCCGCGCCAGGGCGTCAAGGGGGTCCTCCTCGGTAGGCTCCGAGGCGCCACTGCCCGACGACGCCGGGTCCTCCCCACCCACGGCGCCGTCACCACCTACCGAGGAGGAGTCATGAGTCAAGACACCTGGGTCCCTCTGTCCGTCCGCACCGGAGCACGCCCGCCCTTCGCGCCCGTCGAAGGCGTCCCCGGCTTTCTGTGAAACTACCTGCGGAACTGGATCAAGGACGCCATCAGGGACGACGCCCAGACCGGTATCGACATCGACCTCACGCTCAGGCTCAACGTCCAGCGCTTCATCAACGACTACCCCACCGTCGGCGACGTAGTCGCAGCCGCCTTGGAAAAGCCGCTTCGCAACCAGGTCGCTCTCCTGGACGTGATCGACTGGCTCCTGCACCGCGGCAAGGGATCCGCGGAGACCCTGGAGCGGCTGCTCGCCACGGCGGGCCACGTGCTGCGCGTGTCGCCCGACGGCGACGGACTCGTCCAGCGCCTGGACCCATCCGCGTGGGCCCTGTACCAGCACGCGACCCGCCCACAGGACGCGGCGAGCGACCACATGCACGAGGCCTGGACGCTGACCTTCGGGCAGCACCCGAAACCGGGGCAGGGCTGGGGGGAGGCCGTCAAGGCCATCGAGTGCCTGCTGAAACCCATCGTCTCGCCGAATGACAGCAAGGCGACCCTGGGGAAGATGACGCCGAAGATCCGAGACAGTCACGACAAATGGACGTGCGCCCTGCCGTCCCGTGACCTCAAGGTCAACGGCCATCAGACCGTCAAACCGGGCCTTGAGGTCCTGACGGACTGCCTGGCAACGATCGGCTACCAGCCCGGCCGCCACGGGGGCGACGACACGGGCCAGGTCGAGCAGGTCACGGCCGAGAGCATGGTGCTTCTGGCCACCACCGTCCTGGGATGGCTCAGGAACGGCGTCCTCTCCCTGGCTGACACCCAGACCCCTGGCCCGAGCCTCTAGAAGCCCGGCCAGGTAGGAGCGGGCCCCGCCCACGGTCAGCCACCCGGGGCACGACCGGGGACTCAGCAGAACGTACTTCTGCCCCTCAGCGCACCACCACAGAGCGACCCGGCCGTAGTCGTCGAGACTACGAGCCTCACGCAGACGGGTGTACAACGCCGAGGGAATGAACGACCTGTCCGACGGGTAAGCCATCACAGCCACCCCATCGCACGAGAGAGCACCTGGATGAGGTAGTAGGCAGCGTCGGAGGGGGAATCCTCCTCGGTAGGCTGGGTCACACCACTGCCCGACGGCGCAGGATCCCCACCCGTAGCGCCGTCACCACCCACCGAGGAGGAGCCATCATGGCCGCCCTGCTGATCACCTACGCCGGAGACCGCTACCTTGCCAACGGAGACCACAAGACCCTGCGCAAGCTCGTCGTGACCATCCGCCATCACGCCAAGGAAGGCGGAGGCTGGGCGGTTCTCCCCGGAGACGACTCCGGCACCGCCCTGCTCATCACCCCCGGAATCCCCATCGCGATCCGGATCGCCGACCCGGACGACGATGTCCAGACCACCGCCGACCTTCTCAAGAGCGAGAGGGAGACGCCCCGACGACTCCGCTGACACCAAGGCCTGCAGAATCACCGCGAGAAGCGCTGCCCGTAACGCTTGGGCTCCCTCCATCCCCTCCAGAAGAGGCTCAGCCTTCGCCAGCTGGGCTGCGAACTCCAGCAGGGGCGCATCCTCGGTGTCCCGCCACTGATCTACGTCCAGGATCTGAATCATCCGAGACCGGGACATCACGCCACCCCCTCAGCCGCGAGCGCCGCCGCGGCGCCGGAGGGCAGGCCGAGGTGCCCGGCCGCGTCATCCAGGGACCAGCACGAGTCGCACGCCGCCTCGTGCTCCAACAGCTCCTGCACCGACGGGCGGCGGCCTGTCGTGGAGGAGGAGTCGGCGCCTGCCTTCGGGGCGAGCGGGCCGGGCGTGGAGAGGGAGCCCGCCTCGTTCAGCGTGGCCTCAGCGCGGCGCATGATCTCGGCGCCGGTCAGGCCGAGGACGCTGGCGATTCCGCCCAGCTCTCCGGCGGAGAACGCCACGTCGCCGCGGATCTTGCGTCCGAGCACGTTCGGATGCATGCCGACGGTCTCGGCGATTGACACCTGGCTCACTCGACGGCGGGCGATCTCCGCACGCAGAGCGCCGGAGACCTCCTGATCGAGGGCTGCGAACCTATTTCGATTGACGAGCATGGCGCCACCTTAGAACCCACATGGGTTGACGTCAACTCGTTTCGGTTGCATCAATGGTGTGCCGCGGCGCACCATGCAGGTATGTCTCGCAAGAAGAAGGCCCTCCGCCCCCTCGACGTCCACGTTCAGCAAGTCCTAGCCGAGGCCGTGAGGCAGAGCGGGAAGTCGCACGCATCGATCGGGCAGGAGGTTGGCCTGTCCCAGAATCGCGTCTCGACGATCCTTCGCGGCGACACGCCGCCAGCGACTCTCGGCGAGATGGCGGTGATTGCGCAGGCTGTAGGTGTGACCGGCACTCAGGTGCTGGAGGTCGCCGAGGAGCGTCTGGAGCGCGAGGAGACCGCCGCTGAGCGAGACGGTTGGCGGTGGGCTGCGCACGATCCGGGGACGGATCCGGAGGCTGAGGCGGACTCCTTCGGCGCCCTGTGAATCTGCCCACATTCGTGTCGGTGGTCCGGGTTACATTCCCGGGCCGTGAGACCCACCCTCGAATCCCTTCTCGCTGACTGCGACCGCCAGAGCATCACCGTCATCACCGCGCCCCTGCCCGGGACCAGGCAGGGCGCCTACTGCCACGCCACGCGCACCATCGTGCTGCGCAGAGGCATGCCCGACCGCCTCGCAGTCCCGACCCTCATGCACGAGATGTGCCACGCAGAGCGAGGTGACGACGGGCCGCAGCCGGCCGCCGTCGAGGCCCGCATCAACCGGGCCGTCGCCTGCCGCCTCGTCACCGTCGCCGAGTACGCGGCCGCCGAGGCCCTCGCGGGGCCCGGCGTCGGGGCTCTCGCCGTTGAGCTCGACGTCCCCGTCTGGGTGGTCGAGGCCTTCCGGCGGACTCTCCGAACTCGCGTAGTGACCGCCGTCGCACAAGTGTGAGTGAGGCGACTATCATGTGCTCGCTCTATCCCTTCCCGTAGATGAGGACCACCATGACCTCCTCCGTCCCGCCAGCCGCCTCAAAGGGCAAGAAGCCGCTCTGGAAGCGCTGGTGGTTCATCGCCCTCGTGCTCCTGCTCGCCATCGGCATCCTCAACCCCGCACGCGGCGGCAGCAAGAACAGCACCACAACCAGCACCCCAACACCGGAGACCACAACCGAGACCACCATGGAGACACCCACCGAGCAGACCCCCGCCGTCGAGGCGATCACCGACGAGCAGGCCCGCGCCGAGTTCCAGGCGTTCATAGACGAGCGCGCCGCCGCCGGCGTCGCCATCGCCAAGACCATCACGGACCTCACCGTCAAGGACGGCGTCGTCACGGCGACCTTCGACCCGGCCGCCGCCGGCATGGACCAGACGGCCTTCGACGCCGTCAACGCCTTCCCGAACCTCGCCAAGTTCGTCGGCTCCCCCATGGAGTTCGATGACGAGCAGGGAAACCGCCTGCGGACACGCGTCACCCGGGTCGACACCGTCTCCGCCGACGGGAAGTCCCTGGGGTCAATGACCGCCGCCGAGCTCTACCGGGCCGGCACCGGGAAGGACCTGCCCAGCAGCTGACGCCTGAGCGGCCGCGAGCGCGCAACGACAGGGCGGGGCCCGCACCGTGTGGTGCGGGCCCCTTCTCGTGCTCCGTAGGTCATTTGAGGATGATCTTGTAGGCTCCTGCGCCTACTGCGGCCAGGAGCAGCAGGCACACGAGGGTCAGGAAGGCGATGTCCAGGCCGGTGCACCACTGGTAGAACCGGGGGCGTTCCCGGGCCATGCGGTCCACGCGGGAGCGGTGGGTGCCCATGCGCGAGTAGCGCGTCCTGGCGTAGGCGACGAAGAGGTACAGGAAGGGCCTCAGCCTGGTCATGCGCGCCAGCGACTGGGTCGCGTCCTGCGTCCCGGCGCCGGGCAGGTCCTGGTCCGGGTCCTCGATCTCGGCCAGGTCCCGGGGCACTGGTGGCCGTGGCCGCCGGGCACCAGCCGGCTCGGGGACCGGCATCTGGTCGTCAGGGAGCCGGTCGAGGGGACCCTCGCCGGCCTGGGCCGGGTCACTCACCCAGGACCTCACGGCGGTAGGACATCGCGGACAGGGAGACTCCGAAGTAGGCGGCCATCCTGATGGTGTCCATGCCCTGGGCGACGCAGGCGCGGACCTCGTCGGCGGGCATGAGCACGTTGCCGGCGAACTCGTTGGCGTAGACCTCCGGGGCAGTGCCCCTGCCGGCCTCGGAGCGGGCGTCGACGAACGCCGTGCCCTCGGGCAGCGGCTCGTCGATGTGGCTGACCATGTGCCCGAGCTCGTGGGCCACGGTGAAGCGTCTCCGGGACGGCGGCTGGTCGCGGTCGACGTAGATGTTCTGCCCGGCGGCGTCTCCCACGAGCATCCCGTAGGTGTCCTCGCCGAGCTCGGCGACGAACACGCTCGCCCCGGCGGCCCGGGCCAGCGCCACGGGGTTGACCGGGAAGACCCCGTCCCAGTAGGAGCTGAGGACGCGGGCCGCGTCGGCGCGGGCCATGGCGCGTATCTCGCCGACGGTCCTGCCGTCGAGCTTCCTCATCTCACCCTCCCTTCCGCGGACGAGCTGGCACCCCCATGGTACGGGGCCGCACCGACACGGCACAGCCCCTCAGACGGGTAGGCGGATCGCCGTTTTTCATTCCAGGGCTTATACCGGGCCGGGGCCGGGGCGGGTGAGAGGGCCGGCGATGGCATCCAGGGCGCGGGCGGTCTCGGCGTGGCCGGGGTGCTGGTAGCGGGCGGTAGTCAGAGCCTGGGTCTGACCGAGGATCTCCTGGATGACGCGCTGGGGCACCCCGGCGGCGAGCAGGAGCGTGGCCGTGGTGTGGCGCGCCGAGTGCAGGCGCATCGGCGGCAGCCCCTCCTCGGCGAGCGCCGCGTGCCAGGCGGCGTGGTCACGGCGCGGGTCCACCGGGACGCCGGGGGAGGCCTCGAACAGGAACCGGGCCGGGTGGCGGGTCTCGATGTGCTCGGCCAGGGCCTCGGCCAGGACGGCGGGCAGGCCCGGGGAGCGGTGCGACCCGGCCGTCTTGGGACGCAGGAGCCACAGTCCGCCGTGGACCCGCTCGGCCTCCAGGTGCGCGGGCACGGGCGCGTACCGGCTGGGGCAGTCCGCGCCCCTGGTGCGTCCGCACGGCCACGCCCCGCCAGGCGCCTGCGGGCCGCAGCCGTGGGCCCAGGTGACCCGCCGCACCTCCCAGGCCAGCTCCACCCACGGGGCGCCGGCGTCCAGGTGCAGGCCGTCCAGGGTGATGCCCAGGACCTCGCCCTGGCGGGCGCCCAGCAGGAGCGAGGTCGCCCACCTGGCGTAGTCGCCCCGCCGGCGCCGGGCCTCCAGGGACCGAGAGGCCTCCTCAGCGGTCATCGAGCGCGGCGGAGCCGACGAGACGGGCGGGGACCGGACCAGGCGGGCGACGTTGCGGGGCACCAGGCCCTCGCGCTCGGCGGCCCCGAGTGCGGTGCGCAGCACGCGGTGGATCTTGGCGGCCGTGGTCGTCGAGGCGCCCCTGCCCAGGACCGCCCGGTGGACCGCTCGGACGTCGTCGGGCGTCAGGCGGTCCAGGCGGCGTCGGCCGATGGCCGGCACGATGTGGACGCGGACGGCGCTGCGGTAGTCGCCGGTGGTGGACGGCTTGCGGACCGGCGCGACGTCCCGCTCCAGCCACCGCTCCAGCCAGCCGGCCACGGTCAGCGCCCGCCCCGTGGGGACGTCCCCGGCGCGCGCCACCTTCACCTGGACCTGGCGCATGCGGCGCACGACCTCGGCCCGGGTACGGGCCCGGACCACCTTGCGGCGCCGACGACCGGTCACCGGGTCCGGGGGCAGGGCGACTGACGCCGCCCACAGGCCCACGGGCTCGTCCCAGTAGACCGATCCTTCGCCCTTGCCTCGCGCCACGCCAGCCCCCCGAGGTGTAGCCATTGCTGTAGCCATAGCGTAGCGGAAATGGGGGATATAGGCGTCTCTGGCGCCCCGGCCCGCCGGGACCTTCCGGCGGGATACCGGGATCC
>ERZ773070.1358-NODE-1358-length-15234-cov-4.333553_pt1 | contig 15234 bp, 5 predicted proteins | sample MGYA00580618_ERZ773070 | MGnify/ENA primary metagenome ERZ773070 (study PRJEB29015, sample SAMEA2738023) | human oral metagenome | biome: human oral; feature: human-associated habitat; material: dental | place: China | collected 2019 ... | reverse complement strand
TTCCCGGGGCAGGGGTAGCAGCAGTGCCTGGACCAGTTCTCATACCCTCAGTACCACTTGACAGTATCGTGGTACCCACGGCGGACGCACGGACCTGGGGGTCCGACCCGGGCTCGGCACCGACGGGCACCCGGGCGGGTGCCGAGGCGGGACTCGGGGCATGACCGTGAGTACCTGAAGCGGAAGGCATCATACCATAAGCACCATTGAGAGCGCTGGCACCGGGGGGGGACGGCGCGGAGCCGGCACCGGCCTCGGGCAGGTCCCCGTACGCGCCCGCCCCGGCACCGGCTGGCCGTGGTGGCGCAGGTGCCGCCCCGGCCGGGGCGTCCTGGCCGGGGAGCCCGACGGCGTCCGACCCCTCCTGGTCCTCCTGCGGTTCTGAGGGCCCCGTCTCCTGACCCTCCCGCTCCTGGCCCTCCCGGGACCCGCTGGCCGCCTGGGCCCGGAGCTCAGCGGCCTCCTGCTGGGACAGGACGGCGTGGGAGTCCTCCGTGGCCTCGTCCAGGACCATGGGGACGCTGGCCCAGGGGACCGAGTCGATAATCGCCTGGCTGGCCTCGGGGCTGTCCAGGGGCACCTGGGCCACGTCCAGGGTGTTACGGCCCTGGCCGCTGAAGGAGAAGGCGTCCGTGGGGAAGACGTCGTCCCCGCCCTGCGCCTGCGCGCCCTCGGGGTCGGCGGCGGGCTCCGGCCCGGCTGTGGCGTCCACCACCTTGATCCCGGAGAAGTGGTCGTGCCAGGCCCGCCCCTGGGGGTCGGAGGAGGCTGAGCGCATGAGGGCGATCGCCCCCAGCCCCAGGGTGGGGACCACGGAGACCAGGGTGAGGTCGGCGTGCAGGAACACCCCCAGGGCCGAGGGCCGCCCGGTACGCGCGTCCACCAGGCGTATACGGGCCACCCCCGCACCCGGGGTCCAGCCCGTGAGGGCGAGCACCAGCTGACGCAGCAGGCCCAGGCCCAGGCCCGCACCGACCGTCCCCACCAGGACAGGCCGCCCGACCGCCATGAGACCCAGGGCCGTCCCCCCCACCAGGACGACGGCCAGGACGGTGTCCAGGACGGCGGCCAGCACACGGGAGCGCACGGAGGCAGCACGGAGCACCGCGGGGGCGCCGGGACGACGTCGCGAGTGGCGAGTGCCGGATGACATGGGCAAGAGCCTCCCTAGTGGGGACGCCGCGGCCGGTGGGGCCGTGACGCAGGGCGTAGCAGCGAGCGGACGGAGAAGCGCGCGAGGAGACGACGTCCTCGAGAATACCCCGCGCCCATGGCGGCGATCATGGCGTCCGCCGAGTCCCACAGGGCGGCACGCACCTTGGCCGAGGGCTCCCCCCCGGCGAAGACCTGGGCGTCCACGGCCCGGGCCAGGCGCGACAGGTCAGCGGAGGGGAAGCGCCCGCTCAGCCGGGCCGCCGTCTCCCGCCGGGTCGCCCCAGGCACGACGGCCACCGCCAGGTCGCGGGCGCGGTCCAGGATCTCGTCCCAGGCCCCGGTGACGGCGTCCAGGCCCGGTGACCGCCGCCGTCGCAGCCGACGCCGGGACTTCAGGAGCGCAATGAGCACCAGGACCAGCACCACCGCCCCCAAGGCGCCCCCCGCGACCAGGAGGGCCACCGGCAGGGAGCGGGGCGGGGCCTGGTCGTCCTGGTGCGGGTCGTCCTGGTAGGCCGGGGGAAGCTCAGCCGGGTCCTGACGGGGCAGCGGGGGCTGAAGCACCTGCGGCTCGGGGTTGGAGACCTTCTGGGCGCTCTGCTGCTGGGGGATCTGGTCGCGGTCAGGGGTGACGTCAAAGGGGACCCACCCCCGTCCCTCGAAGGGGATCTCCACCCAGGCGGCCACGTCCTCGCCGGTGACGACCCCGGTATTGCCGTCGGTCTCGGAGCGGAAGCCCAGGGCCACGCGCGCGGGGATACCCAGCGAGCGGCACATGAGCATCATGAGCACCGAGTACTGCTCGTCGTCGCCCACCATTGTCTGGGCGCGCACCATGGAGGCCAGGCGCGCGGCCCCGTGCCCCGGCTCCGAGGGCGTCCTGGTGCCGTCGGAGTAGTAGGAGGCCCGCAGCGCCTGCTGGAGGGCGCGGACCTGGTCCAGGGGGGCGGACTGCGACCCCACGATCTGGGCCGCCCGGGCGGCCACGGAGGCGGGGACCCCCGAGACCGGCCCCAGGGCGACCTGCGCCACGCTCAGGGAGCGCAGCGTGGTGTCACTGGGAACCGAGACCACCGCCGCCTGCTGGTCCAGGACGTCGCCCTCCTCCAGGCCGGCGGTGACCACCGCCGTGGCCGAGGCCGGGTCGTTGTACAGGTTCTCCCCCAGCGCCGTGGCCCGGTCCCCCCGCATCTGCATGGTCACCGTGTCCGCCACCATGGGGACCCAGGGGTAGGAGTAGCCGGTCACCGTCAGGGTCACCGGGCCCGCCCCGTCGGCCTCGGCCTGCGACAGGCGGGTGGTGGTACCCACGTGCTGGAAGCGCGCCTCCCCGGTGGTGCGCTCCCCGATACTGGCCCGCACGCCGTCGTAGGAGTCCAGGGTGGCCAGGCGGATCCGGGCCTCAGCGGGCAGGCCGGAGGCGGTCAGCAGGGACTCGTGGGACAGGTCGGTCTCCAGGGTCCGCACCAGGGACAGGGGCGTGGCGTACTGGGTCAGGTCCAGGGGCGGCTCCAGGTGGTCACGCAGCACCACCCGCGCCCCGGGCGGGGTGGGGGCCACCACGACGGCCAGCGCGACACCGGCCGCCACGAGGGCCACCGCCTGAGTACCGCTGCGCCAGCTGGCCCGGCGCAGCCCGGAGTCCTCCTCCCCCATGGCCGCGGCCACCCGGTCCTGGCGACCGCGCAGGGAGGCCACCGCCCACAGCACCAGCACCAGGGCCACCAGGCCCGGGCCCAGCACGGTGGGGGCCACCACGGTGCGCCCGCCCCAGGTAATGGCCACCACCGGCACCAGCAGGGCCGCCAGCCCCCCGAGACGCTCACGCCCGGCCAGCACCAGGCGGGTGGACAGCGTGCCCACGGCCAGGCCCGTCACCCAGGGCAGGACCGTCATGGCCCTGAAGGCGCTCAGAGGCAGGGGCAGGGTCAGGGCGTCACGCCACACCGTGACCAGGCTGGACCACACCGTCAGCACCGCCTGCCAGCCCGAGCCGACGTCGGGCAGGACCCAGGGGGCCACCGCCATGTGCACCACCGCCGCCAGGGCCAGGGTGGTCAGCGCCGTCAGCCGCGTCCGGGCGCAGACCACACCCAGGCCAAGGCCCAGGGCACCGGCCCCGGCGGCGGCCAGCGCGCCCGCGGGCACGTCGAACAGGGGCAGGAAGGCCGCCGACCCCAGGACCAGGATCCCCAGGAGCAGGACCACCTCACCGACCGCCACGGCCCCGGTGGGCGGGGTGGGGGGCACCCGCCCCCACAGACGCACGGCCCTCATACCAGCCTCCTCATGGCCCGGGGCAGGTCCTCGAGCCGGTCCAGGTCCAGCACGTCCATGGCGCCCACCCGACGGCGCCTGAACGGCTCCTGCCCGCAGCGCACCGCCAGGGCCATCATGGACACCGGGACCACCCCGCGCAGCCGGGCCAGGTCGCCCACGGGCAGGCACTGGCCGGTGACCAGGACCAGCACCGAGGCGTCAGGGTGGTCGGCGCAGGCCCGGCGGGCCAGGGACACGTCGTCGCACGCGGCCTCCAGGGCCAGGGAGCAGGAGGCGTCCAGCAGACGCAGGGGCGTGGTGGTGGGCAGGGACGCCCCGGGGGTGAGCAGGCGGACCTGCCTGCCCTGGAGCATGGCGTCCAGGGCCAGGGAGCAGGCCACGCTCACCGCCGTCTCGAAGTGCTCCGGGTCCTCGTAGTCCGCCTCCGCCGTGGACAGGACCACCATGAGGCTGGAGCGGCGGGTCTCCTCGAACTGGCGGACCATGAGGCGCCCGACGCGGGCGGTGGTGCGCCAGTGCACATTGCGCCGGTCGTCCCCGGGCACGTAGTCGCGCAGGGCGTGGAAGGACACGTCCGAGCTGGACAGGTCCTGGGTGACCGCGCCCTCGACGTCCCGCAGCACGCCCTGGAGGACCGCCCCCATGAGGACCGTGCGCGGGTGGACGTGGATCCTCTGGGCGCGGGTGCGCTCGCGCTCGCGGCGCAGCAGGCCGACGGGGTCGCGGGCCACGCACAGCACCGGTCCCACGGTGACCACGCCCCGGTGGTCGGTGGGCAGCACGAAGCCCCGCTCGAAGCTGGCCCGCGGGGCCAGGGTGGGGACCGCGAACACGGCGGTGCCCCCGCCAATGGGCAGCTCCATGCGGGTGGGCAGCAGGGAGCGGGTCAGGGGGTTGGTGACCTCCACGTGCACCAGGGCGTGGTCCCCGACCGTCACCTTGCTGTTCAGCGGGGAGTGGCTGACCTGGTGCCCGCCGGAGGGCAGCAGCCACAGCCAGGCGGTGCACACCACGACGGCGAGGACCACCGCCGCGCTCCAGGCCTCCTGCCAGCCCAGGACCCAGCCGGCCGCCACGCAGGCCGCCAGCAGCACCCCGGCGGCGACGCCGGTGGGGGTGACCACCCGCCACGGCGCCGTGAGCACCGAGGCGGCCCGGGCGTGCGGGAGAAGGCGGACGAGGCGGCCCAGGGGGCGCAGGGCCCGGACGAGCCCGCGCACGGGGAGGAGGCGACGACGGCCAGCTGACTGGGACCGGGAGGGTCGCGGGGAGGAAGGGACCGGGGCGGGAGACACGTCTTACCTGTGGGTGGGTGCGGGTACGGTGGTCAGGGCGTGGTCGATGACCTGCTCGGGACTGGCCCCGGCGAACTCCGCGTCAGGATCCATCACCACACGGTGCGCCCACACACTACGAGCCAGATCCTTGACGTCATCAGGCACCACGTACGCCCGACCCTGAGCAGCCGCCCACACCCGCGCCACCCGCACCATCGCGATCGCCCCACGAGTCGACACCCCCAACCTCACCGAGGAATCCCCCCGCGTCGCCTCCACCAGCGCCCCCACATAGTCCAGCACCGAGTCCTCCACATGGTTACCCGCCGCCAGATCCGCCATCGACGCCACCGCCGAGGACGCGATCACCGCCCCCAGAGACCGCGACCGGTCCGGACGAGCCGACCCCGCCAGCACCCGACGCAGAGCCACCCGGTCCGGGTACCCCACCGACGTCTTGACCAGGAACCGGTCCAACTGCGCCTCAGGCAGACGATACGTCCCCGCCTGCTCAATCGGGTTCTGCGTCGCGATCACCATGAACGGACGACCCGCCGCGTGAGCCACCCCGTCCACCGTCACCTGCGACTCCTCCATCACCTCCAACAGGGCCGACTGCGTCTTCGGACTCGCCCGGTTGATCTCGTCCGCCAGCACCACCGACGCGAACACCGGACCCGCGTGGAACTCCCACTCCCCACTCCCCTGATCAAACACCGTCACCCCCGTGATATCACTAGGCAGCAGATCCGGCGTGAACTGGATCCGCGAGTGCGTCCCCTGCACCGTCGCCGCCACCGCCCGAGCCAGAGCCGTCTTCCCCGTCCCCGGCGCGTCCTCCAGCAACAAGTGCCCCTCAGCCAACATCGTCACCAGAGCCAACCTCACCACCTCCTCCTTACCCAACAGAGCCAGACCCACATTACCCACCATCCGCGCAAACGTCTCCGCAAACCAAGCCGCATTCTCCTGAGTCATAGCCATAGGATATCCGCCTTTCTCTCCGCTACCGGGGGTCATCTGCAGCTAAGGCTGTCAATCATGTTCGCCCACTGGGCTTCTCCATATTTGGTGTCGGCACCGAGCACGCCTATATTCCACTTACCCTCATAGGAGGCGTTTCCGGCCCCGTCAACGGGGATGGAGGCAGAGACTCTGTAGCGACTGAATTCGCCGGAGCAGCTGACCGTGGTATTGGGCGGCCAGTCCGTGAGCCTCAGGCCCACCACGTTGCAGGTCGCTACGGCGCAGTACCCTATGCTCGAGCCCCCGCCGAACTGCCCTGCCGCCTTATAGGTCCCTGCCGAGCGCGCATAGGTCCGGGTCCTGGCCTCCGCGCAGCTGTCGGAAGTCGGCGACTCGCCCTTCTCGGAGGAGTGCTGGACCGCCTTGACGCACAGGCGGACGTAGCCCCCCTCGCCGACGTCCCACGACCTGGACCCTGAGGGGCCCACCGACGCGGACTCATGGCCTGAGAGCACGAAGCTGGTGTCCCGGCCGTTGCCGTTGCCCCCGCTCCAGCTGCAGTCCACACGCGTACCGTTGGCCGCGCAGCTCATGGTGGGGCCGACCGGGGGCCCGAAGGGCGTGACCGTGCCGGCCTCGGTGGGCGTCGAGCAGCTCTGGGTGCCGGTCTTGGCCCCGCAGGCCCGCACCCTGACGCTCGCGGGCTGGCCGTTGGACAGGCCGTTGCCGCTGAGGTTGGACACCGACTGCCAGGCGCCCCCGCCCACGCTCCACTCCAGGGACAGGTCGCTGGTGCGCCAGCCGTTGCCGGCCACCGCCGAGGTGGTCATACTGATCTGGTTGTCGCTGCCGGTGGCCGCCAGGCCCGAGGCGTTGGGGGAGGCGGGCACGCCCACCACCCAGGTGCTGACGCAGGTCTGGGAGGAGGTCCGGGCCGAGGCGTTGGCGCCGTCGTTGGTGGCGGTGACGCAGAAGCTGACCTGGTCCTCGGCGGTGCCCACGCCCTCCAGGGTGGTGGACCGCGAGCCCCCCTGGACCGTGGTGCTGGCGCCGTTGGAGGAGGTCACGGTGTAGTACTCGACGTCCTTGCCGTTGGTGCTGCTCACCGGGCCCCAGCTGACACGCACGGAGTCCGACCCCGAGGCCGTGCCCAGGCCGGTGGCCTCCGCGGAGACCGTCCCCACCGGGCCGGGGCGGCCGAAGGGGGTCACCGCCACCGACGGGGAGGACCACTCCTGGGACTGGCCCTTGGCGTTCTCGGCCTTGACCACCACCGTGTAGGCGCTGCCGTTGGTCAGGCCCGTGAAGGTGGCGCTGGTGCCGGTGACGCTCTGCTGCTGGCCGCCGGGGGACAGCGCCACCGTGTAGCCCTTGAGGGCCGAGCCCTCGTTGCTCGGGGCCGACCAGGTCACCGAGAGCTCACGGTCGCCGGGCGTGGCCACCGCCTGGGGCACGGTCCCGGGCACCACGTCGATATTGGTGGTCGCCGAGGCGGAGGCCGGGGAGTCGCCCACGGCGTTGCGGGCCACCACGTGGAAGGTGTGGTCCACGCCGTTGGTGCGCCCGGAGAACAGGCAGCTGGTGACCACTCCGCAGTCGGTGGAGTCGCCCTGGGTGTCGTCGTAGAGGGTGAAGCCGGTGACGTCCGCGCCGTTGGCCGGGCCCGCGGTCCAGGAGACCAGGGCCGTGGCCGGGGAGTTGGAGGTGGCGCTCACCGCCGTGGGCGCACCCGGCCTGTCGCGCACGGTCACGGTGACCACGCCCTCGACCTCACGGGTGGGGTCGTCGGTCTTGTCGCCCACGCGGTAGCTGACCGTGGCGGTGCCGTTGGTGCCCGACGGCGGGGTGATGCTCAGGGTGGTCCCGGACACCGAGACCGTCCCCCCGTCGGAGGAGGTGGGTGTGCCCACCAGGTGCAGGGGGGTGTCGGGGAAGGGGTTGGAGGCGTAGGAGGAGACGTCCACGCTCACGGGCCTGCCGGCGTCGGTGGTCACCGAGGCGGCGGAGAGCTGGATAAGGGGCCGGGTGGAGCCCACCACGCTCACCGGCACGCTGGCGGAGGTGCTCGCGCCCCCGGCGTCGGTGACGGTGAGGGTCATGGACCCCGCGCTGCCCCGGGGGGCGTCGGCGGACACGCCCACCGACAGCGAGGAGCCCGACGCCGAGGCGCTGACCGCGGCGGGCACGTCGGACAGGGTGTAGGTCATGGAGGCGGGGTCCTCGCCGTCGGGGTCGGTGACCCACTGGGCCATGGAGACGGCGGGGGAGGTCTCCCCGGCGGCCACCTCCACGCCGGTGGGCGTGACCACGGGGGGCCGGTTCTCACCGGGGGTGACGGTGATGGGCAGGGTCAGCGGGACCACGTTGCCCGCGGGGTCGTTGAGGTCGGCCCCGTCGGTGACCTCGAAGGTCACCGAGGAGGGCCCGGAGTAGTCCGCGGCGGCGCCGAAGGTCAGGGTGGTGGCGTCCTTGACCAGGGACGAGCCGTCCCAGCCGACGGCGGCGCTGACCTTGTCGGGGTCCGTGATCTGGACCTTCTTGCCCGGGGCGGCCAGGACGTAGTCGCCCAGGGGGATGGTCACGGTGGTGCCGGCCCTGACGGTCACGGCGCCCTTGGTGGCGTCCAGGCGCGGGACGGTCACGGTGGTGCCGGGCACGTTGACCACCGCCGAGGAGGTCAGGCCGTCGGGGTCGGTCAGGGTGTACAGGACGAAGCGCTGCTGGTCGCGCACCTCCACGACGAGCTTGCCGTCCTGGACGCGCACGCCGTCGTCGGCGGAGGAGATGGTGTCCGTGGCCACGTCCCCGTCGGGGTCCTCGTCGTTGGCCAGCACGTCCACGGGCACCCAGGCCCCGGCGCGCACCTGGGCGGCGGGGACCTCGTCGTCGCGCGCCACGGGCGCGGACAGCGGGGCGGTGGGTGAGACGGTGAGGGTCAGCAGGCCGGTGACCGGGTCGGACCTGCCGTCGGTCACCCCGTACTCCATGGTGTAGGTGCCCGGGGTCGTCGGGGAGCGCAGGCCCCCCCGCGAGCCGCGGGCCGCGGGGGCCACGGCCGGGTCCTGGGAGGCGATGAGGCTCTCCACCAGGGACAGGGAGTCGCCGTCGGGGTCGACGTCGTTGGCCAGGACGGGCACGGCCACCGCCACGTCGGGGCGCACGGTGACGGCGTCGGCCACCGCCACGGGGCGCTGGTTGCTGGTGGCGGCCGGGGCCACGCCCACGCGGACCTGCGCGGTGGCGATCTTGCCCAGGCGGTCGCGCACCGTGTAGGTGAACACGTCGGTGCCGACCTTGCCCGGGGCGGCCGTGTAGGCCATCTCGGCGGTGCCCAGCTCCACGGCCCCCAGCCTGGGGCTGGTGCCCAGGCCCATGAGGGTCACGGAGTCCCCCTCGGAGTCGATACCCTCCAAGGGTACGGGGATGGTCACGGTCTCCCCGGCCACGGCCCAGGCGGTGACGTCCTTGGGGTGCGGGGGCGTGTTGCGCTCCTCGTCCATGGCCACCACCGTGACCCGTACCACGGCGGAGGCCACGTTGCCGGCGGTGTCACGCACCGTGTAGATAATGTTGCCGCTGCCGGGCTGGTCCCCGGCGCGGAAGCGCACCTGGTTGCCGGAGGTGAAGGGGGTGCCCATGGCGGGGGCGATCTCGTGCTGGAGGTCCCCGCTGACGCTCATGGTCAGGCCCGCCGGGGAGCGGTCGTTGGCCAGCACGGAGACGGTGCCGATGTCACCGGCGCGCACCACCAGGGTGTCGTCGGTGAGCTCGGGGGGCGCGCTGGCCGAGGCCGCGGGGACGGGGATGACCATGACGTGCCCCTCGGTGGTGCCGTAGGCGTTGGCCACGGTGTAGGTCACCTGGGCCGGGGCGCTCAGGCCGCTGGGGGCGGTGACGCGCAGCAGGTGGTGCTGGAGGAGGGCCGCCACCAGGGGCGAGCCCTCGGGGGTGCGCACGGACTGCACGGAGAGCACGCCCCCGTTGGGGTCCATGTCGTTGTCCAGGACCGCTACCAGGGCCTGGCCCCCGGCGGGCAGGGTGGTGACGTCGTCCATGGCCACCGGCGGCAGCGAGACCGCCGGGTCCACGGCGTCCACCCGGATGAGGCCGTCGGTGGACGAGGGGCCGTCGCTGACGGTGTAGGTCAGGTAGGTGGTCCCCGGGGCCGACGGCGTGACGGTCACCATACCCAGGTTCTGGTCCACGCTGACGCCCACCCCGGCGGGGGCCTGGCCGACGGAGACCAGGCGCAGGGTGTCGCCGTTGGCGTCGGTGTCGTTGAGCAGCGGCATGACCTGGACGCCCACCCCGGCGGGGGTGATGACGTGGTCGCCGTTGGCCACCGGGGGCACGTTGTCGTTGCCGCGCACGTCCACGCGCAGCACGCCGTCGGTATCGGCGGTGCCGTCGGAGTAGGTGACGGTCAGGTCGGTGGTGCCGGTGGCGGAGCCCAGGTCGCGGACGTTGACGGTGCCGTCGGCCCGCCAGGTGACGTCGAGGTCGGCGGGGAAGGCCACGCCCTTGAGGTAGACGGGGTCGCCGTCGGGGTCGATCCAGTCCCCGGACACGTTGAGGGAGACCTGCGCCCCGCTGGTCAGGGCCAGGGTGGAGGTGCGCAGCTGGGTGGGGCCGTCGTTGACGCTGAAGGGGTGGACGGTCAGGGTGACGGTGGCCTGGTCGGTGTCCTGGCCGTCGTCGAGGGTGTAGGTGAAGGTGGACTCCCCGGTGGCCTGCTCCTGGACCTGCGCCTGGAGGGCCGCTCCCCCGCGGACCTTGCCCACGGTGGCGAAGGAGGGGTCGGCGTCGGGGGTGGCCACCAGGACGTCGCCGTCGGGGTCGGTGTCGTTGGCGACCACCGGCAGGTAGGCGGTGCGCCCGGGGCGCACCCCGAAGGAGTCGTCCACGGCGTCGGGGGGCGTGTTCTCCTCCTTGCGCTCCTGCTGGGCCTCGTCCTGGGTCCGGGTGGAGTCCTCGTCGCTGGTCTCCTCCTTCTCGACGTCGGAGTTGACGGCGTCCCAGTTGTCCACCTGGACCATGTTCCTGTCCGGCAGCCACAGGCCCCCGGACTCGACGTCGTTGAGGACGATGACCTCGCGGTTGACCCGGAAGACGGCCCGGGTGGCGTCGTCGAGGCCGGCCACGGCCATGTCGACGTCGTCCTGGGAGCCCTCGCAGTCGCGCAGGAAGGAGCCCTTGCCGCCCCAGGCGGCGTAGGCGCACCCGGCGTGCTGGGCGGGGCGGGCGGGGGTGCCCCCGGCCAGGGTGGGGGCGACGGTGGTGACCTCGCCCTCCAGGGACACGCGCAGCAGGGCCTGGCTGGTGGACACCAGGACCTCGCTGGCGGCCGGGCCGGGGATCTGGAGGCGCCAGGAGTCGCCGGGCAGGGTGACGGTCCTGCCGCCGGGCAGGACCAAGGTGCCCGAGGCCGTGTCCAGGACCGCGGTGGCCGAGCCGACGGCGCTGACCTCCAGGACGGCCTCGGGGCCCAGGGCGGGCAGGTCGGTCTGGGTGACGTCGTAGGTGGAGCCCGCCGGGGTCAGGGTACGCAGGGTGCCGGTGCGGGTGGAGGCGACGTGGACCGAGCCGTCGGTGCCCATGGCCAGGACCGCGCCCGGCATGTCGGTGACCAGCGGGCTGGAGGAGGCGGGGTCGAAGCTGGCGTACCGGGAGGCGGGCATGACCCAGACCTGGCCGCTGTCGGGGGCGGCCACGCCCACCGAGCCCCCGCCCAGCTCCATGCGGGCCGAGCCGGTGGCGCTGGAGGCGGTGAGGAGCTCGCTGCGGGCCACGTCCACCTGGGTGTAGGTGTCGGACTCGGTGTCGGAGACGAAGACGTCGGCGGCGGCCTGGTCCACGTCGAAGGAGGCCGAGCCGGCCCGGAACCCGGAGTCCAGGGCCTGGGAGGGGTAGTTGAGGTGGGCCACCAGGCGCATACCGGCGTTGGTGACCCACACGCCGCCGTCGTGGAGGTCCACCTCGTGGGTGGCGACGCCGGGGTTGAGCAGCACCAGGACCACCGCCGCCGCCGTGAGGACGCTCGTGACCCACACGGTCAGCCTACGTACCGAGAGACGCCGCAACAGCCGACCTTTCCACGGGGACGGGGATCCTCCGGCCGTACGACGCCGCAAGTCACGGAGGAGACGAAAAACGTCGCCGTGAGTATGCCACAGCACCAGGACACCTCAGGGACCTCGAGGACCCCGGATACAGACAAATTCTAGCCCATGCCCAGGTATTTCAATGTGTTTTGATCACATTACTTTATCTTGAGGCTCTTTGTTACGTAGAAGTAACGTCCCGTTCTCCTCCGTCGGCCCTCACAGGCACCTGCGGAAGCGTCGCGAGTGGGTCCGCTCCCTGGCGAAGCACCAGGCGCTCCAGGCGGTGCGCAGGGTGCCCTCGTCCTGCCCGAACTCCTCACGCAGCCCCGGGTAGAGGGCGACGGCGTCCTGGAACGCCTCCTGGACCTCCTCGTAGCGTTCCAGCCTGGCCATCTCGCTGCCCGCGCGGTACAGGCAGACGGCCTGCTGGCGCCCGGTACCCCCCACCTTCCGGTAGAGGTCCAGGGCCTGGCGGAAGGAGGCGGCCGCCTCCTCGTGGCGCCCCGCTGCCCTCAGGGCGACGCCGGTGTCGTACAGGCAGTCCGCCTGGTCCTGCACGGCGCCCGGAAGGTCCCGGTACAGCTCCAGGGACCCCCTCAGGGCGTCCAGGCCCTCCTCGTGGCGCCCCACCGCCACCAGGGCCGTGCCCATGTCGTGCAGGCAGCCTGCGCGCTGGCGCCCGGTCACGAGCAGATCGGGCGGGCCCTGCCGGGAGGGCTCCGCCTCCTTGTGCCCCTCGTCGGCGCCGGCATCCGGGCGGTCGGCCTGCTCCCGGTCCCCGGGCAGGTCGCGGTAGAGGTCCAGGGCCTGGTGGTAGACCGTCAGCGCCTCCTCGTGTCGGTCCGCGTCGTCCAGCGTCAGGCCGGTGCTGTACAGGCAGTCCGCCTGCTCCTCCTGGGTGTCCGGCAGCTCCCGGTAGAGCCCCAGGGCCTGGCCGAGCCCGGCCAGTGCCTCCTTGTGACGGCCCGTCTCCGCCAGGGCGCTGCCGGTACCGTACAGGCAGCCGGCCTGCTCCGCCTGGGTGTCCGGCAGCTCCCGGTAGAGCCCCAGGGCCTGACGGTAGGCCTCCAGGGCCTCCTCGTAGCGCCCCACCCGGTCCAGTGAGTCGCCCACGCCGTACAGGCAGTCGGCCTGCTCCGCCTCGCACCCCGGCAGGTCGCGGCAGAGGTCCAGGGCCTGCTGGTAGGCCTCCAGGGCCTGCTGGTAGGCGGTGCGGGCGTCGTCGAACCGGCCCAGGGTGCGCAGGGTGACGCCGACCTGGCCCAGGCAGTCGGCCCGGCAGTGCTCGGCGTCGGACAGGTCGCGGTAGAGCTCCAGGGCCTGACGGAACCTGCTCAGGGCCTCCTCGTAGCGCCCCATGGCGTGCAGGGCCAGGCCGGTGTCGTACAGGCAGTTCGCCTGGTCCTTCTCCGTGCCCTTCATCTGCCGGTAGAGGTCCAGGGCCTGACGGAACCTGCTCAGGGCCTCCTCGTGGCGGCCCTCGGCGCTCAGGGCCACGCCCGACTCGCACAGGGAGTCGGCCTGCTGGTACTGGGTGCCGGGCAGGGAGGGGCAGAGATCCCGGGCGTCCCGGAAGGCCTCACGGGCCCGGGCGTAGCGGCCCGTGGCGTGCAGGGCCTTGCCGATGCCGTTGAGGCACTCGGCCTGGCTCTTCTCCGTGCCCTCCACCTGGCGGTACAGGCCCAGGGCGTCCCGGAAGGAGGCCAGGGCCTCCTCGTGGCGCTCCATGCTCCCCAGGGCCAGGCCGATATTGCGCAGGCAGCTGGCCTGCCGCAGCCCGGTGCCCTCCACCTGGGCGTACAGGTCCAGGGCCTGGCGGTAGGCGGCCACCGCCTTCTCGTGGCGCTCCATGCTCCCCAGGGCCAGGCCGGTGTTGTACAGGCAGCTGGCCTGGTCCCTCTGGGTGCCCTCCACCTGGCGGTACAGGCCCAGGGCCTCCTGGAAGGCGATGCAGGCCTCCCCGTAGCGTCCCACCTGCCGCAGGGTGTTACCGGTGCCGTACAGGCACAGGGCCTGGTCCTTCTGGGTACCGTCCACCTGGTGGTACAGGCCCAGGGCGTCCCGGTAGGAGGCCAGGGCCTCCTCGTGGCGGCCCATGGCGTGCAGGGCCAGGCCGGTGCCGTGCAGGCACAGGGCCTGGTCACGCTCGCTGCCCTCCACCTGGCGGTAGAGCTCCAGGGCCTGACGGTAGGCCTCCAGGGCCTCCTCGTGCTTCTCCAGCCCGTGCAGGGCCAGGCCGGTGTTGCGCAGGCACATGCCCTGCTCACGCTCCGTACCACCCTGGCTGCGGTAGAGCTCCAGGGCCTTGCGGTAGGAGGCCAGCGCCTCCTCGTAGCGCCCCAGGCGGCGCAGGGTGTTGCCCGTGTTCTCCAGGCAGATACCCTGCTGGCGCTCGGTGGCCCCCACCTGGAGGTACAGGTCCAGGGCCCGCCGGTAGGCGCTCAGCGCCCGTGCGTAGCGCCCCGCGTCGTCCCAGGTGTTACCGACGTCGACCAGGCAGACGGCCTGGTCCCTCTGGGAGCCCCTGACCCGACGGTAGAGGGACAGGGCGTCCTGGAAGGCGGCCCGGGCCTCCTCCTGACGGCCTACCGTGCGCAGGGCCAGGCCGGTGTTGCGCAGGCACATAGCCTGCTCGCGCCCGGTACCGCTCTGGCTGCGGTAGAGCTCCAGGGCCTGGCGGTAGGAGGCCAGGGCCTCCTCGTAGCGACCCAGGCGGCGCAGGGTGATGCCGGTGATGTTCAGGCAGCCCGCCTGCTCCTTCTCGGTGTCCTCCACCTGGTGGTACAGGCTCAGGGCGTCCTGGAAGGAGGCCAGGGCCTCCTCGGGGCGGCCAGCGTCGTCCAGGGCGTTGCCGGCGTTGAGCAGGCAGCTGGCCCGCTGGCGCTCGGTCCCCTGGATCTTGCGGTACAGGCTCAGGGCGTCCTGGAAGGAGGCCAGGGCCTCCTCGGGGCGGCCGGCCTCACGCAGGACCAGGCCCATGCCGTGCAGGCAGTCGGCCTGCCTCCACCTGGTGCCGTGCAGGCCGCGGTAGAGCTCCAGGGCGCTCGTGAGCTCGGCGAGCGCCTCCTCGTGGCGGCCCTCACGCCTGAGGGCGACGCCGGCGTCATACGTCTCGCGCGCGCGCCTGCGTCCCTCCTCATCTTGGCTTGGCATCCTTATCTCCCGCCTATCATAGACAACAATATTTTAACATATGATGCATGTGTCCGGTGTCGGGTAGGGCGTACCCGCGGAGGCCTCACGGCAGGCCCCTGTCCTCGGCGAGGCTCCGGGTGCTCCAGGCGCGGTGCAGGGTGTCGTCGTCCACCCCGGCCTCCTCGCGCAGGCCCGGGTGGAGGCCGACGGCGGCCGCGTAGGTGCTCGAGGCCTCCTCGTAGCGTCCCAGCTCAGCCAGTGCGCCGCCAAGACGGTACAGGCAGGTGCCCTGCTGACGCCCGGTGCCGGCCAGGGTG
>ERZ773070.1356-NODE-1356-length-15246-cov-18.698835_pt1 | contig 15246 bp, 15 predicted proteins | sample MGYA00580618_ERZ773070 | MGnify/ENA primary metagenome ERZ773070 (study PRJEB29015, sample SAMEA2738023) | human oral metagenome | biome: human oral; feature: human-associated habitat; material: dental | place: China | collected 2019 ... | reverse complement strand
CGGGCGCGGTGGCAGCCGGCGCCGTCCTGGCGGGAGGGGCCGCCGTCCTGGCCCTGCGCGTCGCCGTGCGCCGCGCCGTGCGCGCGCAGAACCGCACTCAGCCAACCGTCCACTGACCCGAGAGGAGCCCTCATGTCACCCACGTTCCCGTCCGCCGTCGCAGACCCGCCGGACGGCCCCGTGCTCGCGGTGCTCGCCGCCCTCGCCGTCGTCGAGCTGGGGCTGGCGGCCGTGGCCCTGTGGCGCTGGTGGCGCACGCCCGCCGAGCGCCTGAGCGCCAACCGCTGGGTGTGGCTGGTCCTCGTCGTCGCGCTCTCCTTCATCGGCCCGGTCGCCTTCCTCGCCGCCGGGCGCCGTCCCGCTCCCGTCACGGAGCCCCCGCCGGGCGTACGGCCGGCAGCGGGCGCGGGGACGGCCGACGTCGTCGCAGCCCTCTACGGAGGCGACCGGCGGTGAGCCCCGACGTCTCCACGGCCCTGGCCACCCGGGGCCTGACCAAGCGCTACAAGGACCGCACGGTGGTGGACGACCTGGACCTGCGTGTCCCCGAGGGCGGAGTCTTCGGCTTCCTGGGCCGCAACGGCGCGGGCAAGACCACGACCATCCGCATGGTCCTGGGCCTGGCGCGCCCCACCGGCGGGAGCGTGCGGATCCTGGGCCGCGACACCGGCGGGGCCCTCGCCCCCGGCCTGGTCGGCTACCTGCCCGACGTCCCCGGCTTCCGCCCCTGGATGAGGGCCGACGAGGTCCTCGCCCACGCCGGACGCATGACGGGCCTGCGGGGCGCGGCGCTGCGGCGCCGCACCACCACCCTCCTGGAGCTGGCGGGCCTGCGGGGCGTGGACCAGCCGGTCGGCGCCTACTCCCGGGGCATGCGTCAGCGCCTCGGCCTGGCCCGGGCACTCGTGACCGCCCCGCGCCTGCTCATTCTGGACGAGCCGACCTCCGCCCTCGACCCCGTGGGGCGCAAGGAGGTCCTCGATCTCATCGCCGCCCTGCGCGGGCGCACCACCATCCTCCTGTCCACCCACCTGCTCGACGACGCCGAGCGGGTCTGCGACGACGTCGCCATTATCGAGCGCGGGCGCCTGCTCCTGACCGGGACGACGGCGGAGCTCGTCGCCGGGGCGCGGGCCACCAGCGTGGAGATCGAGACCGTGGACGACGCCGCGCCCCTGGCCGCGCTCCTGGAGCGGCAGCCCTGGGCGCAGGCCGTCGAGTGCGCGGACACCCGTGTCCGCATCCGCACGCAGGACCCGCAGGCCGCGCACCGCGCGCTCGCGGGCGTCGTGGACCGGGCGGGGTGCGGACTGGCCCGCCTGGGCTCCACCCGCCACGGCCTGGAGGAGGCCTTCCTGCGAGCCGTGGGGAGCGCGCCGCCCGAGCGCCCCGCCGAGGCGGGCGGCACCAGGACGGACGGCGCGAGGCGGGGAGCGGACCATGAGTGAGCGGGTCCAGGGCCCTGGCACGGGTCTCCTCGGCGCCTTCACTGCCTTCACCGAGCTCGTCCGCATCGAGCTGACCGGCGTGAGGCGGACCTGGCGCGGTCCGGTCCTGCTCGGAGCGGCCCTGGTGACCGGGGCCGGCTCGCCCGTGGTGGCCCGGCTCATGCCCGAGCTCCTGGCCGGCACCCTGGGCGAGGCCGCCGCGGGCGCCGTCCCGCCCCCGGTCGTGGCCGACGCCTGGGCCCAGTGGGTCAAGAACGCCTCCTCGCTCCTGCTCGTGGCCCTGGTCGTCGTGGCCGCCTCGGCGATCGCGGGGGAGCGGGGCAGCGGCGTGGCCCCGGCCGAGCTGGCCGGGCAGGGCCCGCGGGGCCGAAGCGTCTACGTCCTGGCCAAGGCGGTGGCGGTGGGCCTGAGCGCGGCGCCGGCGATCCTGCTGAGCGTGCTGACCTGCGCGGCGGTGACGGCGGCCCTCTTCGAGGGGGTCACCGGGCCGGAGGCGGCACGCGGCGCCGCGGCCGCCGCCCTGTGGGGCCTGGGCGCGCTGGTCACCCTCGGCCTGACCCTCCTGGTCTCGGCCTGCTCGCGGGCCACCGTGCTGCCCGCGGCCGTGGGGGTGGTGCTCTCGCTGCTGGGGCCGACCGCCGCCATGTGGGAGCCCCTGGCCCGCTGGAGCCCTCTGGGCCTGGCCCCCATGTCCTCCTCGCTGGCCTCCTCCTGGGACGCTCTGTCCTGGGGGCCCGTGTGGACGGCAGGCGCGGCCGTGGTGCTCCTCGTGGCGGGGGCCGTGCTCGTCCTGCGCCGCGCCGAGCTGTGAGAGACGACGGCCGGGACAGCGGCCGCCCGGGTACGCACGGTCGTGTGCGCACCCGGGCGGCTGTCGGTTATCGGGGCCTCGTGGCAGGCCTGGGCGCCTGCACCATCACCCCGGGCGGCTGGTCAGGCCCTGCGGCGGTGGACCAGGAGGACGCCGCCCGCGGCGAGCAGGCCGGCGGCGACGACGGCGACGCTGAGGCTCGTACCGGTCTTGGCCAGGCCGGACTTCGGGGCGGCCGGGGCAGCGGCGGCGCCCGGGTCCTCGGCCGCCGGGTCAGCGGCGGCACCCGGGTCGGTGGTGGGGGCCGGGTTCGGGTCAGAGGGGATGTTCCCGTCCTCCTCAACCTCCCACCAGCCGTTCGTCACCTGGATCAGCTTGCCGGTGAAGCCCTCGCCGTACAGAGAGCCGGAGGCGTTGATGCGGTACTTGCCGTCGGGCAGGTCGGTGGGGACGGGGCCCTGGTAGACGATGCGGCCCTGGGCGTCGACGGTGACCCCGAACAGGTCCCTGACGGCCCCGCCGTTCTCGTCGGCGAGGGAGAACGTCACGGTCTCCTCCGGCGTGAAGCCGGTGAGGTCGACGTTGAAGGACTGGGTGTCGTACTTGCCGTCGCCGTCGGTGTCCTTGGAGATGATCTGTGCGGTGCCGTCCACGTCTGTGGAGTCCAGGACCAGGGGAGCCTGGGTCTTGCCGGTCTCCTGACTGTTGTAGTCGAGGCACACGGCGCTCAGGCCGAGCACGGAGGGGTCGCTCAGGCCGTTCTTGGCCACGATACCGGGGATGTCGATGGTGGTGCGCCAGGTGCCGTCGGCGTTGGCCTCCACGGCGCCGTTGGCGTCCGGGATCGCGGCGCCGTCCTTGGTGGACAGGCTCCAGGCGACGCTGGAGTGGTGGTCGCCGACGGCCCCGCAGCCGACGCCGGAGACGGTCACGGCCTGGCCGGGGGCGTAGCGGCCGGTGTAGCTGTCGTCGAAGCCGAAGCCCGACGCGCTGTCGTCCGCGGCGGCGGGGCTGGCGAAGGCGCCGGCCGCGACAAGAGCGGCCGCGCCGACGGTGGCAAGGGAGCGTCCAAAACGCATGGAGTCCTCCAAAAGATCGTGGGAGTCAATAGGGGCATCGGGGATGTTGTCCGCCCGTTACGCAGTGTTCCACCTAGTGCGGGGCGTTCACAAGGTTTTAACAGCGGGCATCTCGCTCGCACCGCGAAAGAGGGTGCCACACAAGCCCCGTGCGTCACTTCCAACATCACCGGTCACGATTGCACCGGGATGCGTGGGGAGCGCTCCCCATCCTGTTCGCTCCCGCGTTCTCCGCGTCGCCGGGCCCCGCCCCGGCGGGCCGGGCCGCTCAGGCCGCCGGGGCGCAGGCGCCGGGCGTGTAGCCCTGCTCGGCGAGCACGGCGTAGGTGTCCTCGGTGGGGAAGGCGATGAAGGAGCCGCCCTGGGTGGGGGCGGGCACGTCGATAAGCGTGATGGCGCTGGCGCCGGCCCGGGTCGCGGCGCCGCCCAGGGAGGCGAGGTCGAGCAGGCCGGTGCGCCCGTCGACCTCGAGGTTGCCGGTGAGGGTCCAGGCCAGGCGGTGCGCGGCCAGGGGGCTGCCGGCGCGGTCGCGCACGGCGTCGATCAGGGCCTTCATGACGACGCCGGAGTACTGGGTGCGACGGTGCGCGCCCTCGGTCTCGGGCAGGGCGACCCAGGCGCCGTCGCGGTAGACCTCGGGGTGGCGGGAGCGGACCAGTGCCAGCGCGTCGACGCCGGACAGCGTCCGGGGGCCGGCCTGGGCGATCTCGAGGCCCGCGTTGGCGTCCCGGAAGGGTTCGTCGATCGTGACCTCCAGGCCGCCCAGGGAGTCGATGATGGAGGCGAACTGGGCCATGTCGACGGTGACCAGGTGCGTGGTGGTGATGCCGAGCTGGGTGCACAGCAGGTCGATCGTGTTCTGCGCGCCGTCGAGGTAGGAGGTGGCGAGCCTCTGGCTGGTGAAAAGGGTCGGGCCGACGGTGAGGTCCCGGGGCAGGGTGAGGACGGTGAGCCCGTCCGCGGTGGGCCGCACGAGGGCCAGCACGTCGGCGCGCGAGCCGCCCCCGGTGTCCTCGACGGTGCCGTAGCGGTCGGGACCCTCGGGAAGGTCCTCGCGCGAGTCGGTGCCGACGAGGAGCCAGGTCTCGTCGCCGGAGGCGCCGGCGGCGCCGGCGGTCGTGCGCGGCATGCGGATGTCGGTGCGGCGGAGCCTGGCGTTCATAATGCCGATGTCGCCCAGGGCGAGGACCAGGACCAGGGCGAGGACCAGGGCGGTGCCGGCCAGGAGCGGGTGGTGGCGCCCGAACGCGCTCGCCCGGGTGCGCGCAGCGGTGAGGGCTGCGCGCACCCGGGCGAGAACTGTGCGGTGCGCGGGTGTCTTGGAGTGCGTCATCACCCGCACATTAGCGGCACTCAGGCCTTGCGGCGGGAGGCGAGGACAATGGCGCCGGAGGCCAGGAGACCGGCGCCGACGAGCGCGGCGCCGAGGTCGGCCCCGGTGTTGGCGAGCTGCTTCTTGGCAGGGGTCTCGGCCGCGGGCTTGTTGGCGGCCGGCGCGGGCTGGGCCGCGGCCGGCGGATCGGCCGGGTCCCCGCCGTCGGCGGGGGCGGCGGTCTGAGCCGGGCCCTCCGTCGGGTCGGGCAGGCCGGCACCGCCGTCCCGGTTGTCATCGCCCTGGCCGTCATCGCCCTGGCCGCCGTCGCCCTTGTCGACGGTGTAGATCTTGCCGTTCTTGACCAGGATGTTCTCGAACCAGGCGTGCTCGCCGTAGGCGTCCCCGAAGACGCCCGCCTTGTACCTGCCGTCGGGCAGGTCGGTCGGGGGCGTGAAGCTCTGGGAGACGGCGCCGCCGTCATCGGCGTTGAAGGTGCCCAGGGCGTGGAAGTCGCCCTCGACCGGACCCTCCTCGCTCTGGTAGGCGCTCTCCGGCGCGACGCGGAAGGTGACCTCCTCGCCCGGGGCGAAGCCCTTGACGTCGAGCGCGATGGTCTGGGTGCCGTCGGCCTGGTTGATCAGCTTGTACTCGCCGCTGAGCTTGGAGGAGTCCAGCTGGAGCGACAGCGAGAGCGTCTTGAGGCTGTTGTTGTTGTAGTCGGCGCAGACGAAGGACAGGCCGGTCCTCTGCTGGTCCTTCAGCCCGGCGGCGGGAACCGCCCGCGCCAGATCGATGGTTGCGGACCACGAGCCGTCCTCCTGGACCTCGCCGGTGCCGGCGGCCGTGGAGCCCTCGTTCCCGATGGCCCACATCAGGCTGGTCGGGTGACCGGCGGGGTCGGTGCAGCCGGTGCCGGAGACGGTGAGGGTCGAGCTCGGGTCGGCGACGCCCGTGTACTCGCTGTTCGTGACGAAGCCGTCCTCCTCGGCGGCGAGAGCGGGGGTGGACACGGCAGTACCAGCGACCGCGAGGGTGGCAGTAGCACCGATGGTGGCAGCGAAGCGTCCGAGACGCATGAGTCCTCCAAGGGGATGATCGGGTCGGGTTGTCCGTCACGGTGCGGTGCACCGCTCTGGGATCAACTCTCTCTCACTCACAATGCGGGCACAAGTCCACAATGTCCGCGATGCGAGATAGATAGGTGCATCACCAGTCACATCAGTAACAGCGACAACAAAAATCCGTGAAAATTGTGGTAAAGATCACCATATGCTGATGCGGTCCTCGGGGGCCAGCCACAGGTCGTCGTCACGGGTCACGTCGAAGGCCTCGTAGAAGGCGTCCACGTTGCGCACGATGCCGTTGCAGCGGAACTCGCCCGGCGAGTGCGGGTCGATGGTGAGCAGCAGCTCGGCGTAGTCGTCGCGGTTCCGTCCCCGCCAGATGCGCGCCCAGGAGTAGAAGAAGCGCTCCAGCGCGCTCAGGGAGTCAATGACGGGGGCGTCCCCGAGCGACTCGATCCCCGCCTCGGACAGCGCCAGCCGGTACGCCTTGAGCGCGATCCCCAGGCCCCCCAGGTCGCCGATGTTCTCCCCGATGGTCAGTGCGCCGTTGACGTGCGGTACCTCGGAGGCGCCCTTGCCCGCGGCCTCGGCCCGCGCCACGAGCTCGGCCGGCCGGTAGGCGTTGTACTGGTCGATGAGCGTCCTGGTCCGCGCCGTGAAGGCCTCGCGGTCCGCGGGGGTCCACCAGTCGACGACCTTGCCGGTGCCGTCGAAGGTCGAGCCCTGGTCGTCGAAGCCGTGCCCGATCTCGTGGCCGATCACCGCACCGATCGCGCCGTAGTTGACGGCGTCGTCGGCGGCCGGGTCGAAGAAGGGCGGCTGGAGGATCGCCGCGGGGAAGACGATCTCATTCATTGTCGGGTTGTAGTAGGCGTTGACCGTCTGCGGCGTCATGTGCCACTCGTCCCGGTCCACGGGGCCGTCCAGCTTGCGCAGCGCGCGGGCCAGGTCGAAGTCCTCCACCGAGCGCACCGAGGCGATGACGTCCCCGGGCGTGACGACGACCGCGGAGTAGTCGCGCCAGGTGTCCGGGTACCCGATCTTGGGCGTGAACATGGCGAGCTTGTCCAGGGCGCGCTCGCGCGTGGCCGGGCCCATCCACTCCAGGGAGGAGATCGACTCCCGGTAGGCCTCGATGAGACGATCCACCAGGGCCTCCATCCGCTCCTTGTGCGCGGGCGGGAAGTGCCTGGCCACGTACAGCTCCCCCAGGGCCTCGCCCATGGTGCTCTCGACCAGGCCGACGGCGCGCTTCCACCGCGCCCGCAGCTGATCGACTCCCTGCAGGGTGCGCGAGTAGAAGGCGAAGCCCTCCTCCACGAACGCCTGCGAGAGCAGGGGCGCGCGCCCGTGGACGACGTGCCACGCCGCCCACGCGCGCAGGTCCTCCAGGTCCGTGTCCTGCCACACCTGCGCCAGGTGGGGCAGGTAGTCGGGCTGCTTGACGATCGTGCGCTCCAGCAGCGTCGTGGAGGACACGCCGGCGGCCGCGGCGGCCCGGTTGATCCCCGAGCGCCAGGCCTCCCAGTCGAAGCGCGGGGCCGAGGCGGTGAGCTCGGCCCAGGTGCGCGGGTTGTTCATCTTCTCCACGTCGCGGCAGGCGACGCGGTCCCAGTGCCCGGCGGCCAGGGCTGTCTCCACCGCCATGACGCGGGCGGCCAGGTCTCCGGCGTCTCCGGCGTCCGCCCCGAGCCGCTGCGGCAGCCCCGCCAGCTCCAGCATGCGTGCGACGTGCGCCGTGTAGGCCTCGCGGATGCTCGCGCGCTCCTCCTGGCGGTAGTACGACTCGTCGGGCAGGCCCAGGCCGGACTGGCCCATCCAGGTCGTGTAGCGGTCGGGGTCGTTGAGGTCGACCTCGACGGCGACGGCCACAGGGCCCGAGAAGCCGGCGGCGATCCCCGCTCCCAGCACCCGCGCCAGGGCGCTCTTGTCGCCCGCGTCCAGGACGGGGGCGAGCTCGACCTCCAGCGGAGAGGCTCCCAGCTCCTCGATGCGCTCCTCGTCGAGGAAGGAGGCGTACAGGGAGGCGATCTTGGCGGCCGGTTCGGCCGGGTCGGCCGGTTCGGCCCGGCCGACGAGCTCGTCGAGGATGTCCCGACAGGCCGCCTCCGCCGCGTCGCGCAGGACCAGGAAGGACCCGGTGCCCGGGCGGTCCGCGGGGATCTGCGCCGTGGCGAGCCAGGCGCCGTTGACATGGCGGAAGAGGTCGTCCTGCGGGCGGACGGCGGGGTCGGCGGCCGCGGCCTCCAGCACGCCGCCTCGCACAGGGCCCTCAGGGCCCGCAGAGCCCCCAGAACTCGCAGGGCCCTCGTGGCCTCCGAGGCCCTCCGGGGCCCCGCTCTCGGGGGTCCCGGAGAGGACGCGCGCTGCCGGTGCAGAGGAGTGTGTCGTCATGCGCTCACGCTAACGTGGGCGCCGCCCGCACATCTGTGCGGTCGGCCCGCTGCCCGCTGCTGTTCGCGTGAGGCACAATCCGGGTATGCGCATTCACATTGGTACTGATCACGCCGGATTCGAGCTCAAGAATCTCCTGAAGGACCACTGGAAACGGGTCGGTCACGAGGTCGTCGACCACGGCTCCTACGAGTACGACCCCGCCGACGACTACCCCGGTTTCTGCTTCGCCTGCGCCGAGGGCGTCGTCGCCGACCCCGGCAGCCTCGGCGTCGTCCTGGGCGGGTCCGGCAACGGCGAGCAGATCGCCGCCAACAAGGTCGACGGCGTGCGCGCCGCCCTCGTGTGGTCCGTGGAGACCGCGCGCCTGGCCCGCCAGCACAACGACGCCAATATCGCCGGCTTCGGCGTGCGCCAGCACTCCGCCGAGGAGGCGATGAGGATCCTGGACGCCTTTATCGCCGAGTCCTTCTCCGGGGACGCGCGCCACCAGGGACGGATCGACCAGGTGCGCGACTACGAGCGCGCTCGCCGCCAGGGGGCCTGAGCCCGGGGCCGGCGGCCGGGGCCCGGGCGGCTCGGGTAACGTCCGGCTCATGCCAGAAGGACACACCATCCACCGGCTCGCGGGCGCCCTGACGGAGCTCTACGGCGGCCGGCGCCTGCGGACCAGCTCCCCGCAGGGCCGCTTCGCCGACGGCGCCGCCCGGCTCGACAACCAGGTCCTTCTGGGGGCCGAGGCGCACGGCAAGCACCTCTTCCTGGCCTTCGGGCCGGAGCCCGACATGCCGCTGGACGCCGAGGCCGTGACCTGGCTGCGCATCCACCTGGGGCTGTACGGCTCGTGGACCTTCGACGGCGACTCCGCCTTCACCGCCCCGCACGCCATCGGCGCCCCGCGCAGGCGCGTGGGCGAGCGCGGGGAGCACGCGCTGCGGCACGGCGGCGGTTCGGCGCTCGCGGGCCTGAACGGCGATGACGCCTCCGCATCATCTTCCGAGAATTCCGCGCGGACGCCCGCGGCCCCGGAGCCGGGGCGATGGGCGCCCCCGCAGCCGCGCGGGGCCGTGCGCCTGCGTCTGCTCGGCGAGCATGGCGTCGCCGACCTCACCGGGCCGACCGCCTGCGAGCTGCTCGACGCCGAGGGCGTGGCCGCCGTGCGCGCCCGCCTGGGGCCCGACCCATTGCGGTCCGACGCCGATCCCGACGTTTTCGTAAGGGGAGTGCGCCGGCGTCGCAGGACCATCGGCGAGCTGCTCATGGATCAGTCCATCATCTCCGGGATCGGTAACATCTTCCGCGCCGAGACACTGCTGCGCTGCGACATCAGCCCGTTCCTGCCCGGCAACCGGGTTGACGAGGCGCGGGTGCGCGCCGTGTGGGACGACCTCGTCCCGCTCATGGAGTACGGCGTGGCCACCGGTTTCATCACAACCGTCGAGGTCGAGGACGTGCCCGAGCCCCTGCCCACCGGCGACGAGGAGGCCGGACGCTGGTACGTCTACCACCGCGCGGGACGGCCCTGTCTGCGGTGCGGTACCCCCGTGAGGGAGAGGAAGGTGGCCGGGCGGCGGCTGTTCTGGTGCCCGACCTGCCAGGCCCGCTGAGACCCCCGCCGCCGAGGGTGGCGTATCGGGCCGAGAGTGACGGCGGGGTCGTTGATCTCGTGTGGGAATGTCGATGTCGGTGGTGGGGGTTTCAGCGGGTCTGGGTTTTCAGGGTTTTGCCAGGTGGGGTGGGGGTGAATCTCCAGGGTGGTGGGGTTGCATAGTGGGTGCCGTCGGACGGAGCGGGTCATGAGGGTTGGGGAACCCGATGAGGGGCTCGTCTTCGAGGTCTGCGGGGTCTTAGGGAGCCCTGGCAGGCCGTTCCGGCGAAGGGGGTCGAGCCGGCCGGGAGTGGGAACCCGGTGCGGCGGCCTCGACGACGAGGGCCCGTGGGGCCGGGGAGACAACCCGGCCCCACGGGCCGAACCGCACGCACGAACCACCCGCGCCCGGATGATGTCCGCAGAAGCGGCCCTCCGCCGTCCGGCCTCGTCGTGCGCCAACGGCGCCGATCGACCGAGTGCGGGGCGGGCCGGCGAGTCCGACGCTGTCGTCAGATGTAGATGGTGGGGTCCATCATGAGTTCGGGGTCGGTGCGCGGGTCGCGGGCGCGCGCCGGGACGCCCACGCCCACGTGGTCGGCGGGCAGGTTCTTGACCAGCACCGCGTTGGCGCCGATCTTCGCATTGTCCTCGACCGTCACCGGGCCGAGCACTTTGGCACCCGCACCGATCTGCACGTTGTTACCGATCGTGGGGTGGCGCTTACCGGGGTTCATCGAGACACCACCGAGGGTCACCCCGTGGAACACGAGGACGTCGTCGCCCACCTCCGCGGTCTCGCCGATGACCACACCCATGCCGTGGTCGATGAAGAAGCGATCGCCGATCCTCGCCGCCGGGTGGATTTCGATGCCGGTGACATTCCGTGCCGCCTGGGACAGGGCTCGGGCGGCGAATTTGTGGCCCGAGCGCCACAGCTTATGCGCTGCTCGATGCGCCCACAGGGCGTGCACGCCGGGGTAGAGCACGGCCACCTCGAGACTGGAGCGCGCCGCGGGATCGCGTCTGCGGGCTGTGGTCAAGTCCTCCTTGGCCAGGTGCCACAGCGAACGGTTCGGGTCGTGCATGGTGCTCCTCAGTGTCGGGGTCGGTGCCGGGCGGCACTGCCGTAGGGCGTTGGCGAAGGGCTATCGGCCCGGCTCCCCGGGCCCATCGGGACCGTTCGCGGCGGCCGATGGCCGGAGGGGGTCCGGGCCGAGATAACGTTCGGCGGCGGCACCCCCGTTCCCGGGTGCCGCCGCCGGCCGGCCCGCTCAGAGGGCGGCGGGAACCGGGCACCCGTGGCGCGATCGGGCTATCAGTTGAGGTATTCGGAGTACAACGGGGTGGACAGATAGCGCTCACCGGTGTCGGGAAGGACGGTGACGATCGTCTTGCCCGCGAGCTCCGAACGCCGGGCGAGGGAATCGATGGCGGCCAGAGCGGCGCCCGAGGAGACGCCCACGAGCAGGCCCTCTTCAGCGGCAGCGCGCCGGGCGTAGGTGATGGCGTCGTCGGAGGGGACGTGGAGCAGTTCGTCCCAGATGTTCTGGTCGAGAATCTCGGGGACGACATTGGGGCCCAGCCCCTGGATCTTGTGTGGGCCGGCATGCCCCTCGCTCAGCAGAGGGGACTCGGTGGGCTCAACGCCGAAGATCCTGACGTCGGGCCGTTCCTCGGACAGGACCTGGCCCACACCGGTCAGGGTGCCGCCGGTGCCGATACCGGCGACGAAGGCGTCGAACTCACCGGCCTGCTCCAGGAATTCGCGCGCAGTCGTCTCTCGGTGGATCCAGGGGTTGGCCGGGTTGGTGAATTGGGATGCCAGGATCGAGTTGGGGGTCGCCTCCTGGATCTCCTCGGCCCGCTTGACCGCACCGGCGACGCCGCCCTCCGTGGTGAGCACGAGCTCGGCGCCGAAAGCGCGCATGATCGCACGGCGCTCCTTGGACATAGTCTCAGGCATCGTGATGATGACCTTGTAGCCCAAAGCCGCGCCGACCATGGCCAGGCCGACGCCCGTGTTGCCGCTGGTGGCCTCGATGATCGTGCCGCCCGGCTTGAGATCGCCCGACTCCTCGGCTGCGCGCACGATCGACAGGGCGATGCGGTCCTTGACGGACCCGGCGGGCTCGAAGGCCTCGACCTTGGCCAGGACCGTGACGGGGCCGGAGATGACGCGATTGATGCGCACCAGCGGGGTGCCGCCGATGGCCTCGGTGATGTTGGACAAATAGGTCATGATGCTTCTTCCTCGTGAGCTTCCCTGTGGACGGGATCGGCCGCGCAGGCACGGCGGCCGATGAACAACAAGAGTGGGGAACCGGCAGGGTCCGGGCGCCGAGCGGAGTCGGCAGACGGTTCGCGGCCGTCGGTGGGGAGGGCGGATGAGGCGCGCGGTTCCTGCGATTGCAGCACAGTTCGCGTCGAGACTCGCCCAGAGCGCCGGGCATGCGCGCAGCGACGCGCGCACAGTGTCGTGGCCAGGCGCCCTATCGACACCGACAGCAGGAGGACGTCGCGCACATGACGCCATTGGCCGTCATGGGAGCCCTCCTCTCGTGCTTCGTGCATCGGGACTCGTCGACCTTGATGAAGGGGTCCCCTGCCGGACAGACAGTACCGCGCGGATGGTTGCGGCTGTCAAGGCGAACACGGTGAAGGCCGAGCATCCGCTCGGCGGGGGGGTCAGGCCGGCATTTCAACGGTGCGGCGCCCGATGCTGCGGGGTTCGGCTCCGCCGCCGGTCAGGGCGGCCAGGAGTTCGTCGAGCCCGACGGCGTCGGGGGAATCGGTGGCCAGGGTCAGCACAGCGTGGTTCGGGCCCCAGGTGATTCCCTCCACGGTCAGGTCGTGCGCTCCGCGCCCGCGCGCGTCCCGCAACCCGGCCTCGAGGCGACCGGCGTCGGCCACTGGGGCGTGCACCTCCCACAGGTGGCGGGTCGTCAGGCGCACTCGTCGTGCGACGGCCAGGGCGCGCGCCGTCGCCTGCGAGTAGGCGCGCACGAGGCCGCCGGTGCCCAGAAGCGTTCCTCCGAAGTAGCGGGTGACGACGACGGCGGTCGCGCTCAGCCCCGCTGACCGCAGCACCTTGAGCATCGGCCCGCCGGCGGTGCCCGAGGGCTCGCCGTCATCGCTGGAGCGCTCGACCGCCAGGGCTCCGGGACTGGGGACCGTGAAGGCCGAGCAGTGGTGGCGAGCGTCCGGGTGGTGGGCACGCACCGCTGCGACGAACCCGCGCGCCTCCTCCTCGTTGTCCGCGCGCGCCGCCCGGGCCAGGAAGCGGGAGCGTTTGACCGTCAGGTCGATTTCGGGTTGGTCGCCCCGGGCCAGGGTGAACGTGGGTGTGGGAGCTGGGCCGGCAGCGGTTGGAGCGTGCATGACGGCATCGTGGCACGACGGACCGGCACCGAGACGACGGGACTGATCTCACATGGCTTACGCCCTGCTTGGGCTGGAAGGGCCTCGCTCGCTGCCGTTAAGGTATCCTGCGGTCCTGATTCCGACGGATCGCACGATCCACAGACTTTGAGAGGAGCGGGCTCATGGCAGTGCCGAAGCGGAAGATGTCCCGCAGCAATACCCGCAACCGCCGCTCGCAGTGGAAGGCTAAGCTGCCCGAGCTCAACACGATTCGTGTCAAGGGTCGTGAGATCACCGTGCCCCGTCGTCTGGTGAAGGCCTACAGGACCGGTCTCATCGAGTACTGACTCTTGTCTGCGGGTCGGCGGGGCCGATCCGCCTCGCGGGTGTAGCTCAATGGTAGAGCCTCTGCCTTCCAAGCAGATGGTGCGGGTTCGATTCCCGTCACCCGCTCTGTAGAACGGGCTGGGTCGCCTCCGGTTCCCCGGCGGCGACTCTCTCGTTTCTTCGCGGGGTATAGCGCAGTTTGGTAGCGCGCCTGCTTTGGGAGCAGGAGATCGTGGGTTCAAATCCCGCTGCCCCGACCATCGAGTCCACATTCGAACTATTTATAAACAGTTTCATGTTCCATTCTTCCTGCATATTTTAAATTTGTGGGAATTCGGTATATTTACGACTGTACGGTACGAGCAGTCAGGACGATCGAGAGGTGCTGAGTCGCCGGCGCCTGCGAAGGTCGCGCCGTTATGCCATGATTTATCATGCCGTCCTGTCGCGTCGACCCTTGCGAATGCGTTCGCTGATACGCCCACCACGCCGTCCTGTTCGTTCTCGCCGGCGTTCCCGGCATGCGTGCCCGAGTCTTCGGCCGTGCTACGACCCGCGGTTGTTTCTCGCGCGAGTACCGGCGACCGGCGCTCCGACTCGGCTGAGCAGTGGCCACGGGCGTGGCGCTACCTCAAGGCGCGATGGCGGAGCGGGGGAGGCCCCGACCGGCGGCCGCCTCGCTCGGCCGGGCCGTACGGCCCGCCCGCGCGAAACAGATCGTGACGATACGGCATCCGTCGGCCTGCACCGGTGCAGACTCTCATGAACTAAAATCCTAGAAACCATCATGCTAGCCTTTCGCTGGCTGTGCTGTTTCAATTCTTCGTCAGGAGTTCCCATGACTGTCCCTGTCTATCCCGTCGACGGACCCGACCATGCCGCGCCATACCCTTCGCGCCCGTCCCGCAGGAGTCGCGCCGGCGTCGTCGTGTCCATCTTCGCCACCGCTGCCGTCGCCCTCACGCTCGGCGCAGTCGGCGGCTACGCCGTCGGGAGTGAGAAGGGCGTCGCGGCCGCATCGGCGTCGGCCTCCGCCACGCGCAGCACCCTGTTCTCCTCCGCCGTCTCCTCGTGCGGCTCTCCCGCCGGCGCTCAGTTCGGCGACGGCGGCCGCACTCTCACGCTTCGCACGCGAGGCGCAGAGCGGCATTCGTCCGGTATGTCCGTTCAGGACCTGCGATGCATCCTCGCCAAGCTCGGCGCATCCGACGCCGTCATATCCCGCATGTCCGCCACCCGCGCCCTCGACGGTATGCAGGACGGTCAGTGGGAGGGCATCAGCGCCTCATGGACGTACCACCCCGATGACGGATTGAACATCACCCTGACCATGAACTGATCTGATCATGGATGGCCGCGACCGGTCGGGATGGCGGAGCGGAGAGGAACGCGCAGTCGACCTCTGTGACGGCCCCCTTGAAATGGTGTGCATCATAGAATGAGGGCGGTGTTGTACGTGACGCCACAAGGAGGAACCATGAAGATCCTGCACTCGCAGTTCACTGCCAAGCCCGGTCATGAGGATGAGGTCGCGGAGATGATTTGCGGCTTCGCCGACAAGGTCCGCACCGAGCCCGGCAACCGCGTCTTCGACGTCTACCGTCACAGCGACGATCCCGCGAAGTTCTTCGTTATGGAGGCCTACGTCGATGAGGACGCCTTCCATACCCATCTGGGTATGCCCTACGGCGGCCCCTTCAACGATCGTCTGGAGGAGATCATCGAGGAGCCCCACTCGGTCCTCACCTTCATCGACCAGATCGCCTGACGCGCCCTCCCTCTTGCAGCGACTCCGTCGCGCTTCCGCCTGAACGGGTCCTAGCCGTGGGATCGGGCGGGATTGGCTTGGGCCGGACA
>ERZ773070.1354-NODE-1354-length-15269-cov-8.307940_pt1 | contig 15269 bp, 14 predicted proteins | sample MGYA00580618_ERZ773070 | MGnify/ENA primary metagenome ERZ773070 (study PRJEB29015, sample SAMEA2738023) | human oral metagenome | biome: human oral; feature: human-associated habitat; material: dental | place: China | collected 2019 ... | reverse complement strand
CGATGGAACTGGATACCTACATCGGCGAGGTGAAGTGGGAGAATACGATCGACCGCGTTACAGCGGCAGCGAATCCACGCCAGATCGAGCGTGTGCCGGCGGGGGCGGAGTTCGATTTCCGTCTGGTCTACAATATCGAGCATGAGGATGAGCTGATGGAGGATATGCGGCTCCTCGGTGAGGGGCTGCGGCTCCTGCAGATGGACTATCTCGGTGGGCATGGTTCGCGCGGGTATGGCAGGCTGTCACTGCGGGAGTTCTCCGTGGACTATTTCTCTCTGTCTGCGCCGGAGGCGGTCAGCGCGGAGCAGTGCAATGAGATTGCAGGACTGCTGGAGAAAGGCGGACGAGCGTCGTGAGCTATGTGATCTATCCGCTGCAGTTCGATACGGCGGTACATTTCGCACAGGCGGGGCGCGGCGGCAGACTCGATGAGGCGGGAACGGAGTATGGTGCGGACGCGCTCTTTTCCGCACTTTGCGCGGAGCTGGCGGCGACGGGCGAAATGGATGCACTCACGCATTTGCACGAACGTGTGGCGGCGCGGGAGCTCCTTTTTTCGGATCTCCTGCCGTGGCGCGTGGATGCAGCCGGCGAAATGGAGTTCTATGTCCCGCGTCCCGTTCTGCGCATTGAGGGAACGGGCGAAGCGCGTGCGAACTTTGTAGAGACGTGCAGCCGTGCGACGGAACGCAAGAAGCAGAAGTCGATGAAGTATCTGCGTGCAAGCTGCATGGCGGACTATGTGGATGCGATGCGGACGGGAGCTCCCTTTTCGTCTGCGGCGGAGTTCGGTACGGTATCGCTGCGTCAGCGTGTGAACACGCGGGAGGCAGAGCCGCTGCCCTACTATGTGGGGCAGTTCGACTTCCATAGGGATGCGGGGCTGTATCTCATCGCCTATCTACATCATGCGGAGGATGCAGACTTTTTGCGTGAGCTGCTTATATGGCTGGGGCTTTCGGGCATCGGTGGGAAGCGAACGAGCGGCTTTGGCAAATTTCATATTGCGGAGGATGAGATCGTGCTCGATGCGGACGGTATCTATGCGGACGATACGGCGCTCTATGCGTTGCTCCATGCGGCAGATGCGCCGTGGCAGATGACGATTGCGCCTGTTGTGCCGGCAGCGGAGGAGCTTCCGCATGTGAAGGATGGGGCGTATCGTTTGCGTCGTACGGGTGGTTTCATCACGGCGCCAGCGCACGAGGCAGAGAAGAAGAACAGCATCTATCTCATCGACGCGGGTTCGTGTCTGCGCACGCGCATCGGCGGTTCGCTTGCAGAGCTTTGCAGATATGACGGACATCCTGTGTGGCGTTACGGCTTCGGACTCTATCTGGGGGTGACGGCATGAAGGAACAGATCGTTCGGCAGGAATATGAGCTGACCTGTATTGCGCCCGTGCATACGGGCTCAGGGGAGAAACGACGCGCGTTCGAGTATCTCTATGACAGCAGGAAGAACGAGGTTGCATTCCCCAATGAATCGAAGTGGATTGTGCTCCTCGCACAGTGCGGTCTGATGGACGACTTTGCCCATGCGATCGAGCATGGGGCGTTTCGTGAGAAGAGTCTACGCGAATGGCTGCTGGCAAATGGGGTGAAGGAGGGTGCGCTGCGCTCCATCGTGCTGCGGAAGGCAGCGACTCCGGATCTGATGACAACAGCGCGGGGACGGAGAAGTCTTAATGATATTGTCTGTCAGACGACACACGCGGACGGGCGCCCCTACATCCCCGGCAGTACGATCAAGGGGGCACTCCGCACGGGACTGCTCTATGGCGCAGTCCGGCGTGATCCGATGCGGTTTCGCTCTTTCTGGGCACGGATCCGCGCGGAGGTGGGGGCTTTGAAGGATAAGAAAAAGGCGTGGTCGCGTATCATCGGAGAGCTGGAACAGACGGCTCTGCATACGCTTGCACTGCCGGGCGCGAAGTCAAGTGATGCGGTGAGCAGTGCTCTGCGTGGGCTGCGTGTGAGTGATGCCGTCGGCACGGGGGCGATGGATACGATCGTCCTGCAAAAGGTGGATGCGACGACGAAGCGGAACAAGGCGGGGAAGAATGAAAGCCGACTGCCGCTCTTTCGCGAGTGTATTCCGGCGGGGCGGACGCTGCGTTTCTCCATCACGGCGGATCTTGCAATGCTTGAGACAGCAGGCATCATGTCACTCGATCAGGTGATGGAGTCGCTGCGAGACTATACGTTGGATGGTCTGCGGCTGCAGAAACAGGTATTCCTGCCCATGAATCCGCGCTTTTATCAGCCACTGTTCGAGGAGGCGGAGACGGCGGATATGCTTCTCGGCGGCGGTACGGGATTCCTCGCAAAGACACTGGTCTATGCGCTTGCGGATAGTGACGAGGAGGCGCGGGAATTCATCGCCGCCTATCTGGATGAGGCATTCACCGAGCGCAAGGGTGGACGCGTTGAGCCGAAGCATCGGCACAAACAGTTCGACCGCACCCTCTCGCCGCGTACCTTGAAGCGTGCCGTCATGGGGCAGGATGACTGGATTATGGGACTTTGTGCGCTCAGGAGGGTGGGCGATGTTTCGGCGGTTTGAGGCGGAGCTTGTCCTCCCTGCAGGACAGCGCGCCTCCTCCGCGATGGGATCCGTCCTGCATGGGGCGCTGATGGAGCGGCTGCCCGCCGATGTGGCAGAGTTCCTGCATACGCAGAATTTGCGCCCCTACAGTCAGAGTGTACACTATGAGAAAGAGTCAGAGCGTACACTCTGGCGGATCAACACACTCACGGATGAGATGGGGGCGATTGTTGAGGGACTGCTCGGAGAAGCAGAGGCGATATATCTGCGGCAGAAGGGTTATGCAATCTCCATACAGAATTTCTGCTGCGTGGCAGAGATGGATGATGTGGCACTTGCTGACCGGTATTTTCTTCCCGATGATGCGCCGCGCGGTGCGGAGCTTACCTTTCGGACAACGACGGCGTTCAAACGTGACGGACAGTATGTCCTCCTGCCGGAAATCTATCTGATCGTACAGAGTCTCCTTGCACGCTGGGCGCTTTATTGTCCGCAGGTGCGGATAGAGGCGGAGGATCTCGCACAGCAGCTCGGTGCTGCATGTCGGATCAGTCAGTACGCCCTGCGCACGGCGGGATTTTCCGTGGACGGACATGCGCTGCGCGGCTTTCGCGGAACACTTTCCGTGGGCTTTACGGGGACAGACAGCGTGCGGCGTATTCTGGGGATGCTCATGGAGTTCGCGCCATATGCGGGCGTCGGGATCAAGACAGCGCTTGGCATGGGGGCGGTGGATGCAGATGTTTGGAAGAGGCGATAAGATGGAGCGTATTTTGTTCTCGCCGCTCGGGGACACCGACCCCGTTCGCGGCTGCTATGACGGTGCGATGCTGCATATCCTGCGGCACTATCAGCCGGAGCGCGTCGTGCTCTTTTATACACAGGATATGGCGGAGAAGGAGCACCGCGACCACCGCTATACGCGTGCGATCCACCGTACGGCTTCCGACTGTGTGATCGAGGAGATCTTCACGGACATACAGGAGGCACATCTCTATGAGTCCTTCAGTCAGATTCTGCCGCAGGAGGTTCTGCGGCTTCGTTCGGAGAATCAGGGGGCGCAGATCCTCCTGAATCTGAGTTCGGGAACACCACAGATGAAGACCGTCCTTGCGATGCTCGCGGCAGACATGGAGAACTGTGTCGGCATACAGGTTGCCGCGCCCTCCCGTACCTCGAATCGTGCGAACGAGGTGACGCAGGACACGGAGGATATCGACGCACTGCTTGAGAACAATTTCGACGAGGAGGAGGGAGCAGAGAACCGCTGTGATGAGCCGCCTCTTGGGATCTTTCGCTACTACGCGGAGCGCAGCCGCATCCGATCGCTGATCGAGAGCTATGAGTACGCAGCAGCGCTCAAGATTGCGCGGCGCAGTCCGCTTGTGCCGCCGGAAGCCTCGCTGCTCCTCTCTCATGCGGAACAGCGCAGTATGCTCCTGACGGAGGAAGCAAAGGCCATCTTGCGTGAGTACAGAGGAAAGAAGCTCTTTCCCTTCATCGGGAAAACGGAGGAACTGGTTGAATACTTCCTCATGATGCAGATCGATCAGGAAACGGGGCGGCTGTCGAATCTGATGCTGCGCATGATCCCGTTTCTCTATGAATTCCTCAGGGAGTATACCGCGAAGAACCTGACCATCCCAATTCGTGCTCTGTGTGAGCCACGCAATGGTGTTCGCTGTCTCGCGCGGGAACGGCTTGCCGCGCAGGAGAAGGAGCTGCTTGCCGCACTGGAGCGGGAATTCCCCTACGACTATCGGGATCAGCCACTTTCATTTTACCTCTTGTCCCTTTGCTGTGCTTATGCGGGGAAGGCGCAGCGTGTTCGTGACACGAAGCTGCACGCGGATGTCATGGCGGAACTGGAATCTATTGCAGATATTCGCAAACTGCGCAACGAGGCGGCGCATGAGATGGTGAATGTGACGGAAGAACGGTTCCGCCAGAAGATAGGCATGGGATCGCAGGAGGTACTGAGCTGCTTCTGCCGCATGCTTGCGCTTGTTTATGGGGATAAGGTGCGCGCGATGCGCAGCACCTATCGTGATCTCAATGCATGGATTGGACAGGCACTTGAAGTTCATGCATAGGGAAGCACTGATAAATTCGGCACGACCATCTTGACGCATCTTTTTCGCCCGCTTATCGTTGGAAAATTCTCCACAGAGCACTACTCTGCGTTCGGTTTGCCTCCTCAATCGGACTGCAATTTAGGGCTATCATTTTTTAGCGTCCAAAGGCGGGCTCTATGATAAATGTTACGGAGACACTCTAAGGTCGATGTAGCATTGCAAAATGATAAATGTTACGAAGATACCTTGAGTATCATCGTAGCATTTATTTTTTTGCCTGAAAGGAGGGATAAGAGAATGATGCGGATTAAGGATTTTCTTGAGTATGTCTCCTTACTGCCGGAGGATTGTATCGAAGTAAAAATACTGCACTTCCTCCTTTTCTTTGACACCGGCAAGTACGGGAACACCGTGCGCTCGCTCATCAATTTTGGTATGCAAGGATTCCCATGTCGCAGCGGGAGCATATGCCACACCCGCTGCACTCCCGTGAAAGAATAGCCCGATCTGCGTGTGGATTGGGTGGCGATAGTGCTTTGCCATTGCACCGAGAAAGTCGATGAATCTGTTTTTGTTAAAGCGCAGATCGGAATAGAACCTGTCGCGCTCCTCGATAAGTGTGTGTACGCTTGTCATTCTGCCAACCTCCTCCCCTAAAGTATAAGGGCTTGCAGAATGAAAAAACTGCAAACTTTACAGCTTGCAGTTCATTGTATGTTGAGTTATCTGCCCGCGCCACACGCAGCAGTTTGATCTCTTTCGTTGCACTTCTTGAGCGACGGGAGGAGAATCTGCTCCCTGCGCAGGGCGAGGGACTTTTTCATATACTCTTTGGAGATGTCCGAAAGTCCTTCCGTACGGTCGATCAATGTGTCAATCCGTGCAGATGCCGCCTTGATGCGCGGCACAATGCGCTGAATCGCACGGCGTAGGTCTTCCGGAGGACTCTTGAAGATCTCGTGATAATGAACACGCCGTCCGTGATACCGATATACGGAACACAGATTGTATTCCGTATTCTTAAAACCTGCGCTGTCTTCCAAAAGCGTTGTTTTTTGTTCATCGGAGTATAAGGGAGAAAGTGCCGAGCCGCAATCATATACGGGGGCAGGGGACAGTGAACCGTCATCCCCTTGTATCATCCCCCAGTTATCTAAGTGCCGGTCGCCATTACCAAGCAGAGCATCTACGACAAACATATCCCAGAAGAAATTTTTTATCTGCGGTTTGTTCTTGATGGTTATATCTTCATCAATGACGTGCATCACATCTTCAAGCGTTGTCTTTTTGCGCTTCTGACTGTCCGTTTCATGCAGAAGAAACTTGCTGAACTCAATCAGGCAGCCGGGCTTGTCCTGACAAAACACCTCACAGGCAACAACAGTCTTCTCTCTCTTGCTGTTGGGCGGCGTTCCGCGTCCCAAAAAGGTATTTTGAGCGGGAATCCCGAGCATTTGAAAGATGTGACAGCCAATGTACTCCGAATAATGATTGTTGATATAACTCAGTGCCGTCTGCTTTGGCGCGCGGTTCGGATCGGGAAACTTCACCATGTAGAGTTTTCCCTCATACTCCATTGTCCATTTACTCTCAGAGCCGCCGAAGCGGTTCGGCAGCCATTTCACATCACGCAGATCAACCATAAAGCAGCTCCCCAAAATACGTCAGCATTTCCTCACGGTCGCTTGACGAAATATCCCCTTCTTTCATGGCATATTTCGTTTCGGAAAAGAGATGCCCCATTTCAGAAATCATAAAAACACGGTTCTTCTCCTCATACGCCCGATAAAACGCCGTCATATACTCGCAAAGCACCTCGTCATAATCCGACGGGTTATACTTATAGCTCATCTTCTCCATTATCCTCGCCTCCTGTTCCAATTATACCGCGAACGGGGAAGCGAGGCAACTGCGCCCTATTCAAACGGCACAAATCCGAGGGGCTTGCGCCGTTCGTAGCCACTTGCCTTGACGGCTTCCTTATCAAACGGGTCGGCGACGGGGAGCGTGCATTTCTCTGCGGGCTGTCCAGTCTGCGCCCGACCGATCAAAAGGGCTGGCGTGATGCGGATGCGCTCTTTGCAAAGACGCAGCTGGAGGCGGGTGTCCCGTTCCCGCGCATCGCGGGGGCAATCCAACGCAACAGTCCCTATGCGATCATCTCGGGCGACCGTGCCTATGGGACGAAGCTCGCGCGCGACACATCGGCAGAGCGCGAACGGGAAAGGGGACAGGGCGCTGCGATCAGCGCAGCACGCTAGGAAGGACATTGTGGTATATACGATAAGAGGGTCTGCCCGTACTGGGGGCAGACCCTCTTATCGTCCTAAATCCTTGGTGTTTTCTTGTTTTCTTTGCGGCACGTCCCACTTTTCGCCCGTCCATGTGAGCGGGCGCAGTTTTTTCTCTGCAAAGGGGGCGAGAAACTTTTCCAATCGTCCGTATAGTGCAGAGAACTCCGGCTTGTTTTCGACATTCGCCAATTTTTCGTAGGCGTGCTTCAAATCCTCCTGCCTCGTGCGGAACTCCTCAAAAGTTCCGAGGGTGCGACCACCCGCATGGATCAGGCGGTGAACGTCCAGCAGGTTAATATCCTTGCAATGCGATAGGATATAGACATCCACAAGATCCTTTGCCCTGCGGAAGATCTTCGGGCTGGCGATGGCACAAATCTTGTCCGAGAGCATTTTTTGCAGCGTTGCGCCGCGAATATAGAGCGGCTGACCTTGATAGGAGATTTGATAGTTCTGATAAAAAGGATGGCTGCGTTGTCCAAAATCCACCTTGAATACACGTTCTTTGTTGGCGTCTAAAATTCGGAATCCCGCAGATTTTTCTTCTGCCGGTTCACGAAAAACGACAACAGATAGACTCGGATCGACACGCCGAACGGCTTTTTCCAGCACCTCGCGCATCGTCTCAGCGGTGGGCTTTCCTCCCAGCCAATCACCGTCAATATCGTGTGTGATACGGTGTACTGAGATGGGCGGAGCTTCCAGCAGTGCCAAATTCAGATTCATTGCCCCTTTGAAAATGATAGGGGCTTTCGCGCGTGTGAGTTCTGCCATGACCTTCATCATGAGTTGTTCGTTTTCGTTCATGCTTCATTCCTCGTCATAGTATTCCATTGCCCATACTTTGTATTTCTCGAAGCGGGGAAGAAGGTCTTGCTCAATCTGCAAGGAATCAAAGGATTCTCCGTTGGAAAAATATACGTCCGCCAAACTTTCCTGTATGACCTGATTATCTCCATCCGCACGCAGAAGATCGTTGATGGTCTGGTTGACGGTCGTGCAGAGCAGCCCATTTCGACGTTCATGTTCCACAGCGGAGAAAGAGGGAATGAGATGCTCTGTTGTTCCGTCTATGTGCAATGGTGACTGCACATAGATGTGGGCAGTTTCGTGAAAACTGCTCCCATTGGACAGCCCCAGATAGTCCGCAGCCGTATCATACGCCAAGATGCAGGGGGCATCCTTCAAGAGATCGCGCAGGTAATCATTATAGGTATACAGATCCAAGGCAATCACTCCTTTCTCATCTTCTACAACTATCTTAAAGCAAAGACCTTCCCGCTGTCAACACGGTGCGCCTATCTCCCTTTTGTGCTCTCGGCGAGGATTTCGTCCTTCTCCATCTCCGACATGAGCATCCAGTTTTCTCCCATGCGGCTGTCCTTGCTGCGTGCGACGAGTGCCGCATATTGGGGATCGGTGAACCCTTTTGCAATCGTGCGTGCCGCTTCCAGCGGCGTTCTGCGTGCGCCGCCTCCGCCGCTCGACGGTGCGGCAATGTAACGTGCCCCGTCTCCTTCGCTTTTCCGCTGCTGATCGGCAGCGGATTTTTCTTTGCCGAGGTCTGCGCTTTCCTTCGTCATGGCTGCAAGCTCTCCTGCGAGCTTCGATGCCTTTGCGGCGAACGGCTTGTTGCGCTCCATGACGCCCGCAGCAATGCTCGCAATCTTTTTCACTGCCTCGGGCGTGCTGCATCGTTCGGTGAGTTCGCTGCGCATCCGTGCGAGTTCGGCAGCCTCCTTCGCGAGACTCTCCTTTCGCTCGACGAGTGCGCTCCGCCGTGACGCAAGTTCGGATTCCTCCTCCTTGTATGCTTTCTTTGCGGCTGACGAGGCGAAGAAGCCGGGGGCTTCCTTTTTCTCGAATGCGTCGCGCTCCTTCTTCCACGCCTCCACATCGTTCCTATAATACTGTTCCTGTTTGCGGTATTTATTTTCGCGTGCACGCAGCTCCTTCCATGCGCCTCCCGCGAAGATGTTCTGTGCGATGAGTTCAGCGCGCTCCGGCGTAAGTACGTCCTTCTGCGCCGCCGCAAGTTCCTTGCGCTTTTCGACGACAGCAGCATCCGTATGCCTCTTTGCCTCGGCGAGGATTCGCACGATATCGGCGAGGGAAAAGCTCTGCGGCTCCTGCTGTTCGTGCAGATTTTTCTTTGCCGTTTCGATACGTCCCGCAAAATCCCGCAGACGTTTCTCAAAGCGTTTTTTTGCAAGTTCGTTTTCAAAGAGCAGCTGATTGACACGCATCTCTATGTTCCGCACGGTTCCGCGTGCGGATAATTTGCGCATCTCCGGCTGCAACTTTTTTGCGAAACCCTGATACTTTTTCTGCGTTGCGGCAATCCTTTTTTCGAGTACGGGCAGCAGCTCTCCGGCAGCGTGCTCCTCGTCTCCTGTGGTCTTTTCTGCCGCCTGAACGCCTGCCGCGAACGCACGCAGGTCAAGCAGTTCTTTCCGCGCCGCTTTCATATCGTGCCACAGTGCGCGCGTCTCTTCTTCCATGAAGTCAAGGCGTGCCTGTTCCTGTGCAGCATCACCCCAAAGGACGGTCGTCGCGGTCGCAATCAGATCACGATGCGCGTCCCCTAGGTCTTTGCGTACATCCTCCGGCAGGTTTTCCCGCAGTTCATTGTATTCGTCCAATACATGTGCAAAGAGTTCCTCGGCTTTGCTCTGCCGTACATGATCGGCGGCAAGATTTTTCGCACTGACGATATGTCGGTACCGATCATTGAGTGCACGCAGCCGCTGAAAGCGCTCCACGCGCGCATTCTTTTTCAAAATATCGTCGAGGGAAACGGCGAAGTCCGTTTCCGGAATGCGGTCGAGGAGTTCGGCGAGAACGTGATCGCCGCGCCGCAGTGCGTCCTCCTGCTGCGCCTTGAGCGTCCGATGATCGACACGGACGGGAACACCGTATTTTTCGAGGACGGCGTTCTGGATTTTTGCGAAGTCCTCGCGGATATGCAGCAGGTAGTCCTTCCGTTTTTTACCGACCCACTTCTCGGCTTTCGCGCAGCCGCCCCGCTCGGGATGCTTCTTGTTGGCGCGCTGGAAGAACTTTTCGGGCGTGCGCTCCTGTTGTCTTTCCTGTGCGTCGATCTCGCGCGTCGAGAACATGATGTGAACGTGCGGCTGCCGTTCCCCGGAGGAAAGCGTGCCGACCTTTTCATGAATCGCCCACGCATAGTAATGATCCGCGAGGTGTTTGGAGAGAAATGCGTCGAGGATTTCTTTCTGCTGCGCAAGGTTTAATTCGTTCGGCAGTGCGAAGATGATTTCTTTGTAACGCTCACCGTTTGCACGCTCGTAACGATCTGCCGCGTGGAAGAATTTCAGCGGCGAATCCTCTGCCCATCTCGGCATTTGGTGTCCCGTTGCAACGCAGCCACCGCGCATTTCGTGCGCCGCCTCACGGTTGATGTACTGTAGGTGCGAGGAAGCGAATGTGCTGTTTGTACCCTTTTGAAGAACCTCCAAGATGGCATCTGCTGTGCGTTCTACATCGCGCCTTCTTGCGCGAGCGTGAGTCCATCGCAGAGCCAGACGGGTCTCCCGTCCTCCTCCTCGGAGGTATAGCTGACGCTTGACATCATCCGACAAAAACACAGGAGTGCGTCGCCCTTTAGTGCCCACATTCCCGCCGGGCAGTACATGCAGGAGAAGTCCTTTTTTGGCAATTTCGTCGAGGGTAGGTTGATGAGTGTCGGACTTGGATACGCCGGAGGAGGGGGAGAGGGCGCGGACACGTCCGCTGCTGCGCCCTCCTGCGCTTCCTTCGGTTCGTCCAAAGATACCTCCGCATCCATCTCGTCCAGTGCGTCCAACTGTCCCGCGAGTTCCATCTCTTCGTCCCCGTTCAATTTCTTCACGCTCCTTTCGGTTTGCGATATTTTTCTTTTCAAGCTCTCTGTCTGTGAAATGAACATCAAGATTCAGATCACGGACAGTGATGAGTGCCTCTTCCTGAAATTTTTCTGTCCCTCCGAGGGAAAGCTCCTCACCAAAGATGCGCTGCGCGGCAGCAAAGGCGATCCCGACGGTCTGAGGCGAGGCGTTCTTGGTGACGTGGATTCCCTGTGCGTCGAGTTTGATTTTCCCGAAGGGACTGCTGTAGAGCAGCACCGGTTGATGCGGCAATGGAAGGATCGGATGCGTTCCGGAAATCGTACTGCGATAGCTGTGAATATCGGCACGGAGTTCCGTATTTGCGTCGATGTTTTGAAACTTTCCCTCACGGTTGATGTAGGAGATGTGACTGCCCGCCTTGATCGAAACACCGCTTGGTTTTTTGTCGGACTTGAGTTCAAAATGGTAGCTTGCCATATCCTTTTTCCTTTCGCAGGGGATCCGATTCTCAACCGAAGGTTCAGCGAGCGTAGGTGAGCGAGAAAAAGAAAAGCCGTAGGGTTTTCAAAGTGACTGCAAGAAATTTTGTGCGGTTGAGTTTCTGTTTAATTTTCCTATAAGGGAAATGAAATAGAAACTCCTAAGTGTACCCTGAACGTGTTTTACGAAATGAGTGTATCACAGCCGTGCAGATGGAATCAATGGAAGGATTTGCCATGTGACAGTGTCATGTCCCGTGTGTTAAGATAATCGCGACAAAGGAAGTGCAGTATTTTTACCCCAATGCGCCGTAAAGCCCCGCCCTTTAGGGCTGGGGATATAAGGCGTGTCCGCCGAATTTGCGCAAGCATTTGAAGGCGGACAAATGTTTTTCGTTTCTCCTTGTATTATGCTTTGTTCTGTTATATGATACAAATATGAGAGAGGTAAAATATCATTCGAGCAACAATATCATCTATTCATGCAAGTATCATGTCGTTTTTTGTCCCAAATACCGCAGAAAAGTACTGGTCAACGGCGTTGACACCAGACTGAAGGAGCTGATCATGTCAATATGCGACGAAATCCATGTCGAGGTCATCGAAATGGAAATCATGCCGGATCATGTACATCTTCTGCTTGAAGTACACCCGCAGTTTGGGATCCATAAAGCCATAAAGACCATCAAAGGGAAAACGTCACGTATTCTAAGGCAGGAATTTCCTTGGCTAAAGACAAAGCTCCCCACCCTTTGGACAAACAGCTATTTTTGCGCTACGGTTGGCGGTGCGCCGCTGAGCATTGTAAAGCAATACATCGAGAATCAGAAAACATCGCAAAGGAAGTGAGAAAATGAAGACCTTCTGCTTTAAGCTGTACAAGGCAAAGAGAAACCGAAAGCTCCACCGGCAAATCAATGCGGCAGGTCTCATTTATAATCACTGTATTGCCCTGCACAAACGGTATTATCGTCTATATCACAAATCGCTGAACGTCTATGCCCTGCAAAAACATCTCACGAAGCTCAAAAAGATCCCCCGGTTTTCCTACCTGAAAGAAATCGGTGCACAGGCGGTGCAGGACATCACGCAGCGGATTGACCGTGCCTACAAGCTGTTTTTTCGAAATCTGAAACAAAAGGTGCACACAGCGCCGCCCTCGTTCAAGAAAGCGAGAAAGTATAAATCGTATACGTTGAAACAGGCAGGGTGGAAGCTCCTGGAAGGAAATGCCGTCCGAATCGGTACGCAAAAGTACCGCTATTTCAAAAGCCGCGGCATCGAGGGAACGGTCAAAATCGTCACCATCAAGCGGGATGCACTCGGGGATCTCTATCTTTATTTCGTCTGTGAGACGGCAGAAAACGAAGTCTTGGCAAGAACGGGTAAAAGCGTCGGCTATGACTTCGGACTCACGCAGTTTCTCACAGCATCGGACGGAAAGGACAGGGAAGCCCCGCTCTTTTTCAAGGAGAATGTAGCAGCGATACGCAGGGCAGGGAAAGCACTTGTGCGGAAACAGCAAGGGTCGAACCACCGAAAGAGGGCACGGCTCGCACTGGCACGGCTGCACAAGAAAACAGCGAATGAGCGCAAAGACTTTCATTTCAAGCTGGCACATGCGATCTGTGGGGAATACGCGCTTGTGTGTATCGAGGACTTGAACCTGAGGGGAATGCAGAAACGATGGGGACGAAAAATCTCGGATTATGGATTTGCAGCGTTTGTGGAAATCCTAAAGCATCAGGCAAGCAAAACAGGAACGACGATTCAAACGATTGATCGGTATTATGCAAGCTCGCAGACCTGCCATATCTGTGGCGCGCAGAATCCGAAAACGAAAGATTTGCGTGTACGAGAGTGGATATGCCCGCATTGCGGAGCCATTCATGATCGGGACAGGAACGCCGCAAAGAACATCTTGAAGGTTGGGGCATCAACCTTCTTTGGAGAGGCGTCGTAAGACCTGCATTTAAGCAGGCAAATGCCGTCTGTATCCAAGAATCCCCCGGCTTTAGCCGTGGGGAGTATGTCAAGTCAGACGATTGTCTCGTCTTCCAGCTTCCGCGCAAACATCATGACTGCCCTGCGTGCGGATCGTCATACACCTATGTGGATCGGTATCGCGAACAAATTCTAACCGGTATACCGGATGCGGCGCTCAGGTACATCTACAAAAACCGTCGTTATCGTTGCCGTGAATGCGGAAAGACCTTTTCCGAGGACAGGAGTTTCATCGACGCATATCAACGAATGCCCCGCAGCGTCATCGAGAAAATCGTTCACGCGCACGGGGAACTCGTCAGCGCAGCGCACATCGCACGGAGACATGACATATCGCCAACAACCGTTATGCGTCATTTTGCGCGCGAAGCAGCAGCAGGAGTCCGATCTGCTGGATACCGTCATCTCCATGGACGAATTTTGCGGAAACGTCGGCGCAAAATATCAGGTCGTTATCAACGACCTGCAAAACAGACGTTGCTGCAACGTCATTGATGACCGTTGTGCCGCAAGCATTTATAACAGACTTCTCGCATATCCTGAATCCGAGCGCGAGAATGTCATGGTCGTCAGCATTGATCTATCGCCGTTCTTTCATAAACTCGCCGAAGAGTGCTTCCCGAATGCAGAAATCGCAGCCGATAAATTCCATTCCGTCCGTCTCGCGAACAATGCGCTCGACAGCATACGCAAGGAAGTACAGGCAGGGCTTCCGTCGCGTGATAAGAAATGGTTTCGGAACGCACGGCACATCCTCTTGGGACGAGAGCCGAAACTCAGTCTGAACGAACGCAGCAAACTCGCGAAAATCCTTTCCTTTTCGGAAGCACTGAAAACAGCCCATGCGCTGAAGGAAGAATACTATCGTATCTTTGACAGCGCAGATCGGAAGATGTTCAAGGAGCGGCTGCATGATTTTCAACGGCACGTCCAAATGGCGAATCTTGCCCCATTCATCCGCGTGCTGAAAACAACGGAACAGTGGAAAGAGGAAATTTGGAACGGTATCCGAACGGGTTATAACAACGGATTCACCGAGGGCTGCAATAACACGATCAAGGTTCTAAAACGTGTCTGCTACGGTTTTCGTAACTTTGAGAACTTCCGTCGCCGCATTCTCTACATCCTCAATAATGAAGAACGCAAATCTCGTCGCACAAAACATCTAAAAAAATAGCCGTAATTATTTTCCGTAACTATTGACAAAGAGCCCAAAGGCGTGGAGGGATTGCAGAGAGGGGGACAATGTGCTATACTTAAAAATGAAATCCGCACCGCACTTAGAGCCGCAATGCTGGCAAAGGCTTTTAGAACACATCGCCGACGCAGAAAGGAGGGGAAACACATCCGCGCCGCAAAGTGCCATTTTGAACCAGGCACAGCAAGGCTTCCAGCCGCAAGATTTTAAAACCACATCCCCGCAAGGGGACGGAAACAAAGTTGTTAACGGCGAATACTTTGAGGATTTAGTTTTAAAACCACATCCCCGCAAGGGGACGGAAACAATTCTAAAGGACACCACCTCCACTTCAATGATGCTAATTTTAAAACCACATCCCCGCAAGGGGACGGAAACGCGAATATCACAACGGCGAAAACATCCCTTGCGCCGATATTTTAAAACCACATCCCCGCAAGGGGACGGAAACGGCGATAGCAAGGGCGATAACGTCCTTTTCCTGTTATTTTAAAACCACATCCCCGCAAGGGGACGGAAACGCTTCGGGGGCAGGTGTCTAGTCCCTGCCGTCACTATTTTAAAACCACATCCCCGCAAGGGGACGGAAACGCGTTGCTCTGTGTAGTATATGACTCCGACTCCGCTAACATTTTAAAACCACATCCCCGCAAGGGGACGGAAACAGTTCTTATGAGTACATACAGAACGAAGGAATTCATCTATTTTAAAACCACATCCCCGCAAGGGGACGGAAACACACAGCTCAAGCCTCCCCCGTGCGTCACGGGGGAGGGGGACCATGCGAAGCATGGTGGAAGATAATATGTAGTGACCTCACA
>ERZ773070.1353-NODE-1353-length-15276-cov-10.763288_pt1 | contig 15276 bp, 10 predicted proteins | sample MGYA00580618_ERZ773070 | MGnify/ENA primary metagenome ERZ773070 (study PRJEB29015, sample SAMEA2738023) | human oral metagenome | biome: human oral; feature: human-associated habitat; material: dental | place: China | collected 2019 ... | reverse complement strand
TCGAAGGCCTCGAGGCGCCCGGCCAGCTCCTCGGCGCCGTCGGCCGCGGTCAGGGCCTGCAGCAGGGCGACGCCGAGCACTCCCTGGGAGTGGCCGATGACGGCGGCGGGGGCCGCCGACGAGGTGACGGGGACGCCGGCGGCGGGCAGGGAGGCGACGGCGGCGTGCTGGGCGAACAGGATCCCCGGGACCGAGATGTCGGCGGTGTCGGCCACCGCCCCGCCCGTCGCGACGGTGGCGGGGGCCACGGGGGCGGCGTCGTCGTTCAGGAAGCGGGCGCCGCGCGGGGTGATGGTCAGCAGGTCGGTGGCCACGGGGGCCAGGCGCGCCGCGACGGCGGCGTCCAGCCCGACGAGCGCAGCCGCCAGCTCGCGGTCCAGGCCGACGAGCTCGTCGAGGGTGGTGCGCCAGGGCGTGGCCTGTCCGCCGAAGGCGAGGACGTAGGGCTCGCCCCCGCTCAGACGCTCGGCGGAGGTCGGGGCGGCGGCCTCGACGGTGGTGGAGGTGGTGGGCTGGGTGCTCATGCGGTCCTCGGTCGTGGTGGGCAGGTCGGTAGTCGGGGTGGTGCTCGGAACGGTGGTGTCCGACAGCGCCGCCGGGGCGGGACGATCAGTCATGCGGGGCCTCACAGGGGGACGTTGTCGTGCTTCTTGGTGGGCGTGTGGCGCGAGTCGCGCTTGTCGGCCAGGGCCGCCAGGGAGTCGACGATGACGGTGCGGGTGTCCTCCGGGGCGATCACCGCGTCGATCTCCCCGATGGCGACGGCCTTGTCGGGGTTGATGACCGCCCGGGTGTACTCCTGGGTGAGGCGCTCCCGCTCGGCGGCCTCGGCCTGCTCGCCGCGCTCGTCGCGCACGGCCTTCAGGTCGCGGCGGTGGATGATCCCCACCGCGCCCGCGGCACCCAGGACGGCGATCTCGGCGCCGGGCCAGCAGAAGTTGAAGTCCGCCCCGATGGCCTTGGAGCCCATGACGATGTAGGCGCCGCCGTAGGCCTTGCGCAGGATGATGGTCACCAGGGGGACGGTGGCGGTGGCGTAGGCGTTGATGACCTTCGCGCCGCGCCGGATGATGCCAGCGTGCTCCTGCTCGGCGCCGGGCCGGTAGCCGGGGACGTCGACGAGCGTGACCACGGGCAGGCCGAAGGCGTCGCAGAAGCGCACGAAGCGGGCGAGCTTCTCGGAGGCGGCGGTGTCGAGGGTGCCGGCGTCGACGAGCGGCTGGTTGGCGACGATGCCCACGGGGTGGCCCTCGAAGCAGGCGAAGCCGACGACGACGTTGGGCGCGTACTCCTCCTGGACCTGGACGAGCTCGCCGTGGTCGACGATCGCCGAGACGACCTCGACGACGTCGTAGGCCTGGCGGGTGGAGGCCGGCACGAGGGCGCCGACCCCTGCGGCGGAGGCCTCGTCCTCCTCGCGGTCGGCCGGGGTGTAGTCGTACAGGGGGGCCTCGAGCTCGGCGGAGGAGGGCAGGTAGGCGAGCAGGGTGCGCACCTGGTCGAGGGCATCGGCCTCGTCCTCGGCGACGTAGTGGACGACGCCGGAGACGCTGCCGTGGACGCGGGCCCCGCCCAGGTCCTCGGCGCTGATGGACTCCCCGGTGACGGCGCGAACGACGTCGGGGCCGGTGACGAACATGTGGGAGGCCTCGCGGGTGGCGATGACGAAGTCCGTCAGCGCGGGGCTGTAGACCGCGCCTCCCGCGCACGGCCCGAGGATGACGCTGATCTGGGGCACCAGCCCGGAGGCGGCGCAGGTGCGGTTGAAGATGCGCCCGTACTGGCGCAGCGCCCCCACTCCCTCCTGGATCTTCGCGCCGCCGGAGTCGATGAGGCCGACGACGGGGACGCGCAGGCGCAGGGCGTCATCGAGGAGGCTGACGATCTTGTCCCCCTCGACACTCCCCAGGGCGCCGCCGGAGACGGAGAAGTCCTGGGAGTAGACGGCGATCTGGCGGCCGTCGACCTGCCCGAAGCCGGTGACGACGCCGGAGGGGCGGGCCCCCGCGCCCGCGCCGGAGCCGGTGTAGCGGCCGATCTCGAGGAAGGTGTCGGAGTCCAGCAGCGTGTCGATGCGCTCGCGGGCGGTCTGCTTGCCCTTGGCGTGCTGGCGGGCGACGGCGCGGTCCTCGGCCTCGGTGTCGACCTGTGCGATGTGCTCGCGGAAGGCCGTCGTGGCTGCGGAGTCCGCGATCGTGCGGGCCTGCGTCCCGGTGTCGGGACCGGTGGCGGGCGCGCCGGAGGTGGGCGTAGCAGCCCCGGGGGAAGTGCGGGTCACGGCTCAGGCCTCCTGCTGGGTCGGGTGCTGCGCCGGGGCGGCGGGGGCGGACGTCTGCCCGGCGGTGTTCTTCATGCGCACGAGAACCTCGCCGGCCGAGACGGTGCGCCCGGCGCTGACGGGGATCTCCGCGACCGTGGCGTCCGCGGGTGCGTGGACGTAGTTCTCCATCTTCATGGACTCCAGGACGACGAGGAGCTCGCCGGCGTGGACCTCCTGGCCCGGCTCGACGCAGATGCGGGTGACGATCGCCTGCATGGGGGCGGGGATGACCGTGGGGTCGGCGGTGGACGGCTCCGCGGCCTCACGCGCTCCCGACCGGGCGCTGGCGCGTCCGCGCAGCGGCTGCTGGGTCAGGCGCCGGCTGGGCGCGCCCGGGTACCCCACGCCGAGACGGGGGCCGTGGCCCCCCAGGATGCCGTCGGGGATCGTCAGCTGCACGCGCCGGCCGTTGAGCTCGATGACGTAGGAGGAGCGGGTGCGACGGTTCTCCGGCGCGGGCTCGGCCCCCGCCTGCACGGAGGCGGGGTCGATGAGCCCGGGCAGGACGTCGGTCTCGAGCCAGCGCGTGGTCACGCCGAGCAGGCCGTCGGCGGTGGGCTCGGTCAGCTCGGGACGGGTCAGGACGTGGGCGTGCAGGGACGTGCACACGGTGACGCCCTCCACGACCGTCTCGCTCAGGGCGCGCCGCGCCCGACGGATGGCCTGGTCGCGGGTGGCACCGGTGACGACGATCTTGGCGAGCATGGGGTCGAACATGGGGGTGACGACGTCGCCCTCGACGACCCCGGACTCGATGCGGATGCCCGGGCCGGCGGGCCAGCGCAGGCGGGTGATCGTGCCGGTGGAGGGGGCGAGCCCGGCCGAGGGGTCCTCGCAGGTGATGCGCAGCTCGACGGAGTGCCCGCGGGGCTCGGGGATCTCGCCGAGGTGCCCGCCGGCGGCCACGCGCAACTGGAGGGCGACGAGGTCGAGGCCGGTGACCTCCTCGCTCACGCAGTGCTCAACCTGCAGGCGGGGGTTGACCTCGAGGAACCACAGATCGCCCTCAGGGGTGAGGAGGAATTCGCAGGTGGCCACGCCCACGTAGTCGACGGTCTCCAGGAGGCGCCGGGAGGACTCGATGAGGGCCTCGTGGGCGCCCTCGGGAAGGAAGGGGGCGGGAGCCTCCTCGAGGAGCTTCTGGTTGCGGCGCTGGAGGGTGCAGTCGCGGGTGGAGACGACGGCGAAGGCGCCGTGGGAGTCGCGCGCGCACTGGGTCTCGATGTGGCGGGCGGCGGTGACGAAGCGCTCGAGGATGAGGGTGCCGCCCCCGGCGGTGGCCGAGTCGAAGGCCGGGGTGGAGCGGACCTCGTCGTCGCTGGCCAGGACGGTGATGCCGCGGCCGCCCCCGCCGTCGGTGCGCTTGAGGGCCACGGGGTAGCCGTGCTCGGCGGCGAAGTCGATGACGGTGGAGGCCGACGTGATGGACTCGGTGATCCCCGGGACGGGGGCGACGCCGGCGCGCTCGGCGGTGGCGCGGGCGCTCATCTTGTCCCCCAGGGCGTCCATGGCCTCGGGGCTGGGGCCCACCCAGGTGATGCCGGCGGCAGCGATGGCGCGGGCGAAGTCGGCGTTCTCGGAGAGGAAGCCGTAGCCGGGGTGGATGGCGTCGGCGCCAGTGGCCCGGGCAAGGTCGAGGATGGCGTCGGCGTGGGTGTAGGAGGAGCCCTCGGGCAGGGCGTGGGCCTCGTCGGCGAGCTCGGCGGCCGGGCTCATGAGGTCCTCGGGGGTGTACGGCAGGATCGAGGTCCCTCCCAGGTCCCTGACGGTGCGGATGACTCGCAGGGCGATCTCGCCGCGGTTGGCGATGAGGACGCGGGAGGGGTACTGACCGAAAGTCACCAATAGCTCCTTGGGGCCGTCTGCGCGAGACCGGGCCGATCGCCGCTGCCCCTGGCCCAGCGGCGGGCGTGGGAGGCGGCGGGTTCGGGCCGGGGCTGCCGGCGGTGTCGACGTCGCATCCCGACGGGTGCCGGGCGCGGGCCGCGCGGGGCGCCTGTCGAAACAGACAGCCGTTGCGGTCATGTCCCACGCTACGTCCCAGGCCCGTGTTTTACCGATTGTGGAATCCTCACAAACGCACTCGGGGGCCTTGAACCTGCGTGACCCTTCCGAGATATCCCGCGCCAGAACAGGGGAAAGGCGTCATGAGACAAGCGCCTCACCCCGCCTGGCAGCGCGCCCGCCACGGCGTGTCGCCAGGCGTGGCAGCGGCCCCGACTGAGGGGAATCCCCTATGAGGAGCCGGGCAGAGCAGCGCGGCAGCAGCCCTCCTGCCCCGGGTACGTCCGGTAACATGGGGGGCACGTGTCTTCGGAAGGTGGGGACGATGTTCTGGGGAAAGTCCGCACAGAGCCTCCGGAGCGAGTTGGCAGCAGTCGAGGAGCAGATTGCGGCGCACCCGCTGTCCGATCCATCAGTCAAGCGCGCCCATGAGATCATCGAGGGGCATCGTCCTGGGGACAATGACGCGATCGCGGCGGAACTGGAGAGACTGGGACTGCCCTCGCTCGATGATGTGGGAAAGATCCAGGCCAAGCACACCGCGAGTTGGTGGCGCCTCCATCGCAGGCGCAGGAACTTGACCAAACGCCTCGGCATCGCCGACTGACGAGCCTCCTTCCGCCATGGCCCCATGAACCTCTCCTATGCCGCCCGCCCCGTCCCACGCTGCCCGTTGTGCCTGGCCCCGGATAATCGCTGGGGAGGCGCGGTGCCGACACGAGCCCAGGTGGACCATCCCCCTGATAGGTCGCTGTCGTGGCTCTCTGGACGGGGTTTCGACCATCTGACCGGGGTCTTCGCCATCGGGACGGGGGTAGCGACCCCGTTCTGCGCACTGAACCCCCGGCATGTTCCCCGAACCCCCGTACAGACAGGCGGCGAGGAGCACGACGTGGGAGTCGTCAACGACGCCGCGCCGTCGAAAGCACCTGCAGACCAGCTGAAGCCCCCCAGACCATCGTGAGCATCCTGTAGCGGGGTGCTCAAGAAAGTCTGAGGATGCTCTGGACGGCTTGGAAATGCTCTCAACGAAGTGGGCCAGGCGGCCAGCGCTGTTGCGGCGAGGCAATCGTCTGACCTCCCCAACCTGGCGAGCCTCACCGATCAGCCCACCAACCCCGACCAGGCGCACCACAACCAACAGAAAACGTCCAACGTGCGTCGGGCCCGAGACGTCGCAGCGTCGTGGGCCCGGCGCTCCTTCAGTGACTGTGGGCCGCGGCCAGGGATCGGAGCTCGCCGATGGCCGCCAGCGCGTCGTCGGCCCGGTAGACGGCCGATCCCGCGACGAAGACGTCCGCGCCGGCCTCGGCCGCTCGCTCGATCGTCGCGGCCGAGACACCGCCGTCGATCTGGATGCTCAGCTCCAGGCCGCGCTCGCCCACGAGCCGGCGGGCGCGCTGGATCTTGGGCAGCATCCTCTCGATGAAGGACTGGCCCCCGAAACCGGGCTCCACGGTCATGATGAGGAGCATCTCGAAGTCGCTTAGCACATCGGCCACCGCCTCCAGGGGCGTGGCCGGGCGCAGCGCGATACCGGCGCGCGCCCCGAGGCGGTGGAGCTCGGCGGCCAGGCGCACGGGCGCCATGGTGGCCTCGGCGTGGGCGGTGACGGTGGCGCAGCCGGCCTCGGCGTAGGCGGGGGCCCAGCGGTCGGCGTCCTCGATCATGAGGTGGGCGTCGATGGGCAGATCGGTGCAGCCCAGGACGGCCTCGGCCACGGGCAGGCCCCAGGACAGGTTGGGCACGAAGTGGTTGTCCATGACATCGACGTGGACGCCGTCGGCGCCACCGGGCCCGGAGATGCGGGCGATCTCATCGGCCAGGCGCGAGATGTCGGCGTTGAGGATGGAGGGGTGGATCGCGGGGGTGGTCGGCGCTGCGGTCATGGTTGCTTCTCCTCGGTGAGATGTCGGGGCGGGTGGTGCGGGCGCGGGCCGCTGGGCTCCCCGTCAGCGGTCCCGGCGCAGGAGCGCGCAGAACATGGCGTCGGTGCCGTCCAGGTGCGGCCAGAGCTGGAGCTGCTCGCGGTCCGCCCCAGCAGGGGGCCGCGGCGCGATGCGGGTGGCGGCGTTACCGGCGTGCAGCGCCTCGATGCTCATGCCCTCGCGGGTGGCGCGGCTCAGGGCGTCCTTGACGACGAGGCCGGTCTCCAGGGCGTGGGGCGAGCAGGTCACGTAGGCCACCAGTCCCCCGCGCCGCACGGCGCTCAGCGCGGACAGCAGCAGCTGGCGCTGGAGGGCGGCAAGCTCGGTGACGTCCTTGGGGTCGCGTCGCCAGCGGGCCTCGGGACGGCGGCGCAGGGAGCCGAGCCCCGTGCAGGGCGCGTCGACGAGGACGCGGTCGTAGCGCCCGGGCTCGTCAAGCCCGATCTGGCGGCCGTCCCCGCAGCGGATGTCGACGACGCCGTCGGGGATGGCGCGCAGGGCGGCCTCGACGAGCCGGGCGCGGTGGGGCGCGACCTCGTTGGCGGTCAGGCGCACGCCCCGCTGGGCGGCACGGGCGGCGAGGAGGGCCGCCTTGCCGCCCGGCCCGGCGCACATGTCGAGCCAGCGCTCATCACGGCCGCTGATGGCGGGCTCACTGGCCATGAGGGCGACGAGCTGGGAGCCCTCGTCCTCCACACCCGCGCGACTGCTCCGCACGGCGGGGATCCGGCCGGGATCGCCCCCGGGCAGGACCACCGCGTAGGGGCTCGTGTCTCCCAGGCGGGGCTCATCGCCGACGGCGCGGCGGGCCTCCACGGCCAGGCGCTCGGTCTCGATAAGGCCGGGACGCGCGCAGAGCACCACCTCGGGGTCGGCGTTGTCCGCGGCGAGGAGGCTCGCGAGCTCACCGGGGTCGCGCCCGTTGACGACGAGCGCCTGGCGCAGCGCCTTGGCGATCCACACGGGGTGGGACTCGACGGCGGCCAGGGCGGTCAACTCGTCCGGGGCGGCCTCGCGCGCCTCGGCCAGCCAGGCGTCGAGGTCCTTGGCGGCGACCTTCCGCAGGACGGCGTTGACGAAGCTGGAGGCGCCGCGCCCCGCGGCGTGGGCGGCGAGCTCCACCGTCGCCGAGACGGCGGCGTGGGAGGGCACCCGCATGCCGAGGAGCTGGTGGGCGCCCAGGCGCAGCGCGTCGAGGACGACGCCGTCGACCCGCTCCAGGGGCCGGTCGATGCAGCGGGCGAGGATCGCGTCATAGCGGCCGGACAGGCGCAGGGCGCCGTAGGCCAGGGCAGTGGCGAAGCCGGCGTCGCGGCGGTCGAGGCGGGCTGCGTCGAGGATCGGCGGGAGCACGAGGTTGGCGTATGCGCCGTCCTCGCGGACCCTCGTGAGCGCCTCGAGGGCGGCCAGGCGCGCGGCGTCGGGATTCGGGCGCGCGCGGCGGGAGCCGGAGTCGTCGCGCGGGCCGCGCCCCCGCTGGTCACCGGAGCGCGCCGGGTTGTTGCGGCCGCCCTCGTTGCCGTAACCGCGCTCGCGGCCCTGGCCCCGGCGCTGGGAGGCGGCGTGTCCGCGCTGCTGACCGCGGTGGTCGCCCCCACGTCGGTTCTGGCCGCTCCCCCGGCGGTCCTGGTGACCGCCCGCGTGGCCCGCCATCAGCGCTTCCCACCCGTCGTCGAGGCGGTCGTCGCGGAGGTGGCAGCGGTCGGCTCGCCGAGGCGGGCGCCGGGCTCCGGCCTGGCGCCGCGGGCCCAGGCGGCCGCGTCCATCCAGTTCTTCCCCGCGGGCGCCACCTGGCCCAGGCGCAGCGCGCCGGAGCCGGTGCCCACGAGGACCTCCCGCTTGGTGGCGCGCAGCTCGCCGGGAGCGAGACTGCCCGCATCGTCGGCGTCGGCGACCGGTTCGATGGGGGTTGCGGGCCCGAGGCGGAAGCGGGCGCCCCCATAAGTGGTGTGCGCGCCGGGCGCGGGGGTGACGCCGCGGATCTGGCGGTCGATGTCGGCCGCGGGTCGGGTCCAGTCGATGCGCCCGTCGTCGGGCATGAGCATGGGAGCCAGGCTCACGCCGTCGCTCGGCTGGGGTGTGGGGCTGGCGGTTCCGGCGTCCAGGGCGGCCAGGACGTCCAGGACGAGGGGCGCTCCGGCGTCGGCGAGGCGTGCCAGGAGGTCCCCGGCGGTGTCGGTGGGGCCGATGGGCTCGGTGAGGCGCGCGTGGATGGGGCCGGTGTCCAGGCCCTCCTCGAGGCGGAAGACGCAGGCGCCGGTGACGTCGTCGCCCGCCATGAGGGCGTGCTGGACGGGGGCGGCGCCGCGCCAGGCGGGCAGGAGGGAGAAGTGGAGGTTGAGCCATCCGTGCGCGGGGACGTCGAGGAGGGCCGGGGGGACGATCCTCCCGTAGGCGACGACGACGGCCGCGTCGGCTCCCAGGGCGCGCACCCAGTCCTGGGTCCCGGGGTCCTTGAGGGTGGCTGGGGTGCGCGTGTCGATGCCTGCCTCGCGGGCGAGCGCTGCCACGGGCGAGGGGCGCAGGGCGCGGCCGCGGCCGGAGCGGGCGTCGGCGCGGGTGAGGACTCCGACGATCTCGTGCTCGGGTGAGTCCATGAGGGCCCGCAGCACGGGGAGCGCCGGCTCCGGGGTCCCGGCGAAGAGGATGCGCATGGGCGCCAGTCTAGGGGCGGGCCGCTCGGGCTGGGAGGATGCCGCGCTCGATGAGCTCGGCGCGCAGGGCCCCCGCGCCGGTGAAGGCGTGGGTGAGGATGCCGAGGCCCGCGGCGCTGGCGGTGTTGGCCGGGGAGTCGTCGATGAAGAGGGTGCGGGCGGGATCGAGGCCGAAGCGCTCGAGGGTGACGCGGTAGATCGTGGGGTCGGGCTTGATGAGGTGCTCCTTGCCGGAGACGACGATCCCGGCGAAGCGGTCGAGCTGCGGGATGAGGTCGCGGGTGTCGTCGAAGGTGGGGCCGTCGTAGTTGGTCAGGCAGTAGAGCGGGATGCCGGTGGCGAGGAGCTCGTCGACGAGGTCCCTCATGCCGGGCACCGGCCCGGTGAGGGCGTCGCGGAAGCAGGCGCGGTAGGTGCGCAGGATCTCCACCCAGTCGGGCCGCTCGGGGTGGGCTGTGGCGAGGCTGGCGACGACGGACTCGAAGTCCTCGCCGAGGTCGGAGCGGCGGTTGAGGGCGGCGAAGTCGGCGCCCTCGCAGAACTCCTGCCAGGCGGGGAGGCTCACGCGCCCGGCGACGGCGGCGATGGCCTCCCAGACGTAGAGCACATTGCCCAGGTCGAGGATGATCGTGTCGATTGGCGCCCCGGCGTCGATGCTGCTGGGACGGGCCTGGCCCGGGGACGGCTGGGTGGCTTGGGGCCGCGAGGAAGAGGGACCTGTGCTCGTCGTGCTCATCGTCCGACTGTAGCGCCAGTCACGCCTCCCGTCCCGCGCTCCCGCGCCCTCAGCCCGCCTTTGCGACCTCACCCCGGTCCCGCGCCCTCGGCCCGCTTTCGCGCCCTCAAATTGCGAGGATGAGACGGCGAGAGCGGGATGAGACGGTTTCTGCGGGCTGAGGGCGCGGGAGCGGGATGAGACGGCGGGAGCGGGTCGAAGGCACGAGGATCTCGCTCGTCACCTCTCGCAGGCGATGCCGTCCCGATCCCAATCAAGACCTCGCCTATATCCGGGCTCGCCCCGGTAGAGCGGCGCAGCGCCAGCCGCTTTGGCCTCCTTGCAACTCGAGTAGTAGACGGACCCGCCCTGGTTGGAGGATAAGGAGCCGCCGCCACCCGCGAACGGGGCGATCTGCTGGTCGCCCTGGCTGGAGGAAGTGTCCTGCTCCGCCTGCTGAGCGGCCTCCGCCTGGCGGGAGGCCTCAGCCTCAGCCTCGGCCGCCACGCGGTCGGCCTCCTCCTTGGCGGCGCGACTCGCCTCGGCAGCGGCCGCCTGGCTCGCCTCGGCCTCCGCCTTCTTAGTCGCGGCAGCTTCCTGGGACGCCTTCACCTCAGCCTGCTTGGTCGCCTCCGCCTGGCGGGAGGCCTCAGCCTCCGCGGCGCTGGCGTCGGTCGTCACAACGGCCTTCGGAGTCGGCTTCGTCGAGGAGGCAGCGGCATCGGTGTCGCAGCCGGCGAGCAGGGGAAGGGCGAGCGCTGCGCAGGCAGCACAAGCGAGGGAACGGCGCAGGGGTAGCACGGTTGGCTCCTAGGTAGAGGGACGGGAGGGGCTCGCGCGGTGACGTCGCCAGCGAGCCTCAGGAGACCGTCGTGGGGATCGACGAGGACCTGATATCGGCATCGTAGCACCAGAATCCGGCCGATCCGCCGGTGTCACCGAATCGTCACCACAGGTGCGTGGGATCGAGCTCGACCCGGACGGGGTCCTCCCGGTGGGCGGAGCGGTCCCGCAGGCGGTGGCGCAGCCAGAGCGCGAGCTCGCGGCCCCGGGACACCGGCGCGCGCAGCACCCCGCGGTGGGCGCCCTGGACGGCCTCCTGGGAGGCCTTGACCCGCCCGGCACCCACGCGCGGCGCCTCAACGGGCCCCAGCGCCTCATAGCCCTCGGCCTGGCCGGCCATGAGCAGGTCCTCGATGGCCCGGCGAGGGCCATCCAGGCGGGCGGTCCTCCAGGCCGGCGGCAGGTGCAGCTCCTCGCGCTCGGCCAGCTCGCGCCGGGCGAAGCCCTCATGGTCCCAGCGCAGGAAGTGCTGGGCGGCCACGGGCTCCGGGCCGCCGAGCACGATGACCCGCGCCCCCGGGGCCGCCAGGACGGCCGCGTTCGTCCAGCGGCGCGCCGCCTCCACGGTGGCGCCCATATCCACCCGGGAGGACAGCGCGCCCGCGTCCATGAGGATGACCGCCCGGTAGCCGCCCTGGGCGACGGGCTCGGCACCGGGCGTGGCGACGACGAGCCGCGGCGAGTCATCGACCTCGTCGATGACGCCGTGGTCCTCCCTGGCCCCCGAGACGACGACGCCGACCCCGGGGAAGGCGCGCCCCAGCTCCTCCCCGGTGCGGGCCGAGCCGACACTGCGCATCCGCAGCCGATCGGAGCCGCATTTCTCGCAGCGCCAGCCGTGCGGCGCCCGGCCGCACCACCGGCAGGCCACCGCTCCCCCGCGCTCCATGGTCATCGGCCCGCCGCAGGTGGCGCAGGCCGCGGGCGCCCGGCAGGCGTCGCAGGCCACGAGCGGCGCGTAGCCCCCGCGCGGCACCTGGATGAGCACGGGCCCGTCCTCGACGGCGGCGCGCACCGCCCGGTGGGCGAAGGACGGGAAGCGGGCGGCGCCCGAGGCCCCCTCCGCCTCCAGCTCGACGCCGGGGACCTCCACGCGCGGGGCCGCCGCGCGCACGACGCTCCTGGGCGCGACCAAGCTCCTCGCCCACTCGCGCTCGACATAGGCCTGGGCCTCGACGCTGCGCGCATGGGAGGCGATGAGCAGGCCGCAGTGCTCCAGGCTCGAGCGCAGGGCGAGCACGGTGCGGGCATGCGTGTAGGGGGCGTGGCGCTCGTCGAGGCGGTCATCGCCATCGTCCCAGATGACGGCCAGGCCGAGGTCCGGCACCGGCGCGAAGGTGGCGCCGCGCGTGCCCACGACGACGCGGGCTTGCCCGAGCAGCAGCTGGGTGAAGGCCCGGTAGCGCCGCGAGGGCCCGTGATCCGCGGCGAGGACCACCACGGGCTCGTCCGGCAGGAGCGCCGCGAGGGCGCCCGCGAGGTCCTCGGCCATCTCGGCGGTGGCGACGAGCACGAGGACGCCCCGCCCCGCGCTCAGCGCCGCTCGGGCGGCGTCGGCCAGCAACTCGGGCCACGGCCGGGTGACGCCTGCCCTCCCGGGGAGGACGGTCACCACGCTACGGGGGGCGCCGCCGTCAGCAAGGGAGCGCAGCATCTCCTCGCCGCCCTCGTAGGCCCCCCACCCGATCGTCTCAGGGAACTGCCACTGCGGCAGTACCGGCGCGGGGCTCTCCCGAACGGAGGCCTCTGCCCGGGCGTGGCGGGGCGGGATGGCCACGCGCAGCACGTCGGGGCGGGCGCCCGCGCTCCGCTCGGCGACGGCATCGGCCAGGCGCATCGTGGCGGGCGTGACGACGGGTAGGTCGGAGACGACCCTGCGCACCGGTGTGAGCGTGCCCGGGTGGGTGGTGGTCGAGCCGCGCTCCCAGATCCAGCCGCGCGTCTCCTGGCCGCCGAAGCGCACGGCCACGCGCGTGCCCACCTGGGCGCTGGCGTCGAGCGCGGCGGGGACGAGGTAGTCGAAGAGGCGGTCGAGGTGGGCGACGGGGGTGTCGAGGAGCACCCGGGCCACGGGGTCGGCGACGCCGTCGGGCGAGGCGACGCGGCGCTCGGGGCGCGCGGGCGCGGCGATGAGCTCGCCCTGCTGGGCCGCGCCCGTCATCGGCTCGCCCATCGCGTCGCGCCCGCCGTCTCAGACCGCGGCGCGCAGCGCCTCAGCGCGATCGGTCCCCTCCCAGCTGAAGCCCGGGCGGCCGAAGTGGCCGTAGGCGCTCGTGGCCGCGTAGATGGGGCGCAGGAGGTCGAGGTCGCGGATGATGGCGGCGGGGCGCAGGTCGAAGACCTCGTCGATGGCGGCCTGGATGCGCTCAACGGGCACGGTGTGGGTGCCGAAGGTCTCCACGTAGAGGCCCACGGCGTGGGCGGCGCCGATGGCGTAGGCCACCTGGATCTCGCAGCGGGTGGCGAGCCCCGCGGCGACGACGTTCTTAGCGACCCAGCGCATGGCGTAGGCGGCGGAGCGGTCCACCTTGGACGGATCCTTGCCGGAGAAGGCGCCACCGCCGTGGCGGGCCATGCCGCCGTAGGTGTCGACGATGATCTTGCGGCCGGTCAGGCCCGCGTCCCCGGTGGGCCCGCCGATGACGAACTGGCCGGAGGGGTTGATGAGGAGCTCGATGCCGTCGACCGCGATGTCCATCCCGGCGGCCTGCTCGGCGGCGATGACGGGGTCGATGACCTCGGCGGCCAGGGCGTCGGTGAGCCAGGCGCGGCTGCGGTCCTCATCGTGCTGGCTGGAGATGACGATGCTCTCGATGCTCACGGCGCGATCGCCGTCGTAGCCGATGGTCACCTGCGTCTTGCCGTCGGGGCGCAGGCCGGGGAGGGTCCCCTGCTTGCGCACGGCGGCCAGGCGCTCGGCGAGGCGGTGCGCGAGGTGGATGGGCAGGGGCATGAGGGCGGCGGTGTCGGTGCAGGCGTAGCCGAACATGAGGCCCTGGTCCCCCGCGCCCTGGAAGTCGAGGGGGTCGAGGCCCGAGGAGTCGTCCCGCGCCTCGAGGGCCTTGGTGACGCCGGCGTTGATATCCGGCGACTGCTGGCCGATGGAGATGGACACGCCGCAGGAGCGGCCGTCGAAGCAGACGTCGGAGGAGTCGTAGCCGATGCGCACGATCTCGTCGCGCACGATCTGGGGAATCTCGACGTAGGCCGAGGTGGTGACCTCCCCCGCGACATGCACCAGTCCCGTGGTCACCATGGTCTCGACGGCCACATGCGCATCGGGGTCCTGGGCGAGGATGGCGTCGAGGATGGAGTCCGAGATGCGGTCGCAGACCTTGTCCGGGTGGCCCTCGGTGACGGACTCGGAGGTGAAGAGGCGCAGTTGGGATGTCACGGCCGCATCTTAACCACGGCCACCGACATGTTTGACCGCTGGCTCACCGCCCCGCCGCGTGGCGATCAGCGCGTCGCGCGCCGGGCAGGGCTCAGCGGGGCAGGCGCTCGGCGATGAGATCGAGGAGCAGCTCGGCGACCTCCGCCTTCGTCCCCTCGCCCCGGGCCACCTCCGCGCCCTGGGCGTCCAGGACGACGACGGCGTTGGGCACGTCCCCGAATCCCTTGCCATCGCCGACGGCGTTGACGGCGAGCAGGTGCGCGCCCTTGCGGCGGGCCTTGGCCGCGCCGTGCGCGAGGGCGTCGCCCTCCTCGTCCCCGGTCTCCGCGGCGAAGCCGACGATGAGCTGGCCGGGCTGGGGAGGCTCGGCGACGAGCCCGGCGAGGATGTCGGGGTTGGTCACGAGCTCGATGGGCGCCGGGCTCTCCCCGCCCGCGCCCCCGGGCTCCCCCGCCCCGGTCTCCCCCAAGGGCTCGGCCAGGCGGTGCTTCTTGATCTTGGCGCTCCCGGGGCGGGCGGGCCGGAAGTCGGCGACGGCGGCCGCCATGACGACGGCGTCGGCGGTCGATGCCTCGGAGCGGACGGCGGTCTCCATATCGAGGGCGGTGGGCGCCTCGACGATCCGCACGGTCCCAGCGCCCGGTGCCGCCGTCGACTCGCCGAGCGGGGCGAGGACCTCGGGCCAGATATTGGCGGCGATGAGGGCGACATCGGCTCCCCGCGCGGCGGCGGCGCTCGCGATGGCCACCCCCTGGCGGCCCGAGGAGCGGTTGCCGATGAAGCGGACGGGGTCGATGGGCTCGTGGGTGCCGCCCGCGGAGACGACGAGGCGCCTGCCGGCCAGCGGCCCCGGCGAGGCCTGCGCCGCGGGGCGCGGTGCGCCGGCAGTCCCGGCAGGGCCCTCCAGCGCCGCGAGGGCCTCGGCGACGATCCGCTCGGGGGCGGGCAGGCGGCCCGCGCCGGAGTCCCCGCTCGTGAGGGGGCCGACGTCGGGCTCGATGATGGTCAGCCCGCGGCGCCGCAGGGTGGCGACGTTCTCGACCGTCGCGGGGTTGGCCCACATCTGCGTGTGCATGGCGGGGGCGAGGACGACGGGCGCCGTGGTGGTCAGGATCGTCGCGGTGAGCATGTCGTCCGCGCGGCCGGCGGCGATGCGGGCGAGCAGGTCGGCCGAGGCGGGGGCGACGAGGACGAGCTCGGCCCACTCCCCCGTGCCGACGTGCTCGACGGCGGCCGGGTCATCGAAGACACCGGTGCGCACGGGCCCGCCGCTGACGGCGGCCAGGGCGGGGGCGCCGATGAAGCGCAGGGCGGCCTCGGTCGCCACGGCGCGCACCTCGTGGCCCCGCGCGCGCAGGAGCCGGATGACGGTGGGCGCCTTGTAGGCGGCGATGGAGCCGGCGACGCCGACGACGACG
>ERZ773070.1352-NODE-1352-length-15277-cov-13.258770_pt1 | contig 15277 bp, 10 predicted proteins | sample MGYA00580618_ERZ773070 | MGnify/ENA primary metagenome ERZ773070 (study PRJEB29015, sample SAMEA2738023) | human oral metagenome | biome: human oral; feature: human-associated habitat; material: dental | place: China | collected 2019 ... | reverse complement strand
CGGCCGCCCGGTCGGCTCGTCCGCGCCCAGCACTCTACCGCCTCGCCCGCCCCGCCGCAGCCGGCCTCACCGATTCCACCGACTCACCGACTCCGCCGCCTCAGCGATTCCGCCGCGCACCGCCCCCGGGCCCCCCGCAGGCGCCCGGCCGCGCCGCGCATCAGATGTCCATGCGCACGATGATGACGTCGTTCTCCTCGGCGTGGATGATCTCGTCGGCGGGGGCCGCGGCGATCCGCGAGTACTCCATGGGGCTGATCTGGATCGGGGAGCCCTCGAGCCGGCGGCCGTGGAGGGCGACGGCCCCCAGGCCCCCGGTGGCGGCCCGGACCGCGTCGTACTCGTCGAGCAGCGCCAGGTCGATGGTCCCGGCCAACTCGGCGCGCTCGCGATCGAGCCGGTCGATCTCGGCGTCGATGCGGGCGAAGGCGGCGTCGCGCTCGGCCGTCAGCTCGCGCCCGGCGCTGCGGATCTCGCTCTCCTCGGCGGCGAGATCGCGCACCTTCCTCTGGGCGCTCTCAAGGGCCTCGACGGCGGCGAGCTGGGCGTCCTCGAGCACCGCCCGGCGTCGGCCGAGCTGGTCGAGCTCCCCCTGGATGGCGGTCAGGTCCCGGGGGTTGGCCGTGCCCGACGACAGGCGCTCGCGCAGGATGGCGGCGCGCCGCGTGACCTGGTCGACCTCGTCCTCGCTGCGCGTGGCCCCCTTCCTGGCCTCGGCGAGCGCCCCGTCTGCGAGGGCGGCCGCGCGCCGGTTGGCCTTGAGGCGCTCGACGGTGTCCTTGATGCGGGACAGGACGGGCAGGTGCTTGCGCTCGTGTCTCAGACGGGCGAGTCGGGAGTCGAGGCTCTGGAGGTCGATGAGCAGTCGCTGCTGGCTGAGGGGGGCGCTCGTCACGGCTGTGGTCCTTCGCTGCTGGCCGAGGTCTGGAGTTCTGCGGGCGTCATGAGCCGGTGCTCAGACGCAGGGTCCACGGGTCGGTGACGACCTCGGAGACGTACGCCTCAAGTCTACGTCCCCGCTCGCCCGCGGCGGCCTCGAGCCGGGCCGCCAGCGGGGGCAGGCCCACCCACTCGGTCGCCCAGTGGGTGCCGCACAGGAGGTGGGGGCGGCCGCCCTCCAGGTGATCCGTGGCGGGGTGGTGGCGCAGGTCGGCGGTGAGGAAGACGTCGGCGCCGGCCTCGCGCGCGGCCGCCAGCAGCGAGTCCCCGGCCCCGCCGGAGACGGCCACCGTCTCGACGGTGGCGTCCGGGTCCCCGCCGACGAGGAGGCCGGGCGCGGAGTCGGGCAGGGCGGCGGCGACGGCGGCGGCGAGGTCGCGCAGCCTGGTGGGGTGCTCGAGATCACCGATCCGACCGATGCCCTGGGTGGGGTCGAGGCGGCTCGGGCTCAGGGGCCTCGCGCCGAGCAGGCCGACGCGGGCGGCGAGCGCGGCGGCCACTCCCCCGTGCGCGGCGTCGAGACTGGTGTGGGCGTTGGCCAGCGCGATGCCGGCGCGGATGAGCCGGTGGACGCAGCGGCCCTTGGGGTCGGTGGCGGCGACGTGGTCGGTGCCGCGCAGGTAGAGGGGGTGGTGGGTGATGACCATGTCGACGCCGCGCTCGATGGCCTCGTCGACGACGGCGGTCAGCGGGTCGACGGCGAGCAGGACGGTGCGCACGGGCTCGGCCGGGTCGCCGCAGATGAGGCCGTTGGAGTCCCAGTCCTCGGCGAGCCCGGGCGGGGCGGCGGCCTGGAGGAGGGCGACGACGTCGGCGACGGTGAGGGGCTCGGTGACGGGCTCGGACCCGTTGGACTGGCTCATGGGGAGCAAGGCTACTGAACCGCCGCCGCCCGCAGGCCCGGGACGCCTTTGCAACAGATTCGGACACGCTTCCACCCGATCCGGTCCCAGGAGCCCCACCCGTCCCAACGCATCCGCATTCCGGCCCCACCGACCCAAACAATAAGCGACAACATCGCTGCCGACAGGGTGTCGCCCCTAATTGGCGTGGTTCGGTCGTGGGAAAAGGTGGCTCCCGCATACCTTTAACACCCCGTCCCGGAGCAGCGGGTCGCAGAAACGGCGCAATGACGCCGATTCCGAATCGCCCGGCGCCGTGGAGGACCCTTAAAAGTATGCGGGAGCCACCTTTTCGCGCCCTCGGGCGCTCGCGGCCGCTCCCGTGGACGCGCACACGACCGGCAACAGCGCCCTGCGGCATCCGGCCCGCGCCCGCGGACTCCCGCATCCGCACCAACGGCGGCGGCCGGGCGGGACCGGGGACGTAGGCGGCGCCGTCCCGTCCTCCCGACTCGTCGTGCTACCATCCGCTCCGGCATTCTGCGCCTTGAGACCTCGCCCGGAAACCCGGGCCTTTTCCGGATAGGACCGTCCGGTTCGGCGCGTGGGCCGCCGAAGAACCGTACGCGCCCCCGCGAACAGCCCCGGACGACAAGGACGACCGATATGCGATTCCATCTCCCCGACTCCGCGGCACGCGCGCAGCGACGCCACGACGACGATCGGGGCCGCCTGATGAGGGATTGCTCGCTGGCCATCGCGTCCGGCGGGGTGCTGGCGGCGACGGCCTTCGCGCGGCACTGGGCGCTGCAGCTGCCGGCGGTGGTCGCGATGGCGGCGGTGTTCTGGCTGCTGCGGACGGTCCCGGCCCGGCGGGCGTACGCGGTCGGCACGGTCTTCACGCTGGCGTGGCTGGTGCCGACGACGTACTGGTACTACAACTTCATGTCGTTCGGCGTGGCATTCGCGGCGAGTATCGGCTGGGCGCTGCTCACGGCGAACCTGTTCCAGCTGGCGGCCCTGCGCGAGAGGATCGGGACCCGGCTGGTGTGGCCGCTGTTCGCCCTTCTCTGGCTGGCGCTGACCTGGCTGCGACTGCGCATGCCGGTGACCGAGGACTGGTGGCTGCCGCACCTGGGCTACAGCGTGTGGCGCAACAGCGGGCTGATCTGGCTCGGAGGATTCGGCGGCGAGACAGTGCTGGAGGCGGTGGTGCTGGCGGGCGGTATGACGGTGGCGGCGGCGTTCGTGCGCCGGGGCCCACTGGCGGCGCTGGCGGCGGGCGCGGCGGTGATCGCCTCGGTGATCGGGCTGAACGCGATCTCCCAGAGCCTTCCCGCCAAACCGATCCCCCCGGTGATCGCCTTGCAGGCGATGACCGAGGGCGGCGTCGACGCGCCGGCCACCGAGCAGGACGTGAGCGACCTGATCGACATGACGCGCGAGGCGCTGGGCGGGGACCACGCGCAGCCCACGACCGTCGTGTGGCCGGAGAACTCGATCCCCGAATCCGCCCAGCGGCGCGTGGCCGACGCCGCCGCGGAGCTGCGCGTCAATATCGTCTACCACACGGTGGAGCTCAACGGCAGAGGGGTCTACAAGAAGACCGTCGTCGTGGACGGCTCGACGGGCGAGGCCGTTCTCGCCAACTACAAGCAGCACATCGCCCCGGACGAGGAGCTGGGCGTGTCGCGCGCCTCGCGCAGTATCGTCGAACTCGGGGACCAGCACGTGACCGCCTACATCTGCTACGACATGCACTACCCGGACGTCGTCGGCCGCCTGAGCGGCAGCGACGTGGCGTACGTGCCCCTCAATGACGCGGCCTACGGTTATTTGCAGAAGCAGTTCCACGCGGCCGATATCGCACTGCACGCCGCCCAGGCCGATACCGCCGTCGTGGTCGCCTCGACCAACGGCCCGACAATGATTGTGAACAGCAACGGCGTGGTGACGCGCTCCCTGGACACCTCCGACGCCGGACACATCAGAAACTGACCGGCGCGCCCCTTGGCCCGGTGACTGCGTCGAAGCACAGCGGGGTGGGCCGGGCCGCAGGAGGACGGGATCTCCTGCCCGGGATCGCGTGCCCCCGGCGGGTCTCGAACCCGCATGCCCTAAGGCGGCGACTTTTAAGGTCGCTGTGTCTGCCGATTTCACCACGGGGGCCTGGTCTCCAGGGTCAGGGAACACGGCGCTCACCGCGGTGGGCCCCGGGGGCCAGTACAACTCAGTACCCTCGACTCTAGCAACTTGCGGACGCTGCTGGCCTTCAGAGCCAGTCAGATCGCGGGCACAGACGATAAGACGTGACGAAAATCACGCGGTCACGCCGACCGAGTCGCTTGTCTACTCTTAACTAAGGTTAAGCCAAGAAACACGTCTACTCAAGCATTCGACGAACCAATATCAGCGAAATCACTTGTTCCGACATCTTTGCAATTTTTCTAACATTGCCATCCTTGATATTGAGAAATTTCTCGATAATCATACGCTTAATCTGTTCTGCATTTAGAAGTTGTTTTTCTTCGTCTGAGAGACATTCAATTTTCTTGTCAACAATATGTTCGGAGATTTCCTTCAGTGCATCAAACGTTAGTTTATCGTAGCCAATCAAAGCATCGAATCGAGAGCAAAGTGCATCGCCAAGAGCAGTGCGAACATCTGCTTCTGATTTATAGTTTGATGTGCAAATAATCAATGTCGACCCCATCTTCAATCTATAGTTTTTGTCTTCAAACACGCCCTCGTCAAAAAGTTGATAAAAAGCACCGTAAAAGGCTGGATTCGCCTTATCAAATTCGTCAATCAGAATAACTCCCGGCTCACGGTCAAGTAAGTCATGGGCGAACGACGGCTCCGAGTGTGAGCCGCCGAATATATAGGACGCGAACCGATCAGTATGATACATCGAGAACTGCTTACGCATCAGCGTTCCGCTGAGCAAACTATTTATAAACTTGGCAGTTTCAGTTTTTCCAACTCCAGATGGACCATAGAGCATTAATACGACTGGCACACTTCGTCTACGTGTCAGTTGATACAGCGCCGCCAATAATCCTGACTTAACTCTAGGCTGTCCTATCACGTTTTTGTCATAATCTCTGTTAAATTCTCTAATAGCATCGATTTCGAGTATTGGATACTCGAAACGTTCAGTATTGACTTTAAATACTCGATCAAGTTGTTGGTATATCCTGTCAGGAGGATTCTGTAGTATGAGTTTACTGGGGTTGATTCGTCGGACGATCTCGACAAAGTTCATTATTGAATGCTCAGTTAGATTTGCATAGTCACTTGACTCTGCGACCACTGTCTTATGACTTAAGACAGATTCGTCGCTATTTTTAGGCTGCTCCCGCCCTTCAACTCGATATATAAACCGGCGGCTTTCTTCGTCTAGTTTATAGACAATATCAAGTAGAGCTTCAAACTTGCTAGGACGCTTTTTTTGGAACCAAGATGCTGGCCCGTAATACACTTCAACAATCATATTATATGGCATGTTCAATACCTGCAAAGACTACGTCGTAAACATTCAATAATGAGTTTGATTTACTTGAAGAGTCATCAACAATGTCCGTTGCAGTCATCGCCTGCGGAACAGGATTCATTTCTGATTCCAACGTCAAATTAGATTCACACGTACTGCCGACCCGTATCGCATGGAACACGAGGTCCATCTTTGGCAAGTCTGTCAGACCATAATTATTGCGAAATGCTTGGAGATTAAAGCGAAGAACCGCTCGTTCCGAATCTTTTTCACCCAGCAGTTCGTAGTATCCCTTAGCGCTAGTCAATGCCTGGTCGAGCTTACCTAGATCAACGCCACTCTCTTCTGTCTTCATGATCATCATATAAGGTGTGAACATTTTTACGTACGCCATCGAATCTTTAAGAGCCACTACTCGGTATTTTCGCAATTTGACAATGCGATCATCTTCAAGTGTTTTTGATAAATAGTCTGTCAGAATAGTGTTAGACAAAGTCTTCTTGAAAAGACTATTCCCAGACGCAGTACCGCCGCCGCCAATGTCGATATTCGCGGATGCGCCGAGGAACGGTAGCCAACTCAACTTAGCAGCCAGGCTGGTTCCGAATTTATTAGACAACTCCACTGATCGACTTCTAATGTCTTCAGCTGTTGCCGTAATTTTGCCTCCGGAAGTTATATCAAGATAATCTGATGCGGTCTCCTCGTCAAAATATACAATCTTAAGCATTGCTGGAACTTTATTATCTTGTTTTTTCTTACTCAAACAAATTACCTCCTTCAAAACTGATGTTGCAGTCGTCCAAAATCACTCATACGCTCCTAACTACGAAGATCATCCCGGACAATATAGAAACATATTCCAGGTGCGATACAGTGACGGCCCGTCACCGTGAAGCATAATGAATGACCGAATAATAATCTCACGAATTTCACGGAAAGCGAACCATCATTACTTTAGTGTATCACGAATACTACCTTCGTCGGACTGCTCCTCCGCCCACGCAAAGAAAGTGTCAAAAATCACCTACCGAGCCACTCCCCGAGGTGAACCTCTCACCGGCGCCCGTCCTCGTTCACGACCGCACCGGCCGCACCCGGGCCGCCGCCAGCCTCAACCCGCCCTTCGACCAGCTGACCAACCACGACCTGCAGCGCACCGCACAACAGAACCGACCACGACGGGACGGTGGCGGCGCGAAACCGGCTTCAACACAACGAAAAGCGCCCGCCCAACGGGGCAGACGCTCTCAATCATCAAACACGAGCCTCGACCATGATCCTCATGGCCCGGGTTCGTATAAGAACCTCGTGGTACCCCCTCCGGGATTCGAACCCGGGACCATGTGCTTATCAGGCACGGACGAGGTATAAGCTCGCTGCTCTAACCGCTGAGCTAAGGGGGCGGGGAGGGCGTCGCGCGCGACGGCGCCACGGCACGAGACTACCCCAGGGCGGGCTGTGACGGGCCGGACACTTGGCGCGAACCGGCTCAGCCCCCGAACCACGTCTTGACATTGGCGACGATCGCCTTGTCGAAGGCGTCGTCGGAGTGGTGCTCGGCGATCCACTGGGCGAAGGAGCCGCCCGCGGCGGCGTCCATCTCCCGGCGGCACGCCTCCGGCTCGCGCAGCGCCCGCGTGAGCATCGCCGCCGCCTCGTCCAGGTCCCGGTAGATGAACGGGTAGGTCCGCGGCACCAGGGCGCGGGCCCACTCGCGGTCGGGCAGGACGCCGATGACCCCGGCCCCCAGGGCCTCGACGTAGAGCAGGCCGTAGGACACCTCCTCGGCGGTGGCCAGGAACGCCGTCGTGCGCGCCAGCGCCTCCCAGTAGGACTGGCGGGTCGCCGTGAGCGGCCCCATCCACACCCAGTCCCGCTGGGAGATGTCCATGGCGGCCTCGGAGACGAGGCTGTCCTCCTGCAGGCGCATCTCGACCTTGAGGGGCACCGCCTTGCGCACCTGCTCCAGGACGCGGAAGAACTGCTCGGGGTGCTTGCGGCGGCTGAGGTAGATCGACGGATACAGGACGATCGGCACCTGCGTGTACACCCGCGGCTGGATGTGGTCCAGGCGGAAGCCCAGGTTCACCCACGACAGCCTGGCCCGCTCGTACAGGCGCTGGGCGGTCCACCTCGACATGAGGTCGCCGATCTCGTTGGCGGTGCGCTGGGAGTCGGCGAAGGTCGGGAACAGGGCGCAGGACAGCGCCAGGGTCGCCGTGTGGACGTCCGGGGCGGCCGAGGGCACCGAGCGCCACACGAAGTTCATGATCCGCGGCTCGGCCCCCGGCGAGCTCTGGGACAGGACGCGCCAGATGTGCGGGGAGTCCACCGCCTCCATATTGATGACCACGAGGTCCCCGGGGTCGATCATCTCCAGGGGCACGACGTCGAAGTCCTGGCTGCGCCGGGCGGCGGGGCCGATGACCACCGATCCGGGGAAGATCCGCAGCAGACGGCGCACGAGCGTGTCGCCCGCCTCGTGCCCGGCCACGCGCCCGCCGGACGAGATCTCGACCGAGTCGTACTTGATGGCGATCCTCATGAGCGCACCTCCGTGATCTCCCTCTCCCCCGCCGCGGTCTCGTCGACGTCGTCGCCCGTGCCGGCCGGGATCCTCATGGCGTAGAAGGACCGGTGGACGAAGATCAGGGCGACGGCGAAGAAGGCCGCCGCCAGGACGTGCACCATCGTCCCCATCCCCTGGGCGGACAGGCTGACGGCGAGCTCGACGGCGAGCAGGCCGAAGAGGGTCGTGAACTTGATAATGGGGTTGAGCGCCACCGACGAGGTGTCCTTGAAGGGGTCCCCGACGGTGTCGCCGACGATCGAGGCGTCGTGCAGGGCCGTGCCCTTCATGTGCAGGTCGACCTCGACGACCTTCTTCGCGTTGTCCCACGCGCCCCCGGCGTTGGCCATGTAGATCGCCTGGTACAGGCCGAACACCGCGATCGACACCAGGTAGCCGATGAAGAAGAAGGGCTCGACGAAGGCCAGGGACAGCGTCGCGAAGAAGACCGCGAGGAAGATCGTGAGCATCCCCTGCTGGGCGTACTGGGTGCAGATCTCGACCACCCTGCGGGAGTCCTCCACCGAGGCCCGCTGCGCCCCGGCGTCCAGGTGGATGGACTTCTTGATGAAGGCCACCGCCCGGTTGGCGCCCGTGGTGACCGCCTGGATGGAGGCCCCGGAGAACCAGAAGACGACGGCGCCCCCGGCGATCAGGCCCAGGAGGAAGGGGGCGTGCATGAGGGACAGGTTCTCGATGCCGCGGCTCAGGTGGTCGGTCAGGCCGATGATGATGGAGAAGATCATGGTGGTGGCGCCCACGACCGCGGTGCCGATGAGGACGGGCTTGGCGGTGGCCTTGAAGGTGTTGCCGGCGCCGTCGTTGTCCTCCAGGAGGTACTTGGCCCGCTCCCACCGGGGGGCGAAGCCGAAGTCGCGGCGGATCTGGGCGTCGACGTCGTCGACGTCCTCGATGCGGGAGAGCTCGTAGACGCTCTGGGCGTTGTCGGTGACCGGGCCGTAGGAGTCGACGGCGATGGTCACCGGCCCCATCCCCAGGAAGCCGAAGGCGACCAGGCCGAAGGCGAAGACGGCCGGGGCCGCCATGAACGACTCCAGGCCGGAGCCGGACAGGACGAAGGCGGCGCCCATGAGGCCCACGACCGTGATGCCCAGCCAGAAGGCGGAGAAATTGCCGGCGACGACGCCGGAGAGGATGTTGAGGCTGGCCCCGCCCTGGCGCGAGGAGCGGACCGTCTCGCGCACGTGCTGGGAGGCGGTGGAGGTGAAGACCTTGACCAGCTCGGGGATGAGGGCCCCGGCCAGCGTCCCGCAGGTGATGATGGTGGCCAGGCGCAGCCACAGGCCGGCGCCCAGACCGCTCAGGACCAGCCAGGTGGCCGCGTAGGTCAGGACGATGCACAGGGCGCTGGTCAGCCACACGAGCGTGGTCAGGGGCGTTTCGAAGTTCATCCTCTCGGCGTCGGCGTAGCGCAGGCGGACCCAGGTCTTGTTGATGGCGTAGGCCGCCCAGGCGGCCAGGATCATGGCGGCGCGCACCGTGAAGATCCACACCAGCAGCCTGGCCTGGAGGGCCGGGTCGGGCACGGCCAGCAGGACGAAGGTGACCAGGGCGACGCCGGTGACGCCGTAGGTCTCGAAGCCGTCGGCGCTGGGGCCCACAGAGTCGCCGGCGTTGTCTCCGGTGCAGTCGGCGATGACGCCGGGGTTGCGGGGGTCGTCCTCGTCGATCTTGAAGACGATCTTCATCAGGTCCGCGCCGATGTCGGCGATCTTGGTGAAGATGCCGCCGGCGATGCGCAGGGCCGAGGCCCCCAGGGACTCCCCGATGGCGAAGCCGATGAAGCAGGCCCCGGCCACGTCGGCGGGCAGGAACAGGAGGATGGTCAGCATCATGAGCAGTTCGAGGCTGATGAGCACCATGCCGATGCTCATGCCCGAGCGCAGCGGGATCTCGTGCACGTCGTAGGGCTTGCCGCGCAGGGAGGCGAAGGCGGCGCGGGCGTTGGCGAAGGTGTTGACCCGGATCCCGAACCAGGCGACGGCGTAGGAGCCGCCCATGCCCAGCAGGGAGAAGAGCACGACGACGCCGACCCGGGACCATCCGAAGCCGACCAGCGCCTTGTAGTAGACGACGATGACCGCGGTGATGAACAGCCACAGCACCAGCAGGAAGCGCCCCTGGCGCAGCAGGTAGGCCTTGCAGGTGGAGTAGATGAGCTCGGCGACGCGCAGCATGGAGTCGTGCACGGCCGCCCGGCGCAGGCGCACGAAGGTGAACACGCCGAAGCCGAGCCCGGCCAGGCACACGGCCAGGCCGATCAGCAGCAGCGCCCGCCCGCCCAGCCCCAGGCCGACGACGACGCCGCTCAGGTCCGGCAGCTCGAGGTTCGCCTCCCCTCCGCCGACGTCACCGGTGACATCGGCCGTGAGCGGGCTGAGCGCGGCGGCGCAGGGGGCAAGCGTCGGGAGCATAGGGGGCATCACCTGGGTATCGGTCGTGTGGCGTCCGTCATGAAACGCGGCAAGTTAACCACAACGAGCGGCCCCGGTCACAATCGGGATCGGTCCGGCCGGCCCGCGGGCGGGCGCCTCGGTTCCGCGGCTCGCCCCGCCGCCGCGCCCGGCCCCGTCTCTCACCGGGACCGGATCATCCGCCCTTCCGCGCACCTTCCGGGATCCGGCCGTCGACGACGATATGCCCGCCCTCCCGCGCCCGGCCGCCCCCACGGGCGCCGGTTGCGTCCTACCCTGGCACCGCGGAGCCTGATGGCAGGCGCCCCGACCCCAGGAGCACCCATGAAGATCGCGCAGCGAGCCTTACGAGCACAGCCCTTCCACGCCATGAGCATCGGCGCCCGGGCACGGGAGCTGGAGTCCCGGGGGATCCGCATCGCCAAGCTCAGCCTGGGCGAGCCCTCCTTCGGCGCCCCGCCGGGGGTCCACGAGGCGATGCGCGCCACCATGGACGGGCGCGCTCTGCCCTACACCCCGGCCGCGGGCCTGCCCGCGCTGCGCCGGGCCGTGGCCGGGCTGTACCGGGATCGCCACGGCGTCGACGTCGACCCGCGGCGGGTGCTCATCACGGCGGGGGCCTCGGCGGGGCTGCTGCTGGCCACGGCGCTGACGACGGAGGCGGGCGACGACGTCGTCATGGCCGACCCCTGCTACCCCTGCAACCGCGAGCTCGTCGACACCTTCGGGGGCCGCGTCGTCCTGGCCCCCACGACGCCGGCCGCCCGCTACCAGCTCGACCTCGCCACGGCGCTGGCGGCCTGGACGGAACGCACGAGCGCGGTGCAGGTGGCCACGCCGTCGAACCCGACCGGCACGACCATCCCCTTCCCCGAACTGGCCGCCATCTGCGAGGCGGCGCGCGAGCGCGGGGCCTGGCGGATCATCGACGAGATCTACCTGTCCCTGGCCGATCCGGCCCCGGACGGGTCGCCGGCCCGCACCGCCCTGGAGGCCGACCCCGAGGCCATTATCGTGTCCTCCTTCTCGAAGTACTTCGGGATGACCGGGTGGCGCCTGGGCTGGCTCATCCTGCCCGAGGAGCTGCTCACCCCGGCCGACAACCTGGCCGTCAACTTCTTCCTGTGCGCCTCGACCCCCACGCAGATGGCGGCGCTGTCCTGCTTCACGCCCGAGGCGCTGGCGGCCTGCGAGGACCGGCGTCTGGAGCTGCTCGCGCGCCGCGGGCTCGTCCTGGACGGCCTGGAGCGCATCGGCCTGCCAGTGCCGGTGCGGCCCGACGGCGCCTTCTACGCCTACTTCGACGTCACGGGCACGGGCCTGGACGCGTGGACCTTCTGCGAGCGGGCCCTGGAGGAGGCGCACGTGGCGCTGACGCCGGGGCGGGACTTCGGCCCGGCCACGGGGAGTACGCATGTGCGCCTGTCCTACGCGGCCGGGCGCGAGGAGCTGGCCGAGGGCCTGGAGCGACTCGGGGGCTTCGTGGCGGGCCTGGGCGGCTGAGGAGGTCTGGAGGGGCCGACGGCGGCGGGCGCACCTCGCCGCTGGCCCCGCTCCGCCGTTCCCCGTCCCGCCCGCGACCGGAGGCGAGTCCCGTAGCCGTTCCAGATAACCGGGGCGGAGGCTCCTCCCGCCCGCGACCGGAAGTGGGCGACCCGGCGCGCCCAACGGCGGAGGCTCCCGATCACCGTCGAAGTCACCCGGCACCTGGGGCTCCCCGGCGCGCTCAGCGGCGGAGGGCCACCAGGCGCCGCAGCCCGGCCAGCCCCCGGGCCGAGTCCTGCGCCCAGCCGGCGACCCGGCGCGAGAGCAGCAGGTCGATCAGTCCCAGGCCCACCCGCCAGGGATTGGCCAGGCGGGGCGCCGGATTGGGGTCGGCGACCAGCCGCGCCGCGAGGTCGGGGCGCTGGGCGGCGAGGAGGGCGCGGGCCTTGGCGGCGTGCACGGGCTCGGAGACGATGACGATCCGCGCTCGGGGCTCCAGGAGGGCCTGCGACTTCGCCATGTTCTCCCAGGTGGAGCGGGAGGCCTCCTCCAGAGCGATCGGGCCGCGGTATCCGGCGTCGCGGGCGGCGTCGGCCAGGAGCCGGGCCTCGCTGCGGCGCCCGGCGACCGCTCCCCCGGAGACGATGAGGACGCCGTCCGCCTCCAGGGCCGCCAGGCCCCGGGCGATCCTGCGGCGGTTGATCCGGCTGGCGCGGGGTCCGGCGTCGGCGTGCCCGAGGACGAGCACCGCCTGACCGCGGGGAGTGGCAGGCCTCTGGTCAGTGGGGCGGACCTGGCCGCCCAGCATCGCCTGGTCGCGGGGAGCCGTGAATGGCGGGCTCGTTGCGGAAGCCGGTTTCACGGGCGGAGCCTGGCTCCGCGGAGCCGGATCGCGGCTCGGGACCCGGTCCCGGTCGGTCCGTTGCGAGGCCCGGGTCCGGCCGGCCCGTTCCGGAGCCCGGTCCCAGCCGATCCATCCCGGGGCCCGGGTCCGGCCGGCTCCCGCGTCCGAGCCAGGCGGATCGGCCCGCCGGTCGGGCAGGAACCACCGCGCGGCCCGGCGCTCGATCGCCCCCGCCCCCAGCGAGGCCGCCAGGCCCGCCCCCGCGGCCAGTCCCGCCGCGACCACGAACCTGTTCACGTCCCCATCACAGCATCATCACAATATTGAATGCGCATACCGCACCCCACACAATAATAACCCCGATCACGACAAAGAGAGCGACCCACTTATTGGGGATCAACATCTTTCGGCACCACAATCCAACACGAAAGATGTCGAACAGAAAGAACAGAAGCAGCCCCAATTGTAAGGCCACATAGGTGAACACACCAAGACGCATGCCAGTTCCGGCGACACCATCGGATGCACCTAGAGCCAGCAACACTGAGAAAATTATCGAGGAAACCGCCCCCACACCCAAAATGAAGCGACGGAACCCCAGAGCAAAACTAAGCATGTCATGCTCCCGCGCAATAATGACATAGGAGGCAACGAATGCTGGAATTAGGGATGCCATGGGAGTTACGGACTGTCCAGGAAATTGGGTTATTTTTTCTGCCAACGCAATCCAGCGGAGCACGAATTGACCTATGATATAAGAAACCAGACATGCGATGAACGCGGGGACCGTGAATACCGCACACTTAGGACTCATATAAATGAGCACATCGAAATCGGGTCGAGACGGCAACGGTGACACATCAATGGATACAACCTCCCCGTTCCAGCGCACACTGATCGACCTGTCATGATCGACGGAAATATTTTTTCCATTAGATTCATATACAATATGATCGACTCGCATACCCGTTGGCACTATTAATCGCATATGAGTGCCGAGATCGTCATCATCGTTCCTGTTCACTGCGGGAACAAGGAGGACCAATGAGGATGTAATACCAAATTTGTCGAACCAGTTCCGAGCAGCCTTCTTCCCACCCATTCCCCTGCTCGTACTGTAGGAGAACCTTATGCGTGCCCTAGAGGTCTCATCCACCGGAACACTCAGGAGCACGAATGTCGACTTTCGCAACCAGGCCGCCACGTCCCCGAGTGCGGCCATCTCTTTGAGAGCGGACTCTTCCTCCTTTTCGAAAGCAACTTCATCCACGCACCCCAGGGCGATGAACATATTCTTGTCGAAGCCCTCCGCCGGGTCGCTCAGGAAACTGCCATATACCTCCTTCGCCTTCGAATCGTTCAGATTCGAGAAAACATCTATATGCGTCTTCTCGTAGCGAGTCACCAGGAATCCGAAGAATAGGAAGGTGACGAATCTCGCCGTCTCCCGACGCGTGGCCAGGCACATCTGCTGCTTCCAGCAACTTTCAAGCTCGTTCGTCATATACGGACGATCATCCATGACGTCCAGCGGCAGCAGCATGCGGGAACGGTCCCGACTGTGAACCGATTGAGCATTCCCTAATATATCCCTGAAACGAAGGAAACTCACATCATATGACAAGGTACATTTTAAAGTCATCCTGTCACTGCCAGTATATTCGAGTCGATTAACCTTACGGAGCAGCCACTCGCGCCGCCTCAACCAGGACTGGAAACATTTTTGGGAGTAACTCTTCAGTTCGCGAGCAGTCGGCGGTCCGTCGAGAACACTCACTATTTGCGAACCGCCCTTCTTGCCTCCAAATAAATCAAGCATCAATTCTGATTCTCTCCTCCCCGCGTGATTCTATCGTAATGCAGCCGCAGCGGACGAGCACCTGCGGCCAAAAATCGGGAACTCGCTCACGAGCGTTGTCGGAACGATTCCCTCTCTGCGACGCTGCGAGTCGCGGAGACGACCGAACGCGCCGGAGAGGGAAAGCAGAGGTCTATTCTCACGACATACGATATGAAGGAGAAGATTCAGAAGGTCAAGCAGAACCGACCGGATCCCGCCGACCAGCCATTGGGGGCTAGATGGGGCCACCGCGTCCGGCGACCACGGCGGCCCCGAGCAGGACCTCCCGGGGTTCGACGTCCACTCGGACAGCATGAGGCGAAGCGGCGTTAGCGGGCTATGCCATCGACCGGACGAGGCCGTCGCTAGCAACCGCGTAACAAGGCGCTTGCCAGTCGATCGGCTCGTCTTCCTGACGGCAACATGTCCCTCACTCCACCTCTTGCGAACGGATGCCGGCCCGGGGCGGGGAGCCCGGCTATCGACCAACCCAGCAACCGTATCACGCGCTTACGGTGATATGAGTCACTTCTACGTCCAGATGCTGAGCCTTTCTCACCGGAGACGGCGGTACGAGATCGGGGAGCGGTGTGGTGGGGCGCCGGTGAGGTGGGCGCGTCCACGGCGTGGTGGTCGTCTGCGAGGTTCGGGTGGGGGCGGGTCTGGTCGTCCGCGGCCGTGTCGACCGAGCCGTTCCCTGCGCTCCCCTCCTCGGGGAAATCGGAGACGCGGTCCGGGACCTGGTGCGCCGCGACCCGCGAGCACGTCACTTAACCCGCGAGCACGTACCTCTAGCAGACGTGCTCGCGGGTTAAGTGACGTGCTCG
>ERZ773070.1348-NODE-1348-length-15336-cov-7.764413_pt1 | contig 15336 bp, 14 predicted proteins | sample MGYA00580618_ERZ773070 | MGnify/ENA primary metagenome ERZ773070 (study PRJEB29015, sample SAMEA2738023) | human oral metagenome | biome: human oral; feature: human-associated habitat; material: dental | place: China | collected 2019 ... | reverse complement strand
TGACGGAGAAGCTGCGCGCAAAGATGCTCAAGGAGATGGAGGAAGGTCTCAGCCGCGCGGAGCTTGAGGTGCAGCAGCTCGGCATTCAGGAAAAGCGTGTCATGCAGGAGGCGGAGCAGGGAGAGCTGACGCCGCAGGCGATCCAGCACATCAACACGATCCGTCAGGAGCGCCAGCGTCGTCTGGACTACATCGAGGAAACGAACGTACACCGTGAGGAGCTGCAGAAGTTCGTCGAGGGCGCGGAGATCGTGCAGGGCACGCTCGAGCGGCAGGTCGAGGCGAAGGTCGGCGACGATATGCGTGAGCTCATGAACGTCGAGATCTTGGTGGAAGATGACAAGATTATCGCCATCCGTTCCTGATACGAGCAATGAGCGCATCGTCATCGGGCGTGTCGGTGCGGCGCACGGCATTCGCGGCGATCTGCGCATCATTCCACTCACGGATTTTCCCGAGCGTTTTGCTGCGCTACGTGAGGTCATGGTCGGTGATGAGCTCCTGCACATCGAGAGCATGAAGCAGCAGGGGAAGAATTTTCTCATGCGCTTTCGTGAGTACTCTGTTCGCGAGGCAGCGCAGCGATTGACGGGGCAGCTCCTCACGGTCACGCGTGCGGAGGCAGCACCGCTCGATGAGGGCGAATACTACGTCTTCGACATTGTGGGGCTCACGGTCTATGATGAGGAGGGGCATGAGCTCGGCACGGTTGAGAATGTCCTGAAAACGGGCAGCAACGATGTCTATGTTGTGCGCGCCGAGGATGGGCGTGAGATTCTCATTCCTGCACTGCGCGCAGTCGTGCTTGCAATTGACGTGCCGGGCGGACGCATGACGGTACGGCTGCCAAACTAAGCGGACGGGGAGAATATCTCTCCGTTCCGCTTTTTCTTTGCGGAGAGCCTCGTAACATGTTATAATGTATCAAAAGTTTCTATTTTTTTCACGCATAAGGGGATAGAATATGTTCACCTGTATCACGCATTCTCCCGAGGAGACTGCGCATTTAGCGGGAACGATTGGTAAAATTATTCATGAGGGGACGGTGATCTGCCTCGATGGAGAGCTTGGTGTGGGCAAAACCCTCTTTGTGCGCGCACTGGCGCGGACGCTCGGTGTGGAGAGCGACGTGACGAGCCCGACGTTCAACCTCATGAACATCTATGAGGCGGCATGTCCCATCGTGCATTTTGATCTCTATCGCATCGCGTCCGAGGAGGAGCTCGAGGACATTGGCTTCTATGAGTATGTGGAGGCAACGGAGGGCATTGTGCTGATCGAGTGGGCAGAGAAATTCCCGGAGGCGATGCCAGAGGATCGTGTTCAAGTGAATATTGCAAATCTGGGCGGTGAGGGGCGGCAGTTCACCTTTGCCGCCGAGGGGGAGAAGAGCACGAGGCTCTTGGAGGAGTTGAGTGAGATTGTCGATCCTGAGCATTGATACCTCCTCGCAGGTCTCGAGCGTCGCCGTTCTCTCAGCCGAGCGCATTGCGGCAGAGATCTCTATGCAGGGCGCGCTGACACACTCGGAGACGCTGATGCCGCACATCGAGACAGCGCTCCATATGGCGCGTGTGAAAAAGGAAGAACTTGAGGGGCTCGCCGTCAGCATCGGTCCCGGTTCATTTACGGGGCTGCGCATCGGACTTGCGGCGGCAAAGATGATGGCGTATGCACTGCACATCCCTCTCATCGCAGTACCGACACTTGAGGCGCTTGCCCATCACTATGTATGTGAGGGTGTGCGCCTCGTTCCCATGATGGACGCGCAGAAGGGAAATGTCTATGTGCAGGAGTTTGCGTGGGAGGCGGGTGTGGATGGACTGACCCTGCGGGAAATGCACGCGCTCTCCATTCTGCCGTTGACCGAGGTCATTGCGGCACTCACGGGAACGGCGCAGCCCGCCCTGCTGCTCGGCGATGCGATGCAGAAGAAAAACACAATCGAATTGCCCGCACATGTGCGTCTTGCACCGATTCATGCACGGATGCCGCGTGCGGCATGTGTGGGGCTCGCGGGGCTTGAGCGCCTTGCGCGTGGAGATGTGGACGACCCCGTGGCAATCCAGCCCCTTTACCTGCGCCGCAGCGAGGCGGAGGTGCTGTGGGAGAAGCGGCACGGCGCGGAGGGGGCGCAGTGATTCACTTTCGGGAACTCCTGCCTGCGGATGCGGAGGGGGTGGCGCGCGTCGAGTCGGAGAGTTTTCCGACGCCGTGGTCGCGTGAGGACTTCTGGCGCGAGGCGTCGAACGAATTTGCCTGCTATATTGTCGCGCTCGACGATGCGGAGATCATCGGCTTCGGCGGGTGTTGGATCTCGTTCGAGGAGGCGCAGGTGACCAATATCGCACTGACAACGTCGCAACGGGGCAGGGGACTGGGGAAAGTCCTCATGGAAAAGCTCATGCGTGCGGCAGCAGAGCGCGGCGCAGAGCGCATGACGCTTGAGGTGCGTCCGTCGAATACACCAGCCCTCCGCCTTTACGAAGGTTTGGGTTTTGCCGCGATCGGCGTGCGCAGGAAATACTATCAGGACAACGGTGAGGACGCAATCCTCATGTGGCATACAAAGCTAAAGGAATTTGTAAATGAAAGATGTGCAGGAGAAACTGACGCTCGGGATTGAAACGAGCTGTGACGAGACATCGGCGGCGGTGCTGCGCGGAACGCGCGAACTCCTCTCGTGCGTCACCGCAACGCAGATTCCGATCCATCAGAAATATGGCGGCGTCGTTCCTGAGATCGCCTCGCGCAACCACATCTTGAGCATCCTGCCCGTCGTAGAGCAGGCGCTTGAGGAAGCGAACGTCCGGCTTGTAGACATCGATCAGATCGCCGTTACCTACGGACCGGGACTCGTCGGCGCGCTTCTCGTCGGCGTGTCGGCGGCAAAATCGCTGGCGTTTTCGCTCGGCGTTCCGCTCATCGGCGTGAATCATCTCGAGGGGCATATCTTCGCAAACTTCCTCGCGACGCCGCAGCTCACGCCGCCCTTTATGGCGCTCGTCGTTTCGGGTGGGCATACGGCGCTCGTCGATGTCGCGGATTATGAAACGTTCCGTCAGATGGGCAGGACGCGTGACGATGCGGCGGGCGAGGCGTTCGACAAGGTCGCGCGCGTGATGGGGCTGCCATACCCCGGAGGCCCCGAGATCGATCGGCTCGCACGTGAGGGCGACCCTGCTGCGATCGACTTCCCGCGTGCGCTCGCGCAGGAGGGAAACTACGAGTTCAGCTTCAGTGGGCTGAAATCCGCTGTACTGAACTACATCAACAGCGAGAAGATGAAGGGGCACGCGCTGAACGAGGCGGATATCGCCGCCTCGTTCCAGTCTGCCGTCATCGAGGTACTTGTGCACAAGGCGTTCGAGGCAATTCACGAGGCAGGGCGTGATACGCTCGTGCTCGCGGGCGGCGTTGCGGCGAATGCGGCGCTCGAGAAGCGTCTGCGGATGGTGGCAGAGGCAGAGAGGATTCGCTATCTCTACCCGCCGCCGCGCCTCTGTACGGACAACGCAGCGATGATCGCATGTCGCGGAGCGTATCAGGCAGAGGCGGGCAGGTACAGCGACCTCTATCTGAACGCCGTACCGGGGCTTGATTTTGCATGACTATAGGGCTGATGTGTGACGCATCGGCTCTTTTTATTTGTCCATAGCCCTTCATGACAAAGAGCAAGGTCTTTTCATTGCAGATATGAATGCCATTCGTTATAATGAAGGTCGAAAGGGGGCGGACGCATGGACATGACGGCACGTATGCGGGCGATTCTGTCCGCGCTCCTTGCTGCAGACGGTTATGTGCCTGCCGAGCGGATTGGTTCCGAGATTGGCGTCAGCTCACGCACCATTACGCGTGAGCTGCATGGACTCGAGATGGCTCTGATGCCGTATGGAATTACGCTGCTGCGGCGCACGGGCGCGGGGGTTATGCTCGCGGGCGATCCGGAGGATCTCAGGCGTCTGCGCAAACATCTCGCCTCGGACGGAAACACACACCGGGAACTTTCCCCCGATCAGCGGCGCTCCATCCTTACGACGCGCCTTCTCATGGCAGATGAACCGCTCAAGCTTTTTACTCTTGCGCGTCTCCTGAACGTAACGGACAGCACGGTCAGTCACGATCTCGATCGGCTACAGCCACATCTTGCAGAGCAGCGGATCGCGCTTGTACGCCGTCCGGGACTTGGTGTCTACGTCGAAGGAGCAGAGCGGGACATCCGCAGCGCACTTGTTCGGATGATTCATGACCATGTGGATGAAACGGAACTGCTTGCGCTTGTCGGTGACGACGGTGGAGAGGGCGCGGCTCATGCGGCGGACAGGGCTTTGCTCGGGCTTGTCGATGGGGTACAGATACGGATGATCGACGATGCTGTTGCCGAGGAAACGCGAGGTCGGCACATTCCAGATACTGCGCGTGTCGGCCTTGTCGTTCACCTCGCGCTCGCCGTGCGGCGTTTGCAGCAGCGCGATACGATTGCGATGGATGCAGAGACGCTTGAGGAGCTTCGCGGTACGGAGGAGTTCGCTGCGGCGCGCGTGATTGCGGAGCGGCTGGGCGCGGCATTTGAACTTGCCGTTCCTGAGGCAGAGATCGGCTACATCACGATGCACCTTCTTGGCGCGCGCGGCATGGCGCTTCCGGCAGGGGCGGGGCGCGTCGACAACTTCCGCCTCGTACAGATCGCACAGTCGATCATGCGTCTTGCATCGGAGAAAAGCGGTGCACCGCTCCTGCGTAGCCGCACGCTGCTCTCGGGACTGGTCAATCATCTCGCACCCGCGCTGCACCGTCTGAAACTTCGCATGGACATCCGCAATCCGCTGCTTGCGCAGATGGAGGCGGAGCATCCGGAACTCATGGAGATTGCGCGATACGCCACGCGCATGATGGAAGAGGAGGTGGGTGCGCCGCTGCCCGCCGATGAGATTGCCTACGTCGCCATTCACATCGGCGCGGCCCTGACGGAGGCGGGTGGGGATCGCCCGATCGTGCGTGTGCTCGTCGCGTGTCCGACAGGACTCGGTACGAGTCGTTTGCTCGCGAGCCGCATTCGTCGCGCCTATGAGCGGATTCGCGTCGTCGGGGAACTCTCCTCCCTTGCGCTCACAGCGCAGGAGATCACACAGCGCTCGGCGGATTTTGTTGTGTCGACCGTACCGCTCCCACCGCTTCCCGTGCCCGTTGTCGTCGCGAGTGCGTTTCTGACCGCATCGGATCGGGCACGGATCGACGCCGTTCTCGCCGCCTGTGCGCCGCATATGGTCACAGAGTCAGCGGAAAAGCCGCATTTCACAAAGGCGATGGCAGCGATTCACCGTCTGAGCGGTGTGATTCACGATCTGCTCGTGGGCTTTCGCCTGCAGGGGGACGTGCGGGTGCAGACGCTCCCGCAGCTGGCAGAGGCGGCGGCGCGTCTCCTCATTCCCGAGGAGCCGTCTGCGGCAGCATTTGCGGCGGCACTTGTTCGCCGTGAGAAAATCGCGCCCACATGGATCGCACCACAGATGCTCCTCCTCCATGCGGCATCGACGGCACTTGATGAAGCGCGCTTCGGCGTTCTTCATCTCGCAGAGCCGCTTCCCTATGGAGAGGATGCCGTGCATACGGCACTCGTCATGCACGCGCCTTTCGGGGGAGACGAAACAGAAAAGCAGATACTTGGGACTGTCTCGGCACATATGGCGGAGCATCCGAGCTTTACAGACATCCTCGCGCAGGGGGGTGCGGACGAGATGCGCCGCGAACTGGAATACGTTTTTGAAGAGCATTTCCGGGAAAGATTGGAACAGCTCTTGTAGATAAAATATTAGATATATTCTTAAAGGGGGATTTTTATGAGTCAGCAAGGTGGAGGGGCACAGGAGGCCATGCAGAAATTCGGTCGCTTCCTGTCCGGAATGGTCATGCCGAATATCGGCGCATTTATCGCATGGGGGTTCCTGACGGCGCTCTTCATCCCGACGGGATGGATGCCGAACGAATACCTCGCTCAGGTCGGTGGTCCCATGAGCAAGTGGCTGATTCCTCTGCTCATCGGCTACAGCGGCGGCGCAGCAATCTATGGGCATCGCGGCGGCGTCATGGCGGCGATCGCGACATCGGGCATCATCGCGGGTTCGGATATCCCGATGTTCCTCGGCGCGATGATTATGGGGCCTCTGGGCGGCTACATCATCAAGAAGTTTGACGATGCCATTCGTGACAGCATTCCGGGCGGCTTTGAGATGCTGGTCAACAACTTCTCACTCGGCATTCTCGGCGGCATTCTCGCGATGATTGCCTACGCCGTCGTCGGTCCCGTCGTCGGCGGTGCAAATGATATCCTGCGCAGCGGCGTGGAGGGAATCGTCGCGATGGGGCTTCTGCCGCTCGCATCCATCATCATCGAGCCGGCAAAGGTGCTCTTCCTCAACAACGCACTCAACCACGGCGTGCTTAGCCCGCTCGGCATCCAGCAGGCGCAGGAATACGGCAAGTCTATGTTCTTCCTGCTCGAGGCGAACCCGGGTCCCGGTTTCGGCATTTTGCTTGCGTACTGGCTCTTCGGTAAGGGCATGGCGAAGTCGTCCTCGCCCGGCGCGATGATCATTCACGTCCTCGGCGGTATTCACGAAATCTACTTCCCGTACATCCTCATGAAGCCGACACTCATCGTTGCAGCGATCGCGGGCGGCATGTCCGGTGTCTTTACGCTCGGACTCCTCGGCGGCGGTCTGATTGCACCGTCCTCCCCGGGCTCGATCTTTGCGATTATTGCCATGACGCCGAACGGCTCGGCACTCTTTGCAAACCTCTCGGCGTTCGCCGTTGCAACGGCAGTTTCCTGCGCGGTTGCCTCCGTCTTTATCAAGATGTCGAAGGATGTCGATGAGGATTCGCTCGAATCCGCACGCGAGAGCATGGCGGACATGAAGAATCGAGGCAAGGACCTCCCCGCAGAGAAGAAGGTTGCAGGCAAGGATCTGAAGGTCATCGTCTACGCCTGCGACGCGGGCATGGGCTCGTCCGCCCTCGGTGCAGCGGCACTGCGCAAGAAGCTCAAGAAGGACGGCTATACGGATATCTCCGTCACGAACTGCGCCATCGGGGCAATCCCGAGCGAGGCACAGCTCGTTATCTCGCATGAAAAACTCGCCGAGCGTGCGCTTGCGGACTCGCCGCAGGCGGAGCACATCTGGGTGCGCGACTTCACGCAGAACAATGTCTATGAGATCGTCACGACACGTCTGAAAGAGGCAGCAGTCGAAGCAGGCACTCCGGCATCCGACGCAGAGGCAGAGGCAGGCGAAACGGTCGGCGCGGGTGTCCTGCTGAAAGAAAACGTTCGGGTCGGACTTCCCACCGTCAGCCGCGAGGCAGCAATCACGGCGGCGGGCAGGATGCTCGTGGCGAGCGGCTACGTCGACGAGGGCTATGTGCAGGGCATGCTGAATCGTGAGCAGGATCTCTCGACCTACATCGGCAAGGGGATTGCGATCCCGCACGGTGAGAACGCCGTCAAGGATACGATCAAGAAGACGGGCATCGTCGTCTGCCAGTATCCCGAGGGTGTGAAGTTCGGCGATGAAACGGCACATCTTGTCATCGGCATCGCGGGCGTCGGCAACGACCACCTCGCCATCCTTGCGAATATTGCGACCATGGTCGGCGACTATACGGATGAACAGCTCGAAGAACTCTTCAAGACCAAGAGCGCCGAGCAGCTATACGAAGTCTTTACGAAGGCAGATTAAAAAACCTGAAAGGAGATTTCCATGAAACAGGCAATCCATTTCGGCGGCGGCAACATCGGCCGCGGCTTTATCGGGGAACTCCTCGTGCGCTCGGGCTACGAGGTCACATTTGTCGATGTTGCAGAGGCGCTGGTCGACGAGATCAATGCGCGCCGCTCTTATGACATCGAGGTGGTCGGCAATGAGCCGAAGACCATCCACGTCGAGCATGTCAAGGCGATCAACAGTAATAAGCAGCTTGAGGAGCTGCTGGACGCATTCGTCACGGCGGACATTGTGACCACCGCCATCGGACCGAATATCTTGAAGTTCATTGCGCCGAATATCGCAAAGGGGCTTGCGCGCCGCGTCGAGAAGAACGAGACGCCGCTCAACATCATCGCGTGCGAGAACATGGTGGGTGGCTCGACCGTTCTCAAGAACTTCGTATACGAGCACCTTGCAGACGATGTGAAGGAGAAAGTCACGCGCTGCATCGGCTTCCCCGACGCTGCCGTCGATCGTATCGTGCCCATCCAGCACAACGAGGATCCCCTGCTCGTGAAGGTCGAGCCGTTCTGCGAATGGGATGTCGACCGCAAGGGCGTGGTCGGCGCAGAGCCGCAGATCGAGGGGCTGACGTGGGTGGACAATCTCGAAGCCTACATCGAGCGCAAACTCTTCTCCGTCAACACGGGACATGCCTCGATTGCGTACATGGCGTATCTGAAAGGCATTGAGGACATTGCAACGGCGATGAAGGACGAGGAGATCGTCGCGTTCGTCCGCCGCGTCTGGGCGGAGTCGAGTGAACTGCTCATCGAGAAGTTCGGCTTTGATCGTGGGCAGCTTGCGGCATACATCCGCACAGCGGAGGAGCGGTTCAAGAATCCGCATCTCTCCGACGCCGTGACGCGCGTCGCACGCGGACCGAAGCGCAAGCTCGGCGCGAAGGATCGCCTCGTCTCTCCCGCTGTGCAGCTCATGGAGCGCGGCAGAAAGCCTGAGGCGCTGGCAACCGTCATCGCCGCCGCCCTCCATTTTGACTTCGCGGATGATCCCGAGGCAGTCGAGGTGCAGAGCTTCATCAAGGAGAATGGCATTGAGAAGGCGATCACGCACTTCACGGAGATTCCGGCAGGCTCCGAACTCTTCAACCTCATTCTTGAGAAGAATGCAGAGATGAAGAAGTAATATCGACAGAAAAAATAAAGTAACCCCCGTAGATTAGATCGAAGATTCTAGTCTGCGGGGGTTTTTGTTTGTACTATTTTATCATTTGTTTTCTAAGTGCTTCCACAGCCTTCAAGAGCAGCGGATCCGTTTCCGGCAAATATTGCGGACAATCGTATAGGTTCACTTCCTGATGACCGGATCTCGGCAAAATCTCCAATGTGAGACTGTCCAGAATATCCATTTCATCGTATTTTTCGGTGTTCATGTCAATCCGAGCGTAGAAATATCCGAGAAATTCATACGGGTTTGGAATGGGATGTTTGTGCCATTCATAGATCCAGTAGAGATGCGCAAAGTTTATAACTGCTTCAGGAGTTTTGCAGTTTGTATTCAAAAACTCATATACCGCACAATATACGGTGCCCCATCCATATTCTTTTAGAAGATTTTCTGCATCGGACTCGAGCTGATATTGATCTCCTTCGGACAGATCTTCATCCCAGTATCTGTGGAAAATATCGTCGATTTTTTCGTTCAATCTATTTTTTATCAAAGGAGGGGTGCCGCTCATGACGATGTTTTCTGTCAATACCTCATCGTTGATATAGTCAATGAATTCTTGTGAGATATGTCTGCCGAAAGCCTCCCACATCCGTTTGTGATCCGAGATGCTTTCAAGGATGGTTACATCGATCACATTTCTGACTTCATCATCACCATTTTCCCATAGAGATTGGATCAACGTGCAATATTTCCGAAATGTTTCGCTCTCTGAACCCACATTGAAATCCTTTTCCATCGGAATATTTATGGTCTCGATTGCAAAAACGTGAGCCAGAACGGTTCCGTAGTCCCTAATATGCTCTTTGTAATACTGTTTGTTTTCTGGAAATACATCTGTGACGTAACTTGCCATTCCTACAATGTTCATGACGATCCTTTCACTGTGAATCTGCACAAGGTTTCATTGTAAACAGTATAACATACTCCATCTATATAAGAGCGCTTTCCAAGAAAGGAAAGTAATAGGATGGAGCATAAATGTGATATAATACTGATTATGATTTTGCAGAAGCTATATAGGGAGGATTTACATTGAACTACCGCAAACTTGGAAATCTTACGGTCTCTTCGGTCGGACTTGGCTGTATGGGGATGAGTCAGTCTTACGGCGCGCCCGCCGACAAGAAGGAGATGTGTGAGCTGATTGCCGCTGCCGTGGATATGGGCATAACGCTCTTTGACACGGCGGAGGTATACGGCACGCCCGACGACCCGCACGACAATGAGAAACTTGTCGGAGCGGCACTTGCGCCCTATCGTGACAAAGTCGTCCTTGCTACGAAGTTTGGTATTCATTTCGATATGAGCCTGCTGAAAGAGGGCAAAAGCCCGATCGTCCCAGACGCGCGTCCCGAAGTGATCCGTGCGTCTGTGGATTCGTCGCTGCAGAGACTTGGCACGGACTATATCGACCTCTACTATCAGCACCGCGTCGATCCTAAGATCCCCGTCGAGGAGGTCGCAGGTGTAATGGGGGATCTCATAAAAGAAGGAAAGATTCGCCACTGGGGCATCTCCGAGGCGACGGAGGAGGACATTCGCCGAGCGCATACCGTTTGCCCGCTCACGGCAGTGCAGAACCGCTACTCGATGATGGTGCGCGCATACGAAGCGCTCTTCCCAGCGCTCGAGAAGCTGAACATCGGCTTTGTCGCATTCTCGCCGTTTGCAAATGGCGTGCTCACAGGCGCATATGACAAGAATACGGTGTTCGAGACGGGGGATATGCGTGCGAATATGCCGCAGTTCAGTGCGGCGGCAATGGAGGAGAATGGTCAGCTCCTCGCGCTCCTCCGTGGTCTGGCTGAGGAGAAGGGCGCGACGTGTGGACAGATCGCACTCGCATGGATGCTTTGCAAGAAGCCGTATATTGTACCGATTCCGGGGACATGTAAGCGCGAACGCCTCGTAGAGAATGCAGCGGCCGCGAACATTCTTCTCAATGCTGAGGAAATTACAGAAATTGACAAGTGTCTGGAAAGGATTCCGATGTCTGCGGTTTTTGGAGTCATGCGCCGCTAAATGTGATAAAGATCACAACGCGGTGATAAAAATTATATATGCTAAAAACTTGAAGAAGCGGTCGGATTTTCGTGATGAGATTTCGGCCGCTTTGTTCAGCTCCCAATTATCAAGAGAAATGAAGTTCATTCATTTTTGAAATAGCCTACAGCTATAGAAAAGACTAATATAAAATATGTATTTCATTTTTCTTTCATAGCCGTGCTAAAATAAACCAGAGTTATGGAAGGGATAGCCTATGGTTGAAATTCGTTTGAACGATGTCAGTCAAATGTTTGAAGGGCGTGAAGTCCTACATCAACTTACGTGTTCCTTTCAAGGCGGCAGAGTGACTGCTGTTGCCGGGGCGAATGGCAGCGGAAAATCGACGCTTCTGCGTCTTGCAGCACGGCTCATGCTTCCAACATCCGGGACGATTGATACACTTCTGGATGGTACTCCTGTCAATGGAGCGGACTATCGCGGACTGCTTGCAATGGCGACGCCGGAGATGGAGCTGTATACGCGCCTGACGGTGCGTGAGAATCTCATCTTTCTGCTCTCCGCACGTGGGGGTTCGTGTGAGGAGACATATTTGCAGGAACTTCTTGCGCGTGTCGGACTGCCCGCAGAGGTTCTCCCGCGCATGACGGGACAGCTTTCGACCGGGATGCGCCAGCGCGTGCGGCTCGCCGTTGTTTTCGGTGTGGATGCCGAGGTGTGGCTGCTCGATGAGCCGGGGCTTGCCCTTGACGAACATGGGCGCGCTCTGCTCCTCAGTGAAACGCGTGCAGCGGCGAAGAGGGGACGGCTTATCCTGTGGGCAACGAACGAACCGGAGGAAAGGAAGGCGGCGGATGCGTGCTTCGATCTTACGAGCGACACTCAACGTCGCCCGTAAAGAACTCCTTGACGGCATCCGCCTCCGCGCCGGCTATGTGACGATGGGAATGTTCGCACTGACGGTGATTGCCTTCCTGAGTATGTCGCTCGCGTGGGGGACGATGGATGTCCGCCTTGCGTCGGCACTTCTCTGGGTTGTGATTTTTTTTGCGGCGACGCTACAGGGGGAGCGGCTCTTTGCGGAGGAGGCAGCGGCGGGAACGCTCATGTTCCTGCGAATCTATGTACCGACACAGGCAGTGCTTTTCGGCAAGATGGCGACACATTTCATTACGCTTGTTGTGCTTGCCGCACTCGTTCTGCCTCTTGTCATCATTCTGATGGATGCACCGCTTGTCCTCAATGGATGTTTTGCTGCCACATTGTTTTTAGGACTCTGGGGCATGGCTGCGGCGGATACGCTGCTTGCGGCGGTCGCCGCAAATGCGAGCGTGCGTGGGGGGCTTGTTCCCGTCCTGCTGTTACCGTCCATGCTGCCGATTCTTCTGCCCGCGATTTCGCTCTCGGCAGGCGGGGGAGAGCCGGCGCTCCTCGGCGGTATGCTAATCTATGATATGGCGCTCACGGTGGGCGCATCGATGCTGTTTGATTCTCTCTGGATTGAGAGTTAGAGATGGGGGTCTCATGCTTGCCGGGGTGATTGCCGCTCTGACAGTGGCTGTGCTCTACGCCGTGTTCTTCGTCGTCCCCCCTGCTGAGGGGCTGGGCAACTACGTACGCATTGCATTCTTCCACATTCCGTGTGCATGGGTCTCGGTCATTGCGTTCTTCTGCGCCGCTTTTTGGGGGGCGCGTTATCTGAAAACGCGAAACCTTCACGATGATGCGAAAAGTGCGCGATCCGCTTTCCTCGGATTGCTTTTCACACTCCTCGCGACGGGGAGCGGGGCAATTTTCTCAAAGCTCACATGGGGCGCGTATTGGAACTGGGATCCGCGGCAGACGACAATTTTTGTTCTGCTCCTCATCTATGGGGCATACGCTACACTTCGTATGACAATGCGGGATGAACGCGCACGAGCCTCATCGTCGGCGGTCTATGCACTCTTTTCCTTTATCGCGGTTCCGTTCCTCGTCTTTATCCTGCCGCGCATGTTTTTCTCGCTGCATCCGTCGCCTGTCCTCAACGGCGCGGGGCAGATCGATATGGACGCGGTGATGCTCGGAACGCTTATGCTGTCGCTACTCGATGTGACACTTATGTATGTTTGGCTGATGAAACGGGGGGATCGTCATGCGTAAATACTTCTTTGTTGTACTGATTCTTGGCTTTATCGGCTACGCCGGATATTTTTTCGCCGATTCCGTGACACCCTACGTCAGCATTGCAGATGCGCGCGCCTCTCAGCGCAACGTGCAGGTGAAGGGACTCCCGGACGATGCCGTTGAACCGCATATGGAGAATGAGATGTTCGTCTTCTCCATCGCTGACGAGGAGACGGGCGAGACGATGCTCGTGCGCTACAAGGGCGTGAAGCCCGACAACTTCGATGAGGCGTATCATATCGTCGCGATTGGAAAATACACGGGCGATTCCTTTGCGGCAGACAAGCTGCTCATCAAGTGCCCGTCGAAATACGAGGCGGAAAAAGGAAAGGTTCAAGTATGATCGGAACGGTACTCTTAGGCGCTGTGCTTCTCTTTGCCCTCGCAGCGGTATTTGCCGAGACGCAGGGGAAAACGAACGAAGGGAAAATCTGCGCAGCCCTCACGAGTGTTGCTGCGCTCTGTGCAGCGGCGGCACTCTTTGCCGCCATCCTCTCGGATGATTTCAGCTACAACTATGTTGTCAGCTACTCGTCCATCGATCTGCCGCTCCTCTATAAAATCTCCGCGTTCTGGGCAGGGCAGCAGGGCTCGTTCCTCCTCTGGCTAGTGATCCATGCCGTCGTCGGCATGATCTTGGTGCAGAATGGGCGCATGACGGCAACAGGGCGCGGAATCTATCATGTGCTCACCGCCGTCCTCGCCTTCCTCGTCCTCATCAAAAGTCCGTTCGTTCCCGCCGATACAATCGTGCTGGACGGGCACGGGATGAACCCACTCCTTCAAGATCCGTGGATGGCAGTGCATCCACCAATCATCTTCATCGGGTATGCACTTCTCGCCGTTCCTTTTGTCTATTCGCTTGAGAGCATGATAAAGGCGCCGATGGATGCGGGATTCCTTGCTCCCATGCGCCGATGGACGCTCGTTGCGTCCGCATTTCTCGGTGCGGGCATCTTCATCGGCGGCTACTGGGCCTACAAGGTACTTGGCTGGGGCGGCTACTGGGGTTGGGATCCCGTCGAGAACTCCTCGCTCGTGCCGTGGCTGCTCGCCTGTGTTCTGCTGCATCTGATCTCGGTTGCACGCGAGCGGCGCGGGGCATTCTACCTTGTTCATCTCGCCGCGATTTTCTCCTATGCGTTCGTCCTCTACGGGACGTTCCTGACGCGCAGCGGCATCCTCGGCGACTTCTCCGTGCACTCGTTCGCGGGCTCGGACATCGGCTTCTACATCGCCCTTGCAAATGCACTTATTCTCCTCGCAGGGCTTGGGGTGCTCATCGCGCGCATCGAGCGTCTGCCGAAGGGCGCGGTCTACGGAGAGCATCGCAGTCGTGCATTCCTCGTTCTGCTCGGAATGCTGTTTCTCGTCTTCATCGTTGCCATTGTCTTCTTCGGCATGTCCATGCCGCTCATCTCGGGGCTGCTCGGAGAGAGTGCGGCGGTCGATACGAGCTACTATGTACGCACATCCCTGCCGATCGCGATTCCGTTTGCGCTGCTGATGGCGCTCGGCGTACTCATGCCGTATGGCGGCGGGCGGGCGAAACGCCCGATTTGGATCTTTGTGATCTCTGTGGGCGGCGGCGTACTCACGGGACTCACCCATGTCACGGATGTCATGTCGGTTCTGCTATCGACTTTCTCCCTGCTTGCCGTCGCCGCCGCGATTGCGGGATATCGCTTCCGTCAGATCAGTTTCGGCGGGATGGTCGCTCATGTAGGTGCAGGGCTTGCCCTCCTTGCCTTCGTACTGTCGGGGACAGGAAGTCAGACGACAACGGTCACGCTCACGCCCGATGAGCCGCAGGAAATCTACGGTCACACGGTCGTCTATCGCGGTCAGGTATTTGCCGAAAACGGTAGGGAGAAATTCTACCGCTACGAGGTGGATGGTGTGATTGCTGAGGCAGTGACAAAGCTGCGTGCAAATGGTGAGGATGCGGCACGCGAGCCCGCGATTGCAAAGAGCCTCTTGGGTGATCTCTACATTGCCCCGTCGCCGACCTCGGCGGAGCGTGACGAGCTGATTCTCCGCCGTAGCAAGACCGTTATGGGCATCAATGACTATGCCTATCGTTACGAATCCATCGCGTTCGAGCCGCAGGGCGGCGGCAAGACTCTCGTCACGGCGCAGATTGCGCTGACGGATGGCGAGGAGGTCGACGATGCAGCCCCCACGATCCTTGCGACGGAGACGGGCGGGA
>ERZ773070.1346-NODE-1346-length-15358-cov-8.725413_pt1 | contig 15358 bp, 17 predicted proteins | sample MGYA00580618_ERZ773070 | MGnify/ENA primary metagenome ERZ773070 (study PRJEB29015, sample SAMEA2738023) | human oral metagenome | biome: human oral; feature: human-associated habitat; material: dental | place: China | collected 2019 ... | reverse complement strand
GAGCGCATCCATGGTAAGGATGAGGTCTCGGGTTCAAGCCCCGATCGTGGCTCCAAATTAGAAATTTTTCAGAAACCGTGGCGCAACGTACGCCGTTTTTTATGGTATAGTATAAAGTAACTTGCCGTATATGCACAAAAAAGCGTAGCTTCTGAGCGAAATCTAAAGATTTTTTATATCACCCAAAAATAGCCTTAAAATAAATCCTATCCACCAAAATATGTTTTTGGAAGTTTTTGGTGGATAAGAAGAATGTTGTGAATAGTGTTTTTGCCCAGTTATCTGGGATTGATCGTGTCTAAAAACGCCGCAAAAAAGCAATACATTTTAAGCCTGTATTCTACTTATCATTATCTATCGTCGGTAAAATTACCGTGATTAGCTCGTCGGTTTCTTGTTCTTGCTTTTTCTGTTCGTCCTGGTCGTTGATAATGCGCGCAGATTCCGCCGGTTTACGTCTGCCGGCGATTACGAGCAGTGTGATTATCGCTAGCACAATTACTACTATTTCCATTTGTGATAGTATTATATCATTTTAATGCTCGCGAAGTTATCGTAAATGTGCAGCGTTATTTGTATGCTCAATAATTCCGCCTAAGAGCAGTTTAATTAGTTTTATGTCTGGAGATTTGCTAGAATAGAAAGTAGAGAATTTGAAAGAATTGCTCTATTACAACGTTTGATTTGACTTTGCAATGATTATAAAAACTCCAATTTCATCTAATCAAGAACTGATCCCGGATATTTTCCTAGCGGGCGGGGTGACGTATAGTCCAAACTGGCAAAAAGAAGCGCTCGAAATGCTAGCTGGTACTGATTTGATCGTTGCTAATCCGCGCCGCGATGAGATTATTTCCGCTATTGGCGAGACGGCGCGCCAGCAAATTGTTTGGGAATTTGAAAACCTGAAGTCTGCTAAAGTTGTATTGTTTTGGTTTCCTAACGCCGAGACAATTATTACTTTTTTGGAGCTTGGCAAAGAGCTGGCGCGTAAGTCTAATATAGTTGTCGGTGTAGATCCAGAATATAATCGCCGTTTTGATATTGAAACGCAGGTTCATTTGGAGCTACCCCGCGCTGTAATTTACACAACACTAGATGAGACGGTTCGGGTAGCCGCAGAATTATGCGGGAAGGAATTGTAAATATGCACGATCGCGTCATAGCTCAATTGGCGAACCTCGCTCAAGGCAACGAAACTTACGCCGCCTTTAATAAGCGTATCGTCAATACCAAGATGCCGGTCATCGGCGTGCGCGTGCCGGATTTGCGGCGGCTGGCGAGGGAATTAGCGCCTGGCATGAGCGCGGCGGACATTGGCGAATTATTAACGGCACAAAATGAATCATTTGACTACGTGCTGCTGTGCGGGCTGTTGATTACACACGCTCGGCTTGATGATCAAATGGCGATCGACCTAACCAAGCAATACCTGCCGTGCGTTGATTCGTGGGCGCACATTGATGTATTTGTCGAGAAAAAGCGGCGCTTTGCCGGTGAAATATGGTGGGACTTCGCGCTGGAATGCTTGCAGAGCGAAGCCGAGTTTACGGTGCGCTATGGCGTGATTGCTTTGATGACTAATTTCCTGGATGAAGCACATATTGACCAGGTTTTCGCAGCGCTGCGGGGGATTAAACACGATGGCTATTACGTCAAAATGGCGCTGGCCTGGCTATATGCTACGACGGCAGTACACTTTTTTGATCTGACGCTGGCTGAATTAGAAAACGAGCATATCGACGCCTGGACGCGCAACAAATCTTACCAAAAAATGCGCGAATCGCGGCGATTCACGCCCGAGCAGCAAGCGGTTATTTCAAAGAAGAAAGGACGCAAACTTGAGTAAAAAACAGACGACAACAGCAAAACGCATTCTAATCTACGGCGATTCAAACGTCTGGGGCGCTAACTTTGCTAGCAAACGTATCCGCTACAGTGATCGTTGGGTTAACCGCCTCGGCCGAACCTTGCGCGGTAGAGCACAGGTCACTGCCGACGGCGTTCGCGGCAGAGTTGCTGGCAATTTCCGCACCGATAAACCAGACAAAAACGGCTTACCAGCATTTACGACAGCTCTACAAAAGGCCGATAACTTCGACTTAATCATTATCGCCCTCGGCACTAACGATCTGCAACAGCGTTTCGCGCGAACGCCTGAGGACATTGTTCGTGACTTATTAGAATATCGCAATCTCGCCGGCGAGACTCCAATTATCTATATTTTGCCGCCGTGTTTTGACACTAGCGACAATTCGGGATATGAGTTCACCGACGCGTCCGAACAGCTTCGCCAAAAACTACTGCAGCGCAAAAACGAACTTGGCAATTACATCGAGCTGCCTAAATTACCGCTATCAGACGGTTTGCATTTTACGCCGTTAGGACACTATCAAGTTTTCAAGATAGTTAGGGAAGTGCTAAAATCGTATATATAAGCTAATCTGCGCCAACAAGATTTTGGCGGCTAAAGAGGGGACGATGAAATGAATAAGCCAATCATATCGATAGACGACATCAAGCAAGCGCTCGAATTCCGCTACGCCACCAAAGCTTTCGACTCTAGCAAGAAAATCTCGCAAGAGAATATCGAGCTACTCTTAGAGGCCGCCCGCCTAGCGCCAAGCTCGTATGGTTTTGAGCCGTGGAATATCATCGTCGTGCAGGAAGACGAACAGCTACGCGCCGATATCAAACGCTGCGCAGGCGCCAATGCTGCTCGCTTTGACGCCAGCCACATCTTAATATTTACTGCCAAAACCAGCGAAGGTTTGTTACAAAAAGGCGGACATATCGACCATATGCTGCACGATGTCAAGAAGCAAAGTTCCATCAAGGCCGCCGGCTTCAAGACTTTCTGGCGATATTGGGCCAAAAAAGATTTCGAGATACTCAATCAACCAGCAATGATTCATCAGTGGGCGGCGCGGCAAGCTTACATTGCACTAGGCTTTGTACTGCTGGCCGCCGCTGGGCGCAGGATTGACTCGTGCCCGATTGAAGGCTTTTCGATTAGCAAGCTCAGCCAGGTCTTGTCGCAGCACCAGCTAATAGATCCAAACCTAGAAAAGCCGGTAGTAATGCTGGCGCTAGGTTACCGTAGCCAGCGCGAGGTGCCAGCCAAAACTCGCCGCCAGCTCGACGAAATTGTGCGTTGGCGATAATGCTGCGCTTCCTTTTGCGGGTATTATTAAACCAACGACGGGCGGACTTATGCCAGCCGGTCCCGCTAGCTTAATATTTGCTAAAATAACATACATGGAAGACACGCGGAATGTAATCGATAAATTCAAAGGCCGGAGCGAGGCGGAGATTGTAAAAGAGTTGGACGCCAAGGATCATGGCTTGGTGATTGCTCTGGAGAACACCGAGCGGGATTTTAACATGGGGACGATTGTCCGCAGTGCCAACGCTTTTGGCGTGCGGCAGATTTACGTCATCGGCAGGCGGCAATGGAATAAGCGCGGTGCTATGATGACGGATAAATATTTGCATGTGCATTACGTTAGCTCGACAGATGAGTTTGTCGAGTTAATGCGGGCTGAAGACAGGGCAATCATCGCGATTGACAATATCCCGGGCAGCGTCAATATGTCAGAGACGAGCTTGCCAAAGCGCGCGGTGTTGGTGTTTGGTCAGGAGGGTCCGGGTATCTCCGAGGAAATGGCGCAGGCAGCAGACAAAATTGTCGCCATTGAACAGTTCGGCTCGACCCGCTCCATCAATGTCGGCGCGGCAGCAACTGTGGCGATGTATTGCTGGCTGCAACAGCATGTTTTGGGATGAGCAGCACAGTATCCAAGCCACGCTAAAACAACTCTTTCTGCAAATTTACGCTAGAAAATTATGAGTCGGCGATAATAACATATCTAGCTTGAAATTGCTGCACCAATCTGTTATACTTGATTACTGAAGTTTTACAACAACATTAAAGGGAAGTTATGGCAAAGAAGAATAACATCAAGCGCAAGATTATTGCACTCGTTAGCAATCTGACGGGTCATCGTACTTATGTAACGCGCAAAAATACAGCGAATACGCCAGGCAAATTAGTTCTGCGCAAATACGATCCGAAGGCGCGCAAGCATGCTATTTACACCGAGACCAAGAAATCGCTCGGCCGCAACGAAGTCAAGCCGCGTAAAGGTTAAAATCTAGCGAACTTAGCAATCAATAGTGAAAACAGCTCTCTCTAACGAGGGTTGTTTTGCTGTACGGCGGTGTCAATTACCTCGGCTAGCCACAATGCGTTCGAGACTAGCTTCTCAATTTGCGCCTCGGTTGGACGCTCGTTTTCGGTATATAGATACACTGTGTTGCGCTCGATTTCAATATTAATTTTGTCGAAATGCGAAACTATCACTTCGGCAGCCTGCGGCGATATGATTGACTCAATCTCTATGGCCCGAGTAGCAGCACCATAAATATTATATTTATTAAGAAAAGCCTGCAGGTAGCGCGCCGTAGCCCCCAAAATTAGCGGCTGTAGAGTACTGTACGACGCTTGATAAATCGGATCTGTCCGTTTCATGCCAATATAAATGTGCGGCAGCGGACGTTCAGTGTGTAAATCGACAGTAGCGATTAGCCAATGGCAGCGTTGATCCTTGTACTTATGCGACTGGCCCTGGCGGACACGAACAGTGTCGCGCCGCTGCAGAACTGTCGTATCGTAACCGCGAATTGTACCTATGCAAAGATAATCATCAATGTGCGTGTGCGAAACCGTATGGCCGCGCACCAAGCGATGGTCGTCGTCATGCTGATTAGCGTAACCAAAATACACCAAGCCGGCGCGATCTGCGAAGCGGCGCATTGCTTGGCGCGTAGCACGAGTCTTAGCAATATGCCGCGGCGTAAGCCGGCGAAGAGCTCTAGATGCTTTCAATTTTGTTCTCGAACTGACTCCCACCCTGTTATCCTCATCTTTTTATTGTGTCAAGAATCGTCGATATAAATTCAGCCTGGCTCCAACAAAGCGGCGCGACTGAGCGTTCGCGCCCCGAAACTGGGTCAACTTGCTCGGACAAAACACCAGTCGGCCAAGCTTGGCTAGCCACCCACGATATTATCCGCTGCGCCGAATTTTCGTCGCCGCACTCCAAATAATACTGAGCTAGCCACAACGAAACGATAAACCACCAGTTACTCGGAGCATCCGGAGCGCTGCGGTAATAGGCGTCATTCTCGTAGCGCGGCAGACCTGGCGCTTCCAGCTTGAAATGAAAGCGGTTGAGAGCTGTTTGTATGGCTTGATGCAAATCTTCTTGATTATCGTATAGGCCATAAATAAAAGCGCCATAAGCAGCCGACATATCAAGCGTATCATCAGGCGTGTAAGTGCCGTTTTTGTTGCGGCGCAAACCTTTGCAGAAAGCTTTCTGATGAGGATCGTACAAGCGTTTTTGCGCGGACTGTTTGATATCCTCGGCAACCGTCCGCCAAGCGACAGCTCCAACCTCGTCTCGACGCTGATCGGCCAGATTAGCCGCCGCGAACAGTGCCGCTTGAACGGTCGCTGTCGTGTACGTCGTCACCATGAAATGTTCTTCCCAGAGATCATAACTTGGTTTTGGCAAGTGCGTCCGATTATCAACATAGCTGGCCAGAAAATTCGCCATCGGTACTACCATCGACGTATAGAACCGCTGCAGCAGCGTGTCGTCGCCAGTCTTACTATAAAATTGACAGAATAAGAACAGCACCGAAGCCGTCTCGTCCTCTTGAATTGGCGCCGAGACAGTGCCATCTGGGTGTACGTACGAATGCCAACTACTACCCAGAGCTCCGTCGGCACGGTATTTATGCGATAGATAACCTTTCGGACTCAACGCCCGGCGGCAAAAATCAAAGAAATTGTAGGCTTCCTCGGTATAGCCCATGCGAATTAACGGCCAGAGAACATACACGCTATCACGCGGCCAACAGTACGCGTAAGCATCGCGCTGATAATTAAGCGCCTCGCCATCGCTGCTAGCAATAACAGCACCGCGCTTATCAATATGCGCCTTGAGAAGCATCGTACTATTGATAAACGCCTGGCGATATTCCGGTTTGACACGCTGTGCCACTTTCTTCGCCGGACGTAACCACAGCCGCCACCATTTAGCAGTAGCTTCAAAGCGCTTATGGATTGTCTGCGAAATAATATTTTTGTGTATGTAAAGTACTTCGCGCAAGGAAGTACCAGCAGCTAGCCAATAGTTTACCCGCGCCGAACCGTGGCCGGCTAATTCTAATTTGAAGCGGATCGTCGAGTCGACGCGACCATGCTCGGCAGTCGAATTCGATAGCTCGCCATCGTCAGCATCGCGATAAGTACCTTCGCGGCCCTCGCGGCCAAATACGCCAACTGCATATTGGTCAAAGAACTTACCGCCGTCAACTTGGCCCGACGCCGCAAAAACTCGGCGTCCACGGTAATGAATGACAGTATTATCGTCTGGCAACACTTGAACGGTATCAGTGCTGCTACCAGAATCACCGATAATGAAAGCTTGATGCATAAATAACCGAACATCGCGCGTTTCAGGCCGCAAATTAACCACATGAATCGTCCGCAAAAGCACGTTAAAATCTGTATCAACCGCGTCATCGAATTCTAGCATAATGCCAATTTGTTCATTCACAGCCACAATATGGCCAATCAGCGCCTCGTGGTGATAGCTAAATTTGAATGACCAGCCATCGTCGCTCAGCCACGATACGCGGCCATCCGCCCAAACACCGACACGATGCCGAGTATTACCGCCAATCGTATGGTTTTCTAAACCAACGTAAGGGAAATAGACATCGCTAACCTCGCCATGACAACTCAGTCCAACTTGCAGTTCATTATTGCTAAGAATTATCGGTCGCGCCATCAATACCCCGCGATATTATGTTCATGCAATCGGTAGCGCACATCGCGCAGCGCATTCATGAAATACAAGAACGCGTCGTACGGCGAATCATACGGACTAAAATACGCATGCACGTCGCCGTCATTAAAGTACTTAGTACACATGTAGTACGGATGGTCGCTGGTCGTCAACTGCCGCCAGTCAGCTATCAAGCCAAGATCGCCCGAACCAAGCACGTCATTTTCCATAGCGTAGAGATCGCGCATTGCTTCGTGCTGCATACTATTGCCTAGCCACGCTGACAAGTCGCGCTCGGTATCAGCCCAAGTAGTCGTCTGCGGGCAGTCAATCTCGTCGTGCGCTTCTAGCGCTTGACAGGCGCCGCTAATCGTGTAGAAAGTATGGTTGTAACGCCCCAGCCAACGCTCAACAAAGTCAGCAAAGAACTCGAAAATGCCTGTGTCCGCCCAAATATTTTCACCAAAAGTCTCGAAATCCATAAACAGGTTAATTATTTCGCCGTCGTGACCCATGCTTGCGTCAACCCAATCGACATAGGTCGGGGAAGTCAGCGGATACGATTCCCAGTCGCGATTGCTAAAACGAAAAGCGATATCGTCGCTCAAACGGTAATTTTTCAACAATAGTTTGACATTTTTCGTGCCAGCTGGCCGGTACATGTAATTAGCGTTGCGCCAACCGAGAACTTTATCCCAGCCCTCAGCGATAATACCTTTATAGCCTTGCTGGTCGGCCCATTCGGCTAGCTCGTTATTGTAACTCAGCTCGGTGTTGCGAAAAGCGGTGATTTCGACGCCAAACAAGTCGCGAATCTTCTGGCGATGAATATCAACTTGCCGCTGAAATTCGTCGCGGCTATAGAAAAACGCCAAGCTATGGTAATAAGTTTCGCCGACAATCTCGACGCGGCCAGTTGCGATAATATCGCGCAGCAAATCGATCACGTCTGGCGCCCAACGCTCAGCCTGGTCCAGCAATGTGCCAGTCACCGATAGCGACACGCAAAAATCTGGATACGCAGCCAGCAATTTACGCAGCAATGCCAGCATCGGCCGGTACGACTTATCGGCAACTTTCTCAAAAATAAAGCGGTTGCTGCGATATTTATCATCGAAATTATCGAAATAATCATGCCGATCCGCAATATCGAACACCGAATATTCGCATACGCGCCACGGCTGATGCATGTGCAGATACAAAACCACTCCGCGTTTTTTGCTCATCATTTGGCTCCTTTCTGAGTGCGGCTATAAATTGATAAGCACTTGCTAGCGACATCATCCCAACTGATGCGAGCATACTCCGATTTGATACCGCGCTTCATATCGTTTAGCAATTGCGGCGATTTAGCCAAGGCCACTAGCTGGTCAGCCAACTTATGCGTATCCCAAAAATCATAACGAAAAACCGTATCGAGAACTTCGCCAACACCAGACTGGTTAGTCACGATTAGCGCTGTATCATAATGTGCCGCCTCGAGCGCAGCCAAGCCAAACGGCTCGCTAACCGAACTCATCACGAAGACGTCCGACACGCGATAAGCGTCGCGCCACTGCTTGCCGCGGACAAAACCTGTAAAATATACTTTATCAGCAACCCCATGGTCAGCAGCAATCCGAATCAGCTCGTCGCGCTGCTCGCCGTCGCCAGCTAGCAAAAAAGCAAAGCGGTCGTGCTGCTGGCAAGCCTTGGCAAAACCGCGCATCAGCTGCACCAGGCCCTTCTGCGCCGTAAAGCGCGTCACTGTCGACACTACCGTATAGCCTTCATCCTTAAGCAATTCTAAATACTTGTAAGTCCGCCGGTCATAGTCGTAGTTAATCAGCGAGCTAGCATCGATTGCGTTGTGTACGACCTCAATTTTGTCAGCTGGAATATGGTATTTATGAACGATAATTCCCTTAGTAATATTGCTAACAGCAATGATTCGGTCAGCCATCATCAGACCGTTATATTCAATCTCGTGAATGACAGGATTGCCAAACTCGCTGGCGCCAGCGCGGTCAAATTCCGTAGCGTGAACATGAACGATTAGCGGCGCGTCGGTTAACTGTTTGGCACGCATGCCAGCTTCCATCGTTAGCCAATCATGAACATGGATAACATCCGGCTTATCAATCCGATCGACTAGCTGCTCGACATAGCCGACATATTGCTTTTGCACGCCCCGCATGGTCGTCAAATCGCCAGCCGGGACGTCATCGAGATTACGTGCCGTCACTGCGCCGCCGCCATAAGAATTCAACGTCTTATCGCCATGAAATGGCGGCAGCTCGGTCGCCGAGTAAATATTCAAGAAATCAATATCATCGTACTTTGCAGTGTAGGGGAGCACGAAATCAATTGACGCGCCCCGCTGAGCAAGCGCCTTAGACAAGTGATAACACGCGACACCGAGACCTCCGCTGTTGTGCGGCGGGAGTTCCCACCCTAACATTAATATCTTCATAAAAATTCTACTCGGTCATGCCGTAGCCTAACCATTCCCTTATGTTGTTCATTTAACAGTATAGCGCTTTTTTGCTTATGATTGCAACAAAAATAAGCATTTTGTGAAATTTTGTGAAAAATTATCGTGAAAACATATAGATTTTTTACAGCAAACGGTGCATGATAGTAAGCATGGATAGCGCAATATCAACTTCGGTAATTAACGATCTAAAGAGCCTGCTGGTATCGCCGAATGCTTTTCGCTCGCTGCTAGTGCTAGTTTTGTCGATGATTGCTGCTTATTGGTTGAGTAAGTTTCTAGCGCGCGGCTTGATTTTCATAGCACAACGTATCGGCCGCCGCAGCGACAATGAATCAGACGAAGCGCGCGTCACTCGGTTGCGGCAAACCGAAACATACCTGAGCGTGTCTATTGCCATCATTCGCACACTAGTGGTAGTATCGGTTGGTTATATCGCTTGGCGAATCCTCAGCCCAACCGCCGCTAACTCTAGCACCTCCGGCGGGCTAGCCGCTATTGGTGCTGGTGCTATGTTTGCTTTGGTGGCCGGACAAACTATCGGTATCGTATTGCGCGACCTGACCGCTAGCGCGATTATGATTTCAGAAAACTGGTACAAGATAGGCGATTTCGTTAAGCTCGATCCATTCACGGACTTGAGCGGCGTTGTCGAGCGCTTCACGCTGACCTCGACGCGTATTCGCGCTCTCAATGGCGAAGTCATCACCGTTCACAACCAAAACATCACTGGCGCCCGCGTCACGCCACATGGCGTACGCACGATCGCTGTTGATATTTTCGTTCGCGACAAGCGAGCCGGCGTCGCTGCTATCCGCCGAATTATCGCCGCCATTCCAAAGGGCACGATGATGCTAGCGCACCCATTGCGAATTACCAATATCGATAAATGGGGCGACGAGCGCTGGCGTATTACTGTCACTGGGCAAACTCCGCCGGGGCGCGAATGGTTAATTGATAAATTTTTCGTCGAAGCCGTCTCTAGCCTCGATGACGACAAAGAAAAATCCGAACGCTTACTGTCACTGCCGCCGATTCCGCATACTGCTGATGAAACCGCTAACCGCCGCTTCAAGCGTGCCGTCCGCGTCAAAAAAGATCAACCTAAAGATATCGCCATTGATGATATCTAAAAAGCATTTCGCTATGCTATAATAGGAAAGCGTAAAGGGGCATAGTACAACGGCTAGTATAACGGTCTCCAAAACCGTAGATTGAGGTTCGATTCCTCATGCCCCTGCCACAAACCACATAAGTGCATAATTGCAGTTTTAAGTTCCATTACCTATAATAATTTTATGAATCCTAGTTCTATCTCTCATCCGCACGCTATCATGATGGTTGGCTTGCCAGGCAGCGGCAAAACATTTTTTGCGCAGCAATTTTCTGAGATGTTTAATGCGCCGTTTGTTGATTCGCAATTTATTAGCGAGCACAGTCTAGATAGCAATGCCAGCGAGGAGGTTTGCCAGCGATTTTTGGCCGAGATAGCACGCACCAAGCAAACTTTTATTTATGAAGACAGCAATTTAAGCCGCGTCCGCCGCGCCGAATTTGCGCGCTGGGCCAAGGGACATGGATATAAGCCGCTTATTATTTGGGTGCAGACCGATGAAGCAACTTGCCGGCGCCGTATTCAAAAAGGCCACTCGCTAGATACTATAAACTTTGATGCCGCCGTCAAGAGTTTCACCGAACCAAACGCCATCGAGAAACCAGTCGTTATCAGCGGCAAACACACATACAAAACCCAAGCGCGCACCGTATTAGCCCGTCTCGGCGATAGCAATCGTCCTAGCCGGCCAATGACTAGCTTAGCCAGGCAGCGCCCCGAGGTTCGCCGCCGCGGCATCAGTATCCAATAATAATATGCCTACTAAACCCCAAACTATCGACGATCCGGAGTTCGGCGAGATTGTTATCATGCGCCGCGCTACTCGCTACACCCGCATCAAGCTCGGCACCGACGGGCGCTTTGTCGTTACTAGCGGCCGGCTAGTACCGCTAGAGTTTATTCGCTCGTTTATTGAACAGTCGCGCGAAGACTTGCGCAAAATAGCCAAAGATTCTTCCATCGCCCAGCCGTATCGCGACGGGCAGCTCATCGGCAAAACCCATCAATTAGCTATTGTGCCGACACAGATGATCAAACAGCCGGAAATTCGTACCATGCGCAGCAAGCTTCTGGTCAAGCTGCCGCCCGAATTTTCACTCGAAGATCAAGATGTTCAACAGCAAATCCGCGACGAAGCAATCAAGATCCTGCGCCGAGACGCCAAAAAATACTTACCGCCGCTACTAGAAGAATTAGCTGGCGCCCATGGTTTCGCTTACCAGCGCGTTCGCTTCAGCCACGCTGGCAGCCGATGGGGCAGCTGCAGCTCCAACGGAACGATTAGCCTCAACATTGCTTTGATGAAACTACCCGATGAATTGATTCGGTATGTATTGATTCACGAGCTCTGCCACACTCGCCACATGAACCACTCCACAGCCTTTTGGCGCGAAGTTGAACACTACGATCCGCGCTACCGACTCCACCGGCAGCAGCTCAAGCGCCAAACTCCAATCGTCTGAGTCTTTTCATAAATTGCCTTTGCGGTTATACTAATAATAGCTATGGGTGGCCAAGTCAAAGATTATATAAACATCGATCCATCGACGCATCGCATGAAGATCATTCGCTGGATAGCGCTTTTAATCCCGCTGCTATTAGTGGCGTACAGTATCTTCATGCAATTCTCGCCGCTCGGCAAGCCGACAGCAGTGAATATGTACGCTTTTTACGCGGTTAACGTCTGTTGGGTCATCATCGGCTTTTGGCAATTTTTCGCAGCGCCGCGGCAACCTATTGGCCATATTGCCGGGCTCATCAGTTATCATATTTTAGCGTTAACTTACGTATTAACGGTTTCTGGTTTCGATATGCCGCTAATTTATACATGGTCGGCGCTATTGCTAGCCAGCTCTGTTTACCTGGGCCAGTCAGGCATTAATATTAGTATTGCAACATTGTTTGCGGCTGCCTCGGGCAGTGTCATTATTCATGCTAGCGACGACAAACAAGTTGTGTCTATCGTCATCCATTTTCTGGGTACGCTCATCATCAGTTACATGGTCAAGATGGTCATTTCAGCCCAGGCGATTGATCAAGCCGAACTCTTGCGCAGCCAAACCGCCGAGCGTCTGCAGCGCGATCGCATCGTTACTATCGTCAACAACCTCTCTGACGCTATTATTAGCACCGATAGAAACGGTATCATTTCGCTATACAACGCCTCGGCGCTAAACTTATTTGATACTAATACCGATCTCGCTGGCAAATGTATTGACGATTTTATTTCGATCATTGATAAGAATAAACAGCCATTCAAGTTCGCTGATAAGCTGCATTCCGCCAAAACTACGCAATACCGCGATGATCTAACTGCCAGAATATCCAACGAAAGCATTCGCCTCGGCGCAACATACTCGCCAATTCGCAGCACCAACAGCGTCAGCGACGATGGCTATGTAATCATCTTGCGCGACATCACCAAGCAGAAATCTCTCGACGACGAGCGCGACGAGTTTATTTCGGTCGTCAGCCACGAGCTGCGCACTCCGATAACTATCGCCGAAGGATCGCTGAGCAATGTCTCGCTGATGATCAAGCGTCCCGACATTCCAAAAGAAAGATTAATCAATGGCATCAGCACTGCTCACGAGCAAATTATATTTTTGGCGCGAATGGTCAACGATCTTTCAACCCTGAGCCGTGCTGAACGTGGTGTCGCCGATGAGCCAGAGAATATCGACGTTCAGGCATTAATCGATGAGCTATACGCTGAATATGCGCCACAAGCCGCCGATAAATCACTAACCTTTGATATTGATATCGCGCCGCAAATCGGCCAAGTTAGCCAAAGCCGCCTCTACCTCAAAGAAATCCTGCAAAACTTCATCACCAATGCCATCCGCTACACCGAAAAGGGCGGCGTTACCATCATCGTCAAGCCCGGCGAAAACGACACCATCAATTTTGCCGTCAAAGACACTGGCATCGGCATCAGTCGCAGCGACCAAGCACACTTATACCAAAAATTCTGGCGCAGCGAAGATTATCGCACCCGCGAAACCAGCGGTACTGGGCTTGGTCTTTACGTTGTCGACAAACTAGCTCTCAAACTCAAAACCGAGATCAAACTCAAAAGTCGTCTCAATCACGGCTCAACGTTTAGCTTTTCGCTGCCCGCCGTGAAAAAAAATAAGTCTTAGCGCTTTAGAAAAGACGCAAAATCGCTTGCTATTTTTGCTCGGCAGTCGTATAATTAGCTTGACAGTCTGGGACATACCAGGCTATTTAATTTGGGAGGAAACACTATCGTGGTAAAATCCGCAAAAGGTAAATCAAAGCAAAAATCACAAAACCGCATCACTCGCATTACTGCTGGCGACAAAGCTGCAAAGCCAAAAAAGCCGAGTATTTTGGCGACCGCCAAAGAATTAGCTGGCCACGCGCAAGCCGAGAAATCTAGCGCCAAAACTGCTAAGACTAGCGCCAAAACTAAAACTGCCGCCAGCAAACCAAAAAACTCAAAAAGCCGCCGCAATCCGCTCAGTGCTATCACTGGTTATTTCCGCGGCGCCTGGCAGGAAATCAAACAAGTCCGCTGGCCAGATCGCCGTTCGACCTGGGGCATGGTCGGCGCGCTGATCGTTTTTACCGCAGCGCTGTTTCTGGTCATTATCTTGCTGGATTATGGCTTCGCTTGGCTATTCAAACTAATCATGGGAACAAAGTAGAAAGGATCTTATGGCAAAATCAAATCGTTATGACAGCTCGCGGCAATGGTATGCCATCCATACTTACAGCGGCTACGAGGAAAAAGTCGCTGAAAGCATCCGTCAGCGCGCTCAAACTATCGACATGGCTGATAAAATTTTTGACGCCATTGTGCCGAAAGAAAAGCAAGTTCAAATCAAGAATGGCAAGCGCAAAATCATCAACGCCATCATCTTTCAGGGTTACGTCTTGGTTGAGATGAAATTAACCGACGAAACCTGGTATATCGTCCGCAACACGCCAGGCGTTACTGGCTTTGTCGGCAGCGGCACCTCGCCAACTCCAGTTTCCGAAGCAGAGATTACCAAAATTAAAAAGCGTATGAACGTCGAAGATCCAAAGCACCAAATTGACTTCACAGAAGGAGAAGTAGTTAATATCATCGACGGGCCCTTCAAAGGTTTCGACGGCGCCGTTAGCGAGATTGACGCTGCCAAAGGCACTCTTAAAGTCATGGTCAGCATGTTCGGCCGCGACACGCCAGTCGAGCTCGATGCTTTGCAGGTCAAAAAAGTCTAGGCCGCCAAGCAAAATTCTTATCACAGCAAGAGAGTTGCCGCCCTGCAAAACCGTACAACTCGCAGAGCTTTAGCTTGCGTAATCTCGTAAAACACGCTATACTATAGCAGTTACGCACTAAATATCAGCTTCTCAATATATTTAGTAAAGGAAAATTATGGCAAAGAAAATTATTGGTAACTTGAAGTTACGTATTCCAGCTGGCCGAGCGACTGCTGGACCTCCGGTCGGTTCAACACTTGGCCAGTGGGGCTTGAATATGATGGACTTTATCAATCCATTCAACGAAGCCACCAAAGGTATGATGGGCAAGGATGTCATCGTGCACATTCAAGTCTACGAAGACCGCACCTTCACCTGGAACTGCTTGGGCCAGCCGGTCGACGACATGATCCGCAGTGCTATCGGCATCCAAAAGGGCAGCGGCAAGCCGCACGTCGATAAAGTCGGCAAAATCACTCGCGCCCAGCTAGAAGAAATCGCCAAAACCAAGATGGATCAGCTCAACGCTATTGACTTAGATGGCGCCGTCAAGGTAGTTGCTGGTACCGCTCGCAGCATGGGCGTAGAAGTTGTTGACTAACTAAATAGTTTACACACTCCGGCGCCTAGGATATAATAGGCTAAGCGTCGGGGTGTGGCGCAGCTTGGTAGCGCGCACCGTTCGGGACGGTGAGGTCG
>ERZ773070.1345-NODE-1345-length-15359-cov-3.794629_pt1 | contig 15359 bp, 17 predicted proteins | sample MGYA00580618_ERZ773070 | MGnify/ENA primary metagenome ERZ773070 (study PRJEB29015, sample SAMEA2738023) | human oral metagenome | biome: human oral; feature: human-associated habitat; material: dental | place: China | collected 2019 ... | reverse complement strand
CTTGTGGAAATAAAAAATTTAGGTTATCGAACAAGCCTATTAGATTATTACTTTATATAAATAGAATTTTAAGTTCAATTATAATGTTCAAAATAATAAATTATCAATAAGGAGAAGAAAAATGAAAATAGCTTTTTTACGTCCAAATATGGGGGGAAAACGTTCCAATGATGCGATAGAGCCACTTGCTTTTGCGGTGCTTTCGGGGCTTACGGATAAGACTAAACATGAGCTTATGCTTTTTGATGATAGGATTGAGGATATTCCGATGGATCTTGAGGTTGATTTGGTTGTAATTTCTACGTTTACAATGACGGCTAGGCGGGCTTATGAACTAGCAAAAAATTATAGGGAACGTGGAGTTTATGTGATGATTGGAGGGTATCACGCTTCGCTTATGCCTGATGAAGTGCAGGAACATGCAGATACGGTTTGTGTGGGAAGTGGAGAAGTTACTTGGAATGAATTTTTGAACGATTTGGAAAACGGGGTGCCGAAAAAGAGGTATGAATGTAGAAAATTGCCAGATATTAATAATGTTGTTTATGATAGGAGCATTTACAAGGGGAAAAAATATTCTTTTGTCGTGCCAGTTCAGTTTGGGCGAGGCTGTATGCATCAATGTGAATTTTGCACGATTGGGGCAGTTCACAAAGGAGATTTTCAACATAGGGATGTTGAGAATGTGATAAATGAGGTAAAGGAAATTTTTAGAACGAATAAAAGAGCGAAAATTGTTTATTTTGTGGATGATAATATTTTTGCTAATAAGAAAAAAGCTCTAAAACTGTTTGAAGAATTGAAAAAACTGAAAATAAAATGGGCTTGTCAAGGCAGCATCGATATTGCAAGAGATGAGAAATTGATAAAATTGATGTCAGAAGCAGGGTGCATTGAAATGCTTCTAGGATTTGAGAATATAAATATAAAAAATATTAAGAAAATGAAAAAGGTTGCAAATTATGAGTTTGATTATGAAAAAATCATTAATATTTATAAAAAAAATAAGATTCTTGTACATGCAAGCTATGTAATTGGGTATGATTATGATGATAAAAACTGCTTTGATGAAATTTTGGAATTTTCTAAAAAGCATAAATTTTTCCTTGCAGGCTTTAACCCAGCATTGCCGATACCAGGAACTCCTTTTTATGAAAGATTAAAAAAAGAAGGTCGGTTGCTTTATGAACGATGGTGGCTGGACGAGAACTTTCGTTATGGGAAAGCGTGCTTTGAGCCATATAATATGACGATTGAGGAATTTGAGGCTGGAATTTTGAAGTGCAAGGTGGAATATAACAGACATTCGAGTATTTGGAAAAGGCTGTTTGACGGAGCTGCTAATTTTAAACACGCCCTTGTATTTCTCGCTGTAAATTATATCAACCGAAAAGAAGTTTATAACAAAAAAGGAATAAAATTATGAGAATAATGCTTGTTTTAGCAAAGGATAACATTTACAAATATAACTCGATTCACAAAAGAAAATATTATCCGCAAATTACGTTAATAACGCTGGAATCACTAATTGACAGAAAGTATAACGCTGATGTTGTTATTGTGGATGAAGGTGTGGAAAAATGGGATGCTACTTCTAAAAAATATGAAAATGAAAAATTTGACTTAATTTGTATTTCTTCGGTAATTTCAGGATCGAAAAGGGCAAAAGAGATTGCCAAGTTTTGGAAAAGTAAAGGAGCGTATACATTAATTGGCGGGCATTATGCGACAGCTTTGAAAGAAGAGGCATTACAATATTTTGATACAGTAATTACGGGAGCTGCTGAAATTTCATTTCCGATGTTTCTTGAAGATTTTACAAATGGAACTCCAAAAAGAGAATATTTTAACCTTGTTGGAAATGATTATGAACCGAAGCCATTAAACCGAAAACTTTTGAAAAATAAAAAATATTTCAAAAATTATGGCACAATCGTCGCAAACAACGGCTGTCCCAATAAATGCTCCTACTGTTCCATCACAAAGATGTATTCTGGAAAAAATCAGATAAAAAGCATAGAGTACGTGATAAATGAAATAAAAACGAATAAGCCCAAAAAATGGATATTTCTTGATCCAAACTTTTTAGGCAACAGAAATTACGCCATTCAGCTAATGGAAGAATTGAAGAAATTAAAAATAAAATGGACTGCTTCTGCAACAATAAATATCGGCAATGATAAAAAAATTCTTCAGTTAATGAAAGAATCTGGCTGTATAGGCTTGGTTATTGGCTTGGAAAGTTTTGTTCAGGAAAATCTTGATGGAGTAAATAAAAAATTTAACAATGTCGCAGAATACAAAAAACTCGTAAAAACTATTCAATCTTATGGAATATCAGTCCTTTCCACACTTATGATAGGAATGGAAACTGACACAGTGGAGTCAATTCGCCAAATTCCTGATATTATTGAGGAAATTGGGGTAGATGTGCCAAGATATAACATAATTACTCCGTATCCAGGAACACCTTTTTTTAATCAGTTAAAAGAAGAAGGCAGATTGCTTACAGAGGACTGGTATTACTACGACACTGAAACAGTCGTATTCAAGCCTAAAAATATGAGTTACGACACATTGCAGAAGGAATTTTATAAATTGTGGCTTGACACTTTCACTTTCAAGCGAATTATAAGAAGAGTGAAAACTTCTAGGAATAAGGGGCTGAAATTCATTCTGGAAGTATTTTCAAGACAGCATGCACGGAAATTTAGGAAGTATGGGAAGATAAAATTTGAGAAATAGAAGTTGAGAAAAAAGGAGAAAAATAGTGAAAATAACATTTATACTGCCTGCCATTGGAAAGAAAAAAGGGCAGAAATATATAAAAACATGGAAAAATATGGAGCCGCTTATGATTGCAGTTTTAAAATCTTTAACTCCTGAGGATGTTGAAACGAATTTTATGGACGACAGGAATGAGTTTATAAATTATGAGGAAAATACAGATCTGGTTGTGATTTCTGTGGAAACTTATACTGCCAAAAGGGCTTACGAAATAGCAAAAAAATTTCAGAAAAGAGGAATAAAGGTACTTGCAGGGGGGTATCATCCAACTGTAGAGCCTGACGAGTGTCTGGAACATTTTGATTCGATTATTTTGGGAAATGCGGAAAGCGTGTGGACAAAGATGTTGAACGATTTGAGCAAGAATAAGCTGGAAAAACGGTATTATGGGGTAACTACGTCTTTTGCAATGCCTGACAGGAGTATTTACAAGGATAGGAAATATTCACCGCTTGCATTAATTGAAACTGGGCGTGGGTGCAATTTTGCGTGTGATTTCTGTGCGATTCATTCTTATTATGAGAAAAAGTACTTTAGACGTCCTATTGAGGAAATTGTGCAGGATATAAAAAATTCTGGGAAGAAATATGTTTTTTTTATTGATGATAATTTTGTGGCGGATCATAAACATGCGATTGAGATTTGCAAGGCGATTGCTCCATTAAATATAAAATGGGTAACGCAAGGGGCTATTACCATTGCGAAAAATGATGAACTGCTTTACTGGATGAAAAAAAGCGGATGTAAAATGATTTTGATTGGGTACGAGTCGATGAATCCAAATATTTTAAAGGATATGGGGAAAGGCTGGAGAAGTGGCGTTGGGGAAATAAATGAACTGACGGAAAAAATTCATAGTTATGGAATCGGAATTTATGCTACTTTTGTATTCGGTTATGGAAATGATACGAAGGAAACTTTTGACGAAACGGTAAAATTTGCCAAAAAACATGGATTTTATTTTGCAGCATTTAACCATCTTGTACCATTCCCAAAAACAGGCGTTTATAGAAAATTAAGAGAAGAAAAACGGCTTCTTAGTGAAAAATGGTGGCTGGATGAAAATTATCCTTATGGACGGATTTCCTTTCTTCCAAGCGATCAGACTCCCGATGAGCTTTCCAAAAAATGTGCCAATGCAAGAAAAAGTTTTTTTGGATGGCGTTCAATACTTAAAAGAGGATTTATGCAGTTAAAACGAAGCCATGATTTGGGAATGTTTGCAATATTTTTTGCACAAAACTTTAATTTGAAAAAAGAAGTTATGGGGAAATATGATTTACCGTATGCACAAAACTTGGATGAAGCTCCAAAATAATTTTTAATAGTTCTATTTTAAATGGTTCGACTATATTTAGAATTTGATAAAACAAATGTTATAAAGCAAGGGGTATTGACCCCTTGTGAAAATAAAAAAACCTTATATTATTGAACAGATTCAGTAAGTTTTTAAAAGATATATTGAAAGTCAAGGACAGGAAAAATAAAAGTTAGATTCCATCCCGCCATCTGTCCTGAAACCAGAACCATTGCTCTGGCAGTTTTAAGATAATTTTTTCGTATTCAGTTAAAATAGATTTCATTATTTCGTGTCTATTTTTGTAATTTTCAGGATGGATAACTTTGTCTATAAAAATGTGGCAAATATTGTTTTCATCAACTTCATTGTGAATAATAACAATCGGAATATTCTCTTTCTTGGAAAAATAGGCAGGAAAGCCTGAATTAGTGGTAGGTAAGCCAAAAAATGTGATTTTATCCCCATCTGGTTTTCGTACGTCACTTAAAAGCACAAAAACGCCCTTTGAATTTTTATTTTTCAAAAAAGATTTGTAATTTTGTTCTGGAAAATAAGTCATGTTATTCTTAAAACGGATTTTATCCATATAAGATTCAATAAATTTGTTTGAGATAATTCTAATAGGAATAAACATTGTGTCGTTTCTCGTTGGAAAAAGGCTGGCGTGAAAAAATCCAAAATGTGAAGTAACAAGAATAATCCGTTCATTTTCACTCTTTAATTTTTCCAGTAATTCAGAATTATATATTTTTGGCGAAAAATTTTCAAAATATTCATAAATCCAGAAGGGCAGTAAAAACGACTTTGCTGTATTTTTATAAGATTTTATCGCAATTTCCTTGATTTTTTTCTTTGAATAATTAAAACTATTTTGTTCATTTAAAATCAAATTTAAGTTACGATACGACAATTTTCTTCCTTTTGGAATGAGATAAAAAAGCAAAACACCAATAAATTCAGATATTTTTAGACGAATTTTGGGTGAAAGAAAATTAAAGATTTTTATAAAAATATAAAAAATTGAGAATATTATAAAATCTATGGTTGTTTTCATAAAATGCTCCTTTAAATATAATCTATTTAATAAATTATACCACAGAAAATAAAAAAATTAATTTTTTAGTATTGAAATTTATCTTTAGAAGTGTTATAATATTTTCGAGTAAAAACCAACAGATTGAATATAACAAATTGTGAAAAAAAAGTCTTGTTCATTATTGAATGGGACTTTTTTTTATGTTATAATCACTTGTCAAGGCTTCACAAACCTTGATGTTATGTTCGATATGTTGGGAGGTGGTCTCAATGATGAACTGGGATTTGACTGTTTTAGCAGTTATAATCGCTGCTTTTTTATTTTTTAGCAGTCAAAAATAATTAAGTAAATTCCCATTGTTCTTCCCACCTTATGCCTGTCAGTTCTATCTACTGGACTGGCAGGTTTTTCATTAAAATATCAAGGAGCTTTCTAAAAATGATAGAAAAAATAAAAATCGGTCTAAATAATTTGTATTTATTTAAAAATAAAAATGATGAATATTTATTGCTGGATACAGGAATAAATGTGAAAAATAAAGAAATTTTGAAAAAACTGATTCAAAAAATTGGAGATATAAAAAAGATAAAAGTGATAGTTCTAAGCCATTCCCATTCTGATCATGTAGGAAATCTGAAAATGCTCATTGATGAAATTGGAGATGTTAGAGTTATTGCACATAGAAATTCTGAAAATATATTAGAAACAGGAAAAAGTGTTATTCCAAATGGATTTTATCCATTTACAGAAAAGATTTCTAAAAAATTGAAAAGTAAAAAGAATTTTAGTAAAAATATTTTTTCAAAATTGGAGAAAACTGATATGGAAAAAGTGATTTTTATTGATTTTTTACAACAGGAAAAGATTTTACTTTCAGAATACGGTTTTGGAAATATGGAAATTATTGAAACAAAAGGACATTCAAATGATTCGGTTTCGGTTGCAGTTTTTGATGAAAAAAATAATGAGAAATATTTGTTTTGTGGAGATCTGATTCAGAATTTGTGTTTTAAGTTTCCGTTAATTCCGTTATTTGGGGAGAATAAGGAAGAATTGATTGAAAATTGGAAAAAGATTATTCTGAATGGTTATGATAAATTTTTTCCTGCGACTGGGAAAGAAGTTATGGCACGGGATTTAATCAGAAGATTGGGGAAAGATGAAAAAAATAGAATTTAAAATTATTCAAAATAGTGATTATAGCGATGAAATAAGAAATATTCTGGATGAAGAGGAAATGGAATCGCTTGTACAGGTAAAATATGAGAAAGTGCCGAATTTGTTTGAATCATTGCATAAGGATAGCGAAAAAACTCCGATTATCGTGGTAGGAATTGATACTGAAAATGACAATCTTGTTGGTGTTGGGGCTTGTTCTATTTTTAAAAATAATATCGGGTATTTAAATTCATTTAGAATAAAAAAAGAATATCGGAATAAAGTTAATTTTGGCAAGGCTTATGAAATGCTGATAACAGAAGCAAAAAAACTTGGGGTAAAAAACATAATTACAACTATTTTGGAAGAAAATAAAATAGCACAAAAAATTTTGACAAAAAGGCGAAAAAGTATGCCAATTTATGAATTTTATAAAAACATTGTATTTTTTAGCTTGAAAAATGTGAAAAAAGGCGATTTAATAGTAAAGGATGAAGAAATTTTGAACTATGGAAATTTTGAAATTTATCTGAAAAATAAGACAAGTAAAAAATACGTTGTGACAGATTACAAAAAAATTTATAAATTTTTGTATAAATTTAGAAAAGTGATAGCATTTTTTGGATATCCAGAAATGCCTGAAATTAATAAAATTTCAAATTTTTTGTATGCAAATTTTGTTTTAAAGGATAAAAATGTAGATAGGGAAAAAAATAAAAAAGAGTTTAGAAAAGCTGTAAAATTTGTTCAAAATAAAGGTTATAATTGTGATTTTTTTATGATTGGAAGTTATGAAAACTCGTTTTTGGAGAAAAATTTGAATAAAATGAAGGTTTTTAAGTACAAGAGCAAGATGTATAGGGTTTTTTATGAGAAAATTTGTAATTGTGAAAATAATGAAGAAACTAAGGATGAGGATTGGGAATTTTTACTTTGGAATTTGTAATATGGATTTTATAATCAAGTGCAACACCTAAATATATTAAAATAATGTGCTTATTTTTTCAAATATAAAAATTTTATATTTATTAGTTCAATTTTTAAAAATCTGAACATATTATTGCTACTCAACAATAACTTCCACAACTTCATCTACCGTAAATCTAGAAAAATACTCCTCAATATCAACTGTTTCCAGTTTTTCTTTCACAGCTTCCCTTGTATATTTCGTATCTTTCAATAAATTTTCACTTTCACTCAAATCTTCATTTTTTCCAAAGAAATCCCCATAAAATTTAATATTTTTAATTCTAGAATTTTCAACTGTGGCAAAGATTTGAATTTTCCCATTTTTAAATCTTTTCCCTCGAGTTATATTAAATTCTGGCGACTCTCCATAATTCCATTCCCAACTTCTCTTAATTTCAGCTCTCTTGGTAATGTAATCTAGCTCCTCTTGGCTAAAAACATACTCTTTCATATCTGGATACTGTTTTTTCATATATTCCATTATTTTTTCACCAAATTCGTTTACTGTGATTGGCTGTTTCAAATGTGGAAGTATATTTGTAACACGGCTTCTTACTGATTTTACGCCTTTTGATTCAATTTTATCCTTTGAAACTTTCAATGCATTTCCTAATTCTCCAAAATTTACATCAAATAATAGGCATCCATGGTGCATTACACGTCCTTTTATGTATGCTTGAGCGTTTCCGCAAAATTTCTGTCCATCTATTTCCAAATCATTTCGTCCTGTAAATTCTGCTTTTAATCCCAATTCTGCCAGAGTTTCTATAATTGGCTTTGAAAATTCCTTAAAGTTAAAGCCTTCCTTATCTTCCTGCTTATTGGAAATAATTGTGTAGTTTAAATTGTTTAAATCATGGTAAACTGCACCTCCTCCAGAAATTCTACGAACAACATGAATTCCTTTTTCACGAGTATATTCTGTGTTAATTTCCTCAATTGTATTTTGGTATTTTCCTACAACAATTGTTGGCTCATTTATCCAAAGTAAAAATATTTCGTTAATATCACGCAACTGCTTAAAGCAATATTCTTCTAAAGCAATGTTAAATGCTGGATCATTTGACTTACTAACATAATATTTCATATGTTTAAAATTCCTTTCAAAATTTCAATTTATTTCACTTTTTTGTTATTTTCTTTTTCTAGGTAAATGAATCGCTTCATCTAATGCATCTGCACATGCTTCAAATACAGCTTCTGAATAAGTTGGGTGTGCGTAAATTGTCTTGATTACTTCGTCAACTGTAATTTCCATTGCCATAAGTCCTGATGCCTCGTTAATCATTTCTGCCGCTGAAGGTCCTACAATATGCACTCCAAGAATTTCGTCATATTTTTTATCAACTATAACTTTTGCAAATCCTGCTGTTTCTCCAGATGCCAATGCCCTTCCGTTTGCGGCAAATTGGAATTTACCAACTTTAATATCATATTTTTCTCTTGCCTGATCTTCTGTTAATCCAACCATTGCCACTTCCGGCACTGTGTAGATTGCCGATGGAGTTGTTTCAAGTCTGATTTCTCTATGGTTTCCTTGAACCGCATTTTCAGCAGCAACTTCTCCCATTCTGAATGCCGCATGAGCAAGCATCTTAATTCCATTTATATCTCCAGGCGCATAAATTCCAGGTACACTTGTTTCCATATATTTATCAACTTTGATTCGACCTTTTTCCATTTCTAGCTCAATTTCTCCAATAGCTTCCAGATCAGGTACTCTTCCGATTGACAATAATGCTTTTTCAGAAACAATGTCATCATGTCCGTCAACTTTGATTGTTAAGTTGTGTCCATCATCAACTATTTCCTTAATTTGTGTAGAAGTTAATATTTTCATTCCTTTTTTCTCAAGCTCTTTTCTAAGTACAGCTGAAGATTCCCTGTCTACTCCTGGTACGATTCTATCCATCATTTCCACAACTGTAACTTCACTTCCAAATGATAAGAACACTTGTCCAAGCTCAATTCCGACAACTCCTCCACCAATTACAGTAAGTGATTTTGGAATTTGCTGTATGTCTAAAATGTCATCACTTGTAAGAACTTTGTTGCTTTCAATTCCAGGAATATTGATTTTTCCGACTTTCGATCCACCAGCTAAGATTATTTTATCAGCTCTTAAAACAGTTTCTCCATTTACAACAACATCTTTATCCTTATTGATTTTTCCAACTCCATTAAACATTTTAATTTCATTGCTCTTTAGAAGTCCTCTTACACCATTTGTCAATGTTTTAACAATTTCATTTTTTAACTGTACAACTTTTGGCATATCAATTGTGTATTTTTCACTTTCCAAAATAATTCCTCTTTTACTTGCCATTTCGATACCTTCGATAATTTCAGCATTTTTAAGGAATGTTTTTGTAGGAATACATCCTTTGTTCAGGCAAGTTCCACCAAATTCACTTTTTTCCACAACTGCCACTTTTGCACCAAGCTGAGCTGCACGAATTGCCGCTACATATCCAGCAGGCCCTCCACCGATTACAACAATATCAAATTCATCTTCTGCTTTTTCTTTTTTAGGTTCGCTAACCACAGCCGCTTTTTCAGGTACTGATTGAGAAGCTGTATTTTCTGGTGCTGGATTTGCCGAACCTGCTTCTGGAGCCACTTCTCCTTCTGCACCGATATATCCGATAATTTCTGTAACAGGTACAGTTTCTCCATCTCCTTTTACTATTTTTATCAAGTATCCTGATTCTTCTGCTTCCAGTTCCATACTTGTCTTATCTGTCATTATTTCAAGTAAAATTTCCCCTTCTTCTACCTTTTCCCCTTCTTTTTTATTCCATTTTATAATCTGCCCTTCCGTCATATCTATTCCAGCTTTAGGCATAATTACTTCTACTGCCATTTATTTCACTTCCTTTATTTTATTTAATGGTATTTATAGTATTTCAAATTTTCTAAATTAACATTGCCAATGGATTTTCCAATAATTTTTTCAAATCTTGCATAAATTTAGCTCCAGCAAGCCCATCCACAACTCTATGGTCAATTGTTAAACACATTGTCATTATTGGTCTAATTACAATCTCTCCATCTACAACTACTGGTTTCTCAACTGTCGCAGCAACTCCTAAAATTGCCGAATTTGGTTGATTTATAATAGGATTAAAACTTTGCGTTCCAAACATTCCCAAATTACTAATTGTAAACGTACTTCCACTTTGTTCAGAAGGACTCAATTTCATTGCCAACGCCTTTTTAATAATATCTTTAGACGCAACTACCAATTCGCTTAATGACATTTTATCCGCACCTTTAATTACTGGTACTAAAAGTCCGTCATCCATTCCAACAGCAATTGATAAATTTACATAATTATGTAATGTAATTTGTGTTCCATCTGCAGACAATTCAGAATTTACATATTTGTGTTTCATCAATGTTTTAACTACAGCAAATGAAATTAAATCTGTTACAGTTATCTTTTTACCTGTATTTTCCATAATTGTATCCATAACTTTTTTTCTCAACGAAATCAATTCTGTCATATCAACTTCATAGTTCAACGTAAACGTAGGTGCTGTAAAGTAACTGTCTGACATTCTTTTAGCTATTACTTTTCTCATTGGCGACATTGGAATAACTTCAATATCAGCTTCTTCCACTTGTTCTTTTTCAGCCAATATCGCTTTTTCATGTCTTGCCAATTCTTCAGTTTCTTTCGGTTTAGCAATGATATTCAAAATATCTTCTTTCATTATCTTCCCATTATGTCCGCTACCTTCTACTGTACTCAAATCAATATTGTATTCTCGTGCTATTTTACTAGCCAACGGAGTAATTCTCACTTTTTTCTCAAAATTAAATTCTTCCACATCTTCTTTATGAATTCTACCTTTAGCTCCACTGCCTCTAACATTTAACAAATCTATTCCCATCATTTTAGCTAAATCTCTCGCAGCAGGTGTAGCTCTCAATTTGCTATTTTCCATCTTATTTTTCACCTTCTACTATTGTTTATTTTTTACTTTTCTAATTGCCTCAACAATTTTTTCAACACTCGGAACCATCGCTGTTTCTAAAGTATGATTATATGGCATAGGCACGTCTTCTCCAGCCAATCTCACAATTGGATGATCCAAATAATCAAATGCATCACTTTCTGAAATAATTGCTGAAATTTCCCCAATAAATCCACTTGTTTTATGAGCATCATTCACTAAAATAACTCTTCCTGTTTTCTTAACTGAATCCAAAATTATCTCTTTATCTAATGGTATCAATGTTCTAGGATCTACCACTTCTACGCTAATTCCTTCTTCAGCCACTATTTCTGCTGCCTTCAATACTCTTTCAAGCATTCTTCCGTAACTTACTATTGTAATATCCGTACCTTCTCTTTTTATTTCTCCCTTTCCTAAAGGAATAACAAATTCAGGATCTGTTGGAACTTCACCTTTCACATTATATTGCGCCTTATATTCCAAGAATATTACTGGATTATTATCCCTAATAGCTGCTTTCAACAACCCTTTCACATCTGCAGGTGTTCCAGGTGCAACTACTTTCACTCCAGGAATATGCGTAAACCAAGCCTCCAATGATTGCGAATGTTGTGCTGCTGAACCTACTCCACTTCCTGCCGCACATCTAAATGTCACTGGTACTCTTCCTTTTCCACCAAACATATATCTAGTTTTAGCCGCCTGATTCACAATATTATCCATCATATACACGATAAAATCCATAAATGTTACGTCTACAATTGGTCTTAAACCAGTCATTGCCGCTCCAATAGCTGCTCCTGAAATTGCTGATTCTGAAATAGGCATATCCTTAATTCTCTCTTCTCCAAATTCTTCCAACATTCCTACCGAAGTACCAAAATCTCCTCCGAATATTCCAACATCTTCTCCCATAAGAAATACATTTTCATCTCTTCTCATTTCTTCTGACATTGCTGTAATTATTGCCTCTTTTACAGACATTAATTTTGTCTCCATATTTATTTTTTCCTCCCAGTTTTTATCTCTTCTTTTTAAAATTTCTAATACTATTTTCCTAATTTAATTCTCTTAGAATTTTTTCAAAATTTATATTTTTTAAATCAATATCTTTTTACTAAATTCCCAAAAACTCTTTTAGTAATAAACACTTTAATTAATCTGCAAAAATATCCTCAAATGCTGATTCAAGAGCTGGTTCTGGACTGTTTTTCGCAAAATCAACTGCTTCTTCAATTTTTTGTTTCGAATTTTCTTCCAATTTAGTTAATTCTTCCTCAGTAGCAATCCCTTCTTCAATCAATCTATTTCTAAATTTAATGTTTCTAATATATATATATAATTTAAATAATCTTCTATTATCTTATATATATTAACATTGTCTATTTCCATTTTATTTTTTTTTACTAAAAAACATAATAAGTCTAATGGTCCTTCAAAATCTTCTATTTTTATATTATATTTTGATATATCTGTTTTTTTCTTTTCCTTATTATATTTATCTATATATTTTTCATACTTATTATTACTGTTAATATTTTCTTCCATTATATATCACCTTTTTCATGTAAATATTTAACTTCTTCTTTTCCTAAAGAAATACTTTCATGTACATATCCTTTTCTATATAAGTAATTTTCTACTTTTCTTTTTTTATCCTCTTCTAAATATACATATTCTTTCTTTTTTAAAATTTGAATTACATTATCTATTTCTTTACTTCTAAGTTCATCACTATATTTTTCTATCGCATCATATATATATTGATTATTAATTCCTTTTTCTCTAAGCTTATTTTTTATTTCAAACCTTGATAATCTTTTTATATTAATACTATCTTCTATATACATTTCTGCATATCTCTTATCATCAATATATTTAAGTTCTTTTAAAATTCCTATAACTCTTTCTAAGTATAGTTCTGAATTTTCAAAATTCTTAAACTTATAATATACTTCTTTTTCTGTCCTTGGTTTATATAATACATATTTAAAAACTCTTGTCTTATATTTATCAAATCTTTCTTCTTCTTTCCAGTCTATCATTCTTTTTTTCTTCCTAATATAATGTTTTATAATTATCTCTATTTTAATAATTATTTTTTATTTTATTCTTTTTATCTTTTTATCTTTAACTATTAATAATAACACATATATAATATCATAAAAATATGTGTTAGAATATTTATATAACATTCTAACACATAAAATATAATATTTAAAACAAAATTATTCTTCTGTTTCTACTACTCCTGTATCATCGTCATCATCTTCCATCATTCCATATGATGTATTTTCTCTTGCCATTTGTTTAACTTTTTCTTCTATTTCTTCTTTCTTATCTGGATTTGCTTCCATATATTCTCTTACTTTATCTCTACCTTGTCCTATTCTTTCACCATTATAGCTAAACCATGATCCTGCTTTTTCTACAACACCAAAATCTATTGCAAGATTTATAATATCTCCTTCTGTATCAAGACCTTTACCATATCTCATTGTAAGCATAACTTCTTTAAATGGTGCTGCAACTTTATTTTTAACTATTTTTACCTTAGTCTTATTACCTACCATTACACCACTTTCTAAAATTTTATCAGCTTTTCTTATATCTATTCTTACAGATGAATAAAATTTAAGTGCTCTTCCTCCTGGTGTAACTTCTGGTGAACCATAAAGAACTCCAACTTTTTCTCTTATTTGGTTTATAAATATAACTGTTGTATTTGTCTTATTCATTTGTCCTGCTATTTTTCTCAAAGCTTGGCTCATAAGTCTTGCTTGAAGTGCCATATGACTATCTCCCATATTCCCTTCAATTTCTGCTTTTGGTACTAATGCTGCAACAGAGTCTACTACTACTAAATCTACAGCTGAACTTCTTATAAGTTTTTCTGTTATTTCTAATGCTTCTTCTCCATTATCTGGTTGTGAAACTATTAATCTTTCAATATCAACACCTAATTTTTTAGCATATACTGGATCAAGTGCATGTTCTGCATCTATAAATGCTGCTTCTCCTCCCATTTTTTGTACTTCTGCAACAATATGAAGAGTAAGTGTAGTTTTACCTGAACTTTCTGGCCCATATATTTCTATAATTCTTCCGACGTGGTATACCTCCTACACCTAATGCAACATCTAATGCTAATGCTCCTGTTGGTATTACTTCTATATCTTCTGTCTTATATTCTCCAAGTCTCATTATAGAACCTTTACCATATTCTTCTTCTATATCTAACATTGCTTTTTGTAAAGCTTTTTTTCTTCCTTCTATATCTGCTTTATCAAGAACTATAATATCTTTCTTTTTTTTCTTATCTTTTGCCATCAATATCTCCTCTATTTTTATTTATAATTTTTAAAATCATTTTATACTCTTTTGTATTATCATAAACTGTAACATTATCAAATTTCTTTAAAACTTTCGATAAATTTTCCAAAGATTCATTATATCTTTTTTCGACAATTTTATCAGGAATATCATGTCCGCCTCTTAGAACTCTATTTCTTATTCTTTCTTTTACAATATCTACGCTGTTTATTCTTATATAAAACAAATGAAGTTTATAATTTTTGCTTTTTAATTTATCAATTAATTTTAATATTGTTTTTCCAGTTAATGTAGTTTCCTCATTAAAAGAAAATCCTTTTTCAATATATTCATTTCTCAATTTAATTGCTATTTTTGCTGATTTTATTTGATCAGATTCATTTTTCCAATTTCCAATTTTTTTAACTATTTCATCAGTATTTATTCTAAAAGTTCCTTTAATATCCTCAGTCATTATACTAAATAAAGTAGATTTTCCTGCTCCATTTACTCCTGCAAACAAATAAAAATCTCTATCTTCCATAATTAATATATCCCTTTTTCAATCGCTTCTTTCTGTTTACTCCGTATAACCAAATCCTGCAATTCAATATAAAAATCAATATCTTTCTTATTTTCTGTTCTTTCTAGCAATGTATTAAAATCTTTATAACTTATCATTTCTATCAATTTTTTCAATTCCATATTTTCAACATCTTGATTTGGAAACAATTCTTTTAATTTCATAGTTTCTCACTTCCCTCAAAATTTTCCACAATTTTTCCCTTTACAAACAAAAATTCTTTTATCGAATTATCCTCAAATTCTCCATAAT
>ERZ773070.1344-NODE-1344-length-15364-cov-7.777255_pt1 | contig 15364 bp, 20 predicted proteins | sample MGYA00580618_ERZ773070 | MGnify/ENA primary metagenome ERZ773070 (study PRJEB29015, sample SAMEA2738023) | human oral metagenome | biome: human oral; feature: human-associated habitat; material: dental | place: China | collected 2019 ... | reverse complement strand
ACCCGACTGCCTTGCGCGTCCGATGCGGTCAATCATTGCTTCAACTTCTTCGAGGACATGACAACATTCTTGAGCAGCCCGATGTTCTCAAGAGTACGTCCCGTCCCCTCGCCAACACAGGAGAGCGCGTCCTCGGACACAAGCACGGGCATCCCCGTCTCATGCGAGAGCAGCTTGTCGAGATTCATGAGCAGCGCGCCGCCGCCCGTCATCATGATGCCGTGATCCATGACATCCGCTGCAAGCTCTGGCGGTGTCTTCTCGAGCGTTCCCTTTACCGCATCGATGATCTTGTAGATCGGCTCGTTCAGAGCCTCGCGAATCTCCTTCGCACGGATCGTCAGGGTCTTTGGCAGACCACTCACAAGGTCGCGCCCGCGAATGTCCATCGTACGATCCGTATCGGGGGTGACAATCGCCGTCCCGACCGTGATCTTAATCTCCTCCGCCGTGCGCTCACCGATCATGAGGTTATACATACGCTTGATGTACTGCACAATCGAGGAGTCCATCTCATCGCCGCCGATGCGGATGGAACGGCTCGTCACGATGCCGCCGAGCGAGATGACCGCGATCTCCGTCGTGCCGCCGCCGATGTCGACCACCATACTGCCCGTTGCCTCCTCCACCGGAAGCCCCGCGCCGATCGCCGCAGCCATTGGCTCCTCGATCAGATATGCCTCGCGCGCGCCTGCCTGCTGCGCCGCATCGATGACCGCACGCTTCTCGACCTCCGTCACACCGGAGGGAACGCCGACCACAACACGCGGACGCACGAACGACTTCGAGCGCATCGCCTTGCGAATGAAATACTTCAGCATCGCCTGCGTCACGTCGAAATCCGCAATCACACCGTCCTTCATCGGACGAATCGCGACGATATTGCCGGGCGTACGCCCGATCATCTGCTTTGCCTCCTCGCCCACTGCAAGCACATCGCCCGAATCACTCTTTATCGCAACGACAGACGGCTCACGCAGCACGATGCCGCGCCCCTTGACATGCACCAATGTATTTGCCGTGCCGAGATCAATCCCCATATCGTGTCCACCAAAAAGACCAAACATTGTAAAAGGAGTCTCCTTCCATCAAAAGAAATGTATTCGTATCAATAATTGCATTGCACCGCCTAAAAGACGTGCAGAATCAGTATAGCATAAGCGAGCTTATTTTTCCATGAGATTTTAGGGGGCACGGATAATTTCAGATGCGCCATCTTGACGCATCTTTTTGCCCGTACCGTACCCCTCGCTTCTCCGCACATCTTTATGCTATGCGTCCAGTTTGCCTCCTCAATCGGACAGAAAAATCTACGCCAATCGGACGGACTTCATTTTATCATCGATTTCCTAGTTTTATTTAGGACAATTTAACTAGATTCCTTGACGATAACGCGCCTTTCCTCTATAATTGAACTAATCATATACACTGTATAAGGAGACGGATGCGCATGAACATTCAATCAAGGATGCTGACAGTGGATTTTTATAATTGCAAGGCCGACAAATGCAGCAGCGAGGAAGCACTGCGTGCCAAAGTCTCCGATGCACTCAGAGAGCTCGATCTCGTTCCCCTGCAGATCATCAGTGACGTGCAGGAAAGCGGACACATCTCACTGATGGCACTTCTGCCGGATGGACATTTAGCGCTGCATGTCCATCCCGACCTGCACCATGTGTCACTCGACATTTACCTCTGCATGGAGAACGCTGCGCTCGACCCGATCGCACGCACTCTGCGCAACGTATTTCAGCCCGAAAAGACAAAGGCCACCCATCTTAGACGCGGAGATTTCCGCGCGCCCTCCGAGCTTCGCCCCAAGACCACAACGCGTGTTGCTCCGATCCGCAAGATCAAGAGCACCGGCGCAAAGGTCATCCGCATCCTTGCACGGCGCAACCGCGGCTAAGTAAAAAAGGGCAGCTCTCGATATGCCGTAATGGAAAGCCTCCCCCGTCGGTACGGGGGAGGGGGACCGCGTAAGCGGTGGAAGGGGCGCTTCTAACGATACCGCTGATATAATGACAAGGACTGTCCTACGAAGTTTTCTAGCTTCGTAGGGCAGCCCTTTCTCTCTCGGGAAGTGCGCCCTCAGGCGAGCTTCTCCGTATCGACCGTCTGGATGGCGATGTCCTTGATGGAGACCGGATATGCCTCTCCTGCGACAATCGCCTTCTTGTCAATGACGTTCTGCAGACAGGTCGCGACCTCCGCCTTCGTGAGTCCGTCCTTCGGATCCATCAGGTTTACCGTCAGCTCCTTGCCGCTGGACATCTTCATCGTCATGCGCAGCTGTTTCTTCGTCGACATTGTGCTTACCTCCTTTCCTCCGTATTCTCAGCCCCCTCCTCAGTCCTCGAGGACGGCAGAGTCCGTGCGCGTCACCATGCTCAGACCGTGGCGCTGGAGATCCGCGAAGCCCTTGCCGACCGCAAGCGCATCCGCATCCGTGAGCGTCGGCGCAATGGCGCTGATCGTACGGTTCTTGTAGATGTTCTTTCCATCCGTACCGACGCCGGTGATGACCCTGAGCGTGATCTTGCTCGCTGCATCTTTGCGTGCCATGTGGATCAACTCCTTTCTCTGTTGATATCCGTAAGCGCTTTACACAGGAATACCTGCCACAAATGAGAAAAGGAGGAGCCCATTTGAAAAATTTCTTTACATGCGAACATATTTTCTATATAATACAGATCAGAAAGGAACAGGTGATTATTTTCTCGTGTCTGTGCGTCTCGCCAACGGCAGACAGGAGGGGCGGCGCACCCGCCCATAGGAAAGGAGATCCGAAATGAACTGGACGAAGAGAGAAATGCTCATGCAGCGTCTGCCTGAGGCAGCGGATATTCTCGCACTCGTACCCATCACCGGCGCGGGCGGCGGCAATGAGACCGTGATTCACACCGCCGCAGGCGACTGTCTGACACTGCACGCCGCCACAGAATACGTCCTCTCCTGTCTCGCGGGACGTGAGGACAAGGAGCTGCGGCTCATCCGCCGCAATGCGGCACGGCAGCTCGCGCGGCGGCGCAACATCATCCTCCCCATCCTGCACGGCTGCGTCCTTGCCCCTATCATGGTGCGGCACGTGCAGAAGCGCCTCGGCAGACTCGGCTACATCAACATCGCACGCACGCCCCTCATCGCACGCAGTGCGCACGGTACCGATCTCGCCCTGCAAAGCGGCACGGTCATCCATACGCTCTGGCAGCCGCCCACCGTCAGGAAACTCATGCAAGAAGGACGCGCCGTCCACTACAAGCTGCTCCTCGATGTCAAGCGGCAGCTCGACAGCGCAGCAGAATACGCGTAGGCGCGACAGTTGACGCTATGATATCAGACTTGTATTTTTTCGCTGTTCGTTGTATCATACAGATACAGAACAATGGAGGGTACAATATGCAGATTTCGAGCCGTTTCACCATCGCCATCCACATTCTCATCTGCGTCGAGCTCTACGGAGAGCAGGCGCCCGCGACGAGCGAAACACTTGCGGGCAGCATCGGCGTACATCCCGTCGTCATCCGCCGCATTCTCGGGCAGCTGCGCCGTGCGGGGATGATTACCGTTGCACGCGGCAGGGAGGGCGGTGCCCACATCGCGCGTCCTCTCAGTGACACCACCCTCGCGGACATTTTTCGTGCCGTGGAGAGCATCGGGGACGACACGCTCTTCAGCTTCCACGAGAATCCGAATCCTGCGTGCCCCGTCGGACGGAGCATCCACGCGATCCTCGACCGCCGCCTCGATGCCATCCAGCGCACAATGGAGCGCGCGATGGAGTCGGTCACGCTCGCGGATGTGATTGCCGAGGCGCGGGAGCGGGTTGAAGCAGAATGATCCGCATGCATCCCACAAACTGCAATATCCTTCCCCGTTTGTGACGGGCAGTTTAGGGCATATCGGCGGTCAGCAACGCCCCATAGCGCTCCCTGAGTCCTGTTTCCACTGCACTGAATGCGGGGATGTACTGCGTCAGGATATCCCCGACCAGTTTCTGTGCAAGCGCACTGTTATAGATGTGCGTCACGTCGTTCCGTGCACGGAGCATACGAAGCCATGTGTCCTCATCGAGGAAGTCATAGAGGCGGTATGCCTCCTTGATGATACTGCGCGGCGACCCGGAGGCGGCGACCTCCAGTCCCTCATAGCGCAGGAGATCCTTGAGGAGTTTCCACCCAAGCTCAAACTGAATAAAGAACTTGTCAATGATCCCGCTGATGATGAATTCATTTGTCAAGTCCTGTGTGCGTGCCTGTCGCAGAACTTTTAGGTGGCGCACAAATTCGTCATACCGCTTCATAGAGAATCACTCCGTCCCGTTCAATCTCTGCCCTGAGCGCAGGAGAAACCGTACCGTCCATATGGACAAGGTCAAACGAGAGCAGGGTCTCCACATCCTCGTCCACGGCAAAGGAAAAATCGCGGAACTGCGGGCATCCATAGACGGCGAGGTCGATATCACTTTTCTCGTCATGCGTACGCCGTGCGCGCGAGCCAAAGAGGACAAGCCGCTCTGCACCGTAGGTGCGTGCAAGATTTCGCAATGCATCAAAGATCTGTATCTCCCGCGCTGCCCATGATATTTCGCCGTAATGCCGCATCCCATACCTACTTTCCGATGCAGAACTCGCTGAAGATGCGATCGATGAGGTCGGTGTCCAAGGTCTCACCGAGGATTTCGCCGAGGATGTCGTAGGCGGCGCGCAGGTCGATGGAGACGAAGTCGCTGCCCATGTCCGCCGCGAGCGCCCGCTCCGCTTCATCGAGGTGACCGAGGGCACGGCGCAGTGTCTGTACCTCGCGTTCCTTGTTCGGCAGCGCGCCGTCGCTGAGGTCGCCCTCCATCATCCGGACGCGCGCAGCGATGGTCTCGCGCAGGACGTCCATCCCGGTGCCGGCGTGCGCGGAGATCATCAGGACGGGGGCGTTCATGCCGTCGAAGTCGGTGGCTCTGAGAACGGAGGCACAGTCTTCCTTGTTGCAGAGGATGATGGTGTCGGCGTTCATCGTACGCAGGCGTTTGAGGATTTCCCTGTCCTCGTCGGTGAGTGCGCTCGAGCTGTCAAAGACGGCGAGGACGAGCTCTGCATCCGCGAGATGCTGCTCCGTGCGTGCAACGCCGATCCGCTCGACGGCGTCCTCAGCCGCACGCAGTCCTGCGGTATCGAGGAGTCTGAGCGGAATCCCTTCGACGCTGATCTCCTCCTCGATCACATCCCGCGTGGTGCCGGGGACATCGGTGACGATGGCGCGCTCCGTGCCGACCAGTGCGTTGAGGAGGCTGGACTTGCCGACGTTCGGGCGGCCGACGATGACGGTCTTGACGCCCTCACGCAGGATGCGCCCCGCCTCCGCGCCCATGAGGAGGCGGCGAACGGCGTCCGCAGCAGCAATAATGTCCTCTCTGAGTGCGGCATTTTGCACGGCAGGAATGTCGTCCTCGGGGAAGTCGATCCCCGCCTCAATGCGTGCGATCGCGCCGAGGAGACGCCTGCGGATCGCTGTGATCTTCTCCGAGAGTGCGCCCGCCATGCGCTCGCGTGCGGCATGCGCGGCGCGGGCGCTCTTTGCCGCGATGAGTTCCATGACACCGTCGGCGCGCGCAAGGTCCAGCCGTCCATTGAGAAAGGCACGCTTGGTGAATTCGCCCGCCTCTGCCGGACGCGCCCCTGTTTCCCATGTGCGCAGCAGCACCTCGCGCAGGACGATCGTGCCGCCGTGGCACTGCAGCTCGACGGTATCCTCGCCCGTATACGAGTGCGGCGCACGCATGTAGAGGAGAATCCCCTCGTCGATGATGGTGCCGTCTGCCGCAACGATATTCCCGTAGCGTGCGGTGTACGGCGCAATCTCCCCAAGCGTCCCGCGTATGGGACGAAAAACCGTACGCGCAATGTGCAGAGCGTCTGCCCCGCTCACACGAATGATGCCGATGCCGCCCGTTCCCTGCGGGGTGGCAATCTGGCTGATGGTTTCCTCGGTCATGCTTTCCCTTTCCCGTTTCTCAAAAATGTCGGAAAGAGGTGTGCTGTATGAAGCGTTCTGCTCCGTACAACACACCTCATTTTATTGATCCGTGTTTCCATATTGCAGGTATTTTGTATGATTTTCCCGTATCATCCAAAGTACCCTTATCGGGGTGCTCCCTCACCGCTCGTAGCGGTCGTAGCTGCTCTCCTCATAGTCCCGCGCGTAGCGTCTGCGCTTCGGGACGATGACGACGTAGCGGCGCGGGTTGTCGCCCGCACTGTAGGTGGTGACGCGGCGATTGTCCTGCAGCGCCATGTGGATGATCTTGCGCTCGTGGCGGCTCATCGGCTCAAGGTGGATCTCCTCGCCGATGCGGCACGCCTTGTCCGCGAGATGTCCCGCGAGCCGCGTAAGGGTCTCCTCACGGCGCGCACGGTAGTCCTCCACGTCGAGGATGATGCGCCCATAGCCGTTCTCCGGAATCCTGTTTACGACGAGGTTCGTGAGGTACTGCAGTGCGTCGAGAGTCGAGCCGTGCTTGCCGATGAGGATGCCGAGATTTTCGCCCCGCATGTTGAAGATCGTGCCTGACGGGGTATCCGTTCGGCGCAGTGCGACGGTGAGATGCATGGAGGCAAAGATCTCGCTGAGGAATTTCTCGGCAGCAGCCGCCATCTCGTCCGTGAGTGGGATGAGCAGACTGTCGGTACGCTCACGACGCTGCGGACGAAAATCATCCTGCCTCTCGTCGATGCCGGAGCGTGTATGGTACGTACGATGCTCGTCTGCACCGCTGCGCGCACGGTAGTCGCGCGGTGCGCGGCTCTCTCCATAGCTGCGCGCAGGATAGTCCCGCCGCGGTTCACCGTAGCCGCCGCGGCTGTTTTCGCGCGGCGTGCGCGCTTCTTCATAGGAGCCGCGCCCAACGTTCTCACGGCTCTCGCCGAAGGTGCGGCGCGGTGCGTTCTCCGCAGCATTTTTGCGCGCGGAGGAACGCAGATCGGTGTGAAATCGCTTCGGACGCACGCCAAAGCCGTCGTCCTCTGTGCGCGCTTCCTCGGTCGGCGGCGCTGCCGGCACGGGCGGCGGCGCGAGGACGGTCGGCGGCGGCGGGGTCTGTATCTCTGTACGCTGCGGCAGGATCACGGGGCGTGTCGTGACGCGGATGCGTGCCTCGCGTTTGCCCCATAATCCGAGGAATCCGCCGGACGGCTCCTGAATGACCTCGTAGGTGACCTCGGCTCTCCCGCAGCCAAGTTTATCAAGGGCGGCTCCAAGCGCTTCCTCGACGGTATTTCCGGTGGTCTCGATGATCTCTGCCATATCAGTGCGCCTCCTTCACCGGTGCATTCTCGCCCCGATACATCCACCACTGCTGGGTGATCTGGACGACGTTCATCGTTACCCAGTAGAGTACGAGCCCCGAGGGAAAGGTGAGGCTGATCCATCCGATGAAGAGCGGCATGACGGTCATCATGATCTTCATCTGCGCGTTCATCTCGGTGGAGGTCATCTTCTGCTGGAGATAGGTCGTCGCAGCGGAGAGAACGGGCAGGATATAGAGCGGGTCAGGCTCGCTCATATTCGGCAGCCAGAAGAATGCGGCTGCCTCCGCGCTCGGGAAGGTAAAGTTAAAGAGGGCGTAGTACATGCCCATGAGAATGGGCATCTGCACGAGGAGCGGCAGACAGCCGGCGAGCGGGTTGACGCCCGCCTCACGGAAGAGCTCGCCCGTCTTCTGCTGGAGCATCTGCGGATTGTTCTTGTACTTTTCTTGGATCTTTTTCATCTTCGGCTGGATTTCCTGCATCGCCTTCATGGATTTGATCTGTTTGACGGTGAGCGGGTAGGTCACGACCTTGATGAGGATGGTGAGGAGAATGATGGGAAAGCCGTAGCTGACGAGTCCGGCGGCGCTGGTAACGGTGTAGAATGCGCCGAGGATCAGCTGCAGGAGATGAATGATGGGTGCAAAGAGGTTGCTAAAAAATTCGATCAACGGTGTTTCCTCCTACTTTTTGGAAGTATGTGGTAAAATTTCGATTGTATGGTTTCTCTTTGTTTTCGTGTTCGTGATACGATGCCCAACGCGAACACATCGTTACGTCATCCTATGGTACGGGATCGTAGCCGCCCGCGTGAAACGGATGACAGCGCAGGATGCGGCGAACTGCCATCCATCCGCCGTGCCATGCACCATAGCGCTCGATTGCCTCGACTGCGTACGCGGAACACGTCGGATAGTAGCGGCAGCTGGGCAGGGTGAGCGGCGAGATGGCGCTCTGATAAAATCGTATGAGAAGAAGGAGCAGGCACTTCATCGCCGCTCCTCCGCACGCGCGGCACCGCTTGCAAAGATGTTCGCGCGGCGTGCCAGCCGCCGGAGCTCTGTGGCGGCATCCTGCATTTTGCCCGCAGCAAGTCCCGCGCGTCCGATGAGGAGGATTCCCACATCCGTACGCAATTCGTGCTGCATATGGCGATACGCCTCGCGCAGAAGGCGCTTCGTGCGGCTGCGCACGGCGGCACAGCCAAGTTTTTTCCCGGCGGCAAAGCCGACCTTGCCCGCAACGCGCTGCTCCCGCAGAACATACAGAACCATTCCGCGTCCTGCGACAGCGGTTCCCTTTTGATAGACGTGTTGAAAGTCGCTGCGACGCTTGATCATCTTTGCACGCGGCAATGTGTATTTTTTTTCCATATCGCTTTTTCAATCCACGTCGGTATTTTCAGAGGTACGACGGGGGATGGACTGCCTGTGGGTGAGGGGATACCGTTTCACTCCGCCCCCCGCGCTCGACCGGAGCATCTCTCATAATGTGAAAAAAGAGGTCACCCGCGGTGACCTCTGATCGGCTTCGGCTTACGCCGACAGCTTCTTTCGTCCGCGCTGACGCCTTCTCTTCAATACGAGGCGGCCGCCTTTCGTCTTCATGCGCTCACGGAATCCATGTGTCTTTTTTCTCCAATGATTGTTGGGCTGAAATGTTCTCTTCACCTCTCGTCACCTCCTTTGCTGCCGATTTCATACGGCATGTGCCATCTACGGCAATCATCATATGTATTACTAGGCGTCATTATAGACGAAAAAAAGCGGCACTGTCAAGGCGAAAGCACTGTATTTGCACCTTTTTTTCAGGAGATGAGGCAAAAGCCCCTGTTGATAAGTCCATTTTTTTTTGCTAAAATATCCCCGTTGTTATTGTGGAAAACCTGTGAAAAAAAGGTGTATAATTTCACATCTGTGCATAGAATCGAATCCTTTTCATCGACAATGTTATCCACAGCTGTGAATAACTCTGTGGATAACAGGAACATGTGCAGGCCAAAAAATTTTTGAAGGGACGCAACGGTATGTCCGAAAAAAAGTCATCATCCATCGAGAGTCAATGGCAAAAGGTATTGGAAAAAACCGACGGTATCATCCACGAGGACGTTGTGAATGCATGGATTGCCCCCAGCGTTCCCGTTTCTCTCGAAGGAAATGAACTCGTTCTCGCCGTCGATCTGCCCGGCAGAAAGCAGTACATCGAGTCGCGCCTCGGTGCGCTTCTCGGCGATATCGTGCAGCAGGCGCTCGGTCCGGACTTCACGTTCCGCGTCATCGTCGATCCCGAGGCAGCGGTGAAGAAAAAACCCGCGAAGAAAGAAAAAGTCCCGCCGACAGAAAAAAACACGGCGGAAAATCCTTCCGCCGGAGAAATGACGGCAGCGGAAACCGTCGAATATCCCACGCAGGGCAGTCTCCCGCTTGCACCAAGCGATGATACGCACGCGACAGCGCCGGATGATGTCACGACACTGAACCCGAAGTACACCTTCGATGCCTTCGTCATGGGCCGCTCGAATCAGTTCTCGTATTCGATGGCAAAGGCCGTCGCGGACGCGCCGGGGCTGCCCTCGCACAACCCGCTCTTCATCTACGGGGGCGTGGGACTCGGCAAGACTCATCTCATGCATGCGGCGGGGCACAAGATCCTTGCCAATCACCCCGAAAAACGCGTGCTCTACATTGCGAGCACGGATTTTACGAACGAATTCATCCGCTCCATCCGCGAGAAGAGCATGGACGCATTTCGCAAGAAGTACTACAGCATCGACGTGCTGCTGATCGACGATATCCAATTCTTTGCGGGGCAGGAGCAGACACAGACGGAATTCTTTCAGACATTCAACAAGCTGCGCGACAACGGCAGTCAGATCATCCTGACCTCCGACCGCCAGCCGCAGGATGTCAAGGATCTGGAGGATCGTCTGATCTCGCGCTTCGCCGGCGGCGTGGTCGTCGATATCCAACCGCCGGAGTTCGAGACGCGCGTCGCGATCCTACAGAAGAAGGCACAATCCGAGGAGGTAGATATCCCCGAGGATGTCGTGACCTACATCGCAAGCCGCGTCGACAGCAACATCCGCGAGCTTGAGGGCGCACTGATGCGCCTCATCAAATATGCCTCGATGATGCGCATGCCGATCGACGAGACGACCTGCATCGCGGCACTCGGCAACTATCTGCGCGGCGAAAAGGGACGGCGCATCACGATGGAGATGATCGAGCGCATTGTCTGCACCCACTTCAAGGTGACAAGCGATGACATCCGCTCCACGAAGCGCAGCAACGACATCGCCTATCCGCGCCAGATTGCCATGTTCCTCTGTCACGAGCTGACGGAGGTCTCGTGGCCGACGATCGGCGGCTTCTTCAACCGCGACCACTCGACGGTCATTCACGCGCACAAGAAGATCCAAAACCTCACGGACAGCGATGCCGCAACCAAGGCACTCATCGAGTCGCTGACGATCCAGATCAAGGGGATCTAAGAAGACGGTGTGGCTCTGAATTTATCAGTGCTTCCTGAACCTGTGCATATCCCTGTTCATTTCCCACCTCATTTCATGTGGACGTTTTGTGGATAACATTTCATCCACTCCTCATCTGTGTAAACTGTGGATAACTAAGAAATAACTTCCCCTAATTTATCCACAACCAGCTCTTTGATTTTTCAGGCGTTTTTCCACTTTTCCACAAATCCACAGCCCCTACTACTACGACTACTATATTTATATATAACACAGTACCCATAGAAAACGGGAGCCTGCCCCCAGAAAACTCCGGAAAGGAACGCATATGAACATCACACTCGGAAAATCGGATCTCATTTCCGCGCTGCAAATCGTCAGCAAAGGACTCTCCACCAAACCGCAGACGCCCATTCTCTCGGGCATCTACATGACGGCAAAAGAAGGACAGCTCGAACTCCAATCCACCAACTACGAGCTCGGCTTCATCCTCACAATTCCCGCAGAGATTCACATGACAGGAACATCAGTTCTCCCAGGGAAATACCTCACGGAATTTACACGCAAGCTGCCTGCCGAAGAGGTCTCCATCGACACGGAAAGTTCCGACGGTCTCGCCATCATCAAGTCCGGTACGGCACGATTCACCCTGCGTACAATGGAAGTCGCAGACTTCCCGGTCCTGCACCGTATGGAGGGAACACTGCAATTTACTATGAAAGACCGTACACTCGCACGTCTTGTCAAGAAATCGGCATTTGCCTGTCTGCGCGAGGAACAGCGTGACCGCCGTCCCATCTTCACAGGCTGTCAGCTTGAGGTCGAGGGCAGGGAGGTCACATTCGCCGCGACGAATATCCACCGCCTCGCCGTCAAGAGTGAGATGCTCGAAGAGGATGCCGGACAGATCCGCATCATCATTCCCGCACGCTTCCTTGAGGAGGTCACGCGCACGATCACGGGCGAGGTGCCGTCCGATATTCACATCGCCTGCTCCTACAACCAAATCAGCATGTCCTCGGGCAGTATCTATATGACCTCGCGCCTCATCGAGGGGGCGTTCCCGGACTATCGCAGCGTCATACCGACAGAGGAGAGCATCAAGACGCGCGTCGTACTGGATGCCGCGACCTTTGCCTCCGCCGTCGAGCGCGCCTCCCTCATCGCACGCACGGATCAGTACAACATCGTCAAGCTCGCCTTTGCGCAGGGACTCATGCGCATCTCCTCGAACAGCCCCGAGATCGGTGAGGCGGAGGAGACGATTCCCGCAGAGGTGACGGGCGATGATGCCAAGATCGCGTTCAATGCCTCCTATCTCATGGATGCGGTGAAATCGCTGGACAGCGATACCCTCATCCTCTCCCTACAGGGCCCAAACGCGCAGGGCATGAACCTCTCACCCATCACGATCTGTGAGGACGTTGACCCGAACTATATCTATGTTGTAACGCCTGTGAGGACACATTGACAGAAGTAGAGATTCATACGGACACGATTCAGCTCGATCAGTTCCTGAAGCTCGCCGGTGCGGTTCCGAGCGGCGGTATGGTGAAGGAACTGATCGCAGCCGGAGCGATCCTCCGCAACGGGGCGGTCGAGACGGCACGCCGCCGCAAACTCTTGGTCGGCGATGTCATTACAATCGAGGGCGAAGATACATACTGTGTCGTTCGTTCGTAATTATGCAGATTACATCACTTGTACTGCGTTCCTACCGCAACTATGAAGAACTGAGTCTTGCCTTCGATGCGGGGGTGCAGATCTTTCTCGGGGCGAACGCACAGGGCAAGACAAACATCATTGAGGCACTTTACTATGCCGCGTTCGGACGCTCCCATCGCACATCGAGCGATGCGGAGCTTATTCGCATGGGCGATCCGGGGGCGCACATCGCGCTCCGCTTTCTGCGGCACGACGTACCGGGGGAGCTTTCCTTTACCTTTGCGCGCGGGGCGCGGCGGCGCATCGAGCGCGGCGGAGAGCATCTTCGACAGCGTGACCTCGTCGGCATCCTGCCGATGGTGCTCTTCTCCCCCGAGGATCTCTTTCTCGTCAAGGGCGCGCCGGCACTCAGACGCCGCTATCTGGACGCCGAGCTCTCGCAGGCAAGTCCCGCCTACTACGGAGAGCTGCTGCGCTATACGCACATCTTGCGCCAGCGAAACGCTCTTTTGAAGGACATCCGTGAGCGCCTTGCCCCGATTGACGCGCTCCTGCCGTGGGATGCGCAGCTTGCGCGCAGTGCGGCATACATCGTTGCGCGGCGGATCGCGGCGACCGCGCAGCTCGGGGCGCTCTCGGCACGCGTGCAGGCAGTGCTTGCCGCAGGTGAGGAGCTCACGATCTCCTATTGCATCGCACATGCGCCGGAGGGGCTGACGAGCGACAAAGATGGCATGACACAGCGCCTCGAACTGTGGTATAATGAGGTATTCACGGACGAACGCGCGCGCGACATTGCGCGTGCGACAACGGGAACAGGCCCCCATCTCGACGATCTCGTGCTCGCGGTTGACGGCATGAATCTCAGGAGCTACGGCTCGCAGGGACAGCAGCGCACGGGCGCACTCGCGCTGAAACTCGCCGAGCTCTTCTACCTGCGCGAGAATGTCGGCGAGGCGCCCATCCTCCTGCTCGACGACGTGATGAGCGAGCTGGATGCAGAGCGCCGCAGCGCCCTCCTCTCCTTTATCCGGAGCGAGGAGATCCAGACCTTTATCACCGCGACGGATGCGGCGTATTTCCCCGTCGAACGCATGGGGACGTATCGCTCTGTGGAGGCGGGGCAGATACGGGAGATGTAGAAGGGAAAAGCCTCCCCGCCACAGCGGGGGCACTTCTATCGGCTCAGAGATGCTCTCGCAGATCCGTAGCCAACCGCTTGCGTAACGAGGCGTTCGCGTGGAGCACACGCAGCGCAGGAATGGAGGTGGATTTATGCGCACCACACTCGGCACGGCGAACGCGGGCGATGACGTGCGCGCCGCGATCCATCGCCTCGGTCCCAAGTTCGAGCGCGACTACATCGCACATACAACACTCTCCCACTGGGCAGACATCGTGGGCGATATGATCGCACGCCGCGTGCGCGCCGTTGCCGTTCGGGACGGCAAACTCTTCCTCTATGCGCCCGACGCCACATGGAAGAACGAGATGCGCATGAGTGCCCCCGAGATCATCCAGCGCGTCAACAACTATGCGGGCGGGCGGCTCGTGAAGGAAATCGCCTTTGCGCGTACGATGCGTCCTGTTCCGATGGACGCAGAGGAGGACGGCGATGCGGAGACACCTTTCGCCTACGCCCGCGCCCTCATTCGCACCGGACTCAGCGATGCGGAGATCGCAGTAGGCGCGCAGCTCGCAGAATCCGTCAGCGATGAGAAACTTGCCGTCAAGATCCGCCGTGCCTATCAGACGACGCGCAAGGCAAAGCGCCTCAAGGAGCAGCGCGGTTTTCTGCCCTGCCCGACCTGCGGACGTATGGTCGATGGTGTCTGTCACGACTGCCGCCGCAGCGAGGAGCGCCGCGTGCGCCGCGAAGTGCGTGCCATCCTGCAACGAGAGCCGTGGGCAAAGCTCGCGGACGTCGTGCAACGCGTTCCCTCCTGCGACGCCCTCCTGCTCGGCAGTGAGCGCGCCGATCTCGTGCGCCGCATCGCGGGCGAGACCGACTATACCGCGCAGGACAGCGAAAACGCCCGTATCCTCACCATGCTCCACCGCGGTCTGCCCCCGGAGGAGGTCACACCGAAGAAGATTCAGAGCACCTTTTGGGAGCTGCGGAACGAACTCATCACCACGCGCGAATTCTGGGAAGAGATGAAGAAACGTAAGGGCTCGAAGAAGAAATTATAACGAAAGGGGCGTTTCCGATGATCCTCAGTATTGACGAAATCCGCGATAAAATCCGCCCCATCTGCGAACAATATAAGATTGAAAAAGTCTGGCTCTTCGGCTCGTATGCACGCGGCGAGGCACGCGAGGACAGCGACGTGGATTTCTATGTGCAGACGAATCGCAGTGTGCGGCTGCTCGATCTCATTGCCTTTCGTGTGGATTTGGTGGAACTTCTTGCGAAAGATGTGGATATGATCACGCGCATTCCGACGGAGTATCCGATTTTTGCGAAATACATCGAGAGGGACAAGGTATTGCTCTATGACGCTCACATCGAAAGACGTGCAGATATTGCAGATCATCGTGCAGTACTGTGACGATATTGACGAGGCAATGGAGCGCTTCGGTAGAGCACCGGAAGCATTTCATGCAGATCGTTTGTATCGCCATGCGTGTTCGATGGCGTTGCAGACCATCGGAGAGGCAGCGAAGTCGTTTTCGGATGAGTTTATTGAAAATCATAGGGAAATTCCATGGAATCTAATCAAGGGGATGCGTACGTTCTTTGCGCATACCTACCACAGCTCGATTGATATGGATCAGGTTTGGGACATGATTCATGAGGATATTCCGTCACTGCGCACATACTGTCTTGATCTATTGAACGAAAATAACTGCGAAAAATAGGAGCAGAAAGGAGCGTTTCCGATGATCCTCAGTATTGACGAAATCCGCGATAAAATCCGCCCCATCT
>ERZ773070.1341-NODE-1341-length-15400-cov-20.195308_pt1 | contig 15400 bp, 11 predicted proteins | sample MGYA00580618_ERZ773070 | MGnify/ENA primary metagenome ERZ773070 (study PRJEB29015, sample SAMEA2738023) | human oral metagenome | biome: human oral; feature: human-associated habitat; material: dental | place: China | collected 2019 ... | reverse complement strand
TTCCCGCCCGAGCGAGTGTCTCAGAAGTGAGGAGACAGCACAGAAGATCCCCGGCCCGTGGAGTACACCCGAACCGTAAGGCAGCGATCCCTCCGGTCATCACCGCCTCCGCCAAACCTAGTGCGACTCAGCTTCCCCACTGCACACGAAACTACCCAGAGGCATTTCGTGTTTGAGAGGATGTCCTACCTCGCTAGATTTAGGACGTGAAGAGATATAACATCCAGAACGATCCACTCAACTCCAGGTCAAACCGTAGACCGTCGACGATGCCACTAACAGGAGAACGGACGCCACCGCAAACACCGCTTTAGTCCCCGTTCCGGAAGATCGAATTGAACCGACGGCACCAAGCAACGCAGCAACCATTCCAGCAGCACCCAATATCCGGGCGGCCAGCATATGTCCGTCATCGACAGCAAGGATAATACCGGCCGTAGCTGTAGCGGCAGCACCGCTGACAAGCCCAACGATTGTCGTCGCGCGAACAGAGTTTCCAGGACCGGCAGATCCACTCATAGAAAACACTCCTATTCAGAAGAATGCTAGACATCTCTGCGCCGAAGGACCATCGCAGAAACTCCACTTCCAACGATAATCCATGCGACGAGGATAACAATTGCGAGAGTGACACTGACATGAGGGGGAGAGCCGCCCGGCATCGACTCAACACCAGCATCAGAGGACAGTACCGATGAGGCACCACTTATCAGAATAGCGCGGATTGCGTCGAACTTAGACCCGAGCGAGCTTAATCCATGCAAAGCCTGCTCTACCACGAGCGACCATATCAAACCGACCGAGATGGCCCCAGCAAGACTACGCACGATAATACCTAAGGTGAAACCGAAGACGGCCCAGGAAAACCCGATTAGAACAGCGTAAGCGGTGTCACGCCCCACAGAGAGCATCGACGGCAGACTTGTGTCACCGCCAGCGATCGCCGCCAAGACAAAGGAACTAATAAAGGCTGCAGCGACTGAGACAAGAATGGCGACCGCAACAACGATGAACAGAGTTGCCATACGAGCAGCCACAAGCAAAGCCCGTGTAGGATAACGAGACAAGACCGTCCGAATCACGCCATTCTTGACGTCTCCAGCCGAAAGGAGAGCACCAGCAATAATCATGACTGGACCACCATACAGTGGCAGGGATCCAACTACCTGACGCGACGCTGCCGCCGGCATAACACTGGCAAGCATGGCATCGACCTGATCGGCAGGGATACTGGTGGTGGTCTGCGAGATGAGGTAATTAGCCCCGTAAGCGAACACCACGACCTGGAGAGTCCAGATCAGGATGCACGTAAGAACGCCTTTTCTGTGTCGGACGCCGTAAAGCTCCGCCATCAGTGCGCTGCGGTTCATCAGCCAACCTCCGAAGTGTGGGAGCCACGGGCAGCTCCTGCGGTCATAGAAAGGAAAGCGTCCTCGAGAGTGTGGTCCCTGCGGCCGACACTAGTGACTGCGATACCAGAACTTACGAGAGCCGAGACCACAGAGGCCGTATGGGACGAGGGGACATCGATCTCAAGTCCGTCAGGGACGATACGGACACCCGCAACACCAGCCAAACCCTGGACGATCCTTGCAGCGACCTCCTGCTGGTCACACGTCAGAGTGAGAGCAGAGGCTTCTGCATCTGAATTCTCAATCTCCTCCGGCGTGCCGACAGCTACGAGGCTGCCTTCATGCAGCACACCTACACGGTCACAAATCTGAGAGATCTCGGCCAGAAGGTGACTGGAAAGGAATACGGTACGTCCTTGTTCAGCTTGATTGCGCAGAAGCTCTCTCATTGAGGCGATGCCCGAGGGATCAAGGCCATTAGCTGGCTCGTCAAGAATAAGCAGCTCCGGATTACCTAGAAGAGCGCAAGCGATTCCTAGACGTTGCTTCATCCCGAGAGAATACGTTCGATACTTCGAATCTGCTCTTGGAATCAAATCTACCTCATTGAGGGCGCGATCCACCTCAGAATCACCGACACCAACAAATCTAGCAATATAACGCAAATTCTGGCGGCCTGTCATCGACGGATGGAACGCTGGGCCCTCAATCATCGTGCCGACCCTGCGCATAACTCCGCTACCAAGATCGGACGTACCTAGCACGGAGAACGTCCCCGCAGTGGGTCGAACGAGCCCGACAAGCATGCGCATAAACGTGGTCTTACCTGCGCCGTTGAGGCCGACAAATCCAAACACCTCCCCGCGATTGACCGTCAAGTCCACTGCATTGACTGCTCTGCGCTCACCAAACTCCTTGGTTAGCCCTCGCGTAACAATGGACGGAGCATGACGTGAGTGTTTCATGAATCTCCCCATTTCGAAGTGAAAGTCGATTGTGTACCTGGCAAGTCAGCAAGTCGGGACCGTGCGCGCTTGGAGGCAATGATGCCCACCGCGAATGTGACGAGAACGCCGAATATGACCACAGCGAGAGCCACAGGCAGTGGGAGAACGCTTGTCAGAAACCGCAAAGCAACTGAGCAGATCGCTATAACCAGCGCAGTTAGCGCGATCAACGAGAGAACTCCGTAAGTAAAGTATAGCCCGTCGCGAGGTCCGGAGGAAGTGCCCTGGCGACGCCCCCGCACCAGCGCGCCGAGGAAAGCGTGCGATGATCCCTCTAGGTCCTCAACGTCGAACGCGTGCGACAACGCAAGATAACCGTCCATACGGAACAACGGGACCAGGTTCACGAGGCCTGAAAACAGGCCGAACACGGTCATCGCCGTCGCAAGAACACCTATCGTTCCCTCCCCCTGCGTGACGATATGCAGTATGACGAACGGAAAACAGATCGCTACCGACACTGTCGGGCCCGCCAGAACCACGGAAATCCGATCCCACCGATTATGGAAGAGGACAATATCGTCAACCTGGCAATAGGGAACGAACGCAGGGAAACGCCAGAGCACGCCAATCCGGATGTCCCGCGCCCCTGACAGCCAGGCAACAAGTCCATGGGCCACCTCGTGCGCCGCTACTGACAGCCAGAGGACGACTACAAGCGTGATCGCCGTTGCCGGCCGATCCCACACACCTCGCGCCGTACGCATCAGCGAATGGAAATCAAGAAGGACGTACGCACTCAGTACTGCAGTCGCCATCCAGGTCAGCGTCCATAATGTCCGGTTGTGTAATCGACGAGCGAGCGGCGCAAGTGCAGCTACGAATCGATCGGCGTGGACCAAGGGGAACCGTGCATGCATGATTGTCCTTGACTCAGCCACCTGAACGTCATGGGCGTCACGGAGACGCGCCACCAGCGCAGGTGTGTCACTTCCCACCAGCAACGCTCTCTTTGCAAGCAATGAGAACAATGCCTCCCAGTGGGCTGACGTCAGGCGTCGTTCAAATGCTTCGGCAAACTCGATCTCGACGTCCTCCAGAGTACGAACACCGTCAAGCCGTTGGATCAGAAAGTGCTCATGCTCGCCGACCCGAAAGTACCAACCGGTCCTCGGGTCATGCAACGTGTATCGACGTTTGGGCCCTGCCCACAGGCCTGGTCCGATCCGCAGCCCAGGAACGGTACGCGGGGTCCGCGCTGTGGACGCGGCTTGATCCATCATGTCGTTCATCGGTCTTCTCCAGTTCCACCAAACATGAAGGAGCCGTCGTCGACATGAGAGACTGGAGAACCACCATTCAACGCGCATTCGAGAAGATAACTCAAATAACACTCATCGATGATGCTCACACCAAGGCGGTTGTTAGTCATGTGAATATACCCGCTCAGGAGAGCGATGAGCCCCGTTCTGAAGTCCACTCGTGTCGGTTCGTCACTGCCGATTGGAAATTCCAACCCCCCCTCCGCGTCCAAGTCAGCGAGCTTGGATCTCAGCTCAATGCAGTGCTCCGTCCAAGTCCGCACGAATCCGGTAAGTGATTCGGGTCGTTGCGCGACTGCCGCCTCAAAAACCGGGCCCAAGTGGGCGAGGATATCTTCACTACCAGTGCGGTATGCCTTGTCGTAGGCCTCGTGTCGCTCGTCAGGGTTATCAGAGCTCGACCTCTCCCAGTATTGGCGGTAAGTAGCTAAAAAGGTTGCCGCGTCATCACGGTCCCCAAGGAAAACACCAAGCATCGCTATCATGAGCTGAGATGCCAGACCAAACAGAACTGGACGCACATGCACGTTCGCCGTGCTTTCCAGACGTATCACTGTGTCACTGGAGTGTTCGAAATGCCATTCGGCGACGTCAATAGCCTTTGGCCCTCCATAGCGATCAATTTCGGGCTCATAACGCATAACGACATACGAATTATTAGGGCGCAGGCCCATCGTCCCTTCGCTGCCGTAGAGCTCGTCCCACTTCTCCTCCGAGTACTCGCCGAGAAACATCTGCTTGAACAGCTCAGCATTCTCAGTATCGTCCACCTCGTAGAGCGCAGGGCGGTCTTCCAGAAACTCATCTAGAAGCGAAAATAGGCGGTGTGCAATCGCATGAGTATCACCAGCACGACGAGCACGCAACCTAATTCTCAGGTGAGGTCCCTCCATCCAGTAGCGAATAAAGAACCAGCGATCTAAAAGTCCTTCGGCTCGTAACTGCTCAATGAATGGTCCAATAACGTCTACCAGGAGAGGATGGTTATTACTCGAGTAAAAAACGTGAACCGCAATCCACTCACCAGGTGCCTCGGAATCCGAGATGATGGGAAGCGTGGTCTCTGTCGCTACTGGCGAGGGACGCTTTTTCCTAAAAGTCGGCATCGACGTCACGATTCCCATCCCTTCTGGTTGATTTCAACAGTCAGCTCTGTGACGTGGTGTCCGCCGTTGGCGTCCTGCGCCACCAGGCCCTCGGGGGCGGGTAACATCTCAGTGAACACCAGGCGCTGGTTGGCTCTCTTGGCAAGATCGTCAAGAATCGCCAGCGAGAAGTGGCTTTCAAGATCGATAAACTGAGGTTTTCCAAAGCGTACGGCACCGTCAGTAGCTTCTTCATCATCTGCAGCATCGGAATCAGGAGTCGCAAATAGATAGCGAGGAAGGTCGTGCTTCCTCGCCCACCGCCGCCAGGCGAGAATGCGATCCGCACCGTCACTACCGAGCAGGTTGTCAGGCAGATGGCTCGGCGCCGTCTTCCACACACGTCGCACCAGGACAACATCGCCGAACCGCACACGCGGGTGTCCACCGAGTTCGGCATCGCCAAGCGGACGATCCGTACCGCTCCACAGATCGAGCGATGCTATCCGGCTACGAGAAAATGTCAGCAAAAGACGTTGTGTCTCTGGGAGCGTCATTGGCATAAGGAATCCGAGATACACGGGGATGACCTCAACGCCTAGCCGGTTCGAACGTAGGATCAGCCGGTCATTCTCCTCATCAAGCACGACCGATAAATCGCTCACCGGAATCTGCTCGCTCTCCGGTCGAAATGACACCTCTCCTGGACATACGATCTCGTAGGGCGTAACCACCTCATGGAGGTTAAGGTTAGTGGTGTCAAAACCTCCGGTGATTTCTGCGAGCACTGCGTCGGGAGGCGTAACCTCCTCCAGGTGAGTGCGCAAACGATCTGCTAAACACCCTCGATGCTCCTCACTGAAGCAGTGGTGGAACCGAGAGAAGAGAAGTGACATGCCAGAATAAGTTCGGTTGAGCACGAGCCGCTCCACACCGTCAATCATACCCACCTGCACGAAGTAGGCTCGGGGTTCAATGTCCTGCGAAGCCTTGGGAAGTCGGGCCACAATACGGTCGATGAACTCGTCGTCAAGGACCATCTCAGAGTCGTCGCTCTGCGCCTCGTACCGTTCTTTCATCGCCGCAATCAGCTCACGACGCGCATCATCAAGTGCAACGACATCATCCATTTTGAACCAGTTCTCTTGGTCCTGGTACTCGTTGTCAATGAATGGTCGTCGGTTTGCCGTGTAGCGCAGATACTGATCGTACACGTCCTGATGGAAGTCGTGCATAAACTTCACCAGATCGTCACAGCGCCCGGCGGCCTTGTAACGAGCATCAAAGAAACCGCGGACCATGAGCCGATGGGGTTCCAGCGAGTCAAAGACCGGCAGGAACCGTGCAATCGCGTTGAGATCCGCCCCTACACACTTCTCCCAGCGCTCCAGAGACCCGCGCACCGATCCAGGCGCTAAACTCGTGTCCTCATAGAGGACCGTACGAAGGGACTCCGGGTCCTCCACCCCGAGCCTTTTCAATAGTTCATCAGATTCCACACTAATTTCTCGTAGGAGAAGTCGGCGCTCGTCAACCGTCGCATCAGCATAGGACTCAACCAGAGCGACGAGACTCATGAGATCACTTTGCAACCGAACCGCCCACGGCATCCCTAGGGCACCGATGCGCTCAGCGAAATCGGCAACCGGATGCTTGGCGTGAATATTTACCGTGAGCACCGGTACGGTAAGGAGATTGAGTCGGACAAGGTGACGCAGATAGCGCCACACCTCACCCATCGGGCGTTCTCTAGGTCGCGCAGTATGCAATGCCTCGCGTACTTCCCGGAACGGGAGGGACACACCATCCGCAAGTAGCGCAAACAGGTCGTCGACAATGTCGCTATGTGCGAGGTAAAAGAGATTCTCATCGAAGGTGTCGAGCGTCATCGCTGCGGAGGCATCGCCGAAGCGTCGAGTGCGCCGCATGTATCTCACACGACGGCGGTCTGTTGTCCACCCAGTTGAGATCGAGACCGGGAGATCATCCAACATCTCATCGGAGGCTACAAGAGCATCTCCTACGCGGGACAATAATGCAACGTTAAGACGCGGGTGACTTGCAATTTGCGTAGGTTCAATAACTCCCGGCTCGATCTCGAGCAGCCCAGATGAACGTGAATCAAACTCGCCAAGACCCACGGCGGTGAAGGTAGAGAAGGGACTGGTTTTACAGACCGTTCGATAAATGTATTCACTCGCCGACTTCTCCGCCCGGCGCAGTCGGCGCGACAGTGCATCAGGATTCGCCGCCAGGTATCGGGGAATGACTTCGTCGAGTGACGGCGTGGCGAGCAGAATTCCCGCACGTAGGGAGGGCTGAGCAAGAATGTGCTGCAGCGCTCGTCTGCATCGGGATAGCTCGGCCGTGAACACCGCCTGGCCCTTAGCGCGTACCGCGCGATGGGCTTCCGATATCGAAAGCCACTCCAAGACGTCCTCACGAAGCAATGGCGGAAGCTTCTGCGCCGCACCCTTATATGCGTCGGCGTTTCGGGGAGGGCGCATATTGAAGATATCTCTGCGAATATTGATAAGGTCCCGACGATGACGACTGTCCTCCTCCCCGCCGACAAGCTCAGCGATCTGATCCGGGAGGGTTTGAGCAGCCCGTCCAAGTGCCGATTCAAGCTCGAGCACCTCATCAGCCCACTTCACTGTGTCGGCGAAATGGAGGGGCTCAAGGCGCTCCCAGGGAAGGGGAGAGATGCGCGCCATGAAGTGTGGGCCCAGATTCGCGGACGACGATGTACGCGTGGCCGTACTTGATGCTGGCGGCTCAGTCATGATCATACACCTCGTTCGGTGGTGACAGAGATGGGCAGGCGCAGGTCTGCTTGGTCCGTACGGTCATGCCCGACCATGATCATGATCATCGGACGCAGCCCGCTTTCCTCGATGCCCAGACGCTCGGCATAGGCAACAGAGTCAAAGCCCAGTGCAGCACCGCAGGCTAGGTCAAGATCTGCTGCCGCTACATAAGTCGCCTGCGTCACGGCACCGAGAACCGAGTTCGCAAGGCGCACACCGCGGGCTCCGACAGCGTCGATGATTGCATCAACCGGCACCAGCAGGGTGAGAACAACCTCGGCATGATCAACGTTGTAGTTGTCCAAGAAGTAGGTCTGTTGCAGGAACTCGCCCGGACGACGATTGTCCACCGGAATCAGACTCCATGTGTCGACGTCCACTAGATAGGCACCCGGAGCGATGCCGTCGACACGGTTAATAAGGACCGCCGGCCAGCCGAGTTGCTGGACACCGGCTTCAGTACCAGGTCGCGCCGACTGCACCATTGACGCAAGAAGATAGGAGAGTTCGTGATGGGACATTGAACGAGAACCATCGAACGTGCCGAACGCACTGCGGCGCCGGTAAAGTGCCTCACTCAGTCCGAGAGAACTGTCGAGAGTCGTGTGAGGCAGTGGAATCGGTGCGCCGATAGAATGTGCCGTGGGTACGGTAACTGGCAGAGGCTCCAACAGCTTATGGTTGCGCACGGAACGCTCCGCCGCAATGACATCAATGACCTGTGTGAAGTGGGCGCGTTCCGTGAAGCGCTCAGACTCAGAGATATGCACACGCGCTCCACCTGGAACACACCGATCATTCCGCTCGAGCTCACCCTGCGGGAGAGGAATGACAGCCAGCACTGTCTCCTCCACAGGGTCCAGGCCGAGCATTCTGTCCAGGATCTCCGAGTCGAACCACATATGCACCGGACGCCCCTCCTTGGGGGCAACTAATCCTGACCAGCGCAGCACCTCGGTCGCGGAACCGAGATCGGAGGTCACCACATGGTGGGTAAAACTGTTGTACTTGAAAGCATTCTTCCAGTACTTCACCGTCACAAGAAGAAACTGGTCCGTGTCTGCGGTGCCGGAAAGCGCGGCACGCACATCCGGAGTCACATCTCCGGCGAGAAGACGCTGGAGTGCGCCGGAGTTGGTGTTCCAGTGGTAGATGCCAGGGACTTGGGGAGTCGAGGGGCCACTTACCCAGTAGAACTCCAGCGGGTATAGCCCGCCGCCGTTGGCAGTGCCACGTGCGTACGTAGCGATCGTGCTACGTGTTTTGTTGAGAGCATCATCGTTGCCGGAGACACGTACGCGTCGAGCCAGATGACCGTAAGTGTCGTGCAAGGCTCGGCCAAGGCGGGCAACGTTGAGAGGCTGTTCCGCTGACCACGCGTGAGCTCCCGCAAGAGCCTCGTCGAAGCGGACTTCCTGCGCAGGTGCAATCGGCAGAGCAAAATACTGAGCCTCGGGATAGACCTTGTGGCGACGAGGCTGCTCATCCCAGTGAACGTCGTAGCCGAACGGGGGCATTGGGACACGAGCGCGAGAGAGAACGTCGTGGGAGTAGGCGCGGACGGTATCGATGGCGGTCATAGACACCTCTCTGCTGAGGAACCGGGACGGACCGGAAAGAGTTGAAGTACTTGGTTTGCTCAGGGGAACGGATGAGGAACAGGATTGAGATCTGCAGCACTGAGATCATATTTCCTCAATCCGGCAGACCGATGTGCTGTAAGAACGCGATCCATGTAAAACGCTCGCTGCTTGTACCATCCAAAATCAATGGGGACCAGACCAGGCACAATTGTTGCGAAAGTGCTCAGGCCAAGGCTGCGCTGCTCCGGAGTCGTCTGGTCCACGGCGTAGACGTCGAAGCCGCGCTCAGCGAGAAGCTTGACGAGCCAGCGCAGGTCCTCAGACAGGTCCATGTGACGCGGGCGTCGGAGCTCCCAGTCTGCGTAAACCTCGTCAACTGGTCGTGCTCGCCGGGTACCAAGTAGGAAGTCGGAGTAAGGTGCCATGGAGTCGAGGCCGTGCAAGAGCGCGTGATGCTTGAGTTCACGAACCAAGCCGAAATCCTCTTCCATGCGACGTGCTTCGTCGTAGCCAGCCTCCATGCGCTGATCGAAGCTCGGGACGTACGAAGCGATCTCGCACAGCGCCGCACGAATGGCCTGGACCGGATCCATCGAGGCCCCGGCGGCGTAGCACAGCTTTCCAGGCTTGCCATCGGTGCGTACGGCCACGCCCGTCACAACCGGAACCGAGATGTCGACGCGCGTGTCGAACATGCGGACCTCGTAACCCTCACGAGCCATCCGGGCAACCATCAGGTCAATGTCTTTCGCACCGCTTGACCTCGGGTCTATCTCCGGAGCGGGGAAGCGTGCGAACCATGTCAGCAGGAATGAGTCACGCTCGATCAATTCCATAAGCCCATGGAAGACGGCTTCCTCCGGGGAGCCTCCGGTGGCACACCCGTTGGAACACTCGTCAACGAAGGCCGGTCCGGCTTGGTCGAGGTAATGAACCAGGCGCTGAGGTACGAGCTCCGTGCGATCCTGGACGAGATTACGACCGAGAACCCAGGGGATACTCAGCGACGGGGTGAACTCGGTGAAGTAAGGGGCGTTCTTCTCATAGAACTTGGCGGGGTACAGGGTGCAATCACGCGGGTCGAGCGCGAGACGGCCGGCTTCGTGCAGCTCCTCAAGCGTGGCCCACTCTGGGGCTGGGAGACCACGTGACAGGAGCCCGGCGTAGCGCTCAAGCCCCTCGAGCACTGCGAGGATGCGCGACTCCGCGATCGAGTTCGCATGTCCGCTCCAGAAGAACTCATAAAGGTAGAGCAGACCACGGACATAACTGTATCCGGTGACAGGCATCGTTGTGGTGTTATCAAACGCCGCGTGCGCTGAAGGGCCGAGAATGCCGCAGACGGGGTTCGCGACGGCGTCAATCTCAAGGGGGTACTCGGACAGTCCTACAGAACGAAACACATCCGGGGCGATCTTGGCGCGAGGAGTCCGACCCAAGGTCGACAAGTCGGTCGCAGGGTCTGGAGTTGTACTGCAGGCAGGGCAGTCTGGGTCAGCGACGAGCGGAATGGAACTCGTCTGTAATGTATCAAGTTTGATTCGACGGACGGTCGTTCGACCGTCCTCGGAAGTATCAGCGGTCGCCTCTGCAGCGAGCGTATGCAACGCCGCGAGTACGAGAGGAGTCAGCCACGGAAGTGATGGAACGACGCACGATCCTCCGGCGAGTTCCAAAGAGTCGCGCTCATCCTGCTGCCGAATGGCTTGCCAGCGTCGGTGAAAACACATCGAGCACGGAGAACGGTGAGCATCATCCCCTGGAAGAATGAATGCATCATCACCGTGCAAGTGAATGGTGGTCGTCCGCGAAGGCGGAAACCGGTCTACCGGCGGCTGGGAATGGATCCCCAAAGTGTCCTGAAATCCAAGTTCGAGGACCACTGGACCAAAGTCAGCGCCGAGAATCGGCATGGCATCAAAATGCGCCTGGACGATTTCTGCGGCAGATAAGGACTTTACGGGGGACATTTCACTCCTACTCGTCACGTCATTGGACGTATTGTCTACTTGCTGGTGGAACCACAGCTGGACGAGCAGCCACAGCAACTGCCGCAACTAGAACTCGAACAGCCACAGCAACTCGAGGTCGAGCAGCTGGACCAGGACAGAGCCTCGGATTCGGAGAGCTGCGCGATGTCGCTGATCTCAAAAGTGTTGGCTTCGAGCTCTGCGATCTGCGTGGAAAGAACCTTCATCGTGCGTATTTCCTTTCTGACGATCACGCGCAGGATGACGTGGAACTGCAACTACTACTCGTCGTCGAACAGCAGGACGAGGTCGAGCACGAGCAGGTCGATGTTGTCGAGCACGCGCAACTGGTGGAGGTGGAAGCGGCAAGATTCGAACCGTCTCCTGCAGTGAGATCGTCGATCTCAAAGGTTTCTGCCTCCAAGAGCGCGATTTGATTGCCAAGAACGGACATGGCCTTCCTTTCAGTGTCATGGTCTCACCACGAAGTTGAGACCCTCTGAGATGCGACCGGACTATTCGAACCGACGGCGGGTCGCGCGCTCACCGGACAGCTTCCTGTGGTTGTCAGGCACACGAGGAAGTCGAAACTGTGCTGCAACTGGAGGTGCCGCAGCACGACGAGGTGGAGCATGAGCAGGTCGACGTCGTCGAGCACGCAGTACTGGTGCTTGTCGACCCCGCAAGCTCCGAATCACCCACAGCGATGTCTTCGACCTCGAAGGTTTCAGCCTCGAGGAGGGCCACTTGGCTTCCGAGTAATGTCATGAGATTCTCCATTCATGGTTGACACCCAGTGGTATGTGGCGGCGGATCAGCCACTGCAACTGGTGGTCCAAGTCGAAGTTGTCGAATGCCAACTTGTGGAGCTGCAACTGCAGCTGGAGCAACCACAACAACTCGATGTCGAACAGCTCGACCACGCCGCAGCGTCCCCCATGACCGTCGCGCTGTCGATAATTTCGAAGGTCTCGGTCTCAAGAGCCTGGAGGCTCTCTGTCAAGGTATTTCCCATCTCTCCCTCCTTTCTGTCATGCCGAATCGATCAGGACGTTCGCGTCAGCAGGACGCGGACGGCTGTGAGAGCGTTGGCCGAGGCGACATCGGGCGGCGTGATGTCAACGAGGACAGTCTCGAAGCCGGCAGCGACACCGGTACCAAGCCAGTCACCCGAGAAGTGGGACAACACCTCATCTCTGTCTGCCGGGGCCATCGGAACGAGCGCACAGGGGTCAAGATCCTTCACGAGCAGCTGATCATGGGAGGCCACTCCTTCGGGTTGTCGGCGACGCCCAAGCAAACGCAGAAGGGCTACAGCCAAGGCGGAGTCAACTGTCGGCGCACTTGCGATGGCGAACTCGGGCCCCGTGCTCTCACGGATGACAACAACCGGCTCAGGACCTACCTGAGACAGGAGGAGACGCTCATACTCAAGCTCGAGGATGGACGCAGCCTCCTCCAGGTACATCGCCGTCGGCTCGACGGACGACGGAGCCAGGGAATGAACTTCTCCGGTGCGGAGCGCGGCCTGGAGCGCGGCATACTCCCACGCAGAGCGGAGGCCTGCGATCACAGCGGCTTCCGGAGTGACACCGGCGCCCTCCCCAGCACCTGTGTGCTCGAACATCCCAGCAGCGTTCTGAGTGCTCCGCGCGTAGACCGCCGCTGCCGGGACTAAGACTGTCTCACCACCGAGAGTGCGGCCCCCCACCCAACCGCCGTGAGATTCAGGTCCGTCATCATTCACGAGCCCAGTCCAGGTAGTTACGCGATCGGCACTAATCACTCGGCCTTCGACCTGAGTCTCGCGAGGCACTGGACCAAGAGCCGCTGCGTATTCGAGGACACCGCGTTCAACGGCATCCTTGCGCGCATCACCCAACGTATCTACTGCATAGCCTCGTACCGAACGTATACCTTTGTCGGTCGACACGAGCGCAGTAGAAACCTTCACCGGAGACTGCTCGATGTGCTCGTCATCGAAATTGGTAACGATGCCGGCGTGCGGGCCTATGAGGGAGAAGTACTTGGCCATGGTCTCGCGCTCAACCGGAGTGCGGTTGTCATCGAGAATCCCATCACCTGGACCAGTGGTTGCCTGGATAGGCTGTTTTTCTTGCGAAACCGGCTCCGGCTCAGGCTCGGTCAGATCCAAGTCCGCAGCGAGCAGACCTGGACGCACGCCACCCGTGAAGGGATCCGGAAGTATTTTGTCAAGGGAGGTGTCACCGGTGGCCAGATCGAAACAGAGTACTCCATGCTCGGTCTCTGGAGAGAGGGCACCCGTAAGCGTTTTGAAGGCCTCGTAGGCGACCATTAGGCCAACCATAGAAGCATGTGCCGGACTGAAGGGCAGAGTTCCCGTCGCAGGCCGACCAGTTACGACCGAGCGCCAGAAGGCGATTCCGTCCATGGGGTTACCATTGCGCGTTAGCCGCGTCATTGAGGTCGTCCACTCATCACCCCCGTCAGGGCCACAGAGCGGACCGAGAACCACTACGTCACCCCAGCGCACCACAGGCAGTAAGGGAGTAGCGGTCACAGACTTCGTGGCCGCCGCCACGTGTGCCGCATCCCCGTCAAGGGCACAGACGATGCGGAGGTCGAGCTCGGAATCCGGCACTCCGTCATCCTGCTCGACAAGACTCTCCAATCCGTTGAGCAGAAGACCCTTTCGAATCGAATCCGAGACGGAGTCCTGACCATCGACACGGATTCTGGCAGAGCGAAACCGCTCGAATCTACGGACGCCATCCCCTACATAGTGATCAATGTAAGCGATCTGCGATCTAAAGGGAGCCAGCGAATCATCATCGCCAATGACACGCCCAGACACCTCCGATACGACATTGCGTTCACGCAACGCGTCCAGCAGGTTGTGGATCATCCCCGCTTTAGACTCGTCGAGATCGGAAACGAGTTCATTCTCGCTTCTGCTTCCGTCCAAATACGGAGAAAGTATCGTCAGCCATTCATATATCGAGTTACCACGAAGGAGAAAGCCACCGTCTGAATGGCGGATCAGGACGCCATCACCGGTCTTCGCAAATACTACATCATGCCGAATGCGTAGGCGGTCTTCTGTGGCGGATTCGGGCACAACTCTCTCCTTTGCATAGAGAATGGGGTGAGAACAGCGTCAATGCAGCATTTCAGCAGATACGGCCGCCATGCGTTCTTATTCATGAAGTTCGGAGCATTCGCCCTGGCAGTTCGTTCTACTGTGAGAAATATTTTACGAACACCAACTATGTGCGTCAAGACACTAGTACCCTGACACACGTCAGTATGGATTATTACGACATATACTGCGGATCTTCGTGTTTGAGTGTGGTAGGTGGTACCCGTCGTCGGGTTTAGGTGGTTGCTGTTAGGTGGTCGTTGAAACGTCCGGCGTGGATGAGGCTGCGCGGGTGGTGCAGTGGGTCAGACTGCGGAGCCCCAGCCCAATGCCGCGTAAGGTGCTCCGAGCGTCCGTCGATGGCTTGGCGCAGGGCCGTTGGAGGTACCGGGCGGTCGAAGTGGGTCAGGGATGTCGGCACTCCGCTCGGTCAGGGTCCTGGCCAGGCCCATGATCTTTCCAACCTGTCGGGGACGGCCTGTTGCATCAGGTACTTTCCCAAGCCCGGGTCGTCAACCCCGTAAGTCTGGATCAGACGCTGGTAGACGCCTCCACAGACATGGACCGGAGCGTGGTGTTCGCCGGCGAACAGAACCTCGAGACGCCTGATCTGGGTATCGATGAACAGGCCGGCTCCGGTGTGCAGGGTGCGCCGGGCCGGTGGAGCCGGTCACTCCTGCGGCCCCGGCGCCCGTGGCCCGCCTCTGGATTGGGCAGTGGCACTCGTCGAGTCGCCCGCTGCGCTCATCTCCCACCTGGACGACTGAGGGCGCGCGGGCGGGTCCGGCAATGGCCCAGTGTCCAAGCGCTGACATCAACGCGCCAGCCGTCGAAGCACCCAACACAAATCGTTGGAATCCGGGGTTTCTTCTCGGGCTGGGAGGTCAGCGCAGTGTTGATGTCAGCATCGTGGACACTTCGGCGCGTTTCGAGGTTCAGGGGCCAGGCAGTGCCCAGCTACCCGACGGCGGCTGAGGACTGGGCCGGGGGCGCGGCACCTCCGGTTAGGAGCTGGCGGGCGCACAGCCCGGCGATGCTCTCCTCGGCCGGGTTGAGGCCGAGCCGGTTGACGTCGATGTGCAGCAGGTCCAGAGCCCGGCGCCCGCCGGTGCCCGCCCCCATGACCCCGATGGCGCGGCCGGCGTCGTCGGCCAACTCACCCACGGCCGCAGCCGCCTGGCTCCAGGACGGGATCTCATCGAACTGGAAC
>ERZ773070.1340-NODE-1340-length-15412-cov-2.787719_pt1 | contig 15412 bp, 16 predicted proteins | sample MGYA00580618_ERZ773070 | MGnify/ENA primary metagenome ERZ773070 (study PRJEB29015, sample SAMEA2738023) | human oral metagenome | biome: human oral; feature: human-associated habitat; material: dental | place: China | collected 2019 ... | reverse complement strand
AATTTGAAATTTATAAATTTACAAAATTCGACGAAACGCCAAATTAATAGCGGCAGTATCGCGAAGCTAGACTAGGCGGCTTAAAATTTTGCGACGGGAGTTACCATACAGATAATGACCGAGCAAAATTTTAAGACAACGAAGTATAGCGATGCGAGACGACGCGTATAAGCTCCAAAAACTTCGAGGCGTCCCAGCTCGCCGTCCCCACTAACACCCCGTCGCAACCTCTTATCGCGCAAATTTTTGCGATATTTTCCGCATTTACACTGCCGCCGTAAAGTAGCGGCGCGGGGCTTTTAGCACGCAAGAAATTTAGCATTCTTTCGATCTGCTCGCACTGCGCGCTTCTGCCCGTGCCGATCGCCCAGACGGGCTCGTAGGCTAGTACTAAGCTCGGATATTTCAGATCGATACCCTCAAGCTGTGTCGCTACAAACTCCTCGCTGCGGTTTTGCGCAAATGCCGCCTCATCCTCGCCGACGCAAAAGACGATGCGCCAGCCCTGCGCCGCAGCAAAACCGAATTTCTCTCTTATCAGCTCCGCGCTCTCGCCCAAAATGGCGCGCCGCTCGCTATGCCCAACAAGAACGGTTTTGACGTCAAATTCCGCCAGCATATCGCCGCCGATCTCGCCCGTAAAGCTGCCGTGCGCGGCAGGATAGAAATTTTGCGCGCCTTGAGTAAAATTTTTCACCCTCGCGCAAAATGCGCTAGCAGGAGGAAAAACCAAAATTTCATCCTCGCGCGAAATTCCGCCCGCTAAGCCTTCATCTAAAGCTTTAGCATACCGCTCAAAGCTAGCGCGAGTATGGTTACATTTAAGATTCGCCGCCAGTATCATCGCAGCTCCGTTTTAGCAGTAAGCACTCGCACGCCCGGCAGCTCCTTGCCCTCGATGAGTTCTAAGCTCGCGCCGCCTCCGGTAGAAATAAAAGTCATATCATCGGCGTTGCCAGCGCGTTCGACGACATCTGCGGTATCGCCGCCGCCCACTACGGTCGTGGCGTCACTATCTGCGATCGCGTGCGATATATGCAGGCTGCCACGAGCGAATTTATCGATCTCAAAAACCCCCATCGGTCCGTTCCACCAGATTGTTTGTGCATCGTCTAGGGCTTCTTTAAAAAGCGCTACGGTCGCAGGTCCGATATCTAGCCCCATCCAATCGCTTGGAATTTCTTGAACGGTAACTTTTTTTGTAACGGCATCTTGCGAGCATTGCGGAGCTGCGACGGCATCGACGGGGATATAAATTTTAACCCCAAGCTCGCGAGCATTGCGGAGAATATTTTTTGCTTCCTCGATTAGATCCTCTTCGAGCAAAGATTTGCCGATGTCATATCCGACGGCTTTTAAAAACGTAAACGCCATGCCGCCTCCGATGATGAGCTTATCGACTTTAGGAAGTAAATTTTTAAGCGCCTGAAGCTTGCCGCTTACTTTGCTGCCGCCCGTTACGGCTACAAAAGGACGCGCAGGATCTTTAATAAGGTCTTTAGCAAATTTTATCTCTTTTAGCAGCAAAAATCCCGCCGCCTTATGCGCCTCATCGTAGAATTTCGTAATCGCCTCTACCGAAGCATGCGCGCGGTGACATACACCAAAAGCGTCGTTGATATAAAATTCCGCGTAGCTTGCGAGCCTCTTAGCTAGTGCTTCGTCGTTTTTGCTCTCGCCCTTTTCAAAGCGCAGATTATCCAGCAGAAGCACTTCGCCCTTTTTAAGCGAATTTACCGCAGCTCCTGCCTCCTCGCCCGCGACGTCGGAGACAAATTTTATCTCGCGCTCCAAAAGCCTAGATAGCCTCTTTACCACAGGCTTTAGGCTAAGTCTTTCTTCGTATCCGTTTTTCGGGCGCCCTAAATGACTGGCTAAAATTACCGCGCAGCCCTCGTCTAAGCAATATTTAATCGTAGGGATAGACGAACGGATGCGACGATCGTCCGTAATATTGCAAAACTCATCCATCGGCACGTTAAAATCGCACCTGATAAAAACGCGCGCGCCGTCTTTAAATTTCAAATCTTTAATCGAAAGAATTTCGCCCATCTTATTTCCTTCTTTTTGCCGCATATAGGGCTAAATCGATGAGGCGCTCGCTATATCCCCACTCGTTGTCATACCAGCTCATCACTTTTATCAGATTGCCGTCAATTACCTGCGTGCAGTCGCTAGCTACGATGCTGGAGTATTCTGAGGTACAAAAATCGCTACTGACGCGGCTATCGTCGTCTACGAGCAAAATTCCTTTCATCTCTTTAGTGGCATAACGGCGGAAAATTTCATTTAGCTCCTCAGCACTCGTCTGCTTGCGCGTTAGCACCGTTAGATCAACCATCGATACGTTAGCCACCGGCACGCGCACCGATTGTCCGTGCATCTTACCGCTTAGCTGCGGAAGTACCTTGCTAATCGCTTTTGCCGCGCCCGTCGTGGTCGGAGCGATATTAAGAGCCGCAGCGCGTGAACGGCGAAAGTCCTTGGCTTTTACATCGACTAGACTCTGTCCGTGCGTATAGGCGTGAATCGTCGTCATAAGACCCTTTTCGATACCAAGCTCATCGTCTAGAATTTTTGCAATCGGAGCCAGGCCGTTAGTGGTGCAGCTAGCGTTTGAGATGACGCGTTGTCCTGCATAAGCGCCCTCATTAACGCCGATTACAAAAGTAGGCGTATCATCCTTGGCAGGCGCGCTCATTACGACTACGCCGATACCGTTGTCTATGAACGGCTTACATTTTTCGCTCGTTAAAAACGCACCAGTACATTCAAGCACAGCTTCTGCACCATCGCCCGCAAAATCAGGCTCCGCAGGCTCTCTGGTGGAATAGACGCGGATCTTTTTGCCGTCTACGGCTATGCATTCGTCGCTTAGAATTTCTACTTTTTTACGAAACTCGCCGTGAACGGTATCGTATTGAAGCAGGTATCTCGTAAGCTCGCGCTTAGCGGTATCGTTGATCGCCACAAGCTCTACATCGTCCCTGCTTAGCGCAATTCTAGCCGCGCACCTACCGATCCTTCCAAAGCCGTTAATTGCGATTTTTACTGCCATAAGGTTCTCCTTATTTGGGATGTTTTCAGCTGGAATTTTACTAAATTTGGGTTAATCTTTGATTAAATAAAAAGTCGCGAAATCTAGGATTTACTTTTTGGCTATATAATTCGCGAACTTTTTTTAAAGGAGAAAAAATGAGACGAATTGTATTCTCGTCATTAGCGGCAATCGCGATTTTAAGCGGATGCAACCAACCTAAGGCCGATACGGCTCCGCAGCAAAAGCAAGAGTCTGTAGCGCATACGATCGTATTTCTGCTAGGAGAGACCGGAGATAAGCGCATCAGCCTTAGCTCGAACGATATGTTCGCAACGGGCGTGTTAACCGACGAAAAGGGTAAAAAGCATAATCTCAAACGCGCGGCTTCCGCAAGCGGCATAATGCTTACGAACGACGAAGGTATCGAGCTTCTTTTCAAACGCGGAGAGGGAGTGTATACACCGGGAAAAGGCAAGAAGGATATTCCGGTAACCTACACCGAGCACGAGCACAAAAGCGGCGAAATGATGTAGCCTCGGCGGAGTTAAATTTAAGCGCCCTGAAAAGCGAATTAAATTTAACCCCTCATTTCTGCTTCTTTATCCGTAGCAAAATTTAACTCTCGTTTCGACCTCTTTGATCTGCGATGAAATTCAACCTTCTGTTTTCGCTTCTTTCATCTGCGCAAATTTAGCTTTTTGTAAATTTAAGCTCTCGCTTGCCAAAACAAGTCCGCAAACCAGAAATCCCCAAATTTTAAAAATCTCCATTTAATTTGCGCTCTATCGACGAATTTTAAGTTTTAAACCGAATTTCACTTCAAATTCGTTAAACTGCGCCGAAATTTTAATAGACCGGTGCAAATACGGCGCAAACATATAATTTAACGAGGCCTGCTATATGGATAGTATTAAATTTTACCTAAACGATTACGAGAGCAATGGCGAGAGTTTTACCGAAGTCGTCGTTGCAATAAACGGCGAGCCTATGCTTGAGCTGATTAGGCGGCGCGAGCAAAGCTTTGCGGCGAAAGAGGGGCAAGCTAGCATCGCGGGAGGCTATGCTTATTTGAGCTTGATTGATTTTGAGGAGCTATTTTTGCGCGCCGCGCTTGAGGCTGATCTGGCGCAAGATGAGCGAGATGTCGTTCTACTGGGCTGTCCGTGCGGGATCTGGGATTGCTGGTATCTCGCGCTTAAGATTAAATTTGAAACAGAGACGGTTAAGCTATACGACTTTACAAACCCGCGCCGCAAAGATTGGCGGTATGGGCTTGAGTTTAAATTTGACCGCGTGAGCTTTGTGAGCGAAATTTCCAAAATCGCCTCTTTTAATAAGCTCTAAAATTCGCAAATTTAACGGCACGCTCGAAACTGCGGCGAAATGAACTCGTCTTAGACTCGGTAAAATTTGGCTTTGAAGCCATAATAAGCTGCCGCGCAAGCTCATAAGATTAAAATTTTCGCCTCGCCGCTGCGCAAAACCTCGAGCAAAATATCATAAAATTTACCCAGTCTTAGCTTTAAAATTCCGCCCCTTTTAATGACGACGAAGATCCGTCCGCTTCGCTCGCCAAGCACGTCGTAGAGCGCGTCTAAATTTGCGACGTATTCGGGCTTGAAATCCAGCGCTGCGGCAAATAGTGCGAAAATTTGATCTTTGCGCCTGATATTTGCGCCGTCGATGATGATCTTTGCGGCGCTGCGCGTTTTAAAATTTAAACTCATTGCACGCGCTCGAAGCTTTCGTAATGATCGGCGGTGTAGAAGATCAGCCCGTCGTTTGAAAATATCAGCCGCTTCGCGCCGCGCGGGCCGCCGCGATACTCGATATCGCACTCGCGCCAAGTCCGTCCCTTTTTATCAGGCAATCTGCGCTCGAAATTGCCGAAGCGGTCGCCGCCGATGCTCTTGCCGCGCGCGTATCGCCACAGATCGCCGCCCTGCCAGCCAAGCTCACCGGCCTGCTTTTTCGTGATGAAATTTTGCGGCAAAGAGCCCGTACGGCGGATATGAGCGCTCACGCACTCCCTGCTTATGCAGGGCTCGTCCGCGAGCTGATTTTTAGAATTTTCGGCGGGATTTTGCGAGTTTGAAGCTTCATAATCTGCGCTGCTCCGCCTGTGGATATCCGCCTCATCTTTAGGATTTGCCTCGGCGGGCTCGTTTTCTCGCGGATGAGATTTTAAATCTCCTAGATCTGCCCCGCCGTCTGCGCTTCCTGCGCCGCGCTCATCTTTTGTGCCAGCGCTGCTTGCAGGATTTTGTGAGCTTGAAATTTTACGATCAGTGCTGCTTGCAGAATTTTGCACGCCGCTTTTACGCGACGCAGCATCCAGGGTTTTGGAGGTAAAAACCCGCTCATCTTTAGCCGCGGGGCTGCGCGAATTGGAGATGAAATTTAGCGCCAAAAGAAGTGCTGCGAAAATTGCGAGCGGGATCAGCTTTTTTGCCACCGCTAGCCTCTTTTGCGGGTCGCGAAGCGAAAATACGCGACGATCATCATAGCGATTGCGACTAAAATTAGCGGCGCAATCCACGGGGCCTCTTTGATCCGCTCGTAAAGCCCACGGACGAAATCGCCCGCGTAATAGCTCAGTAGCCCCACCACAAGCGCCCAAATGAGCGAGCTTACGGCATTGATGACGCTAAATTTTAAAAACGAATATTTTGTGATGCCGATCGCGATCGGTACGAGGGTTTTGAGGCCGTAGATAAATTTTTTAATCAAAATGATACGGTCGCCGTATTTACGAAATAAAATCTGCGCCAGAGCGAGGTTGCGGCGCTGTTTGCGCAGATAGGGCATGATCTCTTTTTTATTGTAGCGGCTTACTAAAAACAGCCCCGAATCGCCTATGAAGTTCGATATGCAGGCGATTACGATGCATAAGACGATATTGAGCTCGCCGGCCGAGCTTAGCACGCCCGCTGCCGCAAGCGCCAAAAATCCTCCGCCCAGCGAATACAAAAACAGTATCAGATACCCCCACGTATGGAGGTTTGCAAACATCGATTCCATCGAATCCTTTCATTAGATCGTATAAAATTCTATAAATTTTGACTAAAGCAGCTTTAAAATTCGGCGCGAAAGCTTCACTATAACGTCCCACGACGCCACTTGATTTTGCTGTGACATTAAATTTAAAATTCCGCGCAGCTGTCGCAAAATACAAAATTTCGCCGCAAAATATTGAGCGAAATTCTAAAATAAAATTTCTAGACATCAAGTAAAATCACCGCAAAATTTAGCGGTAAAATTTTGCGACTATAAATTTAACGACAAAATTTCGACTTCTTTAGAATTAAAAGTAACTTGCGAATTACGCAGGATCTACGCGATATCTTCAAATGCCTCCCACCCCGCGAATTGCAATAAAATTACGCACCCAAGTCTATTATTCTGCAGAAATCACGCGAGCAAAATTCCAAGCCGCTAATAAAACGCCCATAAAGCAAAATTTTTCGCTAAGCTATGCGCCTTAGCATTTCTTCTAGCTAAATTTTACTCATCTGCGCCAATTACTCGCATCAAAAGCGCATAGCCCTCAGTATTTGGATCAAAAGCGCGGTCATTTTTGGTCTCCAGCACCGAACCGCCCAGGCTCACGCCCGCAAACAGCCCGCCCTTGTTCGTAAAGACGTACATGTCTTGATTTAGCACGTCCAGTGCGCCCGAGTCCGCGCTGTAATTGCCCGCAACCGCTGTCGCATCGCCCGAGAGCGTGATTTGGGATTTTCGCATCTTTTCGATCACGTCGTCGTTCATCACGAAAATGACTAGGTAGTTATCCTCGTAACCGATCTGAAGTCCAATGCTGGCGCTGCTGATCTCTGCGCCACTTACGCTGCGCGCGCCGTCGTTATTATAAATGATGATCCCCTCGCCGTACATTCCGCCTATGATGAACCCCAGCTTTTTGACGCTCGGAAAGATCACTATCGCGCGGGCTTGCTGCGCTAGGTATTTGTATTGCGCATTCGTGCGCATTACCGACGAATAAGCGCTAGCGCTATCAATGATGAGCTCATCCTCGGCAAATGCCGCGCTAAAAAGCAAAAATAAAGCGATTATAAATTTTTTCATTTCATACTCCTTATTTGGCTATCTCGACCGCGCGTAGCTCGCGTATGACATTGACCTTAATCTCACCTGGGAATTGAACCTTGTCTTGGATATCAGAGGCGATCTCTTTAGCGACCAAAACCGCCTCGTCGTCGTTCATGAGCTTGGCGTTTGCGATAACGCGTATTTCGCGACCTGCGTTGATCGCATAGGCTTGTTTGACGCCGGTTTTACTCATCGCGATCGCTTCGATATCGCTAACGCGTTTTAGATAGCTTTCTAGCACCTCTCGTCTAGCGCCTGGGCGCGCGGCGCTTAGCGCGTCTGCGGCACAAACCGCGGCACTTTCTACGCTGGTAGCCTCCTCGTGACCGTGGTGGGCGTAGATCGCGTTTATCACCACCGGATGCTCTTTGTAGCGGCGGCAAACCTCGGCGCCAAGATCTACGTGCGAACCCTCGTACTCGTGAGTCAGTGCCTTGCCGATGTCGTGAAGCAGGCCCGCTCGCTTGGCTAGCTTTTGATCCCCGCCCGTTTCTGCGGCGATGATGCCCGCAAGGTGCGCGACCTCAAGGCTGTGCGCAAGGGCATTCTGTCCATAGCTCGCGCGAAATTTAAGCTTGCCGATGAGTTTTAAAATTTCGGGGTGAATTTTGCTAAGGCCTAGATCCATTACGATATTTTCGCCCTCTTCGGCGATGCTAGCTTCAAATTCGTCGCTTACTTTTTTGTAGATGTCCTCGATGCGCGCAGGCTGAATTCTGCCATCCTCGATAAGCGTTTCGATGACGCGAACGGCGATGGCGCGACGGTATAGATTGTGCGAGCTTACGATGATCGCATTGGGGGTATCGTCGATGATAACATCCACGCCCAAAGTCATCTCAAGCGCCTTTATGTTGCGACCTTCCTTACCGATGATGCGGCCTTTAAGCTCGTCATTTTTGATATTTACGACGTTGATAAGTCGCTCGGCGGCAAACTCGCCCGCGAAGCGCGACGTAGCCTGCGCCAAAATATAATTCGCCTTTTTTCGCGCCTCTTTTTTGGCTTCCTCTTCATATTTTCGCACGATGTGAGCGATGTCGGTGCGGCTTTGCTCCTCGACCTTCTTAAGCACCTGCGCGCGCGCCTCGTCCTGCGTAAAGCCCGCCACGCGCTCCAAAACTTTAAGCGCCTCGGAGAGCTTCTCTTCATAGCTTTTCTTTAAATTTGAGCCCTCTTCGTAGAGGAATTTCGCCTCTTTTTTGGCGCTTTCGAGCTCTTTTTTGCTGTCTTTTAAAATCTCTTGCTCGGTTAGAAGCGCGTGCTCCTTTTTGCCGAGCTCGTCAAATTTAACGTTAAATTCCTTCTGCAGTTTGCTTGATTTGTCGTCGTATTTTTTCTTCGCTTCAAACTCGGCTTCCTGCACCGAAATTTTAGAATTTCGCAAGATGCCCTCGGCTTCAAATTCTATAGCTTTGGCTTTAGCTTTGGCTTGTTCTACGAAGAAATCGTAATTGGCGTTATTGATCTTTCTAGCTACTAAATATCCTATTCCAGCGCCCACCGCAAGAGCGCACAAGGCGATTAAAATCTCTATCATACTTTCCTCTTTTTAGGTAATTTTGGCTCGGAGTTATGTAAAAATCGCCCTTTACGTCGTGATCAAGCGATAAAATTTCGCTGCAAAAGCAGTCTTTTATACTCACGAACGCGATTGCGGGCTTAAGCTTCAGACCTGAAAAAAACATATCGTAAAATCCTTTCCCATGTCCTATTCTAGCCATTGCACCATCCACTCCGATAGCTGGAACCACGGCTAGATCGACCTTTTTAAAATACCCGTTTTGCGGAAGTGTCTGTCGCAATCCAAAGCGCGAAATTTTAAAAGGCTGGCGCAATCTTACCATTTTTAAACTAATATCCACCATAAACGGAACGTAAAATTCGCAGCTTTTTGATAGCTTTTTTCTTAAAATCAAAACGTTCGGCTCGTAGCTCATCGGCAAAAATATTAAAATTTTACGCGCTTTTAAAAATTTTATCAGCCGCTCCAGACGCCATAAAAGTGCGTAATGCTCGCATCTAGCCGCGCGCGCGGCGTGAGATTTTAAGCGCGATTTGCAAATTGCTCTAAATTCATTCTTTTGCATAGCTTAAGCCTTTTATAAAATTTTAACGCTTATTTTAGCTAGTTTTTGTATAATCTTGCGATTAAATTTTAAGGTTTATTATGAAATTTCGTTTTTTTCTAGCACTTTTTACGGCTGTTTTGTTTCTTGCGGGTTGCGGAGATGATGAGGATAAAAAATCAAGCGATACCCCGACCGAGGCCAACACCACGCAGCCACAGCCCGAAACCGAAGCCGTGATCCAGGTCGATTACACCGCACCATTTTCTCTTCAACTGAATAACGGCAAAATTTTAAATATGCAAAAGACAAAGCAGGGTTTTCGAATCGATAATAACTCCACCGTGACGCTATTTGCGTTTTTTACGCCGTGGTGCGACGCCTGCGCCGTGCAGGTAAGCGCGCTAAATGCCGCCAAACAAGCCTACTCCGGCAAGCTTGACATAATCGGCGTAATGATCGGTGACGCAAATTTAGACGATGCAAAAACCTATGCAAGCGCGCACGAGGTAAATTACGCGATCGCTTACGGCGAAGGGACGGACTTTTTTACAAAGGCGCTAGGCGGCATAAACGAAGTGCCGTATATGGCGATATACGACGAAAAGGGCGAGTTTAGCGCGCAGTATTTCGGGCTGATGCCGGAAGAAATTTTAATGACCGAATTGGAGAAAATTTTCTGATGTTCGAATTTTTTAAAAAAGGGCTTAGCAAGACCATAGACGCGATGCGAGGCGCGAAAAGCGAAGATAAAATTTCAAAAGAAATTCTAGAAGAGATGCTGCTTGAAGCCGACGTAGGCTACGAGCTCGTGGAAGAAATTTTAGAAAAACTTCCCGAAAAAAAGCTAGTCGCAAAAGATGATCTCAAGGGCGTTTTGAAGAGCTATTTCGATTACGAGATCGCTAAAGCCGCAGATGAGAAGCCCTTCGTAGAGCTCATCATCGGCGTAAACGGCGCGGGCAAAACTACAACAACCGCAAAGCTTGCAAATTTATATAAAAATAGCGGCCAAAGCGTGATTTTAGGCGCATGCGATACCTTTCGTGCGGGCGCGGTCGAGCAATTAAAAAAATGGGCGCAGATTCTAAATTTACCGATCGTAGCGACCGCGCAGGGGCACGATCCCGCAGCCGTGGCGTTTGATACCGTAAGCTCGGCAAGTGCAAAAAACATCGATCGCGTCCTGATCGACACCGCAGGGCGCCTGCAAAATCAGAAAAATTTAGCCGCAGAGTTAGAGAAAATCGTGCGAATATGTGACCGCGCAAAAAGCGGCGCACCGCACCGCAAGATCATCGTGCTCGACGCCACTCAGGGCAATCACAGCGTCGCGCAAGCTAGGGCGTTCAACGAGATCGTAAGGCTCGACGGCATCATCATCACGAAGCTCGACGGCACGCCCAAAGGCGGCGCACTTTTCGCCATAGCGCGCGAGCTGCGGCTGCCGATACTTTTCGTCGGCGTGGGCGAGCGAATGGAGGATTTGGCGGAATTTAACTCGGATCAGTTCGTAGAGACGCTGGTGGAGGGAATTTACGCTTAGGCTCTGCGTAAATTTACATATTCTCGCCGAACAAGCTTAAATTTTACGCGCCGAAATGCTCGGCAAATTTTGTCGCTTTATTATCTTAGAATAAATTTTGCTTAAAATTTTACGATTTTCGTTTAGGATTTTGCAAAATTTTAGCTCACGCACCGCATAAAAACGCGCCCGCCCGCGTCCATTCGCACCAAAATACGTAAAATCCCTCCGCCATCAGTAAAACAGCGCGCTTATAAGAATTCCTCAATGATTTTGAGCTGTTTAAATTTTACGGTTATCCTCTGTCCGCTCGCAAAGATAAAATCATACTCGCAAACGCTTCTAGGCTTTAGCGAAAATTGATGAACTATCAGATCGTTATTTTTAAAGCTCTTGTTGTCCGTTTTGAAGCGGACGGCTAGGACGTTTTTGAAAACAAATTTAAAATTTCTATCTCGGTGGGGAGATAAAAATTTCATCGTTAATTTATCTTCGTTTTTTAAAATAGCGAATTTAAATTCAGTCAAAACGGCGTCGTGAAGGGTTTCTTTCGTATTAAACAGATACCTTTTCGGATCCGAAATGAACTGCCTGATAGGCTTTGCTATTTCGTTTTCATTCTTGCGAAGCGACTTAAAATAATCGTCAAAATACCAAATACCGCCCTTTCTTTTTATTTTCGCCGTGATCATTCATCTGTCCATTTGCGTTTTTCTTAAATTTTACTCACGTGCACTGCATAAAAAACGCGCTCACCCGCGTCCGCTCGCACCAAAACACATATAAAATCCCGCCGCTGCCGAACATCACCTCGCCGCCTTGCTCGCAGCTTGGAAGCTCGCTATCAAGCTGCATCAAAAACTCCATTTTCTCGCCGCATATCGGACACGTCGGCACCAAGACACCCTGTATCCATGATGGCTCGCCGCCGATGCGCGCGAGGTTTTGCCTGCTGTTTGACATCCCCCAGTCCTGAGCCGCCCAGCGCGCCGGCGTAGGCGCAAGTACTACTTCGCACTCCTTTATCGGTTCGTCAAATGCGTATTCGACCTGCGTCCTTTCGCCGATACGCCGCGGCATACCCTGCGCGTCGTGCTCGTAAAAGACTATCTCGCCTTCGTTTACCTCTCTAACGTGAGCGGCGAGGATTAGGCACGGCAGCGATCGTACGGGCAAGTCGCGAGGTAGTGGGTCAAGCGTGATGAGATGAAATAGCGGATTTTGCGCATTGCCGTCCGCCTCGTCCAAGACCCCGCCGAGTTTATAGCACGCCTTGCCGCCCTCAAACCGCCAGGTCGGATGGTGCTTCGCCAGATGCGGCGCATAGGGCGCGCCGAAATAGCCGCGCGGAAAGATTATGTGATACACGCGCTGCCCGCAGTATCTTTTGAGCCTGAATTTCTCGCCGCCAAAGCAAATTTCATCGTTCGGCGCTTTTTGTGATTTATCGGAGTTGGCTTCGTCTGCGTTAAATTTAACGACGCTTGCCGCATCGCATGCTTCATTTAAATTTACGTTAGCTCGCGATACGTCGCGCTCGCTCGTTTGGGTTTGCTTGGCGCCGCCGCATTCGTTTGCGTGTTTGAGCGTATCTGTTTTTAAAATTTCATCCGCCACCGCTTGAGCCGCGCCGTCTGCGTCAAATTTAGATCGCTCAAAAGTAAATCCCACGGCCTCCAGCCAGTAGCCGATATATTCAAGTAGGTCGCACGGGCGATCGAAAAAATCCTCCGCAAGCGCGAACTCGCAGGCAAATTTTACGTTTCGCGGATCGCGGGTTTGCAGCAGGCAGCTAAAAATTTTTTGCCGCTCATCCCTGCTCGTCCGCGGATCCGCAAGCTTCTCACGCCAGATTTGTGAGCTATCGTAGCTAAGCTCGCGCCACGGATACTCCGCGTAATACGCGCTCTCGTTCGGCTGCAATTTAAAAAGCTCGCCAAGATACGGGTGCAAAAACGGCGCGAACTCGAGACTTGCCATGGCGATGACCTCTTCGGCGCTTTTCCAGCGTGCGCTTTTTTCATCTCTGCCGCGTTGCCGCGCATTTTCGCTCGCGCTTTCGTCCGCCCGCGCCGAGCGCACATCCTCTCCCGTCTGTGCCGCGCTTTCGTCCTGCTGCGTTTCGCACCCCTCTGCCGCCTCCTCGCGCAAAATTTCAACCGCCGTAGCGATCAAAGCTTTAAAATCCTCCTCGCCTACATAGCCCAGAGCGTCCTTTAGTAGCGTACCGCCCTCCCTCAGCCCGCGCAGCAGGCCGTCTGCTAGCGTAAAATACGCCGCCGGATCACCTTGCAGTCGCCAAAATCGCTCGTATAAACCGGGCACTCTAAAGCCGTCGCATTCGAAATCTCGCGCCAGATTTAGCGCCTCGTCCCGTTTGTCCATTTTATTTCCTTATGCGATTTTATTTTGATAATTTTATCGTAAATTTAAGTTAAATTTTGAAGGCGGCTTATCTTGTATCTCAAAATTCTATGGAAAAATATGGGAGATTAAATTCGGCGACGAATTAAAATTTAGAAGTGTGCCGAGCCCCGTAGAGCCCGGCTAAATTTTAAAATAGCTCTTAAATTTAAAAGCTATCGTCTCTTTTTTCAAAGATCAGATGCAGCACGTAGGTCACGGCGAAGGTCAAGGTGCTAGGCACGATCCAGCCGAGCATCGAGTCGTAAAACGGCATCATCTTCACAAACGACGTTACAAGCGGCACCGAAATCCCCAAAATATCAAGTCCGTTTATGACGCCCTCGACGACGCAGACATAGACGCAGGCGCGGTAAATCAGCTTGCTCGAATCGATCCACGGATTAATCAGCGAGAGGATTATCAGCATGATCGAGATCGGATAGATGGCGACGAGCACGGGGATGGAGCCTTTGATGATGGTCGTAAGGCCGAAATTTGCAACTCCAAAGCCGATCACGCACCAAGCGATCGCCCAGGTTTTATATTTGATCTTGCCCTTCGTAAGCTCTTCGAAGTATTCGCTAGCCGAGCTTATAAGCCCTAACGTCGTGGTGATGCAGGCTAGGAAAAACGCGCTGCCTAGGATCACGACGCCAATTCTTCCAAAATAATGATCGCTTACTCGCGAAAGAAGCTCCGCTCCGTTGATATTCGGCGTATCTTTGAAAAGCTCTGCGGAGGTCGCGCCCAGATAGCCCAGCATAAAATATATCGTCATCAGTATGACGCCCGACATCATTCCCGCTTTTATCGTGGAGGTTACAAGGTGCTTCTCGTCGCTTACGCCGGTTGCTTTAATGGCGTTAATTACGATGATTCCAAATGCCAGCGACGCAAGCGCGTCCATAGTCTGATAACCCTCTACGAAGCCCTTTGCTGCGGCGTGATCGACATACTCCCCGCTAGGAGCGACGAAACCTCCGATCGGAAACAAAAATCCCGCGCCGAAAAGTAGCAAAATAAGCGCCAAAAGTATCGGCGTGAGGTATTTTCCGAGCAGATCGACGAGCTTTGAAGGGTTCATACAGATGTAATAGTTCAGCGCAAAATATGCCGCAGAATAAACAAATAGCCAAATTTGAAGACGCTCTTCCGCAATAAAAGGCTTAATAGCGATGTCAAAAGGCATATTCGCCGCGCGCGGTATCGCAAAAAGCGGCCCGATCGTAAGATATAAAAGCGCGGTAAAAACGATCGCAAATACCGGATCTATGCGGCGCACCAGGCTCTGAAGCCCCTTGGCGCGCGCAATGCCTGCGACGCCGAGCACCGGCAGAAGCACCGCCGTAGCGCAAAAAAACATTATCGCGATATAAAAATTCTGTCCGGAATCCTTGCCTAAGCCCGGCGGAAAAATAAAATTTCCCGCACCGAAAAACATCGCAAATAGCGTAAGCGATATCGTCAAAAACTGGCTTCTACTAAGCTTGCCCTTCATCTTAAACCTTCTTTAAATAAAGTAAAGTTTGTATTATAGTTATAAATGTTTAAAACATATTTAAATTTAGCCACAAATCCTCCGTCTCGTGATTTTTGATCCCGCAAACAGCGCACGAGGCAGCTAAAATTTTAAAAATTTTAAGTATAATTTCGCGAAATTCAAGGCTAAATTTAGACAAAATGAGCGAGGGATAAAGATGGCGAAGATTAAAACCACGATTTTTGAGTGCCAGCACTGCGGCAATCAGCAAAGCAGATGGCTCGGCAGATGCCCCGACTGCGGTGCGTTTGATAGCTTCATTGAGCTCAAGCCCGCTCAAATAAAAGCGCTAAAAGAGATCGAGGGCGAGCTTGCCCGCGCCTCATCCGCAAGCGCCAAAGCGATCAGCGAGATACAGATCGAGCAAATTTCGCGCATCGACACCAAGGATAGCGAGCTAAATTTAGTCCTCGGAGGCGGCGTCGTGGAGGGCAGGGATGAGGCGGAGGCGGCGGTCGGATCGGAGGGGGTGAAGGACGGGTGAGCAGTCATACCTCCACTCTGACGGCGCCGCCCCTCCCATCCCATCCGGCCATCTGGCGGATCGGGGGTGGGGCTAGCCCGACACCGGTCCGGGCCACCTCCGTGAGCACTGCTCTCAGACGTCCATCAAACGCCCACCTGCGGGCACAGCCCGGCCTCGAGCAGCGCGCACCCACCGCAGCGCGGCGAGCGGGCCGAGCACACCCGGCGCCCGTGCTCGATGAGCCGGTGGCAGCCGT